>Ga0193717_1000165_pt1 | contig 56925 bp, 50 predicted proteins | sample U2c2metaG_FD_145900 | JGI IMG/M metagenome (GOLD analysis project Ga0193717, IMG submission 145900) | Soil microbial communities from a riparian zone of the East river system, Colorado, United States - U2c2 | ecosystem: Environmental > Terrestrial > Soil > Riparian zone | place: USA: East River... | reverse complement strand
AGTTTGCAGCCTTGCAAGCAGGTTGTTTGTATTATTGCCTGATACACCTGAGTTGAAAACCGATACGTCCTCTATAACTGTCTGGTGACCAAATGCACGTAATAAGCCGGGAAAGGAAAGTCCGGCAACGGCGCTTATTGTACTGAAGAGAAATTTTTTACGATCCATTTTTACAATAATGTTTCTGTTTGTTGCATGATTTGGGGTAGCTCATAGGGGCATGGTCATAGTTTACCGGGACCAATTATTGTCCCGGTAACTATTGATCCGGTTTGAGTTCCACTAATACTTTATTTTTAGTAATTAGGGTTTTGTTTGAAATTGTCTTTATTGGTCGAGAGATCTAACTCCGCTTGCGGAATCGGAAATAAGTAATGCTTTGCCGGATTAAAACTTGTGCTTGTATTAACTATTTTAGGATCTGTGGCTGATCTGGTTTTTTCCAGGAATGTTTCAAACTTGCCTGTACGCGCAAGGTCATACCATCGCTGAAATTCAAAACATAGCTCACGGGCCCGCTCCATTAATATCTCATCAATGGTAATATCTGAAGCAGTATAGTTGTTAAAACCAGGCGTTGCTGTTGGTAGTACAGGATTGCCGGCAGCATTTAAACCCCTTGCCCGTTGTCTTACTAAGTTTATCGCGGCTAAACCTTCATTGGAGATCGTCCCATTCTTTTTATAATCTGCTTCTGCAAACATGAGTAATACATCGGCATAGCGAAGTACGATCACATTATTGGGGCAATTAGAATATAAATACGCAGAGGTAGTTCTCCAGGACTCCCCCCAGCGGTATTTGGTCACCCCACAACGCCCGAGTACGGTCTGGTTATAAGAATCCGGTGTAGAGGTTGTGCCCCAGATATAAGTCAGTGTAGCCGGTACATTATTGACCACATTGACCAGGGAGTCTGCCAGGTTCCAAACCCGTCTTTTATCATAATCAACCCCTTTTATAGTTGCTTTATAATATTTATAGAATTTAGGAACGTAAACCAGGTTTCCCTGACCAATCAACGAATTGGTATAATAGGCAGGATTGCCATTAATGGTGCCGCTGCCCAGCATGCCATATTCTTTGGTCCATTGCGTTCCATAAGGAACCACCGTACTGAATTGTAGTTCCCAGAGCGATTCTTTATTGATATTCTTATTTTCAATTTTAAACACGTCTCCGTAATTTGGTAACAATGCAGCCCCACTATTATCTTTTACATCCTTTAACACAGTCCAGGCTTTTGAATACAGATCGTTAACACTCTCGGTGATTGTTTTGTATCCATCTACTTTGCCAACAGTTTTGTTCATGGCGGTTTCTTTTGCCGAAGCCATGGTCAGATAAACTTTGCCTAACAATGCTTTTGCAGCCCAGTGATTGGCATGGCCGTTATTGGTCTTTGCCGTAGGCAACACTCCACTCGTTGCAAAAGTTAAGTCACTCACAATAAAATCATAAACTTCTTTGATCGACCGGCGCGGTTGTCCGTAATCAAAATCACCAGTTATAGGCTGATCTGTTATTGGCAGCTCACCAAACGTTTGAACCAGCCGAAAATAGACGTAAGCCCGTAAAAAACGTGCCTCGCCAATAATGCCATTACGATCCGCGGTTGAAATATTGGAGACGTTATTTGCAGCGGCAATAACGTTGTTAGCCCTGGTAGCAATTTCGAAGTGACGGATCCAAAACTCGCCAATTGCTCCCTCGCTCGGTGAAAAAGTGGATCGGTCAAAATTGTATCTTACACCAGATGTTCCCTTAAACATGGCTTCATCGGTTCCTATCTCGGTCATGAAGAGCGGCGTGTTCGTATAAACACCAAACAGATCCTTGACTGACGAATATATTCCAACTACTCCGGCATCTAATGATACCTTATCTGTAAAGAAGCTGTTGGTTGTGTATTGAGTTTCGGGCTTTTCGGCCAGAAACTTTTTACAGGAGCTGTTGCTGACGGCCAGCACAATGCAAGCCATTATAACTTTTAGTAAGCTTTTATTATAATTTCTCATTTCTTTTAAAGATTAAAATTGAGCCCTGATACCTAATGAGTAAACCCTTGACCGTGGATAAGATGCATAATCGAGTGACGGCATTAAGTCTCCGAAACCGCCCTGGCGTGTATTAACCTCCGGATCATAACCAGTATATTTTGACCAAAGCCAAAGATTTTTACCACTGCTAAAAAGTGTCAGCCCCCGTAACCCAATTCTGGATACAAGTTTGGATTTAAACTGATAGGACAGGGTAACATCACTCAGACGCAGATAAGATCCATCTTCAATCCAGTCAGACAGCATTAAGTTCTCTTCCGGACTTCCGGGCATTCTATAGCTATTATTGGGGTTGCCGGCTTCTACCAGTGCGCCTGTTGTGTTATCGTACAGGTTAGGTCGCCAGGAGTTGGCAAGAACCGCATTTGAATTGTTGATGTTCCTGCCTGATTCTAAAGCCACCCGGTTTGCGTTGTAAATTTTATTTCCATAACTATATTGTAAAACTATATTAAGATTAAAACCTTTATAGGTAACTGAATTAGTGAGACCACCGGTAAAAGTTGGTTGTCCCTGCCCAAGTATGGTTCGGTCATCTGCATCGATTTTATGATCGCCGTTGATATCAATAAATTTTCTTGTGCCCGGCCTTATCGAACCAATCGCGATTCCATTGATCTCCGTTAAGCCCGAAGCATTGATTTCTGCCAGTGATTGAAAAATGCCGTTGGTTTTATAACCATACCATTGACCGATAGGCTGGCCATTTTGAATAATGGCAGATGTTCCTATACCTGATACCACCCCGGGAGCTAAGTTCAACTGATCACCTATTTGAATGGCTTTTGACCTGTTAAAGCCGACATTTGCACTTATATTCCAGGAGAAATTCTGCTTGGTAACAATCAGGCTGTTAATATCAACTTCCAATCCACTGTTTTGAATTGATCCTAAATTTGTCCATGTGTTTCTGTAGCCACTGTACCCTGGTGTCACCTTCTGTATAAGCAGGTCTTTAGTACGCTTTAAATACCAGTCAACAGTTAATGAAAGCCGGTCATGAAATAATCCAAGGTCCATACCTCCGTCTACCTGGGTTGTTGTTTCCCATTTAAGCGAAAGATTTTCGGGCCTGTCAACAACAACGCCGTAAGACGGGGTATTGCCGTTAATTGGTGAAAAATAGGTAGCTATTGTTGATAAGGTTAAGTATGAAGGGATAGCTGTGTTACCACTCTGGCCAATACTTGTCCTAAACTTAAGGTTACTTATCGGGGTAATTGATTTTACGAAACCCTCTTCTGAGGCCCGCCAGGCCAATGCAGCAGATGGGAAATAGCCCCATTTGTTTACGGCGCTAAACCGGGATGACCCATCTGAACGCATAGTTCCGGTAAAAAGGTATTTATTTTTAAATGAATATTCCACCCTGCCTAAAAATGAAGCCATGGTCCATTTCGTAATATTGTAGGTGGGAATGATTGGCGTAGTGCCGTTTGATAACCCAAAAACACCCAGCGTTTCTATATTATAATTCTGATTTTCAGCTGTGATCAGGCTATACTTACTCTGTTCAAAAGTGGCACCCACAAAAGCATTAATACGGTTATCTTTGTTGATCTGTGTTTTGTAATAAAGCAGGTTCTCATTCAGATACCTGTTGGTTACCCCCCTTGATAACAGCGCCCTTCCGTTGAATTTGGAACCGGCAGAAATATTTTTTGGATAATAAGAATCTGTATTGGAATTGGTATATGTAAGCGTACCTGTGGATCTGAAACTAAAATGATCATCTATTGTCCAGTCTAAGGCCAGTCTGGTGATCAGTTCGCTAACGTCACGATTATTGGTTACATATTTAGCCAAAGAATAGGGATTGGTGGTAATATAACCCGCTTGCTGCGCGTTGTCTTCAACGTCGGTAAATGTAAGCGGATTGGTGGGTGGTTGCTGCAACATGGAGGTAATAATGGGATTCGATACTATTCCGCCATTAAGCGCGCTGGTACTTGAGGTAAACCCTTCAATATTATTTCTGGTAAACGAAACATTACTGGTTACAGACACGCTTTTTGTCAGATTTTGCTGAAAATTAAAGCGGCCGTTATAACGCTTATAATCACTGAAAACAATCAAACCACCCTGATCAAGATATCCACCCATAAATGCATACTTGGTATCCTTTGTTCCCCCCTGTACACTTAACCGGTATTCCTGTACAAGACTGTGTTGAAACATAGCTTTTTGCCAATTGGTATTGGCGGAATCGGGACTATTATAATTTTGCCAGGTACCGTATGGTGAGTTGGCAGGCACACCCCAAAAGCCGCCCGGTTCTCCTAAAGGTGTGTCCCGGTAATAATTATACCCGGCTAAGGTTGAGGTGGGAGCATCTGGATTGGCGGCGCTTGCCGGAGAATAAACGTAACTGGCTAAAAATTGCCTGTGAACATATTCTGATGAGTTCATCAAATTGTATAAATGCGCTGGGGTTTGATAACCGGTATTATTATAAAGTTCAACCTGTACCTTTCCCGATTTGCCGCTCTTAGTGGTGATTAATATGACACCGTTAGCGCCACGTGATCCATAGATTGCTGTACCGGAGGCGTCTTTTAAAATTTCAATGTTTTCAATATCGCCCGGGCTAATGTTATTGGCATCATCCTGCATAACACCATCAATTACATATAATGGTGTGCTGCTGGCACTGACCGAACTTGCTCCACGAATCCTGATTGTATTTTCAGATCCGGGGGTGCCATCATTTTGTGTAATTTGCACACCAGCGGCTTTCCCTTTAATAGCGTCAGCCAAAGAAAAAAGCGTGCGTTGCGAAAGCGCTTCTTTGGATACGGTTGAAACAGAGGCGGTCAAATCTGATTTCCTTGTTGTACCATAACCGATTACCACTATCTCATTGAGCCCGGAATTTTGTGGTTTCATCGTAATGTTGATCTCCGTTTTGCCCTGGCGCGGTATTTCAAGCCTTTCATACCCTACAAAGGAGAAAACAAGCACTGCCTCATTATCAACGGAAAATTGATAGTGACCGTCTTTATCAGACACATTGACTTTCCCCCTTTGCTTGTCTTTAATAGTCACTCCCGGCAATGGTTGATTCTTCTCATCGGTAACCAATCCAGAAACCGGAGAGTCTTTTTTTTCCGTTGGAGTCGAGGGCTCTGATTTTGGTCGTATGGTAACGGTTTTGCGGGTAATTGTATAAGTGAAGGGTTGCCCCGATAAACACTTATCCAGAACATTGTTAATCGAGCTGCTGCTGATTGTTAACGTAACAGGTTTTCCGGTTTTTAATAAATTGGCGGTGTACACAAAATCATACCCGCTTTGTTGTTGAATGCTCGCCACCACATTTTCCAGCGAAGCATTTGTAACATTTAGGGTAATCTTTGGAGCTACACCTTGCGCGTGGACACTGGAAACAATCAGTATGCTTAATGTTAAAGAAAGACAGCAAGCGGAGGAGGCCCTGGAGTAAAATTGGGTAATAGACAGCCACCTGCATTTTATTGCAGTAAAAATTTTATACATTTGAATGTTAGGTTAAATTATAATTGGGTAAAAACGATATTAATACTACCTAATATAGGCTTAAAAGCTTACTAACCGGGAGCGCACCATCGCTCCTGGTTTTTAGGTAATTGCTATAGCGTATCATTATGGCATAACAGTTACCCTCCTTCCTTCCATTTTAAAGTGAATAGTACCAGTTTGTTCGAGTGCATGTAATAACTCTGAAAGATCTTTTGAATTTGAGAAAGTACCGTCGAATCTTTTTTGCGCAACATCACCATGGTAAGTGACATCAATATCATACCATCTGATCAATTGATTCATGATGTTTACAATATTATCATTATGAAAAATAAAATAACCATTTTTCCATGCCACCGATTCGTACGTATTTACATCCTTTATTTGGATTTCGCTTGCGTTGTTTGTTGCAATTGCTTGTTGTCCGGGCTTTAAAAGTATGGTTGAACTGCTGTTTGAAGCTTGTATTGCGCCTTCCAGGAGGGTTGTCTTTGTATCTGCCTTTTCATAAGCATTAACATTGAAATGTGTACCTAAAACTCTTATCGTAGTACTATTGGTTTTCACAATGAATGGCATATCTTTTTTCTTAGCGACTTCAAAATAAGCCTCGCCGGAAAGTTCCACATTCCTTTCACTTCCCGTAAAACGGATGGGATAACGTATAGACGAAGCTGCATTCAACCAAACATTGGTTCCGTCAGCCAAAATCAAATGCCATTGGCCGCCTCTTGGCGTTTCCGTTGTATTGTAACTGATAGGCTGGGTGGCATCGCTACCTCCGCTTTGCACTACGTACGTTAGTCTGCCTTGTTTGTCCTTATAGATTTTCAAGCCAGACTCCTTAACCAGTTCGCCTGACTTTGCATCATTGAGGTCTATTTTTTTTCCATTTGCCAGTGTCAGTATAGCTTTGCTGATCCCTTTTTCTACTTTGGCAACTGGCTGTCGTATTGTTTGGTCCCCGGAATCTCGGTGTGTTAAAAAGTATCCGCCAACGGTAAGAAAAAATAGCAGTGATGCGGCAACAGCATAGCGGTACCAGAATTTTACAGCAGGAATCCTGGCTGGTGGTTCTTTGGCGGTATTGATATCCTTCAAAAGCTGGTCGCTTTCTTCAGCGGTTAACAGATTCCCTGAAAAGTCATGCCTGTTCCAGGATTCTTCCAACAGTGCATTTACCTGCTGTTGGTTGTGATCATCGGCTACCAGATCCATCAATTCTTTTTTTTCCGCCGCGGTCACTTCGCGGCGAAGAAATCGTTGGAATAAAAAATCCAGTCTCCTATTTGTCATACCAGTAAAATTTAACAGCGATCAGATCTCAGGCTGTGCGCTTTTAAGCTATAATTATCCTAAAGACACCGGTAAAGTAAAAAGTGGATATTGACATTGAAAATTATTTTCTCAAAATAGCGATCATAGCAATTATTGCCGTTAGCTCGGTGTTCGCTTTCACAAAACGGGAGATGGCTTTAATGGCTATTTGCTGGTACTTAATTACCGATTGCTTGGAGATACCTAATTCATTCGCAATGTCAGTATTTTTACGGCCTTGCTGTTTAAGTACAAAAACACGTTTTTGTTGTGGGGGTAACTGCGCTATAGCCTGTTCAATGATGGGTTCAAGTTGCTCGTAGTTGTGGTTCTGGGACAGCTCAGTTTCCTCTTGAATTAACTGTAACTGAAATTCCTTATTGCGGCGCTGTTCACGAATATTTGTACGAATGGCATTCAATGTGTAATTGCGCGTTGTTATAAAAAGCCAGGATTTAAAATCTTGAATTTCAGGCAGCGTTGCTCTTACCTCCCATATCTTGATAAATACACTTTGAATAATTTCTTTAACCATCTCACGGGAGTCTGTTATTAAAAAAATATATTCGCCTAAGCTCTGATGATAGCCATAAAATAGCTCTGCAAAAGATTTTTCATCATCTTTAGCTATTCCATTGAGGAGCTCAGTTTCGTTATAAATACTTTTGATCGGCAAGGATGGCCAAGGCTTATAAATTACTTTATAGTAGAAATGAATTTACACAAATAATTTTCAATGACAAACATACGATTCATAATAAAATAATTAGGCAAATAAAAAAAGCAATTGTATAAAATCTGTTAAGGGCACAAACTACGGGGCGATAATTGGGATCCGACAATACTTACAATTCAATTTTGTTACATCGAGACGGCCTGTTTTGTATCATCTTTCCTGATAAAAAAGTGGTGGCATATTTACGTTTTTCTTTAGGCATTAATTCTGCAACAAGTGTTATACCTGCACCAAGTTCCGCGAGCACGATTGTTTTCTGGGCCGCGACAACGCCCGGAACTTTTTCAGATCCTTCTTTTCCATGCCCTTCGATGCGGATAATAACATCGTCCATCCGAAACCACATAATACGAAACAGAAACTAAGAGTTGAGAAAAACAAAAACAAATCAAAGAGTAATTAACAAATTTTCAGAAACTGTACTCAGAAGCCGGAAAGGCACTTTTAGGCAAACTAAATTAGCCCCAGATTTCAGCGGTTATATAGAATACCGGAGATATGATGGGACACGAAAATACTTGCTCAGGATCGTAAATGGTAAATCGGTGCGGCGCTACAATATATCGGCATTAACCGGTAATACCAGGCAGCAGGTTCAGTCGCTTCATACCAATAATTTAATTTGCACTGAAATATGTGAACCGGCCTACAACGAAAATTGCTGGCAGGATGAAGAAGGGATGCAGCAATGCACAACGATGGTTTTCAATTTTTAAACATAGTAACAAAGGCATGGGACACCGAGCGTCAAAAAAATGCTGGCAAAACGATCATACATCTTAGATAAACAAGTGAATCATTTGTACAATGCCTGCTGCTGCTAACCAAGCTGCACTAAGTCTGGCATATAGCATGGAGACTCAGGTGCCCTTCGTACAAGGTCGTCTGAGTTTTTGCATTTGATAAAAACATATAACAAGGTTGATCAATACGGTAGCTTTTCCTTTAAAACAACGCCCGGAAGATTATTTTACAGGAGCCTGTGTGGGCTATCTCGCATTTAAAACAAAACGAATAAAGATTAGTTCTGGCGATTCTATCAAAATCAGTATTTGTTTGAAAGATTATAAAAAAACAATGGTTGATTAAACGCAAACTAAATATTGCAGAGCGTTCAATCTAATAGATTAGACCTTTTGTGATAATGTCCCGCACCTTTTCAAGGTCGGTGCTGTCCTCCAAGTCAAGATAGACGGCAGGAACAGTTTCGGAAATGTTAAGCGCGATAGTTGTTTTACCTACCTGACGTGGCCCCATCAAGGCGACCGAAGGGCTACGTTCTAAAGTCCGCCGTATCTTATTTTCAATTCTGCGTGCAATCATCCCCGTAAATTTAACATAAAATATTAATTTTACGGCGATTGTTTAAACACCCCTTTTTATTATAAAACTTCTTAGCGGGCACATGCATGGGTTTGGCAGCCATGCCTACAGTTTTATCAATGCTAAAACGAGCGCTAAATTCCTGAAGCAATTGGTCTTTTCAAACAATGATTTATTTTCTCATAATACATTTTGCCTAACCAGGTACTGAAAATTATTCGAAGGTCTTAATTTGGATAATTAACTGTAAAAAATATGTTGTAATTAAACATATAGCCGGTAACGTTGTAACTTACCCGACATTAACCCAAAATCGATATTATGTTTTCAAAATTTCATACACCTTTTGTCTTAGGTGTCATTCTGTTATCGGTAACCACAGCCAGTATAGCGCAAACCGGCGAACCGGTAGAAAAAAATAAAGCCAATAGCAATTATAAACCAGCCTTTGCCGGACAAACGCGCATTGGAAGCATTAAAACTAAAACTACGTACACGGCTACAATAATTAGCACCGAGTTGAAGGGTCCATGGGGCATCCACGTTTTACCTGATGGTCGCTTGCTGATCAGCGGTAAACCCGGAACTATGCAAATAGTAAAGACCGATGGTAAAATTGATAAAACCATCACCGGTTTTCCTGAGGTACAATATGCCGGCCAGGGCGGTTTGCTTGATGTAAACATCGACCCGGATTTTATCAAAAACCGCATGGTTTACTGGACCTATGCCCAGCCTGGCGATGGAGCCACCCTGGCGGTTGCTAAAGGCAGGCTATCGGCTGATGAAACTAAGCTTGAAAACGTGAGCGTGATATTTGAGGCTACGCCACGGTACAAAGGTGCAGGCCAGTTTGGCTCGCGTTTATTGTTTGATAGACAAGGAAATATTTTTGTAAGTACTGGAGACCGAATGGCCGATGATATACGTGTGAAGGCGCAGGACCTAAGCGCTACCACCGGTAAGATCATTCACATTACTAAAGAGGGTAAGCCGGTTGCTGATAACCCGTTTATTGGTAAAGCTGATGCTAAACCCGAAATATATGCCCTGGGTCTTCGTAACCCTGACGGTTTTTCTATAAACCCTGTTACAGGCGGCCTTTGGGAAGCTGAGTTTGGTCCCCGTGGCGGTGACGAGATCAATTTGATCAAGCCTGGTGGCAATTATGGCTGGCCATACGTTACTTATGGTATCGAATATAGCGGGCAAAAAGTCTACGACGGCATCCAGCAAAAAAAAGGTACCATACAACCTGTTTACTATTGGGACCCGGTTATCTCGCCCGGCTGCATGATGTTTTATACCGGTAATATTGCCGAGTGGAAAAACAACCTGTTTGTAGGAGCACTGAGCGGGCAACATATCATTCGCCTGGTAATTAAAAACAACAAAGTAGTGGGCGAAGAACGTTTGCTAGCCGATAAAAACGAACGCTGGCGCTGCATGGCTACCGGTAAAGATGGCGCTATTTACGCAGCAACTGACGGCGGTAAATTATATAAGATAGCTAAGCGATGATATTACAATTGCGATTTTGAAAGCGCATTAGGGCCTTATCCCCGGCGCGTTTATTTTAAACCATACCTTCAATCCAGCCGTAGAGCAACTGCCTTTGCGATTAATTGATAATTCAGTGGGAAGGGGTAAATTACGAGCTGGATCCGTCTGCTAAATACCCTGATATTGCCGGCCCCGGGCATTGGAATGACGCGGATATGATGCTGGTTGATGTAGGTGACGACGGAGGGAGGCTTAAGGTGATGACTGCCGAAGAACAAAAGGCGCATTTCAGTATGTGGTGCATGATCGCCTCGCCATTGATCATGGGTAACGATATTCGTCACCTATCCCAGGTAGCATCAACCATACTCACCAATAGAGAAGCAGTTGCTGTTAACCAGGATGCTTTGGGCAAACAGGGAATACTTGCGGCCGAACCGCAGCCAGGGCTGCAGGTTTGGCTAAAACCACTTGCGAATCATAAATTTGCGATAGCACTGTTCAATCGTACCGAAAAACCATCTACAATAACATGTGATTTTAAAAAAGTTGGAATGCCACTGAAGTTAAAGTTAAGAGACGTCTGGCAGCATCAATCGCTCGGAAAATTTAACGGGGCATTTACGGGAACCAAACCACCCCACAGTGTTCAGATGCTCGTAGCAGAATAGCTTAATTACTATCCTATTTACCCGATCAGCCCTATTAACTTCGATTGATTCTTAGTTTTAACAGATCCTCGCCTGGAGTATCCAACTATACTGCATTGGTAAAGCAGAGATAGTTTTTAATTAAAACCAGTTTCAGAATTGCTGAATATACAGCCAGCATTCCTGGGTCTGGTGAACATCTGAATACCAGAAAACTTTACGATAAACTTGAATCAATGTAAATTTACAGGTCCGTAGGAATCTTTGACGTTGTAGCGATAACCCCAGCATTTGTGTCTACAGGACAGGCCGTAGAACGCGGTAGGGATCAATATTATGCTCAGTTAAAAAATATCAGCAGGCTTTATCTGATTTTCAGATAGCTCTTGTACCTCCGGAAAATTTGCGTGCGGAACGCGGGAACTCTCATGTCAGTCAGATCAAATATTGGATCGGTAACATGTTCGAAGCGCTGAATGAAAGAGAGAAGGCACAGCAGGCCTGGAATGAAGTAATAGCTTCCAGGTCGGTCAGCGGTCGCAGGACGCGCCTTGCGGGAATCGGCCAGGTTCAGCGTTATTTTGCAGCCTTGGCGCAAAGAAAGCTGAACCCGGGAACAGATGTTGACAATGTATTCAGTGAGCTGATAAACAGCAATTCGAATTTGGCAGCAGACAGTTTACATGTTGAGTTAAAACGCACAAACCGGCATTTCCAGCTCGCTGAAAGGCAATTTCACTGGCTAACTGAGCAGACCAAGTAAAGAATAGCACTTTAATTTGTCCTTATAATCTGCTGAAAAAATAATCTGTTATGAAAATTATGATTTACCAGCGGGAACAGGACTATTATCGAACCGCTTAATGACTGACTTGCAAATATTCGCTAATATTTAAGAGTTGGTTCAACCGGAGAGTTGGCTGCTGTTTTTTTTAGTGTTATGTTTACTTTATCACCTCACTCACCAAAATGACAGGACTGATATTGGTGTAATTTGAAAAATCCGTACGAATGGCGTTTATATGCGGCCCGATAGCCGCTTGATAATCGCTTAGGCTTTTTACATAAAATATACCAATAGCCATAAAAGGCAGTGGTTGGTTAGGGATACCACTGGCAAGCCCTTTTTCAATGGTGTATTTAATCAAATTTGATCCCAAAAAACCTGCTACCATAGGCATGTGCTTAGTTTCATAATACTCCATATTAAAGGTTTTACCTTCGGCATAAGGGTACATGATGGATATTTTAATTAAGCCTTTTTCAACAACAGCCATGTTCTGCTTTTCTTGACTAAATACAGTAAAACAAGTAGTTAAAAGCAAAAACGATACAATTACTTTTAATTTCATAATTAGTTTATTTAACTGGTAAAATGTTCAATTTAAGTATTATTATACAGATATTAAAATATTGCCTTTATTTCACAAAACGCTATTTTTAGATGAAAACAATCGGAAAAACCGTTTTAGAAATATGGAATTAAGACTGCTCAAATCTTCCGCCCTGAGGGGCTTTACTTTTGTAGTCCCAATAGCACTAAATCTATTAAACTGTTAAACAGCGAGGAAGGTCTACAACGGCGGAAGAAACGATGTTTCGATGTCGAACCTGTATTCGGAAATATCAAACAGAACCACGGGTTCCGCAGGTTTATGCTCCGTGGTAAGGAAAAAGTCGCCATTGAATGGGGTTTACTTGCAATCGCACAAAATCTAAGAAAAAAAGCAGCCTGAAAAGGCCCTTTTGACCTTTTTTCTTCTGAAATTGTTCCATATTGAAAAATCGAACCAAAATAGATAAACATCAAGCTTATAGGTAGAAAATACAGAGGCCGCATCATTTGTTTTATACAGCCTCTTTTAAGTAAAAAATGCTCAGAGTAGCTGAAAACCGTAGAGTCTGAGGTGAGATCACATCAATTAGGGTTAAAACTATTTAGTTAAACTAAAATTATCTAACCCATATGATATAATTAGAGGCGATTCTTCTGTCCCCAAAACGAGACCCTTAATCCAGACTTTATTTAATTGAAATGTATGAATATACTTCTGTTCTAAAGGAGCTTTAGAAGTATTTACATAGACAAATGTTAAACGAGGGGTATTTGTTTTTTTCCCAATTTGACAAACAGCAACAGAATCCTGATATATTTTCGCACTATAAATACTATCATGTACAATAACGACCCTTCCAATATATTTATACGCATCTTTAACATCAATTTTTAATGCATTGGGATCATTTTCATAAAGTGTTTGCATTTTTGTTTTCGTCTGTGCACCCGCGACTTTACCGACAAAAAACAGGACTACAGCAATTAATAAAATATGTTTCATGTCCATCCCTGACGGAAAACTATCAATCAATACCAAGATTAGCTGGTCCACGAAGTATAATTATAGGAGCTTCTTCTGTTCCTAAAACAATACCTTTAATCCAGACTTTTCTTGACATTGGTGTATGAATAAATCTTTGATCTAAAGGAGCTTTTAAGGTATTGATGTAAATAAAATTTAAACGAGGAGTATTTGTTTTTTTTCCGATTTGACAAACGGCAAGAGAATCTTGGTATATCTTTCCGCCGTAAATACTGTCATGTACAATAACAACCCTTCCAATATATTTATAAGCATCTTTAGCATCAATTTTCAACGCATTTGGATCGTTTTCATAAAGTGTTGGCATTTTCGTTTTCGTCTGCGCACCCGCGATTTCACTGACAAAAAGCAGGATTATAGCAATCAATAATATATGTTTCATGGCAGTTTAGTGTTGATAAGGGTTTGCGGGTGTAGGATTGTTGCCATCTCCCATTGCTGAAGGAAAGGCCAGATCCTTTAAAAATTGAGGAAGCGTATTCGGATCATTAGTTACTGTTTTCGCAACTGTACCTGTACCGTCATTGTATGTTTTGTACTGGCTTCCAAATTTAGACCCATCTAAGAAATTATTGTCAAGAATTGCATAGTTAGTTGAAGAATAGTCACCCTTAATGAACTTTTCCCAGGCACTATTAAAATCTTTTTGAGCTTGTGAAGAAGGATTATCAACTTCTATTTGTTTTTCGAAGTTTATACTATATGAATCCTGTGTTTTCATTTCTTTAGTTACCTATGTGCCGAACATATAAGCGTCCAATTCAAGATTAGAATGCAAAGGAGACTGTCCAGTAATATTTTGATAGTCATGATATAACTCATGAGCTACCGTGTACACACTTCCCGATACATAATTTCCATCTAACAATGCATTTCCCAGGTCTAACTCCTTTGTGGTCGGGTTATAGCTTTCTGTTCCATTGGTCGGCATTTTATCGGTAACTGTAGGGGCGCGTTCGTTAGGAAATTGTTTATAATGAGCATCAAGAGCGGCCAATACCTTATCACCGGTTGCGCTGCTGTCCATCTCTGTAAGTATCTTTTTAAAATTTGCTTTTTCAGCAGCAGCGTAGGTTGAATTTAATGAGTAACTAAATTTACTAACTAAAAAATCTACTATCTCGGGGTGAAGTGCCTGAACAACAGTCGGCCCTGACGTGCTACCATATCCGTCGGCAGGACTCGGTTGATTACCGTCGCCATTGGAACCGCCTGTTTTAAAACCAGGACCGGTACCGGTATAAGGACTGCCCGTAGAAATGGGAGTAGCGTAAATAGTCACTTCCGCAAGTGTGTACCCGCCAGGATTTTGATTATCACGATCATCGCCATAATAAGTCCCATAAGCCCCTCCTAATATTGACTCTTGTCGTTTTTGTTCCATCTCAGGGAACAATAAAGTCAGTTCATTGAAATTTTTCATAAAAGGTATAGTCGTAAAAATAATATTTAAAGTTATTATTGTTTAGTATTTAGCTTCAGTACAAAAATAATAATGAGCATCGCAATAAGCGATTTAAAAATTAAAATAATATCCTTTTTAGATTATTATTTACCCGACATTTTTCCCTTTCAGAGGGATTCTATTCTTTTTAAAGGGAAGGTGGAATCAGAGTCAGAATTTGAAAAGTCAAGGATGAGCTTTTACAACATCAAAAAGAGCTATCATGATGAACTTAATGCAATTTATTCCCAAAAATAACAACTGGCTGACAACGCAAATAAGATTCAACAGATCGAAATTCAGAAAAATGATAAAGAACAGCAGGTAAGAACGGCCCTAGCATCGGCTTACAATGATCTTTTGGAAGGAATTGCCACCTGGCAACAGAAATTTGAATTTATAAGCCCTGCAAATGGCAATGTGCAGTTTCTTGACTTCTGGCGCGAAAACCAGTTTGTATCACAAGGCCAGGAAATTTTCAGCGTTATTTCGAAAGAAAATAAGCCATCCGGTGAATTGATCTTGCCATCAAGCGGAGCGGGAAAAGTAAAAGTCGGTCAAGAAGTTATTGTCAAACTGGAGAATTATCCTTATCAACAATATGGAACCATTAAAGGAAAAGTAGAGAGCATATCATTAACGACTAATCAATCCAGGGATAAGAATAATGCCTTCGTCAATAATTATCTGATCACGGTTAATTTACCTAATTCGCTTAAAACCAATTTTGGTTCTGCTTTGGACTTCAAATCTGAATTAAGGGGCAGTGCAGATATTATAACAGAAGACAGAAGGTTTGTCGGGAGGTTGTTTGATAACTTGAAGACCTCCTATCAAAGATAACTTGATGGTATAACCCAAAGAGCTGGACTACCCCATTCCGCAAATTCATTTAGTTATGTAAACTACAAACCTTGCTAAACAATCATTAAAACAGCCGCAACCAACATGCGCCGGCCTGCGATCAGACTCTTTGAGCACCAAAATACAAAGAAAATTGCACCGCTAATTGCACCGTTTTAAAATAAAAAATCCTTATAATAAATTGATTGTCAATTCATTATAAGGATTCGTAGTAGCGGGAGCAGGACTAATCTCGAACCGTTTTGTGGAAAGTATCAGACACTTTTCTGCGATTATTTAGATGATTCGAGCCCAGTTACGGGATTAAAGGCATTTTACAGTGAAATTCAGAATGATCATGCTGCCATTAAAGCCGAGAAAAATCCGTTCAGCCTGTAAATCCGATCAATTTGCTTGATAACGGTTACCTTTTCAAGGTCGGTGCTGTCCTCCAAGTCAAGATAGACGGCAGGAACAGTTTCGGAAATGTTAAGTGCGATAGTTGTTTTACCTACCTGACGTGGCCCCATCAAGGCGACCAGTCTTCCTGAACCACAGGTTGGATCACAAACTGTTTGTCCTGGCCCTGAGTTGTTACTAAATATTCAAATTGTATTAATATAAGTGGAAAACAAACTCTCGGATTTGGTACAATTTATACAGTGCCGTAACATAACCAAAGACCGTTTGAAACGATAACTGACGATGTGCCTCGCCAAAATTTACACTAAAGACTGGATTGAAAAAACATCGAGCAGCTGTTTCCTGAAATTTCGGGTACGGCTGTAAACACCATTGCCGTTTACAGAGCCGTCAGTGTTTGTATTGCCTTCTATCGTACTAAAAACATCATTATCTATACCTGTAATGATGCCTGTATGATGCCAGTCTGTAGCCGACCTTTGTAATAAAAATATATCTCCAGGCTGGGCAAGAAAAGGGTTGATACGAATTTCTTTGTTTTTGATTAGTATTTTTCGTTCAATGCCCTTTGTGGCCACAATATCGCAGCTATAGCTTAAGGGCATTAATGAGCGAAAATCCTTTTTTTGTAATGATGCAGCCTGATCTAATATAGATTGTGCAAAACCCATGCACCAGAACCACGGTGTACCTTCGTTGCCATCCATGTAGCTTCTAACCCACGGCCCGCTGTTAGCCTGGTGAAAAACCTCCAGTTCAAACGGATGTTGTTGTAAGTGCGCCTGGGCGGTTGCTACAACCAGGTCGCGTAAAGTATTACCCGTTGGCGCAGCGGTGAAGGCATTGTTCAAAGGGGCCGCCATTTGTGCAAACACGGTATTATCCACAATGCCGGTAGCTGACAGATTGTTGAAATTCTGGAAATTAATGACCGCCTTTTCGGTGCCGGGACCAAAGTCACCGTCGATGCCGGTTGCGGTTGCCGCCCCGGGATTGACAAGGGCAAACAAATTTAACCAGGATTGTATTTTTAATACGTCGGCCTTTTTGTTGGAGGTTGTTTTAGAACAAGTTGCTGAAATGACAAGTTCTTTTTGATACTGAGTTTTAATCATGGCTGTGTAAATTAGTACTATAATCAATTATTTAAACAATCTAATTAATGCATTTTAATATATTGTGGTAAAAAATGAATATGTAAACCAAAGTGTGGAAGTTGTTAACCTGCTTAACCAGACAGGTACACAGAAACAAGTCTTCGCACCAAATGATTTAGCGGAGGTTTGTACTGTAAATAGTGATTATGGTGATAGTGCCGCTCCATATATAATTTTATTACGGTATTTTCTCACGGTATTTCCGAATCCTTGGCTTTGTTCAGGGTTCCACATTTCTACATAGAATTTTTTATTTAACAAAGCATAACCATTTTGGCCAGCAGGCATATGGGATATGACCCACACATTTTCGTCCAATACATTGATTAGAGATGGATATCATTGTAACTATACACCAAAATACCTGTTTGACGATATTAGTCATGATCGTTGGTCATAAGTAAATGAAAGCGTTCGCATACGCATACTTCTAAAGTTGAGCAAGCTTAATTTAATCAAATTTTAATTGAATTGGTTTCTAAACCTGATGCCATTCCCTAAGTACTTTAAGGGAAATGGCTATGATGCATTCTTAGGGTCCGCTGTCGATGGTTTTGGACCTGTGCTTCTTAGATTGGCAATCTTATTAAGTATGTCAAACCAAAACGGAGCTCCAAGACAAATCGCAAGAATGCTTGCCGACCATCCGATCCAATGGGTGGCAATGCTAGCACCAAGCCCAGTTAGAAAACCATCTTTAAATCGATGAGACTCACCATTCCAACCCAGAGGCAAGGCAGGAGGTACAGCATTAGTGAGCAATGTGATATCTTTCTCCAGTTTTTCAGTCTTAGCCATTAACTCCGCCTTATTAGGTCTTGTCGTGTCGGATTTATTTACTTTTTTATCCAAGCTATCCACTCTTGTCCTGAAATTCTGAAAATCATTCATCGCTTTATCCGCGAATTTTTTACTTTCTTCAGGATGGCTGTACAAATACCGGGATATTGCTACCGAGTCGGCATTTAACGCGATAGTAAGTACTAATCCGCCGATAAATGTTGCAGGCATTACTTTTTTGCGTTTCATTGCTGAGGTTAGCCGTTCTGAGGTGGTGTCATACCAATGCTCCAGGCGTTCGCGAAATTGATCTATGTCACTTTTAATTGTGGCGGCAACATTTGCAACAGCCGGTATATTTTGTAATAGGGACGTAGCAGCTTGGGCCTGATAAGCAAAACTTAGGAAAGATCTTTTTAATTCTCCGGATATGGCCGTTGAATTTTGTATGGCTGTGATATAGCCGTTCAGATCTTGGGGTGGCATCTGAACTTGGCCATCGTCTACTCCCTTATCTTTCTTAACAAGGGTTATTTGATCGAGTAACGCCGAGACAAAATTTTCAGGATCAATATACGTTGTTGAGCTATTTTTCTTTGACAGCGCGGTAGTTATGCAATGATCCATTATTGCTTGTCCTACCGTTGCTTGGCCAGCCTTAGCTTGCCCGTTCGGATCTAATGCCGGAGAATTAAAAATGGTAACAAGCCATTCTTCGAGAATCTTTGCTCTGGTTTTTCTGAGGGAAAACCAGAGTTCCACGGCTGAACTACAAATGATACTCAGTAAGAAGTAAATAAAAATCATTCCTACTACTAAATCTAAAATTGGAAAGCTGCTCATGATATTGTATTTAATAACTGTTTAAACTATTTTGCAATAAATTGTGCTATCAGCCAATGCGTTAGAACTTAATGATCAGTAATAGAGGCAGTATAATTGACTTTAAAAACGCATGAAGAAAATAGCTGCTTATTTTCGCGGTTTAGGTTATTGAAACAGATTACTATCAGGCCTTCGGCGTCAGTAAAGAGCTAAAGATCCATCCTGTATTTTTGACGCTTTTGCTTTTTCCGGCTTCCGTTACTAAAACCTCGCTCTCGCTGTTGACAGGATAAACCTTGCTCCAGGCGCCATTGGTTTCCATAAAACCAACTTCGTATCCTTTATGGAGCTGTTTGGTAGCAGGGGCGGTTGTTGAGAATGAGGTTCTGAAATTAGTGCCGTCGGTGTTTACGATATAGATTTTCCCGGTATTATTCGGCAGCCCAAATACATGGTTCTTAAATGTATCCCAGGGAAACGCCGGACCCGGGTCTGCTTTACGAGCCGGTGATATATCATCATGACCCAATGCTGTTACGAGGTGATATTCCTCGACCAGTACTTTGCAAAGTTGATATAAAGCCGCTAATTGTACATCAGGAAACAGGCGCCAATAATGAGCCTCCCAGAATTTATGCTTATGGTGAATCTCCAGGAATTGATGGGCTTCTGTGGCTGGGTAAGTTTTCGTTTCATTATTAACGGTTCTTTGGAAACTTCCATTTGGTGTTTTTTGCACAAAACCGGGGTTTACGATCTCTATTCCGATGGCATGGCTGTTTAAGCTGTCAACACCATTCCAGGTGCTCGTACCGGCATGATTAGCCCTGTGATCAAAGGGGATCAGCTGGGTAATCGTTCCATCATAATCCAGTACAATATGCGCGGCAATCTTATCGGGATTTGATTGGGTATCCATAAACCAGTTTATGGCAGACTGGGCAGTATCTGTTGCCGTATAATGAATGATTAAATAATCAGGATCTATGGAATTTCTGACATTCCCGGATTTGGAGATTTTTATTTTCTCCTCTGCTGAATCAGCTTGAAGCCAGTGAGCTTTAACTTTCATTTTGGGTAGGAATGAAGTAAGTGATTGGTTATCTTTGGTTTATCAGGTATTATTTAAGCAATATTACAGTCTTAAATTGTTTTTTTGCTGACTTGTTTCTAATTGTATAGTATATTGTGATTATTTGTGTACTTATTGATTATCATAATTGCAAAACTCCCTTTACAAAGCGTGCAGTTATTCCCACTTTTCTCGTTTCGGGTTCATAACGCATTATACGTTTAGAATATTATTTTCATAGGTATACACGCTTAGGCATCACGATTGGCATTATTGGTGGTTTTTAAGCCTAAATCATTAACCTTGGTTTATGAGTGTTTTTTTTGTCAAACATAGTCGAATAGCGGCTTAAATATGTCAGTAAATACGTTTCAGAGCCATTGGTAGTCAGCACAGTTGAAAATGCATTATGCGGCCTAAGCCTATATCCCTATATTTTTATTTAATGCTTGACATCGGCAATTTCCACATGATCCAAATCTATTCCCTGCGCGCTCAATTCTTTACTTACTTTCCAGGCAAAGAAAGTCAGACAGGCGAAGCCGGCAACCGGTACAATATATTTAGTACATAAAACATTGGATACTGTACGTTTGGACAGCGGTAAGGTGAGCAAATTGCCTGACAGCACCCATTATCCGATATTTTATAAGAAATACCTTGATGCGGATGGAATTTCCGTAATGGGTTCAGAAAAAGTAAGGGATGAGGCTTTTTTTGTCGCCAGACGAATAGTTAAATATATGCTGCTTAAAATACCAAAAATCAAAACTCAGTTAATTCAGAATCACGTTCGTATCGTTATTGTCTCGGAGGGTGAAAAAATGACCGATATTCCAGAATACAAAGATTTCAATACCCGCTTCCCTGCGACGGATTGGAATCAAAGAGTCAGGGGCTTTGGAGGTTCCGTCGAAAATCTGATATGCAGCTGCGGTGAAGAGAACCTCCTTTGTCTGCCCAATGACAGATATCGGGGAGAAAGTATCCTTGTTCATGAATTTGCACACACCATTCATATGGCAGGAATTAGCACCCTGGATAAAAATTTTGAAATTAATTTAAATAATATTTACGGTTCGGCAAAAAGACGCGGTTTATGGGTAAACACTTACGCCATATCGAATATGGCAGAGTATTTTGCCGTCGGCGTACAATGTTGGTTTAATGTCTACCGGAAGTCTATTCCAGCCGATGGTGTTCACAATGAAATAAGCACCCGAACAGACCTGCAATTCTATGATCCAGATCTGTATGCATTTTTAAGAAGATATTTTGCTGACGGCGACCCAATGACGATTTGTCAAACCAGGATGAATTAAGAAAACACAATGAAAAACATTGACAATATATCTTTTTGTATTCTCTGTGATGATTGCTAACCCTCGTTGAAACAGACGCTGCTACAAAACAATAAAGATAATGAAGATTATGGCAGCTAAAAAAACGAAGTTGGGAAAGAACAGTCTTATCGCTTACAGCTATTGACGGCCGGTACGGCCAAAGCCATCCCAACCCAATATGCGGAGATCGAGCCGCCTTTTTCGGGCCCGATCACCAAATCTTATTTAAAGCTGGGGATGCGTACCACCCCGGAAACACCTTTGTTTGAAGTCAGTTTCCCCGATTTTATTACTGCGCAAAGATATTCTTTCAGGAGAAATCGCAGCGGCAATTGGCAGAAAAGACCATGAAAAGACAGCAGGACCTGACGGCGCATGGCGTGGGTACGCAAAAGACATGGAGGAATCCAAAACAAGGCCTAACAGGGAATTGAATCCTTTCTAAGCAACTTTTAGTTCGCTTAAAAGTTTTAACTGCTCCACCAATTGGTCGGATTATGTCCAGTTTGGGGAGCGATTTCCTATGGAATGTGGGCTAAATGAAAAATGAAAATCATTTAATACCGCCGTCCTCAATCGAGCAGATTAAGTATTACGAAATAAACGTTGATAAGTTGTATTCATGTTAAATTTGATACGATGTTTCAAAGATAAATCTGAAAAATCGTCTGAATTAATCTATAAAGATAATCCAGACGATTTTAAGAAATTAGAATTTATTTTTTGAGCCACTGGCCAAATTCATAACCTTTGTGTAATAGAAATACAGTTAAAACGATCATTAATACAGTGGCGAAAATTTTTCCGCTGTCGGATTTTAGAAACAAAGATAAATTCATATTGATTTTTTTTAAAATTAAAAATAACCGACTACTGCTGTAACTACAAATGCTGTAACTGCAATTGATGCACCCAAATCTAACCGCACTAATATAATCAATTTTATGTTTTGAAAGTTGGCAGTATTCTTCTGAAGCTGACTGAACAGCGTCACCATGACTATTAGGAAAAGCAAGGAAGGATGGATGGCCAAAGATGGCACCAGCGAAGCTGAGGCCGGGCTAATTGATGCAGTCGGACGGAATATTGCCCTGCGATACCGATTGTAAGTTTATTTAACTTTTAATAATTCATTTTTCTCTTTTTCAGCCTGTAAAAGACGTTCGAGCAGCGCAACCTTTTCATCGTAAAGTGCTACAATTTTTTCAATGGGATTAAACGTGCATTGATAGTTTAAAAGCGAGCTATAATCGTTCAAAGAGCTATTATCATGAAAAGTATTGATATTATTAAATATAGCATCCTCACTAAAATTTTTGATCGCCTCAGAAGACACCCCTAATATCCCCGCTACTTTTTCCAGAACATCATCTTCTATTGTTTCTGCTTGTTCCATACGCGAAACGGTCTGCTGGCTTACGCCTAATTTGCTGGCAAGATGTTCCTGTTTGATGCCACGTAATTCCCTGATACGGCTGATCTTACGGCCGATATGTGTATTGGATGGTTTAGCAGTTATTTCCATATCTCAAAAATACAAATTTTCTTGCTTGTAAAAATAACGCTTTCGTGGGTAAAATACCAATCATTTGAGTTTCGTACCGCACTGACCTGCCCTTAATTTGTATAACAGCCATGGATATATATAACTAAAGGTAAAGAGGATTAAACCATAAACAACTAACGGTATAGCTGTATAAACATTAAAACGCTTACGAATGAATAAGATACTGTATGTAGCACGGAAAGCCAAAGGATTCAAGGAAGCCCAACTGGCTAAAGTTTTGCAGATGGATGAAACTGCTTATAAGGAAATGGAATGTTCCTTGTCCAATGTATCCGCTCAACATGCCTTAAAGTTGGGAAACCTGTTTAACGTTGAGCCGGAATACTTTTTAGCCAATGAGAGCAGAGGCCCTGCGTTAATTAATACTTTTATGGAAGGGGTGACAACGATTTTAAAGGACAAATCAACGGAACCGATACCGCCTGGTATTTACGCAATCATCATTAATTTGTGCAATAAAGGCTTATTATTACAAGTTGAATTAAATTCAGCCTTATTCAAGCAACATGAACTGGAAAAGGATAATGAAGCCATCAGGGAACTTTACACAAAGCTGAAGGAACAAATCCATGAAACTGCCTGATGCAGAAAGCGGCCGCGGCAGGCGGTTCATTACATCAAGCGTTCCGCTATATTCATTCTCCGCCATCCTCGCCGCAATGGCAGAGTAAAACTCGTACCTCGTTTACACCTACTAAAAAGAAAGCAGAAAACCACCCCTTGCACCGCAGTCACTAAATTAGCCGTATTGCAAACAGTCAAGGCTAAATAAATGGGCGGTGTTCATTTTTTTAGCCCAGCTTTGACAGTTTTGCCGTTTGCTGCCGCCAGTTGTTTAAGCGGATCAATGGGATATTGTTTACCATTAAAGAAAATCTTTGGTGCTCCTGACCGGACTTGTGAAGGAATTATTGCTGTATAATCCACTATTGCATCCTAATCATGGGATGACATGGCGGCAGATACTCAGGAAAAAAGAAATATAACTCCTAAAGGATGCATTTTGGGAGGTTAAACGAAAGATCATTAGTTCGATGTATCCTTAAAATCTGACCTTTGACCAGTTTCAACATCGAACTATCCGAATAAATGAAATTATTGGAAATATCTTATGATTAATAATACATTAGGTGAAAAAAAAACTGGACAAGTGCAGAATTATCTGACTTGTCCAGTATGGTGGTGGATACTGTACAAATCTCGAACTATTTCCTTTCTGATTTGCATTTAATGGCGGATTTGGATTTGACAACGGCTGATAATAATGATTAGCCACTGATAAAATATATTATTCAAGAAGAAATAGGTCTCGGCCTATTTCTGAACGTCACCTGGGATCAGGATGAAAAACGAACTATGATCATCAGCGGTGATTAATATTCTATTGCCTGCGCAAGCAATAGGCTTGATAGGATTAATGAGATAGTCTTGGTTAATTTAATGGCCGAAGAATCATTCCCCTTTGTTAAAATTGTCGACCTGGAGTTAATCCGCTTTAAGGCTTTTTGTTGGATTAGCTAATGCCGCTTTCACACTCTGAATACTGGTTGTAAGTAGGGTAATTGTCAAAGCACCAGCGGCCGTTACTACAAATATCCACCAATCCATACGGGCATGAAAACTATAATTCTGCAACCAGTTATGCATAAAGTAATAGGCAACAGGAGATGCGATCATGATCGAGATGATAACCATCGAGATGAAGTCCTTCGTCAAAAGCGACCATAAATTAAAAACAGTTGCTCCCAAAACCTTTCGTACGCCAATTTCCTTAATGCGTTGTTCGGCCATAAAGGATGCCATCCCGAATAAACCTAAACAACTGATGAAGATGGCCAGCGCGGCAAAGGAGCTTGCCAATTTGCCAATACGCTCTTCATTGCTAAATTTCTTTGCATATTCCTGATCAACAAATTGAAAATCAAAAGGCTGTCCTAACGCATATTTTTTGTAAATGGCTTCTATGGTATTCAGGGCCTGGACGGCACTTGTTTTTGGATTTATCTTCACGTTAATTATACCGGGTTCTGTGGAGATATAAAAAATTGTAGGTTTGATAGGTTCATAGGGCGATTCAACAATCATATCTTTGGTTACTCCCAATACTGTATATTTTTTTTCGTTCCAGGATAGGATCTGGCCAACCGGATTTTTTAGTCTCATATATTTCACAGCCGTTTCGTTTAAAATCAGGCCAAATTGATCAGATGCTAACGACTGAGAAAAATCCTTACCATCTTTGAGCTGCCAATTTACCGCCTTACCATACTGTGATGTAACTGCAAAAGTTGCAAATTCATCCGCCATATTTTGATCTTTTCCCTGCCAGGCCAGGCCGCCGCTTGTTCTGCTGCCCCGGGTTATCTGGTTTCCGGATTCTGCCATTTCGGTAATTACGCCGGATTGCACTAAATCATTTCGGAATGATTCAAAATGATTGTGGATATCTTCCGAGTAAGGCCTTATCATGACGAGGCTTGTCCGGTTGTAACCAATCGGGCGATTTTTGGCATATTGAATCTGACGGAAAACAACTATCGTCCCGATGATCATGAGCACGGAAAATGTAAATTGAATAATAATAAGCGTCTTTCTGGGTAAACTGGCCATTTTGCCAATGCGAAACGTCCCCTTTAATACCTTAACCGGATTAAAAGATGATAAGTAAAAGGCAGGATAGATACCTGCAAGTAAACCACTGAAGATCGCAAAACTGGTCCCCAACATCCAAAATACGGGTTCTTTCCACAGAACATATATTTGTTTCCCGGACAACTCGTTAAAGAAGGGAAGTGAAAACTGTATCAGTAATAGAGATAAGATAAAGGCCAACAAGGCCATAAGCAGAGATTCACTTAAAAACTGCATGATTAGCTGACTCCGAACTGACCCTACTGCTTTCCTGATACCAACTTCTTTAGCCCGCTTTTCTGATCGAGCGGTGCTTAAATTCATAAAATTAATACAGGCAAGTAACAAGACAAAAATGCCGATAATACCAAAGAGACATACATATTTAATGTCACCCCCAATGTTTGCACCATCTTTAAATTCTGAGTACAGATGCCAGCGGCTCATCGGATCAAGAAATAACTCGGGTTTCAATCTTTTGCCGTCGTTATCTTCCTGATCGAATTTGATATCTTTGATTTTTGATGACAGCGATACAGGGTTAGCATTGTCTGCAATCTGGGCGAAGATTTGAAATGAATTATGATTCCAGTTTCCTTCTGCCTGCCGTACCTCTTCAGTACGGGCATACGCCTTCCAGGGTGCTACGAATGATACTTCATTAAATGATGTATTTGCAGGCAACGCTTGATATACACCAGTTACTTTCAGATTTAGGCTGTCCAATTTAATGACCTTATTTATTGGGTCGGCATTACCAAAAATAGCTTGGGCGACGGTTTCTGAAAGCAAAATAGATGACGGATCTTTTAAACCAGATCTTGTTCCTTTGATCATTTTTAAGGTGAGCATATCAGGGGCCTCGGGTTCCATAAAATTGCCCGTTATGGATAAACTTTTACCCTGATAGGATGCGAGATGTGTATTTGTCCAAGAAGACAGGACTACGTATTTGAAGTTTCCCCTATAGGTTTGACGCAATTGATAAGCAGCAGGTATAGGCATCGCTTTCAATGTACTGACCTCCCCGTTTATGGTCTGGCGTTGCATTACCCGGGTAATGTGGTCATAATTTTGATGATATTTATTAAAAGATAGTTCGTCCCATATCCACAATCCGATCAGTATAGCTACAGCCATGCCAATAGATAGGCCCGCTATATTGATAAATGAATGCGATTTACTTCTTATCAAATTGCGCCAGGCAATTTTTAAATAGTTTTTTATCATAATGGTTATAGTACAATTAATTGATCGGTACGGTCGTTCTTAATCAAAACTATGCCATTTGTTAATTGGTTAATTGTCAGATTATTAAATAGGATGAAAGTGATGCTTTGTATCAATAGCGAACAGGCGGTGTTCGATTTCGAGTCAACTTGACCCGTCCTGACCCGTCCGGATTTAGCTATACATTTGGGTGAGTAAATCCTGTAAATACTATACAAGCTATTCTGTTAGTCCTAAGATGAACTATACAGGTTTTTTTTTTAAAGATAAGGATTAATAACTTGTTGCTTGTTTGTCGTGTTAGCATGTGGGAAACTCCTTCAGTTTTCCACATGCTAATGCGTTTTTCTTTTTTTGCTTCTTTTTTTCTTTTTGCTGGACCTCCCTCTTTTGTGCATAACTTATTTAACTCAAGCGGGCGTAACCAGCGGTTTTTCCTTTTGCCATTTGGCTGGATATTTCTTCCATCGTTTTTCCAATACATTTCCCTGCAGATGCGCCTGGCAGGGCGTCAGGTAATCGCAGCTCCCGTGAGGCCTTAATTCATTGTAAGCCTTAATACTACTATCGATCTTTTGATGAGTCTGCTCAAAGCCTAATGAGCTGACCCGTCCGGAGCTATACCGATTTGTGAGTAAATTGACCCGTCCGGATTTAGCTATGGTAAAGTAACTATAAATCATGGATTTTAGATTTGAATATTAGATGCTCTTCCTGATTAGTTTTCAAAAAAACTAAAAACTGAAATTCACCCATATATGATTTATTTAATAAGGCAGTTTTTACGAAATTCAGTAACAACTCATAGTTGTTATTTGTCATCATTGATTTGGGAAGATAACGGCACAAATTATTGATACACTTAACGACTTTCCGATTCGCATCGAAGTAATCTTTATCTTTTTTATAACCGAGCTCATCTTCCATTAAAGTTTTTCCCGGCTTCAATGGATCGAAAATTTTATATCTTATTAAATAAACACCTAAAAAGGGCTTTGGAGAGAATAAATGAAAATTGGGAATAAATCCAAAAATATCTATTTTTTTTAGTTTCTTTTTAGTTAATTCGTGAAATTGACTGATTAATATGGCAATTAACCATGAAGTCAAAATTAAAGGTTCTATAATTTTCATTACAAGATCATTGTTAAAGCAACTTTAATGGATAATCAGAGTTTCGAATTCTTCCCACAGGGTAATAAACCTACTTACAAAAATACCTGGCGACATACCATTGTTGGAATTGGTCTTATGGCAGTGGGCGTTGCAATATTTTATGTAATCGGTAAACACGAGTGGCATAAAACGTTATTAATAATTCTTGGTGTATGGACATTTCTATTAATTTATAAAACTTATACCAACAGGTTTATCATTAAAATACAGATAAACAAGATTACAGGTGAGGTAATTATATATTACTTCACGGTAAACGGTGACGAGCAAATAAAAACATTTAACATAAGAGAATCCGACATTACCTATAAACTTGAAGGAGGAAGAGCCCCTTCAAACCCCTGGCGCCTAAGAATAAGTGATCAGGAACTTCATTTACATTATCTGGCACCTCCTGGAAACTATCAAATACAGTAAGAAATACTTTTACTAAGGATGACCTAGTGTGTTAATTCTAAAATAGATTAACTAATTTTGAGGGGGTCTCCAGTATAAGTCCAGGCAAATGGCTTAGCTCTGGTTTTGTTATAGGTATCGATGTATTCGATAAGTTGCGAAGTGAGGTGTTGGACGGATTTCCATACCCCGCCTTTGAGTACGTCCTTGGATAGCATATTGAACCATATCTCCACCTGGTTAAGCCATGAAGAATAGGTGGGTGTGAAATGAAGTTTTACTTTTCTTTTCCCTTTCAGCCATTCCCTTACCTTTTCATTTTTATGTACGGCCAGGTTATCCACGATGATATGCAGCGTTTTGTTTCGGTAGGAACGGTCAAGTTTTTTCAGAAAAGACAGGAAATTTTCTGCGTTGTTGGATCTGATGGGCTGGGCGGTGACTTCCCCTGTATGCACCGCCAGAGCAGCGATCAGGGCGACCGTGCCATTTCGTTTATAGGTTGCTGTCATTCGTCTGGGGGCGTGCACTTTTAAGGGTAGCACCGGCTGGGTTCGGTCGAGTGCCTGGATCTGGGTTTTCTCGTCCACGCATATTACCAGGGCGTTTTCAGGTGGGTTCATGTACAATCCTACGATGGTGGCCATCTTGCTCTCAAACTCGGGATCAGGGCTTTTTCCGCACCAATATTCCGTCTTATGAGGCTTCAGGTCGGCTGTTTTCAGAATATGGTAAACGCGGCTCTGGCTGATCCCTACCTGCTGGCCGATCCGTTTCTGCGACCAGTTCGTATAGCCACCTGAAGGCTTCTCGCAGGCTTTTTGGATCACTGCTGCTTTCTGCTCTGCCGTGATCACCGGCGGTTTGCCGCTCCGGGCAGCATCCTGCAATCCATCGATGCCGTACCGGCGAAAACGCTGACGCCACTTATTGACTACCGGGCGGCTTAGACCGGTGAGTGCTATGATCTCCTCAAGGCTCTTACCTGCCAGGCTGAATAAAATAATTTCAGCCCGTTGCGAATACCGCTTCTCTATTTTGTGAGACCGATGCATAACTAAAAGTTGCCGATGCTGATCCTCTGATGCCACTATCGGCTGTGCTATTCTTGCCATGTGCCTAATATAACACTTAATTAGTTAATTAACTAGCAAATTGTTACACTAGTATCTTATTTCTTGATTCCTGATCCATCCTTAATCTTTTGTCCTTTTTCATTCGTCTCCTCGTTCCTCGTTCGACATGAGGATTAGTTTTTTGGCTATTATTCGTTCTTCATGTATTTATCCATTCCTTCGGCTGGTTTCCAGGTGCTGTGGGGTTCAAAGTAATGCCATAACAGGGCTGATACTTTTTTTATCAGCACACTGGCTTCATTGTCGGGCAGCCAGCGCTGATCGATATTATGATTGGTCATGATCGAAAATACATAATCGCCATGAGGGGCATTCACCAGCACCGTTTCAGATTTTGCCGCATCAACGGCGCCCTGTTTAGATATGGTCTGCACATAAGGCGGTATTTGCGACAACGCTTTCTCATCCCAATAAATACGTGCCATGTTACGGCTCATGCGCTCGCTGGCGGCGGGACTAACCGCCTTACCTTGCCTGATCATGGTGAACAGGCGGCACATTTCAAAAGGCGTGCTTACCCCCCAACCGTAAATACTGCGGATAGCTTCGCGCCCCGGCACGCGGGAGTTCACCCTCATTACCTTAAAACCATTTTGCTGCAGCCAATTGTTAATGTAATCGCCGCCTACCAGCTTTTGCAGCCAGGTACTGGCGGTATTATCGCTCATGGTGATCATGAGCAGGGCCACTTTGCTTAATTGCACCGTGTCTTTATCTTTAAATGAACCTAACATGTCCTCGCCGGGGTATAATAACGAATCTCGGTAAACCAGCTTCTGGTTGTATTGCATTTCACCTTTTTCAATCTTATCCATCAAACCACATTGAATGCTCACTTTGATCATACTGGCAGTAGGGAACAGGGTATCTGCATTGATAGCTGCGGTTGTACCGGTTTTAAGGTTTTGGACGTAGATACCCACCTGGCCGTGAAAGCCATTAACGGCGTTTTGCAATTGTAAGGTGAGCTTTTTATCAGTTTGGGCGAAGACGGTGGAGGTAACGAATGTAAAAAGGGCGAGTAATTTGTGTTTCATAAGGATGATTGTGTGAAAACTAATTTAAACAAATTTTGCAAATTTGATTATGCAAATTCAAGTGGATATAGGTTTTGAGAATTTGGTGAAGATTGTAAAACAGCTTCCCCAAGATCAATTATTAAGATTAAAAAGGGAACTGGAAAAAGAATCTGTGGAAGATGCTGAACTAAAGGATTTAAGGTCATTTCTATTAGACGCTCCTGTGTTTACCGATGAACAGGTTGCAACTATTGAACAAACCCGCAAGGAGATTGATAAATGGCAGAAACTTAAACTTGATTCTTCCGAGCATGAAGTTTATACCGTAACAGATAAAGGCTGGAACGGGGTTAAAAATGGAGATCTGTTAAAACTTCTTGTGCAGGAAAATTTTGATGCATTATTAACCTTTGATAAAAACTTACTACATCAGCAAAACTTTAAAAAATACACCATTAAAGTATTTGTGCTTTCGGCACCAATTAATCCCTATCAGGAATTATCAAAACTCACTCCCAGGATAAAAGAATATATCAAAAACAACGATTCTGCTAAAGGCCCGGTTATCGTTGTGTCTTAAAAAAATCGTCCAAACGTTTATATCTTTACACAATATATGAAATACCTGCGCTGGCTCTTATTTCCTTTTTCATTGCTGTATGGTATAATTGTTATTATCCGTAACTGGTGTTATAACGCGGGTATATTTAAAAGCAACTCATTTGATTTACCCCTTATTGCCGTAGGCAACCTTGATGTTGGCGGGGCAGGTAAAAGTCCAATGACCGAATACCTGATACGCCTGTTTAAAAACAATTATAAGCTGGCCATCTTAAGCCGGGGATATGGCCGCATAACCAAAGGTTTTTTAATAGCTTCACCTACCTCAACAGCCACCGAAACCGGCGATGAGCCCGCCCAGTTCAAAAGCAAATTCCCGGACATTACCGTGGCTGTGGCCGAAAAACGGGTGGAGGGTATTGAACGGCTGCAAGACAGCCATGATCTTATTATTTTAGACGATGCCTACCAGCACCGGGCTGTAAAACCAGGTTTCAGTATTTTATTATTTGATTTTAACCGTATTAGTGAATCCCGTTTATTGTTACCCGCCGGCAATATGCGTGAGCCTTACAGTGGCCGGAAACGGGCTAATGTTATCATCATCAGTAAATGTCCGGCTGCGTTATCAGATCGGGAGCAAATTTTTATTAAAAAGCGGGTGAAACCATTGCAGCATCAATCCATGTTTTTCACATCCATAAGCTACCTACCGTTGCATGATATGGATGGGGTAATTACTGATACGGTAATTGATGATACAACAACCATATTCCTACTTACGGGTATAGCCAACGCGGGGCCATTGCTATCACATCTAAAAAGGCAAACAGCACACATTATCCATCATAAATATCCCGACCATCACCAGTTTAGCTTAAAAAATATCAGTAAACTTGCCGATGATTTTTTAGCCTGCACATCACAAAAAAAGATAATTGTTACAACAGAAAAAGATGCGCAACGTTTAGGGGAACAGGAACTGCTGCAGGTTGTAAAAAAACTCCCGGTTTTAGTATTGCCCATTGGCGTTGAGTTTTTAAATAACCAACAAAAACAGTTTGATAATTTAGTAACCGAATATGTTAGAGAATATAGAAAGCACCGCCCGATACATTAAAAGCCGCATAGGCGATTTTGAACCCGAGGTGGGTATAATTTTAGGTACAGGCCTGGGCGGTTTGGTAAAGGAAATAGAAGTTGAAAAACAACTGATGTACTCCAACATCCCTGATTTTCCTATTTCAACTTTAGAGTTTCATTCAGGCAAATTAATTTTTGGCACGCTGGCCGGTATAAAGGTAGTTGCCATGCAGGGCCGTTTGCATTATTACGAAGGGTATAACATGCAACAGATCACATTTCCGGTTAGGGTGTTAAAGTACCTGGGTGTTAAAACCTTGTTTGTATCAAATGCAAGCGGTTCACTTAACCCCGATTTTAAAAAAGGTGATCTGATGGTTATTGCCGATCATATTAATTTACAGCCGCAAAATCCGCTGATAGGTCGTAATAATAACGAGCTTGGGCCCCGTTTTCCGGATATGAGCCAGCCTTGTCAACGTAACCTTATTGATAAAGCATTAACAATAGCACAGGCAAACAATATTACCTGCCATAAGGGAGTTTATGTAGCTGTAACCGGTCCGAACCTGGAAACCAAGGCCGAATACAATTATTTAAGAATTATAGGCGGCGACGCCGTTGGCATGAGCACCATACCTGAAGTTATTGTTGCAAATCATATGGGCCTGCCCGTATTTGCTATATCAGTATTAACTGATGAGGGCTTTACTGATGTACTTGCGCCGGTATCGCTTGAGGAAATTATAAGGGTTGCAGAAGAAGCCGAACCAAAACTAACATTGATCCTTAAAGAACTGATAGCTGGTAGTTAATGCACAAAAAGCTAAAATATATTTTACTGTTACTGATGTGCATATCGGCACATACTGCTTTTGCGCAGTATAACCAAACCACCCGGCAAAGGCCGTTATCTACCCGCGACACGGTTAAGCCCGAAAGAAAGGTTAGTGATGACGAATTGCTGGATAGTTTGCGCAAAAAAGAAGAAAATAAAAGAGATTCTATTGTGTTTAATTCCAAGTTTATAAAGGTAACTAACGAGAATCTGCTAAACGATAGCACCCAAACGTTTCCAATTGATACGGGCATTGTCAATTTTGAAAACTATAGCCCACTGCTTGATCCGCGAAACCCGCGCATACATTTGGGTAACACCGGACTATCACAAAGAAGTTTGTTGTTTGAGCCGGTTAAAACAATAGGTTTTGATGTGGGCATGCACGCCCTTGATATTTATACTTTACAACCTCAGGATATAAAATATTATAATGCGCGGGTGCCTTATACTTTGCTCACCCTTTTTAATGGGTTCGGAAGTTCTGCCGAGCAGTTGTTTAAGGTGATCCATACGCAAAATATTAAACCCAACTGGAATGTTGGTTTTAATTTAAACTTTAACGGCTCAAAAGGATTTTACAGCAGCAGCAATGTACTTGGTCAAAATGTAAGCGGTCTTAACGCGGCCATATTTACCTGGTACGAATCAAAGAGCAAGCGTTATAACCTATTGGCCAATGCCACATTTAATAACTTAAAAGCCCCCGAAACAGGCTCCATATTAAATGATTCTATTTTTACCAGCCCCCCGGGTACACTTGTATTTAAAAATTCTTTGCCGGTACGCCTGCCAAACAGTTATGAAAACTGGAACAATAAGGGTATTTATATTAAGCAGTTTTATTATATAGGCCATCTTGACAGCTTAAATAAGGACAAAGAAAATTCAAAAATTTTACCTACACAGCGGGTTGCCCATACTTTTAATGTACAGAATGGCAGGTACAATTACATTCAGAGCGATCAGGATACTTATAACGTATTTCCGGATTATTATTTCAGCGACAGACGATCACGCGACTCATTGGTATATACGCATATCCAAAATGAGTTTTCGTACAGTTTTTACCTCAGAAGCAAATCAGTAAAGTTTGTAAAAAATGAGTTGAAGCTTGACCTGGGCCTGGTACACGATTTTTGGCACTATGCGCAGTATGTTAGCGATACAACCTTAAACCAATACGGAGCTCAATTTATACATCAGGCCAAAGTACAAAATTCAACTTTCCAGGATATTACCCTCAAAACAAAGTTAAGTTATCGCTTTAGCGACCGTATTGGTTTTGAAGGCGACTTAAGGCAAATAGTACAGGGACGCGATTTTGGTAATTATTTTTATGATGCCAAACTTATACTTGCGGGAGGCGGCAGGGTTGGTAAAATCATTTTAGAAGCCTACTCTCAAAACAGCTCGCCGCCATTGATATATACCGACTGGATATCCAATCATTATATTTTCCATAATGATTTTAGCAATCAAAAAACTACCAGTTTATCATTTAACTATATCAATAATCCGCTGCAGCTTGATATAAAAGCCGAATATTTTTTAATAGCCAATTACCTGTATTTTACTGCACAACCCGGAGGGGTTGATGCGCATCCTGCTCAATTAAGCAATGATATAAACTTGCTTAAGATTAGCATCGGTAAAAATTTAAAATGGCGCAGTCTGCATTTTGATAATTATGTGGTTTATCAAAAAACAGATTACCAGTCAACCCTGCGTACGCCCGAGGTTTATACCTACAGTAACTTATACTTCAGCAAAACTTTGTTCAATGTGTTGCAATCAAACTTTGGTGTAAGTGTGCGTTATAATACCGAGTATGTAGCGCCATCATACGCAGTTGGTATAGGGCAGTTTTATAACGGACCCAATGTTACCTTTTCGTCGTACCCAATAGCAGCAATATATTTTAAGGCTACCCTGCAGCGCACCAATTTATTCCTGATGTATGATTATGCCAACCAGGGTTTATCAAGCAAAGGATATTATACTGTGAACCGCTATCCGCAACAGGATCACCTGCTAAAATTTGGCGTAAGCTGGACATTTTATAATTAGGTTCGGGGAGTGGGTTGCCGGAGGAATTGGTGACGGATTGCCAGTTGCCGGTAATGGGTAAGATAACTCCGGTGACCAAAATCATTGCTATTCCACACGAACCCCGCAACCGAATAATCAAGTTTTCTGTTTCTTCTTCTTGGCAGCCGGGAACAGTACATTATTCAATATCAGGCGGTAGCCGGGTGAGTTAGGATGAAGTTTAAGATCAGTCGGCGGATCGCCTACGGCGTGTTGATAATCTTCAGGGTCGTGACCACCGTAAAATGTCCATTGGCCTTTACCATATTCGCCATGTATGTAGCGGGCTTCGTTAGCCGTTTTCATTTCGCCCATAATGGTTACCCCGGGCTTAAGCATGTTCTTATTGAACGCTGTTGTTAAACCCATAAAACCCTTTATCACCTTATCATGATCCTGGGTGAGCATACTGGGTACGACATCCCACTTGGCCGAAAAATCAAACAAAGTAAAAAAGTCCCTGGTACGGTCAATTTGCCGGGTACTGGTAACATCAATATTGCTAAACTGGTGCGATACCGGGTTCATATCCAGCGTAAAATTCTGAAAAGCGAATGTCTGGGTAAAATCAAGTTTCGATTGCGCATCCGGGTCGGCTGCGTCGCCATCAAACATGCTTTCGCAAATATCAGTATTGGCTGCAGCAAGGGCAATATCAAAAGTGTCGGTACCTGAACACATGGCAAACAGAAAACCTCCGCCGGCACAAAAATCACGTATATTTTTAGCCACAGCCAGTTTCATTTGCGATACTTTTTTAAATCCCAGCTTGCGGGCGAGGTCTTCCTGCCCTTTTACATCGTCGTTATACCACTGTGCAAACCTGAAAGCACCATAAAATTTACTATACTGCCCGGTAAAATCTTCGTGGTGCAGGTGCAGCCAGTCATACTTAGGCAAATCGCCTTTTATTACCTCTTCATCATATACCACATCATAAGGTATCTCGGCATATTTTAATACCAGTGTAACCGCATCATCCCAGGGCAGCTTGTTCTTGGGCGAATAAACTGCCATTTTTGGTGCCTTCTCCAGCTTTACAATATCCATATTTACGGAGGGGTCGCTTACCTCGTTAACGATCTCATTTGCTTTGGCATCGGCCAGTACCTGGTAGCTCACCCCACGTACCTTACACTCTTCCTCAATTTTGGGGTCGTACTTCATCATAAAACTGCCGCCCCGATAGTTCAGCAGCCAGTCGACCTCTTCGCCGTTCTTCAGCGTCCAGAATGCTATACCGTATGATTTCAGATGATCCTTTTGCTCATCATCCATAGGGATCAATATAGAAGCAGCCCTGGATAGCGAAGGCAGAAGAGCTAAAAGCAGAAAGCAGAAAGCAGAAAGCCTGAAAAAAGATAAAAGGCGAACGGTGAAAGGTGAAAGGTGTGTTGTATGTGGTTGATTATTCACTATTCGGTATGATTTTATTTGATGTTGATTATCAAATGTAACGAATAAACGGTTAATGTATTACCGTAAGCAGAGATGAAATAAACAAGCACTTTTTTAAAAAGCCTTCCGCTTTTGGCTTTAAGCTTTTTGCTTTTCCTTTCACCTGCTTTTTATTACCTTTGCCAACTGTTTTCAAAAAAACATATTAAAATGAGCAAAGCAATTATTAAAACCGAAAAGGGTGATATGACCGTAGAATTCTACGACAATGATGCACCTAATACCGTTGCTAACTTTAAAAAATTAGCTAAATCAAACTTTTACGATAATGTGATCTTCCACCGCGTTATCCCTAATTTCATGATACAAGGCGGCGACCCAACCGGTACAGGTGCTGGTGGCCCAGGCTACAAAATTGATTGCGAATTAACCGGCGAAAACCAATACCACGACCGTGGTGTACTTTCAATGGCACACGCAGGCCGCAACACCGGCGGATCACAGTTTTTCATTTGCCACAGCCGTGCAAACACCGCGCACCTAGACCGTAACCATACCGTTTTTGGTAAAGTTATTGAAAACGTTGACGTGGTTGATGCTATACGCCAGGGCGATAAAATTTTAACTATCGAAGTAATAGAAGAATAGTGAATAGTGAGTGGTTGATTAGTTTAAATTTCCAAAACGAATTAACAACTTAACTCCATCAACCACTCACCTAATCAACCAAAACAAATGAATTTACAAGGAATTGTAGCAGTATCGGGCAAACCGGGCTTATGGAAAGCTTTGGCGCAAAATAAAAATGGTTATGTGCTGGAGAGCCTTGATGCTCAGAAAACTAAATTGGTAGCCAACCTATCGACCGCCAAATTAGCTGCCTTGAGCGAGATTACCATTTTTGGTGTTGACGACGATATTAAGCTTACGGATGTGTTTGAGCAAATGAAAAACGCTGCCAGTATACCTGATGCTAAAGCTGATGGCAAAAAACTAAGGGCGTTCTTTTTTGAAGTAGCCCCTGATCATGACGAAGAGAAAGTGTATGCTTCTGACATGAAAAAGGTGATATCATGGTATCAACTGCTTAAAGACCTGCCGCTTTTTAACGAAGCCGACCCAACAGTTGCCCCCACAGAAGCTGAAGCACCTGTTGCTGAAGAACCTGTAGCTGTTGAAGAAACTGCTGCACCGGCACCCGCCGCAGCACCAAAACCAAAGGCTAAAAAAGCCACCAAAAAAGCCGAATAATTTCGGCTTTTTTTATTTCCAATTCATCATAGCGTCATTGCGGCACGAAGCAAAAAGCTTCCCCCTTTGGGAAGATTTAGTGGAGGCTTTTTGCTTCGTACCTCACAATGACGTGTTTTTTTTATTTAAGCATCTACCGCATCATACACAATTACCTTTTCCCAAAGGTGGCTGCAGTTTTTGATGAACTCCAGGTGTATGGGGTGGGTTTGATAAGTAGCCTGCCCGGCCAGATCGCTGAAGAACATCAGTTCAGATACTGCCCAGCTGTTATCAACCACATCACGTTTTTCGGTACTGGCTACAACGCCCACCCGCAGTTTACGTACGGTTTCAATTTTCGATAAGGTTTTTACACCGGCCACCAGCTTATCACGGTCCTCAGTTGAACCCGGATTTTTAAGCCAGAAAAACACATGATGTACCACCGGCCATTCTTCTTTTTCCTGAACTGTTAAAGGCATTGCCGATGCGGCTATCGTACCCGCGGCAAGCGCGGCCGTGGTTGTAATAAATTTACGTCTGTTTGATGTGTTCATGGTAGATTAAATAATGCCTTAAAATAGTAAGAATTATTTATATGAAACAATGCCTTTAATATTATGTCACTGCGAGGAGGAACGACGAAGCAATCTCATCAGGACAATGAAGCGGGTAACATCATGGAATAGCAAGAGGAGATTGCCACGCTATGCAAAGGCAATTGACATACAGGAATAATACGGGGCTACGGCAGCAAAAGCTTTTGTATTAATCATCCCGTTACAAACACTCCGGCTGATTGCATTTTTCATCAGCAAACTCGGGTTCAAAGGTGCTGTGGCTTATATCAAGGTGTTCCAGACGGTGGCGCAGGTCGTGTTTAATGTTGTCGAAATCAGCCATGGCTTCTGGTTTTATTACCAGGTGTGCAGTCAGGGCATTTTCTGTGGTGCTCAAGGCCCATACGTGCATGTGGTGCACATCAACTACCCCTTTACCTTTCATCAGTTCGGTCCTGATCTTTTTCAGGTCCATTTCTTTGGGTACGCCATCCATCTCCAGGCGCAGGCTATCCTTGAGCAGGCTCCAGGTGCCGCGTAGTATCACAAAACCTATAATTAAACTCACTACGCTATCAATCCAATACAACCTGGTAAAATAGATAATAACGCCCGATACCACTACACCGAATGATACAATGGCGTCAACCGCCATGTGCAGGTAGGCACCCTTAACGTTCAGATCGGTATCCTTATCTTTCACAAAAAGCCATGCGGTAAAACCGTTTACAGCAATACCTATAAAAGCAACCCATGCCATGGTACTGCCTGATATGATTTCGGGGTTCATAAAGCGCATAATGGCTTCGTAAACAATAAAACCTACCGCCACAAACAAGATCAGGGCGTTAAAAAAGGATACAATGATGGTCGACCGTTTATAGCCATAGGTATATTTACTATTGGCACTCACCTTGGTAAGCTTAAACGCGAGCAGCGCCAGGGCCAGTGAGGCTACATCACTCAGGTTATGCCCGGCATCGGTTAATAATGATAGTGAATGTGTTGTTAAGCCGGCAATTACTTCAATAACTATAAAAACGGAATTTAAAATGATACCAACAATAAATGCGGTATTCAAATGATCCAGCTTAGGAGCATGGTCATGGTGATGATGGCCGTGTGCGTGTGAATGATTGTGACCTGCTGACATAGAACAAAGATATGATTTTTGATGTGCAGATATGCAAATTTCAGATGTGCAGATGTTTGTCTTAATCAAAAACTCATCCGAACCGGGATTAAACGGGTTAAGGGATTACCCCGATTTTCCTAAATGCAAAATCAAAATCCAACAATCTGATAAATCCGGTTAACGGCGAAGCCTTCTTGAACTCCATTAAAATAATCACTATTGTGCAATCCCGGTTCAGACAGTTATTGCACATCATCTGAAATCTGCACATCCAATTATTCATGATGATAAGGCTCACCTTTTATAATAGTATAGGCCCTATATAGTTGCTCCAAAAAAAACAGGCGTACCATCTGGTGCGAGAACGTCATTCGTGAGAGGGATATTTTATCATTGGCCCGCTGGTAAACTGATGGATCAAAACCATAGGGGCCGCCAATTATAAAAATAAGGTTGGCTGATGAGCTGATCTCCTTTTTATTAATATAAGCCGCAAACTGGGTTGATGAATATTCCGCTCCTCTTTCGTCCATTAATATCACATGATCAAGCGGGGTTATTTTTTTCAGGATCAGCTCGGCCTCTTTGGTTTTCTGTTGTTCGGCGCTCAGGGCCTTGGTGTTTTTCAGTTCGTTAATTTCAACCAGTTCAAGTTTGGTGTAATGCTTTAAGCGCTTTACATATTTATCAATACCCTCTTTTAAATAGGCATCTTCGGTTTTACCGACGGTTAAAAAGGTGATCTTCATATATTAAACAAATAAACGTTTATTTAAAATATATGTGTTTATTTAGCCATACTTTTTTAATAAGGATAATGGAACAGGATATCATCAATGATTATAAGCAAAGGGCCAATATGGCCGGCCAGGAGGCTGATAAATATAAAAAACTGGCCAATACCTACTCACTGCTCAGGCTTAGCATTTTTGCACTGATCGTAGTTGCCATTTATTTTGCTGTACAACAGGATAACTTTAGCATCGTGGCCGTAGCCTTTATCGCGCTTGTTTTCGCTTTTGCCTGGCTGGTATCGCGCCAAAGCAGGTATGAACGCCAGAAACAATACTTTGACGACCTGCAACAAGTAAACAATAACGAGATAGCCAGTATACAAAGCCATGCCAATATGTACAATGACGGATCGCGCTTTGCCAGCGACAAGCATTTTTACACCGCCGATCTGGACATCTTCGGTAATGCCTCTCTGTACCAACTGGTAAACCGTACGGCGACATCAACAGGTAATAACAAGCTGGCTCAATGGTTTGATAAGCCATCGGCAAAAGAAGTTATTTTACCCAGGCAGGCTGCTGTTCAGGAAATCGCGACTAAGAACAACTGGAAGCTTGACATACAAACCCGGCTGTTTTTTGCTATTCAACAGGACGCCAGTCAACTAAAAAACCTTTTCAAATACCTGCACCTGCCGCTAAACATGCCGGGCGAAAATTGGCTCGGCCTATACGCAAAGATCGCTCCTTACCTGTTCACCGCGCTCCTGGCACTGGCCTGGTTTTTTCCTGTAATGAGGCTTGCTGCTATTTTTGTGGGTTTAATAAACATGGGCATTGTGTTTTCAAAAGCCATGTACATTACCAAAGCCGACATGATAGCCGGTAAAATAGGCGATACTTTAGCCAATTATGCCGGTGTATTTAAACGCATTGAAGAAGAGCAATGGCAGGCCGCATATAATGCCGGTTTGGCACATCAACTAAAAGCAGGCCAAACATCCAACAAAATAAAGGAGCTTGCCGCGCTCATCAATAAGCTTAATTATCATTTAAATATGATCATTGGGTTTATCCTGAACTTGTTTTTTTTGTGGGATATACGCCAGGTTATAGCTATCGAGAACTGGAAACGCCAGAACACGGAAAGCCTGGAAGCCGCCTTTGATGTGATAGCCGAGTTTGAATCACTGATCAGTTTAGCCGGTCTTACTATCAATTATCCCGAATGGAGTTTCCCGCAGATTGACGATAAACCCAGTTATACCCTGATAGCCACAGCACTTGCACACCCGCTTATTGATGCCTCTAAACGCATTGAAAATGACTATGAACTGGATAACACCTTTAAGATAGATATCATCACAGGATCAAACATGGCGGGTAAGAGCACATTTTTACGTACCACAGGCATTAACACCGTACTGGCCCTTTGCGGGGCGCCTGTATGCGCTAAAACCATGCAGGTATCCGTAATTACCATAATCAGCTATATGCGGATCAAGGATTCGCTAAACGAAAGCACCTCGACCTTTAAAGCGGAGCTCGACCGCCTGCAAATGCTACTGGCCGCTGTAGAGAATGAACCTAAGATCTTTTTCCTGATAGATGAGATGCTCCGCGGTACCAATTCGGTTGATAAATACCTGGGATCAAAGGCCGTAATTGAGCAGCTGATCAGGAAAAACGCGGTAGGTATGGTGGCCACTCATGACTTACAGATAGCCCATCTGGAAACCAAGTACCCCGATTATGTTCGTAATTTTTACTTTGACATACAGGTAAAAGACGGCGAAATGCTGTTCGACTATAAAATAAAACATGGTGAGTGCAAAACCTTCAACGCATCGCTCCTGCTAAAACAGATCGGAATTGATGTGGAGGCGGAATAGAGGCAAGAATTAAGAATCAGCAAACAGGATAATAATCAAAAAATGCGTCATCGCCAGGTACGAAGCAAGAAGCCCCCTCTAAATCTCCTCCTTTGGGGGAGACTTTAAAAAGCATTTTAAAGCCCTCTCCTTTTTTGGAGAGGGCTTGGGTGAGGCTTCTTGCTTCGTGCCTCGCAATGTTATGTAAAATCCTGATTTCTGGTTCTAACAGTCTGATGCCTATCTGCCGCCTGCTGGTGGACCACCCTGGCCACCCCCCTGGTCACCTTGTTTCTGGTCGTCATTGTTAACACCTTTTTTCTGTTGGTTAGGGTTGCTAAAGTTCAATTTACCAAAACTGTAACTGAACGTTAAACCAAATGAACGGAACGGAAACGCTGTTGAGCTGGTTTGTCTAAAGCCCGGACTGTTTATATCCTGGTCAAAGGCTTTGTCTCTTGCAAATGGCTGCACGGTATTAAACCCGATAGATAATTTTTTCTCCAGGAATTGCTTCTTGATACCAAAGGCATATATACCAAAGGCTGGGTTGGTTCCCTGTATGGTTCTGCGCGATGAATTGGTAAAGCCAAATAATTCGGCCACTAAGCTCTTGGTAATCTGCAATGAAGCGCTTCCGAAAGCAGAATATTGAAAATAAGTACCTGTTGCTGATGAATTATCAACAAATACGCCTTGAGGTGTAGGGCTGTAAGTGAATGCGTTGATACTTGCACGTATGGTTAACGCTTTTATAGGGTTTACCGACCCAAAAAAACTGGCTCCAAATGATTTGTTTGTACCCACGTTTGAATAGGTGGTACGTGTGCCTTGTATAGTGTCGCCATGTATAACCTCTGTTAACGGCGATGCGATACCCTCGATCAGGTTATTGGTTTTCTTGTAATAAACCGAAAAATTAAGCACGGATGATTTGATGAACGTATTGTAACCTAACTCAATGGTTTGTGAAGTTTCTGGTGATAAATTAGGGTTACCTACAGTTTGATTTTGTACGTTGCTGCGGTTAATAAACGGATTTAAGAATTGCAGGCTTGGCCTTTGGATACGCTTGCTGTATGATAACTTTAATGTTTGACTACCAAACTGCTTTTGTATTGTTAAGCTTGGGATATAGGTAGTATAACTGGAATTAAATGGTTGTAAGTTTTGAAACAAACCACTGCTTGCATCCTGAAAAGGATTCTGTGGATCGCCCTTGATCCTGGTATTTTCAATACGGCCGCCTGCTAATATCGAGTAGCTTTTTGGCAAGGTGAATGTTAATACTGCATAACCGGCATAAACATTTTGATTATAGTCATACAGATTGGAGTTTAATGAATCACGCACCGCGTTATTACCCTGCTCGTCTGTCGAAAATATATCATAGTTACTGTTGATGCGGCGCTGTATGGTTTTACCACCTGCCTCTATCTTTAACAGTTTGCTTACCGGCAAAGTATAATCGGCCTGAAAAGTGTACTCGTTATTTTTACCGTTGTTATTACCTATCTGACTTGGGTTAATCGCTGTAAATTGACTTGAGTAATCGGTAGTTACATCACTATGGCTCCACTGACCTGAAACCGTAATTTCATGACCTTCTTTTTTAAATTTGTGGGTGTAATCAACATTCCAGTCAAACCCTCCAAAGTGATTGTGCGATGTTGTACTGCCTAAGTATTGCAACGCGGTACCATTAATATTCCTGTTATACGTTCCGCCGCCATCGGTATTAAAACCACCATCATTGAGCCTGAAGGTACTGTTAATGCTATTGAACGCGTTAAACTCATAACCTGCGGTAACCGAACCTATAGCACCATGCCTTTTAATACGGCTTGTTAAATTGTTATGGTTATGAAGGTTAACTGCCGCTGTATCGCCATGAGCTGGTGTAGTAATAACCTGATCAAAAGTAGTTAGTGATGTTTGCGGCCACGTTAAATTACCACCCGCGTTTATACCTAAACTAAAGCGGTTCTTGTTATAGTTTAAGTTTATATTACCATTGTTTTGACGTGTACCCACACCACCGCTTACCGAACCGCTAAATCCCGAAACATTTTTCTGTTTAGTGATGATGTTGATGATACCACCAGAGCCCTCAGCATCATACTTAGCCGATGGCGAAGTAACTACCTCGATGCTCTTGATCTGATCGGCAGGGATGGTTTTCAATACATCAGATAAACTGGCCGATGTAGCGCCTGATGGTTTACCGTTTATCAATACACGCACGTTTTGATCACCGCGGATAGATACGTTACCATTGATATCAACCGCTACCAAAGGCACTTTTTGCAGCACATCAGTAGCATTACCGCCTGCTGCGGTAAGGTCTTTTTCGGCATTGTAAACAATCTTATCTATCCTGTTTTCTATCAGGGGTGCCTGCCCTACTACACTAACTTCTTTTAATGATTTTGCACCTGGTGATATATAAACCTGCCCCAGTTTATTATCGGGCTTTGATGCCGTAGTAACAACCGGCTCAATGGTTTTTGACGGATAACCAATAAATGATATTACTAATTTGTAACTGCCTGGCTTTATATTATCCAGTTTAAAGTTTCCTTTTTCATCAGTAACCACACCAGTTATGGGCGATTTTCCGCCACTGCGGTACAAGCCTACGGTAGTATAGTCCATTGGTTTTTTGGTAACGGAATCAATCACCGTACCGGATATCCGGCCCGTTGTGGTTGGTCCGCCGCCGCCCACACCAAACTGGGCTTTTGCAGAAAGTGTAAAACAAAAAAGTGCTATAAATATATAAAAACGTTTCATTCGCTGTGTATTTTTCGTAATTGGAGGCGAAAGTAGTTTAAATGTTACACCCCAAATGGTTATTTTTCTAATAAAATTAAAATTGTCATGTATATGTTACACTAAGTGTATATAAACATCATGTTAATTCAGTAAGAGTTTTGAGCGGGCATTTGTAATGCTAACAATATCCCGGGAATGAAGTGTAAATAAAGAAATAATGATGTCATTGCTGAACTCGTGGAAGTATGGGGCGTGCCCCTGAACACTATCCCCTTTGTCTGAACCTTGATTGACCAGATTAAAGGATTTACAGGATTTCTTTCTTTAGCTGATTCCAACTTACGCTCGTCTGTGATGAGTGCAAGGTTAGTATCCTCTTTCTGATTTGTCATCCTGACACTCCCTTCATGGGATGGAGGCTTACACTACCATATTTACGATTCTTCCTTTAACCACAATTACCTTTTTAGGGGCTTTGCCGTCAAGGTACCGTTGTACATCGGTATTGGCCAAAACAAAGGCTTCGATATCTTTTGGCTCCAGGCTTAGTGATACATTGAGGTTCATTTTTGTTTTACCGTTGATGGATATCGGGTAAGCAAATTCATCCTCAACCAGGTAAGCACTATTAAACTTAGGGAACGGCGCGTACGATAATGTACCTGCAGGATTACCCAGCAAGGTCCAAATTTCTTCACAAATATGTGGCGCGTATGATGAAAGTACGACCACCAGTTCCTGCAGGATTGCCCGGTTATTACATTTCAGATCGGTAAGTTCATTAACCGCTATCATAAAACTGGAAACCGAAGTATTGAACGAGAAACGTTCCACATCTTCCTCTACCTTGCGGATGATCTTGTGCAATGATTTCAGTTCGGCTTTTGACGGTTCAGCATTAGATACGCTAAATTCCCAGGCATCATTATGGAACAGACGCCAAAATTTGCGCAGGAACTTGAATACCCCTTCAATACCATTGGTATTCCAGGGTTTACTCTGCTCCAGCGGGCCAAGGAACATTTCGTACATGCGCAGGGTATCGGCACCGTAACGTTGTGCTATATCATCAGGATTCACCACGTTATAATAACGTTTTGACATCTTTTCAACTTCGACACCACAGATATATTTACCGTTTTCTAAAATAAACTCGGCATCCGCAAACTCGGGTCTCCATTCTTTAAACTTATTTATATTCAACACTTCATTCTCCACAATATTCACATCCACATGCAGAGGCGAAGTGTGATATTCCCTGATTAACCCGTGCGAAACAAAGGTGTTGGTGCCACGTCCCATTTCGTCAATTAAACGATACACAAAGTTGCTCCGGCCCTGTATCATCCCCTGATTAATGAGCTTTTTAAAAGGCTCTTCCTCAACCACCTTATCAATATCCTTTAAAAACTTGTTCCAGAAACGACTGTACAACAAGTGCCCGGTGGCATGTTCGCTGCCACCTATATACAGGTCAACATCCTTCCAGTAGACAATAGCTTCTTTCGATGCAAATTCCCTATCATTATGAGCATCCATGTAACGGTACCAGTACCAGCTTGAACCTGCCCAGCCCGGCATGGTGCTTAGCTCGTAAGCATAACCAGACCCCTCCAAATCTCCAGGCTTGTAGCTCCATCCCTCTGCCCTGCCCAAGGGCGGCTCGCCTGTTTCGGTAGGCAGGTATTTGTCTACCTCGGGTAATAACAATGGCAAGTGATCTTCTTCAATTAAATGAGGCAAACCGTCTTTAAAATAAACCGGCACCGGCTCTCCCCAGTAACGCTGACGGCCAAATATGGCATCGCGCATCCTGAAGTTTACTTTTGCCTTGCCCGCGCCAATGGCTTCCAGTTTGGCAATAACGGCAGCGGTACCCGCCTTATAATTCAACCCATTCATAAAGTCCGAATTGATATACGTACCTTCTTTGGTCGGGTCGGCCTCGGTTTCAATATTTTGTATGTCGATGATAGGTACTATCGGCAGGTTAAAATGTTTAGCAAACAAATAATCGCGTTGATCGCCTGATGGCACGGCCATAACCGCGCCCGTACCATACCCGGCCAAAACATAATCGGCAATCCATATCTGGATCTTTTCGCCATTCAGCGGGTTCAACACATAGCTGCCCGTAAACGCGCCAGATACGGTTTTGGCATCAGCCATCCTGTCCAGCTCCGATTTCTTTTTGGTTTGGGCAATGTAGGCATCAATGCCTGCCTTTTGCTCCGGCGTAGTTAACGAGGCCACCAACTCATGCTCAGGTGCTATCACCAAAAAGGTAGCACCAAAAATGGTATCAACCCGGGTGGTGAAAACTTCTATGTAGGGTGCGTGTTGCGTGTTGCCGGTTGCGGGAATGCTTTGGTTTCCCGAACCCTGACCCTCGCTCCCCGCCCCCTCTATCGGGAACCGTACACTCGCGCCAATACTTTTGCCTATCCAGTTGCGCTGCATTTCTTTTAGCGGCTCGGGCCAGTCAATAGTGTCCAAACCCTGCAACAAACGCTCGGCATAGGCGGTGATGCGCATACTCCACTGCATCATTTTCTTTTGCTCTACCGGGTAACCACCGCGCTCGCTAAAGCCATCCTTTACTTCATCATTGGCCAATACGGTACCTAATGCCGGGCACCAGTTTACGGTGCTTTCGCGCAGGTAGGTAAGGCGGTATTTTAACAGTTCGCTCTGCTGCTCCTGGTTGCTCAGCGCTTTCCATTCATCAGCGGTAAAACTTAATATTTCTTCATCACTTACGGCGTTGATCCCGGCCGATCCTTTTTGCTCAAAATGCTCAACCAGTTTGGCAATTGATTCGGCTTTGTCGGCATCTTTATTATACCAGGAGTTGAACAACTGCATAAAGATCCACTGCGTCCATTTATAATAATCGGGCGAGCTGGTGCGTACCTCACGGCTCCAGTCAAACGAAAAACCTAATTGATCCAACTGGCGGCGATAGGTGGCAATATTTTCCGCAGTAGTAATAGCGGGATGCTGACCGGTTTGTATGGCATACTGCTCGGCCGGTAAACCAAAGCTATCATAACCCATAGGGTGCAACACGTTAAAACCTTTAAGGCGTTTATAACGTGCAAAAATATCAGATGCAATATACCCCAGCGGATGGCCCACATGCAGCCCTGCACCCGATGGGTAAGGGAACATATCCAGCACATAATACTTGGGTTTGGCGCTTTTATCTTCAGCTTTAAAGGTTCCGTTATCGGCCCAAAACTGCTGCCACTTTTGCTCTATATCTTTAAATTGATAGTCCATTTTATTATTTACGCGTATGAGGTTGCGAAATTAAGAAAATCCCTATTAGTTTGGTAGTTAATTGATGCTTTGTTTATTTGATTTACTGATAAATTTTAATAATTCATCCTATTCATAACTTACAACCCTATAATACGATAAATTGACTGCCTTTTTTCTTAATTCATTGATAATAAGTTAAATTGGTGAAGATACTCACCAAACCTCGTTATGAAACACCAGTTAAAACTCATTCTTTTGTTGCTTAGCTGTATTGCTATAAGTTATTCGGCATGTACCAAATCAAGCGTCACCCGTAATTCAAGTCTGTTAGCCCTAAGGTAGTCGGTAGCCAGGTAGCTTTAAACCTTAAGCAGATATTATGGCGAATATGGCTCCTTTAGTATAACCGACGGGGTAGATATGCCGGTAAATATGGATATTGGTCACAAAGGCCGCCTTAAAATACAGTCGACCAATAATGGCCCACAATGCGGTTTTAAGGTCGATACCGCTTTTCAGTTTTCTCTTGACGCCAGTGATACTGCCAGATTTGATATCTGGAACAGGATAAAGTATGAAGTACTGTGCACAGGCGGTGTACTAGCGGGCGTAAGTGTTTATGATAGTTTAAACGTTTCGGCAACATCAGCTAATTACACTATCATATCAAAAAGCAGCGAAACTTTGGTACTTAGAAGATTGGTTCCGGATGATAAAAACTCACAACTTTCGCTGAGTGGCTCGTTAAATGTTTATGCAAATGTACAGGGATTATAAGGGAACCATTATATTTTTAGGCGACCATAAAGTTAAGATCACCATTAACGGATCATCCTATATATAGGACCTGCAAACGGGGTTGGAAGTATAAACGGCAGATAATTTAAACACAAATGTAAAAAACCCGCTGATGAGGCGGGTTTTTTACTATATGGTGAGTTTAATTATATTAAATCTCCGCGTAAACAGGTTTGGCAATACCGTTATCGTAAGCTTTTAAATTCTTCTTTAATAACTTACGTGCCACGTGAATGCGGGTTTTTACCGTGCCGATAGGGATATCCAGATGATCGGCTATTTCATGGTATTTGTGTCCCTCAAAATACATCGTAAATGGTACGTAGTAATCTTCGGGTAACCTGTCAAGGGCTCTTTTAATATCATCCATCACAAACTTTGCCTCGCCTTGATTTTTTGTTGAACTGAATACCAGGTTTGGAGATGAGATCTCGTCAGACTTGGTAACAAATGTGCTCATTTTAACAAAACGGCGATAGTTGTTGATGAACGTATTTTTCATGATGGTGTATAACCATCCTTTTAAATTTGTACCCTCTTTAAACTTATTGTAATAAGTTATGGCCTTCAACATTGTATCCTGGACAAGGTCGTTAGCATCATCTGCGTCATGGGTAAAATGAAGGGCATAAGACCTTAATGAACTTGCCTGACGTAGTACTAGGGTGTTAAACTCAATCTTTGTCATTTTGTTAAAGTTTTGTAACATGTGTTAGACAAGCATGATGCCACTTACCGGTTAACTTTGGGCACGAACAAAACTTCAAGTTAAATTTAAAAACAAAATTACAAAGTGTAATTATTACACTAATAATGCTCATAAATACCTAATAAACAACAAATTACACCTATAAAACACCTTGAATACTCAAGCGAGACCAATGCTTATTTGTAACAAAAATGTTATACAGGGAAACAAAAAGGGGCAGATTTGTTTAGTTTGAATAAAATTATTTAACTAATAATATTTACTTCGCGTTGTAGCATAACGCCAAATTTAGTGTACACACTGTCTATGATTTGCGACGAAAAGCTGTACACTTCCTGTCCGGTGGCACCGCCATGGTTCACTAATACCAGTGCCTGATTTTTCCATGTTCCGGTATTTCCTACAGTTTTCCCCTTCCATCCGCACTGTTCAATAAGCCATCCCGCGGCTAATTTCACCTGGCCATCGCCGCCCGGATAATTCACCACATCAGGAAATTTTGACTGGATCGCCTTAAACTCATCAACACTGATCAGTGGATTTTTAAAAAAGCTCCCGGCATTACCTATTGTTGAAGGATCTGGAAGCTTGGATACCCGGATATGAGATACTACCTGCGAAACATCTTTTATAGTGGGCGATGTAATGCCCCTGCTGGCCAGCTCCTGCCCTATGGCGCCATACTGGGTATTAATATTAGGGATCAGCGACAAATGAAACTTTACCGATACTATAATATACGATCCTTTCAGTTCATTTTTAAACACACTTTCGCGATAGCCAAATTTACAGTCGGCTTTTGTAAAGGTTTTAAATGTACCTGTAGAAATTTCAAAAGCTTTGCAGCTGACAAAAGTGTCTTTTAACTCCACGCCATAAGCACCAATGTTTTGAATGGGCGATGCACCTACCGAACCTGGGATGAGGCTCAGGTTTTCGATACCGGCATATTGGCGGGCCACACAAAAGTTCACCAGATCATTCCACACCTCGCCGCCACCGGCTTCCACAAAAACATCCTTGTGACTTATGCGGTGTTCGATACCGCGTATGTTCATGCGGATCACCAACCCATTAAAATCATCAACCAGTAACAGGTTGCTACCCCCACCCAGCACCAGCCGCTCTGTATGCTGCCATTGCGGATCGGCAAACAGTTCAACCAATTCGTCCTCATGCGCTATCTCCACAAAATACCGGGCAGAAACATCAATACCAAATGTGTTAAAGTTTTTAAGAGATACGTTTTCCTGGATTTGCAGCATGGGTACTTATGTGTGATATTGATGGGCGAATTTCGGAATTTTATTTTGCAGTGCTACCCATCCTAACCAAAAAGAAATGATTCAACGTAGTCAGTCTTTTTGCTTTGATGATGAACGACAGCGTCATGTTCTCATTTGGATAATTATCAAATGCTTTCACCAATTCAAAAGGTGTATTATTTTTTTGCAGCTCCGCCTTTTGATCGTCATTAATTAATATAAGCGCATTGGTATGTTTGGCAGCCTCGCTCATATCCATAAAGGTTACCGGCTGGTGAGTGTAAAACTCAAAGGCATTCGGCACGTTAAAGGCCGCTATCACCTCATCATTTTGATGATGTTGATTGATATATTCGGCGGCGTGCAGATCGCCTTTAAAAGTAAGCAGTATAGGGTACACCACACCCATGAGGTAGGCATTAACCCACAGGCCCACGCAACAGGTGAATAAAAACAAAGCCCTTTGCTTTGAGGCTGTATTTTTATAGACGTATAAAGTAATACCCGCCAATAAAATGCAAAGGGGTAAAAATACGGTCAAACGCTCAGGCGCGAAAATGAAGTTGAGCGCAATAATGGCAATGATCAGCAAAGCGGTTACGCTATATTGAGCTATGGTAAAAAACAGGTTTCTACCGCTGTTAAAAACCTCGCGCACAAACCCCGCCGTTATAATAGCGAAGAACGGGAACAGGATATTGGTATAAAACGGTAACTGAAATTTGGAGACCGAAAAAATAAGCAACATCACCACAGAGCCGCTGATGGTAATATACTCGGGCAGCACCAGCCCTTTAAGCATTTTGCGGATATGCCTGAAAATAGCATAGTAGAATAAAAGCATCCAGGGGGCAAAGGCCCATAAAAGCGTGTGCAGAAAAAAGAAGACACTCCCATGGGTGTTTTTGATGAAGCTATTGTTATTAAAACGACCAAACTGGCTATCCCACAAAAACCAATGAATGCCCGATATACCGGTTCTACCAAAAACCACCTTTTCGGGATGCAGATCAAACTGTATATATAAGGTATATATCTCCGGTAATGTAAAAACGCACACCAGTATAAAGGCCATCAACCATTTCCAGTGAAACAGGCTTTTGATGTCTTTCTTAAACAGATAATCACCAATAATGGCACTGCCTATGGGTATCAGCAGGTATATGCCTTTGGTCATTACCGCGCAGGCTGTAAATAACGAGGCCAGCAAAATATCAGTAAGGCTAAAGCGCTCCTTAACTTTATAAAAGTGATAAACGGCGCCCATCAGCAGGCCCATAATATAAGGCTCGGCGCGCACATCGGTGTTCGACATTAAAACATGCTGAGCGGTAAGCAATATTAAAACGGCTATCAGGGCCGTTTCCTGATCATAAAATTTCCGGGCCAGCTTATAGGTATACACAACCGACGTCAGGAAAAACAACAGGGCCGGCAGCTTATAAGCGATGGTACTAATGCCAAAAACTTTAAAGCTCAGGGCCGCCATCCAGAAAGGAAAATGCGGTTTATCCAGCCAGTCTTTTCCGTGATAAATGATGTCAGCAAAATTATTGCTTTGGGCCATGGTACGCGCCAGCATACTGTACAGACTGGGGTCGTCGGTAAAATATTTAATGCCTGTGCCGGCTATATTAACCAGTATGGCCAAAACCAGTACCACTATATAGGGTCTTTTTTGTGCCGCGGATATGGAGGTTGCTGAGTTATTCACCAGAGATATTTATCGCAATAAGCTATGCAAAATAACACATTATAAAATCACTAACCTGTGGAACCGTTAAGATTCTTAAAAAAATCACCCGGGAATTGTGGCGAATTGATTTGCAAGCTGGCTCAGGGTCCCTTTCAGGAGAGCGGACGTAAATCCTTACTCCTTGCTCTAATTTCCTTGATCTAATCAGTACCTGATCAAAAAGTCTTCCTTCACCCTGCCCGATTTAAAGAACACCAGGCCTATCCAAAACAGATCAACCGTTACGGTAACCTGCGGGTGCGCCTTGATCTGCGCCCAGGCTTCCTTCATACCTTCGCTCCAGTAAATATCATCAAATATGAGTAACGTGTCTTCATGTACTTTGGGCAGGCACCATTCAAAATATTTCAGGGTGGCATCTTTTTGATGGTTACCATCAACAAATACAAAATCAAGCTGGTCAAGGTTATTGATCACAGCCGGCAGATTATCATCAAAATTCCCGGTTATTAGCTCAACGGCATTCAGGTTGGCCTGTTTAAATGTTTCTTTGGCCACTCCCGCTGTTTGGGGGCAACCCTCCATGGTATACACATGGCCATCTGGAGCTGCCTTTTGCAGGTAAAGTGTGGTAATGCCCAGGCAGGTGCCCAGCTCAATCATATTGCGCGGTTTAAAATAAGCTGCCAGCCGGTAAAGCAGCTGTGCCAGTTTAGGTTGTTTTAAGGCATTCGCGGCAATATCCCCTACCCGTTTTTGCTTGTTATTATTAAGCAGCGAGCCTGCTCCCAGATCGGTTATTGTGATCATACGATTGTCAACAAGTAACTTTCTGCGGATATTTTCAATTTCCTGATATACTTTTGAGTCAGCATAATCGTAAATAACTGAATCAACCAGCTTGTAAACAAACGGAGAGTGCAATCCGTGTCTGTTTTTTGCCTTAAGGCGGTGTAAAAGGTAATCCTTAACGAACCTAAAATTTAACATCGCTGTAAAAATAAATAAAGGTTTAGTATTTTAGCGTCACAGTGTATGATAAATCCGACAGAAGTAAACTCCCTGATCCGCTTACTTGACGACCCTGATAGTGAGATATATGAGCACGTGCATGATAAATTGTTATCGTACGGTGTGGAGGCAATCGCCTTTCTTGAAACAGCGTTTGAGCAGGCTTTTGACGCCATACAACAGGAACGCATAGCCAACCTGGTACATGAAATTCAGTTCGGGATGCTTAAAAACGATCTGAAACTTTGGCATCAAAGTGGTGCCTTTGACCTGCTGCAGGGTATACTGATCATTAACCGCTACCAATACCCCGATCTTGACGAGCAAAAAATAATTAACCAGGTGGAGACCATTAAACGCGACATCTGGATACAAATGATGCATGAGGCCAGTCCTAAAGAGCAGATAAAACTCATTAACCATGTTTTTTACAATATATATGGCTTTAGCGGCAATACCTCCAATCACCTTGATCCGCAAAACAGCTACCTGAGCCAGGTGCTGGAGACTAAAAAAGGCAACCAAATCTCGTTGGCTATCATTTACTCCATTGTTGCCCAAAAACTGGATATACCTGTATATGGCGTAAACCTGCCCCAGCATTTCATTTTAGCTTACCTTGACGAGAGCCAGCAAAGCGAATTTGAAAGTGGCATCCTGTTTTACATTAATGCATTTAACAAGGGCTTTATATTTGGCCGTCGCGATGTGGATATGTTCCTGAAACAGCTTAACCTTAAGTTCGACAGGCAATTTTACGAACCCTGCTCCAATACCGACATTATAAAACGGGTACTGCGAAACCTGATCAGCGCCTACGAAAATTTAGGCTCCATGGAAAAAGTTGATGAATTGAATGAGTTGCTGGGGATATTGGAATAGCAGCCCACTGCGCCCTGAACGGGGTGTTTCAATTTATATGATTTAGCTTATGGTAGATTGCCCATCAACCCCAATTCCTTTAAAATGGGATTAATGGTTAGATCAGTAAATTCTACTTCCATAAGTATTGATGTAACGAAATCAACTTTCTTCTCTTTTACGGCCTTTTCAAATTTCCCCATTAGACCACTTACCTATAGTCGTTCATTTACTGTCATGCCCATATACCTATCACTCCTAAAATTAAAATCTTAATTTATAGTTTACTTACCTTTCAAAAATCCATTTTCTTCCAGCCAATTTGTGGCCCAGTCAAACCATTTGCCTTTGTTTTTGGAATTGTTCAAGCCAAAGCCATGGCCGCCTTCCTGAAACAGGTGCATTTCGGCTTTAACATGATTTTTGAGCAGGGCATCATAAAACATCAGGCTGTTTTGTACGGGTACGGTTTTATCATCCTCGGCATGTACTAAAAAGGTGGGTGGGGTATTTGCGGTAATTTGTTTCTCGTTCGAGTATAATTCCACCTGTGCTGCCGATGGTGTTTTGCCGATCAGGTTTTCTCTTGAACCCACGTGGGCCTGTTCGCCAAAAGTAATTACCGGGTAAATGAGCATCATAAAATCAGGCCGCACGCTGATGTTCTCTTTGTTTTCAATTACGGGTTTATCAAAATGTGTTCCTGCTGTTGAGGCCAGGTGGCCCCCGGCCGAAAACCCAATGATCCCTATTTTATTAGGATCAATACCCCATTCGGCAGCGCGTTTGCGTACCGTCATGATAGCAGCCTGTGCATCCTGCAGCGGACCTATGGATTTATCCTGCATAATATCGTCACTTGGCAGTCGATATTTTAACACAAAGGCTGTAACCCCTATTTTATTAAACTCCTGCGCTATAGCCGTACCTTCATGTGCCGAAGCCAAAACAGCATAACCGCCACCCGGGCAAACAACAACTGCGGTTCCGTTAGCGGTACCCTTTGCAGGCAAGTATGGGGTAATTGCAGGTTCGGTTACCTGGGTAATGTGAAAATCTTTACTTGTTTTCTCGGTATAAGCGGCGGGTGCCGGTTTTGAATTGGGCACACCCTTTGGGTAAAGCGGGATAGATTTTTCCTGGCTGTAAGCCGTAGTTATTACCATGGACAAAATAAAAGCGGATAAAATGGTTTTCATAGATCAGGTTGTATCAGAGGTTATAATGGATGGGCAAATTACAATTTCTGCCTGAAACAAAAAACGGTACCGTATTATGCGGCACCGTTTTTTTGTAATAATTATATATCATTTGTATAAAGATGTCATGCCGAACTTGTTTCATCTCACATGACAGGTGTACTCCATGCCCGTCGGTGACTTAGCATGTGGGATCCCGAAATAAACTCGGGGTGACCAATGTATTCAAATTTAGCTTTTAGGTCCGCCAAATTCCATCAGGTATGCTTTTAAAAATTCATTAAGCTCGCCATCAAGTACAGCTTGCGCGTTTGATGTTTCATGATCGGTACGCAGATCTTTTACCAATTTGTATGGATGCAGCACGTAATTACGGATCTGCGATCCCCACTCTATTTTCTTTTTGTTGCCCTCAATGGTATTGCTGATCTCCATTCGTTTACGCATCTCAATTTCATACAACTGCGATTTTAATAAACGGATGGCATTGTCTTTATTTTGAAGTTGCGAACGTGATTCCTGGTTTTTGATAATAATGCCCGAGGGTTTGTGGTACAAACGTACAGCGGTTTCTACCTTGTTCACATTTTGACCACCGGCACCACCCGAGCGGAAGGTTTCAAATTCAATATCAGCCGGATTTACATCAATCTCAATGGTATCATCAACCAATGGGTAAACATACACCGATGCAAACGAAGTATGGCGCTTGGCGTTGGCATCAAACGGCGATACCCTCACTAAGCGGTGAACGCCGTTTTCGCCTTTCAAATAGCCATAAGCAAAATCGCCTTCCAACTGCAGGGTTACAGTTTTAACGCCGGCCACATCACCGGGCTGGTAATCCTGCTCAGTCACTTTATAGCCGTTCTTTTCACCCCACATAATGTACATACGCATCAGCATCCCTGCCCAGTCGCAGCTTTCGGTACCGCCTGCACCTGCTGTAATTTGCAGTACAGCATGAAACTGGTCTTCTTCGGCCGACAGCATATTTTTAAACTCCAGCTCCTCCACCGCTTTAATAGCTATGTTGTATTGCTCCTGCATTTCGGCCTCAGTAGCGTCGCCGCCCTGATAAAATTCAAATAATACACCAGTATCTTCAATTATTGATACTACTTTCTGAAATTCGTCGGTCCATACTTTTTTTACTTTGATGGATGCCAGCACCTTTTCGGCCTCTTTGGGGTGATCCCAAAAATGCGGGCCAACAGTTATTTCCTGTTCTATTTGTAATTGTTCAAGCTTCTTGTCGATGTCAAAGATGCCTCCTCAGGGAAGCTGCTCTATCCCTTAAATCCAGAATCTGTTCTTTAGTCATTTGGCAAAT
>Ga0193717_1000164_pt1 | contig 57359 bp, 53 predicted proteins | sample U2c2metaG_FD_145900 | JGI IMG/M metagenome (GOLD analysis project Ga0193717, IMG submission 145900) | Soil microbial communities from a riparian zone of the East river system, Colorado, United States - U2c2 | ecosystem: Environmental > Terrestrial > Soil > Riparian zone | place: USA: East River... | reverse complement strand
GCGCGTCAGGGTCATCCGGGACACAGATCCGCCCGGCGCCGAGCAGCGCAGCAAACTCCACGGCGAACTCCTGGTCGCCGTAGTGGGGGTCTGCGCTGACTGTACTCATGACGTCTATATTAGAACAGACGTTCGATCCACGCAAATCGAGACGGTCGCTCTGTGTGCCGAAATCCCTTGTGCGTATGACATGTCGCCGCTAGTTGCTATAGGCAACACCATTGCGCAGAGCGCCTCCTCGCGCGCCTTCGGTTGCTCAGGCGAAGTTAGTTGGCGGGTTTGCCGAACCAGTGGGAGAGGTGGTTGTCCAGGTCCTGCTGATCGTCGCCGATCCAGGCGACGTGGCCGTCGGGGCGTAGCAGGACGCACGGAACATCCAGTGCCGCAGTGGGATCCGCGAGGTAATCGACCCGGTCTGACCAGCCGCCGACGGTCAGGCGTTCGGTGCGGTCCAGCAGCAGGCCGCGGCCGCGATGCAGCAGGTCGTAGAGGTGGCCCTGGTTCACGTCGATGTCGCGCAGGCGGCGGCCGAGCAGGTCGGGGCCTTCGCCGAAGTCGTAGCGGATGTCGATCGCAGTGATCTTCTCGATCAGATAGCGGTTCACCGCGTCGAAGTCCATCAGTTCGGTGAGCAGCCTGCGCACGGCCTGCGGGCCTGGTTCGCCTGACAGCAGTTCCATCTGGGCGCGGGTGTTGTCCAGCACGTCCTCGGCGACCGGATGACGTTCGGCCTGGTACGTGTCCAGCAGTGTTTCCGGCGCCAGCCGCGGATCTGTGCGGCCAGCTTCCAGCCGAGGTTGAATGCGTCCTGAACGCCCAGGTTGAGGCCCTGTCCGCCGGTGGGTGGATGGATGTGTGCCGCATCGCCGGCCAGCAGCACCCGCCCGACCCGATAACGTTCGGCCAGCCGGGTGGCATCCCCGAAGCGGGACAACCAGCGCGGGGAGTGCACGCCGAAATCGGTCCCGGCGATGGCGCGCAACTGCTGCTTGAAATCCCCGAGGGTGGGCGGTTCCGAGCCATCCTTGCTGACTCCCGCCTCGCTGACTCCCGCCTCGCTGACCCCCGCCTCGCTGACCCCGCCTCGCTGACTCCCGCGACGGGGACCACGACGCGATAGACCCCTTCGCCGAAGGGCCCGAGACTGAAGACCTTGTTGGTCTCGCGGACTTCGGTCACCTTGGCGGCGATCTCCTCCTGCGGCACACCCACTTCCAGCTCGCCCATCAGCGTCTCGGTCCGCGAGGGCTCGCCGGGGAAGCCGACGCCGAGCAGTTTGCGCACCGTACTGCGCCCGCCGTCGCAGCCGACGAGATAGCGCGAACGCAACTGTTCCCCATCGGCCAGCTCGACGGTCACACCCTCGTCGTCCTGCACGAAATCGGCCACCGGACAACCGCGCCGGACCCCTGCACCCAGTTGGATCGCCTGTTCTTCGAGCAGGTGAACGACGACCGGCTGCGGAATACCCAGCAGATACGCGTGGGCGGAATCCAGGCCCTCGGGGGCGGGTTTGGGGATGGCGGCGAAGAATCCGCCGGCCGGACGCCGTCTTCCGAGGTCGAGCATGCGATCCAGCAGCCCGCGCATCGCCATCAGCTCGATACTGCGAATATGCAGACCGACTATGCGGACGAACGACACAGGCTCGGTTTCCTGCTCCAGAACGAGTACCCGCACATCGTGCAGCCGCAGTTCGGCGGCCAGCATCGCGCCAGTCGGCCCGCACCCGGCAATGATCACGTCGAACGGGCGGGGGGCGCGATCAGCGCCGGAGGCGGTGACCTGCGGAGAATCCATAGAGGTCGCTCGATGAGCGTCAGGCGGGGCCGGTGGCGATGGGGCGGGTGGGGTCGGTGATCCACTCGGACCAGGAGCCCACGTAGACGGGGGCTTTGATGCCGGCGATCTCCAGGGCGAGGGCTTCGTGGGCTGCTGTTACGCCGGAGCCGCAGTAGGCGCCTACCTCGGTCGAGCCGTCGGCGCCCAGGGCCGCGAAGCGTTCTTGCAGTTCCTCGGCCGGGAGGAAGTGGCCCGAGGCATCGACGTTGGCTGTGGTGGGGGCGTTGACTGCTCCGGGGATGTGGCCGGCGACCGGGTCGATCGGCTCTACCTCGCCGGCGAAGCGCTCCGGCGCGCGGGCGTCCAGGAGTACGCCGCTCGAAGCCAGAGCGGCGGCTCCCTCGGCATCCAGCGCGGGTACGTGGCCGGGAGATGCGGTGAAGGTGCCTGCGGCATCTTCGGGTACTGCGGTGGTGACCTCTCCCCCGGCGGTTTTCCACGCGGCCAGGCCGCCGTCGAGTACGCGGACGTCATCGAGGCCGAAGTACCGGAAGACCCACCAGGCCCGGGCCGCGGCCATGGAGGTTGCGGCGTCGTAGACGACTACTGGGGTGTTCGGGTTGACGCCGGCGCGGCGTAGTACGGACTCGACGGTGGTTGCGTCGGGCAACGGATGGCGGCCGCCCGGCGCCAGGCGGGGAGGCGAGTTCGGTGTCGAGGTCGACGAAGTATGCGCCGGGGATGTGGCCGGCCGCGTACGTCTCGCGCCCGGGGGGTCCGGCCGCTGCGGAAAGGACCCAGGTGATGTCGAGGATGACGGGACGCGGCTGACCTGCTGCCAGCAGATCGGATGCGGAGATCAACGGGCTCATACGGCACCTCCGAACGGGAGAACTTCGGGTGACAGAGTGGCGCGGGCGCGCGCGGCGGTCAGGCGGCGACGGTGATGGCGGCGGCAGAGCACCTCGTACGCGATCTCCGCGCCGTTCAGGCCAGGCCCGCTCAGGTCGGGCACGCTCAGATCGGCGCCGGACTGCCCAGTACTGGACTTCTCCATGTCGCCGACCACTAGTTGTTCGCCCTCGGTGACCATTTCGCCGCCGATGGTGCGGGCGTTGTGGGTGGCTCGTTCGCCGCACCAGCACAGGGCCTCGACCTGGAGGAGTTCCATCCGGTCCGCGAGTTCGACCAGCCGGGCCGAACCCGGGAACATCCTGGCCCGGAAGTCGGTCAGGATGCCGAAGCAGAAGACGTCGATCTGCAGTTCGTCCGCCAGCCGGGCCAGCTGCTCGATCTGCTCCGCCTGGTAGAACTGCGCCTCGTCGCAGACCACGTAGTCGATCCGGCCGCCGTGGGTCAGTTCGCCGACGACGTACTGCCAGAAGTCGAAGTCGGGCCGGACCTCGATCGCCTCGGCCACCAGCCCGAGCCGCGACGACAGGGTCGACTCGCCGGCCCGGTCGTTGCTGGTGAAGATCTTCCCCAGCCGGCCGCGCGCCTTGTGGTTGTGATCCATCTGCAGCGCCAGCGTGGACTTGCCGCAGTCCATGGTCCCGGTGAAGTAGAGCAGCTCAGCCACGGGCGCCCATCCTGCCAAAGTCGTCGGCTGGTCAGTTACCCCGGGGTGGGTCGGCTTTCGTTCTGAGCCCCCGGCAGGTTCTACTTGGTCGTGCGCAAAGCTCTGATCTTGGTCCTCACCCTCTGCATGGCACTCGCCGCGGCCGCGCTACCGGCCGCCGCGGCACCGGTCCGGGACGAGGCCGGCGTGCGCCCGTACTTCGTGATCACCGCGCCGAAGCAGACCGCGACCGTCGTCGCAGCGGTGACCTCCAGCGGCGGTTCCGTCTTCGCCGCGTACGACGCGATCGGGGTGCTCGTGGTCCATTCGTCGAACGCGGACTTCGCGACCAAGATGCGCACGGTCAGCGGCGTCCAGAAGGTCGGAGCAACCCGTACTTCGGACCTTCCCCCGGCCGCGGCCAACCCCGCGATCCCGCCGGCACCCCGGGAACTGCCCGACACCTCGCCGGAGATTCCCCGGACCGACATGACCCAGATCGGCGCGGACAAGGCCTGGGCGAAGAACCCCGGTTCGAAGGCGATCACCGTCGGCGTACTGGACAGCGGCGTCGACGACCAGCACCCCGACCTCAAGGCCAACTTCGACGCGGCCAAGTCGGCGTCCTGCGCCTACGGCAAACTGGACACCCGGCCTGGCGCCTGGCGTCCGATCGCTGATCACGGCACGCACGTGGCCGGGTCGATCGCCGCGGCCAAGGACGGCAAGGGCATGGTCGGCGTCGCGCCGGGCGTCAAGGTCTCGTCGATCCGCGTCGCCGAGCCCGGCAGCGAACTGTTCTTCCCGGAGAACACCGTCTGCGCCTTCCTCTTCGCGGCCGACAAGGGCGTCTCGGTCACCAACAACAGCTACTACGTCGATCCCTGGTTGTTCGCCTGCCCGACGGATCAGGACCAGGACGCGATCGTGGAGGCGGTCCGGCGTTCGGTCGCCTACGCCGACTCCAAGGGCGTGGTGAACGTCGCCGCCGCCGGCAACGAGGACTACGACCTCGCGCAGAAGGCCACCGACGACACCAGCCCGAACGACTCGACTCCCGGCGAGCGCGAGGTCACGAACGACTGCCTCAGCCTGCCGACGGAACTGCCGAACGTCGTGATCGTGGCGTCGGTCGACCAGGACAACGTCAAGTCGGATTTCTCCAACTACGGCACCGGCAAGATCGTCATCTCCGCGCCCGGCGAACGGGTCTACTCCACCGTCCCTGGTGGCGGCTACCAGAACCTGGACGGTACTTCGATGGCGTCTCCCCACGTTGCCGGGGTCGCCGCGCTGATCCGTAGTACGAATCCCAAGCTGACACCGGAGCAGGTCCGCGCGCGGTTGTCCGCGCAGGCGAACGACATCGCCTGTCCGACGGCCTCGGCAGGCGAGTGCACCGGCTCCGACGCGAACAACTCCTTCTACGGCGAAGGGCTGGTCGACGCGGCCGAGGCAGTCGGGGCGTCGACGGGTCAGGGGACGAGCACCGGGGTTAGCGTCACCCAGCCCGCTGACCAGATCGGGTTCGGCGGTACTCCGGCGATCCCGCTGCTGATCAAGGGGATGAGCAGCAAGGGCGAGATCAGCTACACCGCGACCGGGCTGCCGCCAGGCCTGGGCATCGACGCCGAACGCGGCTGGATCACTGGAGTACTGACCCCCGGCGCCGGCCGCTACAAGGTGACGGTCACAGCGCGTGATGCCGACGCGAAGACCGCCCAGTCCAGCTTCTTCTGGAACGTCTGGAGCTTTTAGCGGGCGTCGACGAGCAGCGGGATGAGCATTTCGTCCTCGGTCAGCGAACCATGCAGACCGATCAACCCGGCCTCCTGCGGGAACCGGCTCCCGCACACCAGCGCCACCGGGCCGAGCGACGCCACGACGACATCGCCGATGCGCGGCAGGACCCTGTCCTCGACCGCGCCGAACCACCCGCGCCCGATCGCTTCCTCCCGGCTGAGCACGAGCGCCCGGTCGCCGAGCATTCCCCGATAAGTCGCCAGTACGTCGGACAGCGCGCCGTCCACGCAGTACAGATGCCTGAACCGGGATTCCCCGCCGATCAGTCGCAGCCCCGCTGTCAGTGCGGGATCCGCGTCCAGGTCGACGCGGTTCTCAGGGGCGACGTCGATCATGCCGTGGTCAGCGACGACCACAAGCACGGCATCTCTGGGCAGCGCCGACCGGACCTGCGCGGCGAACGCGTCGGCGGCGCCGAGCTCCTTGCGCCACTGCCAGGACTCGCATCCCTGGTTATGACCGGTGTAGTCCAGCTGTGAGTCGTACACGTAGACCAGTGACGACTTGCCCTCGCGACTCGCGAACCTGGTCGCGTCCAGCCGGTCCTCGACGGTGTCCGCGCCCCGGTGCGCACTCCCCCGGAATGCCGCTGAGGTGAGCCCCGACGTATCGAACCGCGCCTTGCTGACGTTGCGCGTGGCAACACCCGCGGCCGCGATCCGCTCGAACACGGTCTGGTGCGGCTGCCATTTGCGCGGGTCCACGGGAGCATCCCAGGCCAAAGCGTTCAGCAGGGCGCCAGTCTCGGGCACGATCGAGCTGTAGCCGACGATCCCGTGCGCACCTGGCGGCAAGCCTGTGCCGAGGCTGGTCAGGCTGGTAGCGGTCGTCGACGGTACTCCGGCTGTCAGGCTGCGGCTGGCCAGCGAGGACAGATACGGAGCCACTTCCGCGTGCTCGCGCAGGAGGTTCCACCCGAGGCCGTCGAGCAGCAGTACGGCGTACCGGGGTGCTGGTGGGAGGTCGAGGACGTTCTGCTCACCTGGAACCGACAGCGCAGCCGCGACGGACGGCAGCACGTCGGCCAAGGACCCGCCGCCATAAGCAGGGAGGATCGTCGCCGGGGCGGACATCGCTGCTCTACCTACTGGTTGCGAAGGACAGTGCCGCCGCGAAGTCGAGCACCTGCTGGATCCCGGCCGGGCCGTCGGCGGCCGCGCTGATCCGCAGTGAGATGTCGTCGGCGGCAACCGAGCCGGTGTAGCCGTGGTCGGCCTCACAGTTCGGGTCTGCGCAGACGGCCGGCTCGAGGTCGATCCGGTTCACCATGCCCCAGCCGATGGTCAGCACCACCTCACCGCCAGCCGCCGGGTCGGTCTTGCCCCCGGACGCCTTGGCCGAACCGTAACCGGCCGGATTGGGCACGACCCGGTTCACCACGACCGCGTTCACCCGGTTGAGCGGGATCGCCTCGGTGGAGGTGGACGCGTACGGCGCGCCGATCAGGTCGTCCGCGGCGTGCTCGTCGGTGTGCCCGACGATCAACCGGCTCGGGGTGAGCGCCAGGATGGTGATGTGCCGCCGCACCTCGTCGCGGTCGAACGTCGGCTCGTGCTGCAGCACGAAAGCCCGGATCGGCTCGCGGGCGATCGCCACCGCGAGCGAGTCCGTCACAACTTCTGGGTAGTAGCCACACCGGTCGATCGCGTCGCGCAGTTGGGACGAGGCGTCCACGAGGTCCGGGACCGGCGCATTCAGGTCACGCATGACCTCATCCTTGCATGCGCCGGTCCCGGACCCCGATCCCTCCTGTGGATAGCGCTAACCGGCGCTGGCCTTCCGGAGTACCGGCGCGCCCGCGGCACCGGCGACCGCGACCAGGATGAGCCCGACGATCACCTGGCCCGCCAGCAGGATCGCGCCGGAACTCCCCTGGGTCAGGATGTGCCCACCGCTCAGCGCCAGACCGCACAGCGCGCCGAACCCGACCACAGGCAACCCGACGCCGATCACCGGTACTACGGCCGCGAGCCGCGCCGACCTCTCGATCACACTCAGTGGGATCCCCGAGCGCCGAAGCGCTCTCGCAGGAGCTGACTGGTCCAGTGCCGTTCCGACTGCACCAGCCGCGGTGGAGGCAGCACCGGTGACGAAGACCAATCCGAGCAAGAGGGCCACTCCGAGGCGCATGTCGAGGTAGACCCCTGCCTCGTGTGCGTCCTTCTCCGCATCCGTCAGAGGCACCTGATCCGGGACGAGGTCGTACAGGATTGTTCTGACCTTCTCGCGATCGGTTGTCGAGACGTGAATGTCCACTGACTCCTCGGAGGTAGTCACCTCGCTAGTGAACCCGGCCTCGGAGAGTCGGTGGCTCACTTCCTTGGCGACGGCAACGGTCTGTCCCTGGTCTGTGTGGAGGCTGAATGCCGCGTCCGTGCCGTCCTGGGCCAGCCCGAAGGGCATGAACAGAGCGAGGAACCCGGTCACGAAGCCGCTGAGAACCAGGGCGGCAACCGGGCGGAACGCCGCCTTGGGGTCGTCGGCGAGTCGTCTGCCGGCGAGCAGCACCACCGGGCCGTTCGCAGTACGGGCCAGGAATCGGCCGATCACCTGGACGGCGAACGGGCCGACGACCCGGACCGCGAGTGCCGCAAGGCCGATGCCGATGAGTAAGGGCAGTACTGCGCCGCCGGTACCGAGCACCGCGAGCATCACCGGGCCGACCACCAGCAGGCCGAGCCGCAGCGCACTGGCCGCCTTGCGGGTTTGACCCCGTACTACGCCGAGCGGGGTGATGCTGACCCGGCCGAGCCCGATCAGCGCGCTGATCACTGACAGGACCGGTACTGCGATGAGCACGACGAGGATGACCCACCAACGCACGGTCAGGTCGTGCAGGTACCACCGGCCACCGCCCAGAGGGATCCTGGCGATCAGCGGGCTCAGCACGGTGTAGCCGATCAGACCCGCGATCGCGCCGAAGAACGCCAGGACGGCTTGTTCGACCGCACTGAGCAACAGGACTTGGCCGCGGGTAGCGCCGGCCAATCTCAGCGCGGCCAACCGGTGTTCGCGGCGTTTGGCTGCGACTCCGGCGGCCTGGCCGACGAGGCTGAGGAGTGGGAACAGGACCAGAGCGATGCCGAAGGCAACCATGACGAGCAAAAAGGCCATTCGGCCGTCGATGGCGGTGCCGCGCCAGGACTCGAGGTAGTCCGGGTGATCGGAGGCAGTCATACCGGCTGAGTTCGGGGCCACGCCTCTGATGGCCACCAGATCGTCTGGCGACGACAGGCCCGCGTTCGAGATCACGCCGGTGGGTTCGGGGAGTTTGTAGCGGTCGCTGAGGCCGCTGCCCCAGAGTTCGGCGAGCTTAGGAGAGAGGAAGACCTCCCCCGGCTTCGGCACCCGCGGCAGGCCGGGTGGCGGCGCGGCGTTGGTCTTGTCGTTGAGGATGGCGAGGTCGAAGCGGGTGACCGGCTTGCCCGCGACCATGTCCTGTACTTCGTGGAGCGCACCGACCGCCGTCTTGGAGTCGCCGTTGAGGGTGGACCGCCAGCCGATCCGGTCGGACCGGTGGGTCAGCCCGAGCGACCCCGCGATCAGGAAAGTCACGAGCAACGCGACTACGGCGGTCGCGCCGACGGCCGCGAGATTCGCCGCTCGTCCCCCAGGGCCGGGACGCCGGACGAACCGCAGCCCGAGATCCGTCATCGGGTTCATCGGTCGCTCACCCGGCCGTCGACGATGCGGAGGATTCGGTTGCAGCGGGCGGCGACCGCGTCGTCGTGGGTGACGACCACGACTGCCGCGCCGCGGTGGGTGGCGGCTCCTACCAGGAGGTCGATCACCTGGGCGCCGGTGGTCGCATCGAGTGCGCCGGTGGGTTCGTCGGCGAAGACAACCTGGGGTTCTCCGACCAGGGCCCGGGCGATGGCGACGCGCTGGGCCTGGCCGCCGGAGAGTTCACCTGGGCGTCGGCCGACCTCGGCGGACAGACCGACCTGGGCGAGCATGGTCCTGGCCCGGCCGACCGCGTCCCGGCGGGAGATCCCGTCGACCATCAGCGGAAGGGCCACGTTCTCGTCGGCCGGGAGTTCGGCGAGCAGTTGGTTGTCCTGGAAGACGAACCCCAGCCGGCGCCGCCGCAGTACGGTCCGGGCGGCGTCGCCGAGCTGGTCGACTCGCTCACCAGCGAGCCAAACCTCACCCTGATCCGGCGTGAGAATGCCCGCGAGCACGTGCAACAAGGTGGTCTTGCCATTGCCTGACGGGCCCATCACAGCAAGGGCTTCACCTGACTGAACAGCTACATCCACCCCGGCAAGACCGACGACCTCGCCGTAGTACTTGACGAGTCCTCGGCCCGCCAGTACCGCTGCCGGCTGGGTGAGTTGGGCGTACTGCGCTTGCTGTTGGATCGGGGTGGACTGGGTTGAGTGGGGACTCTGGAAACTCATACCCGCAGGCTTTCGTGGACCGGCGGTGGGATCGTCGGTCCACGGGCCGGTCCTTGACCAGCCTTTGGTCACCTTCGGACCGGCCCGCGTAGTCCCCTGGTCGTACGCCCCGTCAGTGCGACCGGATCAGCGACCGGATCAGCGGCCGGATCAGCGGCCGGATCAGCGGCCGGGTCAGCGGCCGGCGAGGTCGGCGAAGATCTCCACCAGTTCGGGCCGGCCGAACGGGCCGACATGGGGTGCCGCGACACTTCGCACATCGGTGAGATTGTCCGGCGTGAGGCGGTCGGCCTCCTGGATGAAACGGTCTTGCAGCGCGGGCGGAATCAGCCGGTCGAGGGTGAAGCGCACATACGTCCGGGGAATCCGGCCCCAGGTGTGCGCTTCACCGCGGGCCTCGGTCAGCGGAATGCTGGCAGGTTCGTCCGGTTCGAGCAGGTTGAGCATCCGGTGCACCGCATCGTCGGTGAAGTCGCCGGCCAGGCACTCCTTGATGCCGCGGATCACCGCCGGATCGGCCGTGCGCCAGTTGACCCGGGCCACCCCGAGGACCGCTGGATCGGCAACCACCGCCTGGGTCACCTGGCCGACCAGGCTGTCCTTGTTCTCGGGCGTCGCGAAGTAGGCGGCCATGTTCGGCAGGTCCACGCAGCAGTACGCCGAGACGTAGACGACTCGCTCGAGCAGATCGGGTACGGCGTTGCCGACCCTGCTGACGGTCACGCCGCCCTGGCTCGCGCCGACCAGGATCACCGGCCCGTGGCGACGGGCGCGACGTGCCACCCCGATCACGCGCTCGACATAGTCGTCGATGGTGACCTTGGCGAGCGGCGACGCCTCGGTTGCCAAGGCCTCGAGGTCCTGCGGAGCCTGGTACGCGCGGGGGAAGAAGCCCTCGTCGCCGTGTCCCGGAAGGTCGACGGCCACACTCCGGTGCCCGCGCAGGTTGAGTTCGTTGATCAGTCCTGACCACGAGAACGACGAAGAGTTGGTGCCGTGGACGAACACCAGGGTCGGCGCCCGCCGATCGCGAGCTCTGGTGTCATCTTCAGAATTCGTTGTCATCGGTGTTCTCCTCCTGTTGGGGATGGTTGACGCCACATGGGCCACAGCAGTGGGCTGTCCTCGACGCGAACCGGTTCGCCGAGATCGTGGAATCCGTACCGTTGGTAGAGGGCGCGGCTCCGGGGCGAACTCGCCTCCAGATACGCAGCGATGCCGGCCCCGTCGGCTTGATCCAGCCCATGCCGCAACAGCGCCGAGCCGAGTCCGGCACCCTGCCGCCCGCTCACCACTCCCATGCAGGCGAGGTAGAGGTGTGGTTCGTGAGTCGGGTGTCGTTGAGCCAGTGCCTGCCCCAGAGCCAGCAGCCTCGCGCCGCTCTGACCGAAGACCAGGTTCGCGCCTTCTGGAGGGTCCTCTTCGGATGCCTGTCCCGCGGCATACGCCAGCCAGATCGAGGCGCCCTCGCGGTCGCCGACCAGGTAGGCCTCGCCGGCGGGATGGGTGAGCAGGGAGCGGTAGAAGTGCGGCTGGAGAAGCGCTCGTTCGCCCAGCTCAGGAAAGAGCCAGCCGGCGACGGGATCGTTCATGAACGCCTCGGTGAGGACATCGAGCACCGCTTGCTGGTCCGCGTCCTCCGCGGACCGTACGGATGCGTACGCTGTATTCACTGTCATGCGTACACCGTAGGCAGAACCGTCGAAATAGCCGTAACAGAAGACGAAGAAGTGTGCTAGCTGGAGAGGTATCGAACTAGTACACTAGCCATCCTCACGAGGGAACGGAGGCGATATGTCGTCGCAGCGACCGGATCCGCCCTACCGGCGGATCGTCACCGAACTACGGGCCCGGATCCTGACCGGCGACCTGCGGCCCGGTGACCGGATGCCGTCCATCCGGCAGATCGCCCAGCGATGGGGCGTCGCCGTCGCGACCGCGACCAAGGTGATGGCGATCCTGCGCGACGACGGCCTGGTCGAGACGACGGTCGGGTCTGGCACGGTGGTCAGCGCGAGCACGCGCCACAAGCTGCCGGTCAGCCTGACCGGCACGCCGCAACCACGGCCGTCCGCCGTTCCCAAGCGAGTACTGAACACAAAGCAGGTTCTCCGCACCGCCATCACGATCGCCGACCGCGAGGGACTCGACGCCCTCTCCATGCGGCGACTCGCGGCCGAGCTCGGCGTCGGCCCGATGTCGCTGTACCGGCACGTGGCGACCAAGGACGAACTGGTGGCGCAGATGGTCGACGAAGCCTTCGGCGAAACCGAGCTGCCGATCCCGGGGCCAGAGGGATGGCGAGCCAAGCTCGAATTGATCTCCCGCCGGCAATGGCAGCTCTGCCGGCGACACCTTTGGCTGCCCAGAGCCGTCTCGTTCACCCGACCGTTGCTGATGCCCAACCTGACGGCCCACACCGAGTGGACCCTGCGCGCACTCGACGGGCTCGGGCTGCCCATGACGACCTGCATCCGAGAGGCCCTCACCCTCCACGGACTGGTCGTCACCGTTGCGCTGTCCCTGGCGGATGAGATCGAAGCCGAGCAGGAGACCGGCATGACGCTCGACCGCTGGCGGATAGCCGAGCAGAAGCGCGCCGGCGAGCTCCTCGAGAGTGGACGATTTCCTTTGCTGGCAACGGTTCCAGAGGAGACGATTTCGGACCTGGACGGACTGTTCGAGTACGGCCTTGCCTGTCATCTCGACGGGTTCGCGACCCTGCTGGCGGCTAGGAGTTCGTGAAGGCCGAGGGGTAGGCATCGCGGTAGCTGACCAGTTTGCCGGCAGGGGTCTCGACAGTCTCGGCGGCGAGCATCCCGTGGACGATCGCGCGGCAGAGGGTTCGGGCCCCGGCACCGAAGAGTGTCTCCAGTTGGGCGAGAGCGGCCGGGTCGGTGACTCGCAGGCGGGCCTGTTCCTGCGAGGTCGACAGCGCGAAGATCGCGTCGCCGTCCAGCAGCGTGTGGATCGGGTCGATCGCACGGGCGAGGCCGTCGTGGGCGACCATCGCCATCCGCTTGGCCGCTGCCTTGTCCAGCGGCGCGTCCGTCGCGACGACCGCGATCACCGTGTTCATCCCTGGCACCGGACCTGAGAGCCCTTCCGGCGTGGATTCCACCGGCGTCTGCAGCTGGTCGAACTCATCCCCCAGCCCGTACTGCGCGCCGTACAACCGTCCCTCGCTGTCGACGGTAGACCCGACGGCGTTCACGATCACCAGCGCGCCGACCGTAGTACCGTCGGGCAAGCGAACACTGGCAGTGCCGACGCCGCCCTTCAATCCCCCGGCCCTGGCGCCTGCCCCCGCACCGTGATTGCCCATGGCAACCGTACCGTTGCTCGCAGCACCGATCGCCTCGCGACCCCACTGGTGAGTCGGCCGTGCCTGGAACCCGCCGCCACGACCGAGGTCGAACAACACCGCCGTCGGCACGATCGGGACCACGTCGCGCTCCCCCGGTCCGACGCGAACGCCCTGACCTTGTTCCTCGAGCCAGCCCATCACGCCGCCGGCGGTGTCGAGGCCGTACGCGCTCCCGCCGGTGAGCACGATCGCGTTCACACCGGGGTTGGCGTTCACGGGGTCGAGCAGGTCGGTCTCCCGGGTCCCGGGAGCGCCACCTCGTACGTCGACACCGGTCACCGCAGTACCGGGGACGTGGATGACCGTAATGCCGGTCAGGTAGGGCGCGTCGGTGCGCTCGACTTGTCCGACCAGCACGCCCGGCACATCGGTGATGGCGTTCAGAGGACCTGGTTCCGTGAGCCCTGTCATGGCTCCTGTCTAGCATCAACGGCGAAAATCCGGTTGTCAGCGAGCTTAGGTTGGATGGCATGAACGCCGACCAACTCTGTGGACTCCTGGCCGAGCCGTCGAGACTGCGCGTGTACTGCGCTGTGGTCCTCGGCGCGGGTACTCCGGAGGAGATCGCGGGAGTGACGGGACTCGGGCTGCCGGTTGTCGCCAAGGCCGTGCAGCGACTGAGCAAGTCCGACCTGCTCGTCGCCGGTGAGAGTGGGCTGGTTGCCGAGGAAGGCGTGTTCAAGGACGTCGTGCGTGAGGGGCGCCCTGAGCGGGTGCCGCTGGACGAGGATCCGGCGCGGGATGCCGTACTCCGATCGTTCATCCGCGACGGCCAGTTGACCGTACTGCCGACCGTGCCGGCCAAGTTCCGGATCGTGCTCGAGCATCTGGCGGGCTCGTTCGACCTCGGGACCGAGTACCCGGAGGCGACGGTCAACGCGATCCTGAACAGCTGGCCCCCGGACCACGCGACGCTACGGCGGCAACTGGTCGACTACGGCTTCCTGACCCGCGACAACAGCCTCTACCGGCGGACTGCCTGACTCGCTCGCTCCAGAGTCTGGAGATCCGGGATCGACGCGAGCAAGGCCAGGACCGTCGAGGCGGCGTACTCGCGATGGGCGGGCTGCAGTTGCTCGTCCATCGCAGCGGTCGCCTGACCGTGCAGGAAGTTCAGGCTGATCGCCAGCCCGGTGGCGAACGTCGCCGGCCCGTCCACTACCGCGGTTCCGCCGGCTTCGCGGTACGCGGCGGTGATGGCGCGCAGGCCGGTTTCGTTAGTCAGGTGGTGCATCAGCAGGTCGCCGAGTTCGCGCCAGGGAGCCAGTGGGCCCACGTTGTCCCAGTCGACGAGCGTTCGTCCGGCGGCGGCGCGCAGTACGTTCGTGTTCTTGAGGTCGCGGTGGCACCAAACCGGGTCGCCGATGGGTGTGCTGTTGACCAGTTCCGCCAGCTCGGCCAGACGCGGCGTCAGTTGCTTCAGATCTGCAGCCCAGTCGACCTGAGCAGCTCCGGCCGCGGCGGCCAGCGCGGGCCAGTCAACGTCGACGACCCCGTACCAGTCGTCCGGCTCGGGGTCGTCTCCGGTTGTCCAGGCGAGGGCGTGGATCGTACCCATCTGCGCCGCCACCCAGGCCGTGGTGGGCACGTCGCCGTGATCCACCACCTCGCCGTCACACCACTCGAACAGACGCCACGCCAGGCCTTCGAGGTCGACGACGTACTCGCCCGTTGTCGCCGCGAGGGGCTGTGGGCTCGGTACGCCGGCCGCTGCACACGCGTTGCGAAAGGCAACCTCCTGGAGCACATGCTCCTCTACCGGCGGCTCCCAGAACGCTTCCTTCGCCGCGAAGGTCCCAGCTGAGGAGTCGAGTCGCCAGACGGCCCCCATCGCGCCCCGCCCCACCTGCCGGAACCCCCGCACCTCCCCAACGCCGAAGCGCAGGGCAAGCTCAACCGATGGATCTGTCACGTGGGTGCGTCCCAATCAGGTGAGGCGACGGGCGGGGGCGTCCTGGCGGGGCTTCTCGTTCGGGGCAATGCGGATGGAGGTGTCCAGGACAGTGGCGCCCTGGGCCGCCACGAGGACTGAGCGGAGGTCCAGGCGGACGACCTCTTCCAGGTCGAGCGTGAGGCGCGACACGCGGTGCAGCAGGTTCTCGATGGCGGGGATGTCGACCGGGTCCGAGCCGCGGTACCCGTACAGCAGCGGCGCCGCCCGCACCTCCCGCACCATCTCCGCCGCGTCCACGGTGGTCAACGGCGGCATCCGGTACGACCTGTCCCCCAGCAGATCCGTCGCCACCCCCGACAACCCGAACGTCACGACCGGCCCGAACGCCACGTCCTCCAGTGCCGAGATCACCACCGGTACTCCGGGCGGCGCCATCTTCTGGACGACGAACTGCGCGCGACCCGGATCGGACGCCACCCCGAAGGTCTGGATCATCTCGTCCCAGGCCTGGCGCATGTCGTCCTCGTCGTGGATGTGGCGCCAGATGTCGGCCAGATCCGGCCGCATCCGCCACTGCTCGGCGGTCGCCTTGAGAATCACCTCGAAGCCGAGATCCGCAGCCCGCGCCACCGCCTCGTCAGCGGAGAGCACCGGGAACGACGGCAGCACACTGATGTCGTAGAAGCTCAGCAACAGCTGCCTGTCCGCGTCATCCAGATCGGCCCCCTCCGGATGGCGCTGCAGGAACTCCGCGACGAACGCCTCGGCCCCGTCCATGTCGATGTCCGGCAGGTCGGGGATCCGGGAGTCCGCGCGACGCCGCCACTCGGCGTACTGGGTGACCTTGGCGAGCGCGCCCACGGCGTACTGGGGTGAGAGGAAGGATGGGATCGAGCCGCGGGCTGCGCCGCCGTGCTCGTCGGGGACGCGGAGTTGTTCGGGCACGCTGCGCGAGGCGAGGAAGGTGGACACGACCGGCTTGGTCGAGCCCGCGGCGGCCGCGGCGAGCACCTGGGCGACCTCGTCGCCGTTCTGCAGCACCGGCGGCGTGAAGATCACTACCACCGAGTCGACCTGATCGTCGGTGAACACCTCCGCCAGCGCCTGGCCGAAGTCGGCCGCGGTGGCATCGGCGCTGAGCGTGTGCGGCTTCCCGGCGATGTCCAGCCCGCAGCCGGCCATGGTGTCGAGGGCGAGCAGGGTCAGCGCGTCCGAGTTGCTGACGATCGCGACCCGGCGGCCCTTCGGCAGCGGCTGGTGCGCGATCAGTTGCGCGACGTCGAACAGCTCACCGGTCGTGTCCACCCCGATCAGGCCGCTCTGCCGGAACAGCGAGTCGACAGTTGCTGCAGGCAACTGACTGCGCCGGACCGTGTGACCGAGCGGGACGCCCTGGGTGGCGCGGCCGGACTTCAGCGCGATCACCGGTTTGCGCCCCGCCAGCCGCCGCGCGACCCGGCTGAACTTGCGCGGGTTGCCGAGCGACTCCAGGTAGAGCAGAACCACCTCGGTCGCCTCGTCGGAGTACCAGTACTGCATCAGGTCGTTGCCGGAGACATCGGCCCGGTTGCCCGCCGACACGAAGCTCGACAGCCCGAGGCCGCGGCCGACCATGTCCGCCAGGATCGAGACGCCGAGCGCGCCCGACTGGCAGAAGAACGCGACCCGCCCGCGGCTCGGCATCAGTGGCGACAGCGAGGCGTTCAGCGTCACGCCGGGCGCCGTGTTGATCACGCCGAGGGCGTTCGGTCCGATCACCCGCATGCCGTACGACCTGGCGAGCCCGACCAGCCGGCGCTGTCGCCGCCGGCCCTCGTCACCGATCTCCGCGAACCCGCTCGAGACCACGACCAGCCCGCGGACCCCCCTCGCCGCACAGTCGAGCACCACGTCGATGACCGCCTCGGCCGGCACCGCGACCACCGCGAGGTCGACCGTCTCGTGGACGTCCCGGATCGTCCCGTACGCCGGTACGCCGTCGATCTCGTCCGCCGAGGTGTCGGTGTTCACCGCGTAGAGCCGACCGGGGAACCCACTGTCGCGGATGTTCCGCAGCAGCGCGTTGCCGATCGTGCCCTCGCGCCGGCTGGCTCCGATCACCGCGACGCTCGCCGGCGTCAGCAGCCGGGCGATCGACAGGGCCTCGGAACGCTGCTCCCGCGCCTGCATCACGCCGAACGAGGTGTCGGTCGGGGCGATGTCGAACTCGACCATGATCACCCCGTCCTCGAACTCCCGGGCGACCTTGTACCCGGCCTCGGTGAAGACGGTGATCATCTTCCGGTTGTCCGGCAGCACCTCGGCGACGAACCGGGTGATGCCGTGTTCACGGGCCGCCTGCGCCAGGTGCTCGAGCAGCAACTGCCCGAGCCCCCGGCCCTGGTGCGCATCCTCGATCAGGAAGGCGACCTCGGCAGTGTGCAGGCCGGTCCGTTCGTAGCGGCCGACCCCGATCATCTGGTCGGCGACCGTGACGATCAGCGCCAGCCGGTCCTGGTAGTCGACCTGGGTGAACCGCGCCACGTCCCGGTCGGACAGTTCCGGGTAGGGCGCGAAGAAGCGGTAGTACTTCGACTGCTCGGAGACCCGGGCATAGAACTCCACGAGCAACGCCGCATCCGCCGGGGTGATCGGCCGCAGGTGTGCGGTCGCGCCGTCCCGCAGTACGACGTCTGCTTCGTACTCCGCGGGGTAGCCGGCCGGGTGCTCGGGGCCACGCCCCGGTCGCTCGACCTTCTCCGGCGTTGTCACCTCGTCAGCCTACTCATCGTCGCCGGGGCGCACGATTCCATTCTCGTAGGCGAAGACGACCACCTGGACCCGGTCGCGCAGGTCCAGCTTGCTCAGGATCCGGCCGACATGGACCTTCACGGTGCCCTCGGAGACCAGCAGTCGTTGCGCGATCTCGCTGTTCGTCTGCCCTTTGGCCAGCTCGATCAGGACCTCGCGCTCGCGGTCGGTGAGCTCGCGCAGCAGCTCACCGGACGGTGAGAGGCCGGTGGCGGTCGGCAGGTGGTGGGCGAAAGCCTCGATGAGCCGCCTGGTCACGCCTGGCGCGACCGCGGCGGCACCGGAGGCGACGGCTCGGATGCCGGCCAGGAGCTCGGCCGGCGCGGCGTCCTTCAGGAGGAAGCCGCTGGCGCCCGCCCGGAGCGCGGCGAAGACGTAGTCGTCGAGGTCGAAGGTGGTCAGGACCAGCACCCGCGCGGCCGAGCCTGACCGGACGATCTGCCGGGTCGCCTCGATGCCGTCCATGGCGGGCATCCGCACATCCATCAGTACTACGTCCGGCTGCAGGGCCCGGGTCATCGCGACCCCGTCCACCCCGTTCCCGGCCTCGCCCACCACCTCGAGATCGGTCTGCTGCTCCAAGACAGCCCGGAATCCCAGCCGCAACAAAGCCTGGTCATCCACCAACAACACCCTCGTCACAGGACCCCGCTACTGTCGCGCGCCTCGCTGCGCTCGCGTGCTCTGGTGTGTTCCCGTGCCTCGTCGAAGGACAAGTGGGCATGGACTCGCCAGCCTGAACCTGGGCGCGGGCCGGCCACCACCGTTCCGGCGTACGGACTGACTCGTTCGGTCATGCCTGCAAGGCCGTGGCCTTCTGCTGCCGCGGGCACCTCAAAGGTCTGTTGTGCTCCGTCGTCGGTGATCTCGATGTCGACTCTCGTGGGGGTGTAGCGCAGGTTCACCTCCGCGTGGGCGCGGCGTCCGGCGTGTTTCATCGTGTTGGTGAGTGCCTCCTGCACGATCCGGTAGACCGTCAGGCCGGCACCCGGCCCCCATGGCCCAGGCACCCCTTCGTGAGTGAGCGTGACGTTCAACCCAGCGGCTCGTACCTGCTCCACCAAGGCGTCGATATCCGCGAACCCCGGCACTGGCACGGCGGGCAGTTCCTGTTCGCCTTCTTTCAGCAGACCGACCAGTTTCCGGATCTCGCCGAGCGCCTCGCGGCCGGTGGCGGAGACCTTCTCCATCATGTCGGCCGCCCGCTCCGGCGCGACCGGCGTGGTGACGGCCGCACCGTCGGCCAGCGCGACCATCACCGCCAGGTTGTGCGCCACGATGTCGTGCATCTCCCGGGCGATCCGGGCCCGCTCGGCGGCGACCGCGAGCTGCGCCTGCTGGTCCTGGTCGCGTTCCAGCCGGGCGGCTCGGTCCCGCAGTTCGGCCAGTAAGGCGTTCCGGGTCTGCAGGTTGATCCCGACCAGCAGCGCGATCACCAGCACCCCGGTGAGGATCGCCACGTCGTACCACTGCCCGCCCGCCACCAGCCAGCCGACCGCCAGCGGCACCTCGATCGCCGCAATCGCCGGCCACAGGTACCGCCGCGGCCGGTACCGCGCGATCGCGGTGATCGTGACGACCGGGAAGATCATCGAGTACGGGCCGGCGACGTCGACCACGAAACCCACCAGGGCCAGCGCATAGACGATCCAGAAGACGCGCACCGGATGCTGCCGCCGCCAGATCAGCGGGATCATCAGCAGGCAGATCCAGAGCCACTCCACCGCGGTGACCGCGTCGCCGCCCCGCTGGTCGACGGTCCCCGACGCACTGAGCAGGCCGAAGAGCACCGCGATCACGGCATCGACCAGCCGTGGTCGTTGCCGTGCCGCAGTCACCAGGTCGGACAGCCGCCCCATGGTCATCAGAGTAGGGGCGTCAGGCGTCACGCCGGCGCAGCAGAACCGCGGCGGCGCCGAGCAGGACCGCGATCCAGCCAAGCATCACCACGGCCCCCGCGCCCGGAGACAGCATGCCCACCGGCTCCTCACCCAGCCCCATCCCGAACATCGCCTGCCCCGCCGTGATCGGCAGATAGGGCCCGATGGCATCCCGCACCGCCTCGGGCAGCGCGAGGATGATCGCCGGTACCACCAGCATCGTCACCACGAGCGTCGTGACGGCTCCCGCGGTATGGCGGATCAGCGTGCCGATCGCCAACCCCAGCAGCCCGATCCCGACCGGGTACGCCGCCGCGCCCACGATCGCTCGGACGACTCCGTCATCGGCCAACCCACTGTGGTCGCTCGGCGCGAAGAGCAGCACGGTTTCGAAAGAAGCCAGGCAGATCAGCACCATGAAGGGAAACGTCAACCCGATCAGTACCAGCGCCTTCGCCCACAGCAGCGGCAACCTCCGCGGCACCGCGGCCAGGCTGGCCCTGATCAGTCCGGAGCTGTACTCCCCCGACATCTGCAGCACCCCCAGCACCCCGATCACCAGACCAGCCAGCTCCAGCGCCAGGAATGCCGAACCGACCGCCCGTGCGGCGCCGGCCTCGACCTCGCCGTCGGAGATCCGCTGCTCGTACGCCCAGCCGGTCCCCGCGGCGACTCCGACGGTCACCACCGCCATCGCGACGAGCACGATCCAGGTCGACCGCAACGACAGCAGCTTCGTCCACTCCGACCGCGTCACCCGCCGCAACGTCACCCGGTACGCCGCTCCGTCGCGATCACCGTCGATCCCCTGGCCGGCCCGGTCCTCGATCAGCGTAGTCATGCTGCTGTCCTTTCGTTCTCGCGATACTCCACCGAGTCCTTCGTCAGTTCCATGTACGCCTGCTCGAGCGTCGCCCGTTGCGGCGTCAGCTCGTACACCGGCAGACCGTTGCGGAAGGCAACATCACTGATCCGCTCGGCCGTCAGCCCACTCACTTCGAGCAACCCTGCCTCCAGCCCGGTCACCTTCGCGCCGAGGCCGATCAGCAGCTCCCGCAGGTCGGTCGCCTCCGGGGACCGCACACTGACGCGATCCACCTCGACCCGAGCGATCAGCTCGGCGACCGTGGTGTCCGCGACCAGCCGGCCCCGGCCGATCACGATCAGGTGCTCGGCGGTGACCGCCATCTCGCTCATCAGATGACTGGACACCAGGACGGTCCGCCCCTCGCCGGCCAGCGCTTTCAGCAGGTTGCGGATCCACAGCACGCCGTCCGGATCCAGCCCGTTGGTCGGCTCGTCCATCATCACCACGGCCGGATCGCCGAGCAGCGCGGCCGCGACGCCGAGGCGCTGACCCATGCCGAGCGAGAACCCGCCGGCCCGGCGATGCCCGACGCCTTCCAGCCCGACCATCGCCAGTACCTCGCCGACCCGCCTGGCCGGGAAGCGGTGGGTCTGGGCCAGCGCGAGCAGGTGGTTGCGCGCGCTCCGGCCCCGGTGGATGGACCTTGCCTCCAGCAGCGCCCCGACCTGCCGGAGTGGGGCGGGATGCTCCGCGTAGGGGATGCCGTTGACGGTCGCGATACCGCGGTCGGGGCGGTCCAGCCCGACGATCATCCTCATCGTGGTCGACTTGCCGGCCCCGTTCGGGCCCAGGAATCCCGTCACCTGGCCGGGCCGGACCGTGAAGGTCAGGTCATCGACGGCGACGGTCTCCGCATAGTGTTTGGTCAGTTCGGCGATCTCGATCATGATCCCGACGCTAGGGATCCACAGCCCGGCGGGCGTCTGCCTGCCGACCAGAGATCACGGCCGCGGAGTACCTCTCAGGTCGTACGGACAGCACGGGAGCACCGGAGATGTGGTGGTTGAGCGCGCTCGGCGGACTCGGTGTCCTGCTGACCGGCCTGCTCGCACCCGCGGACGCGCTCTCGGTGATCGAGCGGATCGCCACCGTCCTGATCTTCCTGGTCGCGGTCACGGTGATCGCGGGCCTGGCCGATGCCGCCAAGGTCTTCGAGGTCGCCGCCCGGGAAGCGGCCCACCTCGGCCGGGGCCGGGTCTGGCGCCTCTGGTTGCTCGTGGTCGCGCTTGCCACCGCGCTCACGATCGTGCTCTCCCTCGACACCTGCGCGGTGCTGCTGACTCCGGTCGTTCTAGCGATGGCACGGCAGCTCGACATCCCGCCGAAGCTGTTCGCCTTCACCACGGTCTGGCTCGCCGGTACTGCCTCGCTCCTGCTCCCGGTGTCGAATCTGACGAACCTCCTCGCGCTGCATCGTTTCGATCAGCTCGGCCTCGGCTTGCAGGACTACATCGGCCTGAGTTGGCGACCGGCCATCGTCGCTGTGGTGATCACGGTCGCGCTGCTGGCCCTGTTGTTCCACCGGGACCTCCGCCGCCAGTACGTCGTACCGGAGACTCCTCACCTGGACGACAAGGTGTTGTTCTGGGGATGCGCCGGGGTCTGCCTCGCACTCGGTCCCGCCTTCGTCAGCGGTGTCGACGTCGCCTGGCCCGCCAGTGCGGGCGCTGTGATCCTGGTCGCCCTCTTCACCGTACGGCGCCGCGCCGAGCTGACGTGGTCCCTGGTCCCATGGCGACTGGTGATCACCGTGGTCGGGCTGTTCCTCGTCGTCGCCGCGCTCACCGCCCACGGCCTCGAAGACGTCCTCCGCGACGTGGCAGGCAGCTCGAGCAACCTCCTAGGCGACCTCCGCCTCACAGGAACCTCGGCACTCGGCGCGAACGCAGTCAACAACCTCCCGGCCTACCTCGCCATGGAACCCGTAGCCGCCGACGAGGGCCAACGGATGATGCTCCTCCTGATCGGCGTCAACTGCGGCTGCCTCCTGACCCTGTGGGGATCCCTGGCCACCCTCTTGTGGCGCGACCGCTGCATCGCCGCCGGCGTCCACATCTCCTGGTGGTCCTTCCTCTGGCGAGGCCTCCTCCTGACCCCCCTCGTCCTCGCCGCCACAGTCCTCACCCTCCACTGGGGCATGCAATAGTGCGGGCATGAGCGAGGAACAGAGCACCTCGGAGTCCACTCGTACGTTTCGCGCGGCCCGTGACTTCCTGCTCGCGCATCGGGAGGATTACGAGACGGCGTACCGGGATTTCAGTTGGCCTCTGTTCGATCGGTTCAACTGGGCGCGGGACTGGTTCGATGCGCTCGCCGTCGAGCAGCCGGAGGTTGCCGCGCTGACCATCGTCGAGGAGGACGGTGAGGTCAACTCGCTGACTTATGCCGAGATGGCGCAACGGTCGCGCGAGGTGGCTGGGTGGCTCACTCAGGCCGGGCTTCAGCCGGGTGATCGAGTGTTGATCGTGCTCGGCAACACCGTGCCGCTGTGGGAGGTGATGCTCGGCTGCATCCGGGCGGGCGCCGTGATGATCCCGGCGACCACTTTGCTCACCGACGCTGACTTGGCCGACCGCATCAGCCGTGGCGGCGTACGGGCTGTGGTGACGAGTGCTGCTGAGGCGCCGCGCTATGCAGGGATCGCCGACCACTGCATCCGCGTCGGTATCGGCGGGCCTGTTGAAGGCTGGCTCGACTACGAGGATTCGCGTGGGTACGACGGGCCGGTGCCCGACGTGGACACCGCGGCGAGTGACTCGTTGTTGCTGTACTTCACCTCGGGAACGACGAGTCAGCCGAAGTTGGTGGAGCACACCCAAGTGAGCTATCCGGTCGGGCATCTGTCCACGATGTACTGGATCGGCCTCCAGCCCGGCGACGTTCACCTGAACGTGTCGTCCCCCGGCTGGGCCAAGCACTCGTGGAGCAACGTCTTCGCGCCCTGGAACGCCGGCGCGACCGTCTTCCTCTACAACTACAGCCGTTTCGACGCCGAGAAGATGCTGCAGGTGCTGGCGACGTACGGCGTGACCACGTTCTGCGCGCCGCCGACCGTCTGGCGGATGTTGATCCAGGCCGACCTGTCGGCGGTCGACATACAGATCCGCGAGTGCATCTCGGCGGGCGAGCCGCTCAACCCCGAGGTGATCGAGCAGGTCCGCCACGCGTGGGGTATCACCATCCGGGACGGCTACGGCCAGACAGAGACGACCGCGCAGATCGGCAACACGCCGGGACAGCGGGTGAAGCTCGGTTCGATGGGCCGGCCGCTGCCCGGATACGCGATCGCCCTGGTCGATCCGTCCACGGACGAGGTCGGCGACGACGGCGAGATCTGCATCGAGCTCGCTCCCCCGCCGGTCCCGCTGATGCGCGGGTACCGGGACGCGGCCGACCTGACCGAGGAGTCGATGCGCGGCGGTTTCTACCACACGGGTGACGTCGCCAGCCGGGACAAGTCCGGATACATCACGTATGTCGGCCGCTCGGACGACGTGTTCAAGGCGAGCGACTACCGGATCTCGCCGTTCGAGCTCGAGTCGGTACTGATCGAGCATCCCGCGGTCGCGGAAGCTGCGGTGGTTCCATCGCCTGATCCAGTCCGACTTGCAGTACCCAAGGCGTACGTCGTACTGGCTGCTGGGCGGGAACCGTCGCGGGAGCTGGCTGCTGACATCCTGCAGTTCTGCCGCGACCACCTGGCACCGTACAAGCGGATCCGGCGGATCGAGTTCGCCGACCTGCCGAAGACGATCTCGGGCAAGATCCGCCGGGTCGAACTCCGCGCCGACGAGGCCGCGAAGGTCACCAACGGCGAGCGCGCCGCGAACGCGTACGACGAGTCGGACTTCCGCCAGGGCTGAACCGCCCCGCGGGTGCTGCGCAGCCCCGTCCGGGCTGCGTGCTGGAATGGCTTATGTCCTATGACACCGGGCTCGGCCTCGCGGCTGTGGTGGTTCTGCCACTGCTGGTCGCGATCGCTGTCGTGGCCTCGCGGCTGGCCTCGCTGCGGCACGAAAAGGGCATCGTCACCGCCGCCCTGCGTGCCGTCGTCCAGTTGGCGGTGGTCGGTGTGGTCGTCGGGTTCGCGCTGCAGTCGATCTGGGGATCGCTCGCCTTCATCCTGGTGATGATGATCGTCGCGACCATCACCAGCGCGCGCCGCATCCGGCACGTCGCGGTGGTGCCAGGCCAGTACGCGTACTGCGCTGCCGCGATCGGCGGGGGCGCGGCCGTAGTACTGCTGCTGCTCGTGCTCCCCGGGGTGGTCCCGCGCAATCCGGGAAGCATCCTCCCGATGGGCGGCATCATCGTCGGCGGCGCGATGAACGCCACCACGCTCGCGGGACGACGCCTGCTGTCGGAATACGGCGGTCGGTTCGGCGAGTTCGAGGCCGGGTTGTCCATCGGGCTGCTGCAGCCGGACGCGTTCAAGCTGGTTGCCGGGCCGGTCGCCGGGGACGCCCTGCTGCCCGCGCTCGACCAGACCCGGACAGTGGGGCTGGTGACGCTGCCCGGTGCCTTCGTCGGGATGGTGCTGGGCGGGGCCTCGCCCACGGCGGCGGCCGCGCTGCAGCTCGTCGTACTGATCGGACTGCTCGCCGCAGGATCGATCGCCATCCTGACGACCACCGAACTACTCGCCCGCTCGACGTTGCCGGACGGGCGTACCGTTTCGGTATGACCGACGACAAGAGCCTTCTGCACCGCATCGACGAACTGGTCGCCGAGGAGCACGAGCTCCGCACCAAGCACGCGGCCGGCGACGTCACCGACGAAGACGAGCGCACCCGGCTGCGTGCCCTCGAGGTCGAACTCGACCAGGTCTGGGACCTGCTCCGCCAGCGCCGCGCCAAGCGCGAGTTCGGCGAAGACCCCGAGTCCGCCGCGACCCGCCCATCAGACACCGTCGAGGGCTACCTGAACTAGAACCCGCGGAGTTTGTCCGGGGTGATGCGGATCAGGACCGAGTAGCTGTCGTGGAACTGCTCCGCCGTCATGCCCAGGCCGGTGATGGGTTCGTCGTACTTCGTGTTGTACGCCGTCCGCTCCTCGTCGCTGAGACCCTTCTCGTCGATCACGGCGTCTCCGGTGAGGACGCCGACGTCGCCACCGCTGTGCGTCGCGTTGAAGTTCACCGCGATCCGCGGGGCCGCCGAGATGTTGCGAAGTTTGGCCTTGTCCGGCTGGCTAGCGATCAGGACCTCGTCGCCGTGCCAGAGGAACCACACCGGCGTCGGCGCCGGCGTACCGGACTTGGCGACCGTAATCAGCCAGACCACCAACTCGTCGTCAAGCTGCCGCGCGATCCGCGCGCCGAAGTCGGTGGAGGTGTCGATCGAGATCATCTGAGCCCTTCCGTCGCCATCAGGACGGACCCAGCCGCCCCCACTCGATCGCCGGGCAACGGTTCATCACCATCGTCAGTCCCGCCGCCGTCGTGCGCGCGTAGGCCTCCGGATCCAGTACATCAAGCTGGAACCAGACCGCCCGCGCGTTGATTCCCACCGCCTCGTCGGCGATGCCACCAGCCAGCTCGGACCGGACGAACACGTCCACGCAGTCGACCTCGAACGGGATGTCGGCCAACCGCGCGTATCCCTGTTCGCCGTGCACCGTCGGCGCGGACGGATGCACCGGCACGATTCGCTTGCCGCGTCCCTGCAGGAACCGCGCCACGCCGTACGCCGCCCGGCTCGTGTTGTTCGACAGCCCCACCACGGCCCACGTCTCGCAATCGGCCAGGATCTTCCGGATGTCACCCTCAGCAGCCCAGTTCACATCCCCATCCTCCCTCCCCACACCAGGGCGCTTGCGTCCGAAGAAGTGGAGGGACAGGTCGCCAGTTCTTCGGACGTCAGGGCTCAGGAGCGGAGGTAGGTGAGGACGGCGGAGACGCGGCGGTCGAGGCCTTCCTCCAGGTGGAGTTTGGCGAAGATGTTGCCGACGTGCTTGCGGACCGCGGCCTCGCTGACCACCAGCCGCTCCGCGATCGACGCGTTCACCCGGCCTTCCGCCATCAGCGCCAGCACCTCCAGCTCACGCGGGGTCAGCGCCGCCAGCGGACCATCGTCCCGCCGTCGCGCGAGCAACTGGCGAACCACTTCCGGGTCGACCACGGTGCCACCTTCGGCCACCCGGTCCAGCGACGCCAGGAACTCCGTCACGTGCCCGACGCGATCCTTCAGCAGGTAGCCGATTCCCCCGGTCGTTGTCTCGAGCAACGACGAGAGGTAGGCGTCCGCGACGTACTGGGACAGCACCAGGATGCCGATGTCCGGTAGCTCGGCGCGGATCGCGGCCGCCGCCCGCAGGCCCTCGTCGCTGTGCCCGGGTGGCATCCGTACGTCGGTGATCACCACGTCCGGAGGACTCTTGCGAACCACGGCCAGCAACGTGTCCGCGTCGCTGACGGCATCGCGGACCTCGTGACCGGCGCGATCCAGGATGCTCGCCAGCCCCTCCCGCAACAGCATCGAATCCTCGGCCAGCACAATGCTCAGTCGTCGAGCCGGCACGGACACTCCATCCTCAATCGGGTCGGCCCACCAGTGGGGCTGGACAGGTCGAGTGTGCCGCCCAAGGCGTCCAGCCGCGTCACCAGCCCGGTGATTCCGGTCCCCGCGGCCGGATCCGCGCCCCCGACCCCGTCATCCATCACCGTGACGACCAACCGGTCGCCGTCGGTCCAGCCGTCCACCTCGCACCGGGTCGCCTGCGCATGCTTGGCCACGTTCCCGAGCGCCTCACTGACCACGAAGTACGCCGCCGCCTCGATCGGCGCCGGCAACCGCCCCGGCAGACTCACCTGTACTGCGACAGGCAACGGGCTCCGATCAGCAACCTCCCGTACTGCGGCCTCCAGACCATGGTCGACCAGCACGCGCGGGTGGATCCCCCGGACGGCCTCCCGCAGATCCGCCAGCGCGGCCTCGGCCTCACCGTGAGCCTTGACGACCAGCCGCCGTCCCTCCCCATCCGGCAGGTCGAGCTCGGCCAGCCCCAGCGTCATCGTCAGCCCGACCAGCCGCTGCTGCACCCCATCATGCAGATGCCGCTCGATCCGGGCCCGCTCTGTCTCGAACGCGTCGACCAGATCCAGCCTCGAGCGGCGCAGCGCGGCGACATTGCGCCGCAACTCCTCCTCCCGCGGGCCGAGAAGCGCCTTGGCCAGCTCGGCCTCCGCCGCCGCGAAGCAGCCGAGCAGGTAGGAGCTGACGACGTAGAAGGGCGGACCGAAGAGGACCAGGAAGACAGCGCCCTCCCACGGATCGTTCAGGATCCAGGGCCCCATCGCCATCTCGTCCAACCCGGCGATGACGGGCGCCGCGAGGGTGATGCCGAGAATGGCCGCGCACATCCCGGCAACGACGGTGCTCAACGGCCAGATCAGCACCCCGAGCAGGACGCCGTACCCGAGGGCCCGCAGCGACGCCTGCTCGCGCCGCCGGAACCTCGACCGCTCGCGCCGGGAGATGGTCGCCGGCATCACCGCATGCGGGCTGCGGATGCCACCCGGGACCATCAGCTGGGCCCGCCACCGCTCGACGATGCCGATCAGCACGCCGACCAGGGGGAAGGCCGTGAGCAGCAGGACTCCCACGATCAGCGGGCTCAGGGCCACGCTGACGACGCCGCCGACCAGCAGGACGGCGATGGTGAGCACCCCGACCGGGACCGAACTGAGCAGGTAGGCATAACTCCGCCACGGCCAGGACGAGACCAGGAAGCGGCGCGAGGCCAGAGCTGCCCACGCACTGTCCGGTCTCTTCACCCGCCCAACCCTAGGGCCGGAGCAGTCCTGAAGGCGGTAGCTTGCGCGCTACCGCAGGAGTCCCCCGTGGGCCAGGGTGGAAACGGCCGCGGAAGCGTTGGCTGGAACCATGACCAGCACCGCGCCGACGCGCCAGTACGCCGAACCGAGTGAAACGCCCGCCCTGCTCCTGGACGGGATCACCAAAACCTACCGGTCCAAGGCCGGTACGGTCGATGCGCTGCGAGGCGTGACGCACCAGTTCGCCCGTGGCTCCTTCACCGCCGTGATGGGCGCGTCCGGGTCGGGCAAGTCGACCTTGCTGCAGTGCGCGGCCGGGCTCGACCGGCCGACCACCGGCGCGGTCCTGCTCGGTGGGGTCGGCCTGCAGGACCTCAGTGAGGTCGAGCTGACCAAGCTCCGCCGCCAACAGATGGGCTTCGTCTTCCAGGCCTACAACCTGCTCCCCGCGCTGACCGTGTACGACAATGTCGCCCTCCCGCTCCGCCTCACCGGGCGCCGGCCGCGCCGCGAGGTGGTCGACCAGGTCCTCGCCCAGGTCGGACTCGAAGGCAAGGCCCGCCGCCGCCCGGCGGAGCTTTCCGGTGGTCAGCAGCAACGCGTCGCGATCGCCCGCGCGCTGGTCACCAAGCCCGCGGTCTTCTTCGCCGACGAGCCGACCGGAGCGCTCGACAGCAGCACCAGCCGGCAGATCCTCGGCTTGTTGCGGGAGGCAACCGACCTGGCCGGCCAGACGGTGGTGATGGTGACCCACGACCCGGTCGCCGCCGGGTACGCCGAACGGGTGCTGTTCCTGTCCGACGGCCTGGTCGCGGGCTCGCTGGACCGCGGAACTCCGCAGCAGATCGCCGCCGCGATGAGTGAGCTGGAGGAGCGCTGATGTTCTTCCTCAGCCGTCAAACGGTACGCCGTCATCTGCCCCTGTACGCCGGTTCGTTCGTGGCGCTCGCTGTCGGGGTGTTCCTGCTCGGCCTGGCCGCCACCGCGACCGCAGCCACCCTCGCCTACCACGGGCCGATCGCCGACAGCGTCCTGGTGGACCTTCCCGGCGGGGGCGGCGTACAGCCGCACCAGCAGCGGGTCACGCTGTCCGGCGCGGACACCGCCGGCCTGCAGGTCGTCCTTTCGCTGATGGCGGCGATGAGCGGATTCATCACGATCTTCGTCATCGCCAGCACCTTCGCCTTCGCGGTCGCAGCGCGTCGCCGGGAGGTCGGGCTGCTCCGGCTGATCGGAGCGACTCCGCGGCAGGTCCGCAGGATGGTGCTCGGCGAGGCTTTGGTGGTGGCTCTGGTCGCCTCGCTGACGGGGGCGGCGCTGGCGCAGTTGGCCACCCCGTTGCTGCTGGCGAAGGCGTCGTACACAGATCTCGCACCGGTCAAGCTCGAATCGGCGAGCCCGTGGTTGCCGCTCGGGATCACCGTCGCCATCGGTCTCGTCGTCGCCTTGCTGGGGGCCAGATCCGCCGCCCGCCGGGCCGGCCGGGTGGGACCGGTCGAGGCCCTGCGGGAAGCGGCGCTGGAACCGCCGCGGATCGGTGTGGTCCGGATCGGTTTCGGACTGGTCTTCCTGGCAGCGGCGATCGTGATGCTGGCGCTGATCCGGCCGGGCACGGGTGAAGCGGTGATGCCGCTCGCCCTGTTCTCGCCGATGATTCTCGTCATCTCGCTGACCCTGCTCGGCCCGCTGGTGGTGCCCTGGATCGGACGTCTCTGGGCCATCCCGTTGGTCCGCTGGACCAGCGCATCCGGGCGGCTGGCGCGGAGCAATGTCGTCGCGGCGCCCCGCCGGAGCGCTTCGCTCGCGGCGCCGATCCTGAGTATCTCCGCGATCGCCGGCTCGATGGTCCTCAGCCTGAGCTTCGCCGCCGACGCCTCCAGTGCGATCGTCCGCGACATGCTGACCGCTCCGATCGTCATCACCGCACCGGAGAATGCGGGAAAGCTGGCAGAGCGCATTCGCTCGACGCCGGGCGTCGCCGAGGCCGACGGCGGGATCAGCGTCGGCATCATCCGCGCGGACGGCGACTCCGCGCAACTCGCGGACGGCGAAGGCATCGATCCGGCCGTCGCCGCGCGGACCCGCAATCTGACCCCGATCACCGGCGACCTGGCGCAGCTCACCGGCAAGACCGTCGCCATCGGCAAAGAAATGGCGAGTTCCGCGCACTACCGGGTCGGCAGCGAGATCCCGGTGGTCTTCGCCGACCGTACGAAGGACAGCCTTCGGGTCGTCGCCATCGTCCCGGACGGGTCCGGAGTCAACGGACCCCTGCTGGTCCCGGTCGAACTCGCCCGGCAGCACGCTCCTCAGGCCGAGCCGGAACACTGGTTCATCCAACCCGTTGACGGTGTCGAGCCGGCCCAGCTGATGGGCGCGCTCGATCGGCAACTGACCGGCACCGGAGCGCAGGTAGTACGGGCCGAAGAGTGGGAGCGGCAACAGGATGACGGTGTGCGGAAGTCGAATCAGCTGGGACTGATCATGCTGATCGGTCCGGCCGCGCTCTACAGCGGGATCGCGATCGCGAACACGCTGTTGATGGGCAGCCTGCAGCGACGCCACGAATTCGTCACCTCGAGGCTGCTCGGCGCGACACCCGCCCAGATCCGCCGGATGGTGCTCTGGGAGTCGACGCTGGTCGGGGCGGTCGCGCTCACTCTCGGAACGGCGATCACGGTCACGGCCGCAGTACTCCTGAGGCATGCGATGACTGTTGGGATGACCCAGGTGCCGATGACCGTCCCCTGGGGGACCCTGCTCGGGATCGCGGCCGTCTGCATGGTCCTGGCCGTCGGATCCGCCCTGGTCCCGACCGGGTTCATCCTGCGCCGGTCGCACCCGTCAGGAGCTGTCGAGTAGCCTCCGGCCAGCCAACATACGATAAAGCTGGGTCGCTGCCGTGGTTCACGGTGCGGACCGGGGACAATGGGCGCTGCCGCCGGACCGCCGCCGGCGCGTCCCGACCAGGCATCGAGGAGCACGTAGAACCGCATGGCACGCCGGACCAGCAGTACCGCCGAACCGGAGGACTTCGAGGAGCGCATCCTCGACGTCGACGTCTCCGACGAGATGCGCACCAGCTTCCTGGAGTACGCCTACTCGGTGATCTACTCCCGGGCGCTCCCGGACGCCCGGGACGGCCTCAAGCCGGTCCAGCGGCGGATCCTGTTCTCGATGGCGGAGAACAACATCCGGCCCGATCGCGGTCACGTGAAGAGCGCCCGCGTCGTCGGTGAGGTCATGGGTAAGTACCACCCGCACGGCGACGGCGCGATCTACGACGCCCTCGTCCGCACCGCCCAGCCCTGGTCGATGCGGGTCCCCCTGATCGACGGCCACGGGAACTTCGGCTCTCTCGACGACGGCCCGGCCGCGATGCGGTACACCGAGTGCCGGATGGCTCCGCCGGCGGTCGCGATGACGAACGGCCTGGACGAGGACGTCGTCGACTTCAAGCCGAACTACGACGGCCGGGAGGAAGAGCCGTCGGTGCTGCCGGCCGCCTTCCCGAACCTGCTCGTCAACGGCGCCGCCGGGATCGCGGTCGGGATGGCCACCAACATGGCCCCGCACAACCTGGTCGAGGTGATCCAGGCGCTGCGGCACCTGATCAAGACGCCGAAGGCCGACCTGGACGACCTGATGCGGTTCATCCCCGGTCCGGACCTGCCGACCGGCGGCAAGATCGTCGGCCTGGAAGGCATCAAGGACGCCTACGCGACCGGCCGCGGCAGCTTCAAGATGCGCGCCACCGCCCGGATCGAGAACGTCACCCCGCGGCGCAAGGGCATCGTGGTCACCGAGCTGCCGTACACGGTCGGCCCGGAGAAGGTGATCGAGAAGATCAAGACCCTGGTCCAGGCCAAGAAGCTGCAGGGCATCGCGGACGTCAAGGACCTGACCGACCGCTCCCACGGCACCCAGCTGGTGATCGAGGTCAAGAACGGCTTCGTCCCCGAGGCGCTGCTGGAGCAGCTGTACAAGCTGACCCCGCTGGAGGACTCGTTCTCCATCAACGCGGTCTGCCTGGTCGACGGCCAGCCCCGCACCCTCGGCCTGCGCGAGCTGCTCGACGTCTACCTGCTGCACCGGTTCGACGTGACCCGGCGGCGCAGCGAGTTCCGCCGGAAGAAGGCGCAGGATCGGCTGCACATCGTCGACGGCCTGCTGATCGCGATCCTGGACATCGACGAGGTGATCCAGATCATCCGGAGCAGTGACGACGCCGCGGCGGCGCGGGCCCGGTTGATCGACATCTACGACCTCTCCGAGGTGCAGGCGAACTACATCCTGGACATGCCGCTGCGCCGGCTGACCAAGTTCTCCAAGCTCGAACTCGAGACCGAGAAGAGCGAGCTCGAGCGCGAGATCGAGAAGCTGACCGCGATCCTCGAGGACGAGAGCCTGCTCCGCAAGATCGTCTCCGACGAGCTCGCCGACATCGCCAAGACCTACGGCACCCCGCGGCGAACCGTGCTGCTCGAGTCGTCCGGCGCGACCAAGACCGCCGCGGTCCCGCTCGAGGTCACCGACGACCCGTGCTGGGTGCTGATGAGCTCGACCGGTCTGCTCGCCCGGACCAACGGCGTCGAGCCGTTCGGCGCCGGTGACGCCCGGGCCAAGCACGACGCGATCGTGTCCGCGGTCAAGAGCAGCGCCCGCGGCCAGTACGGGCTGATCACCAGCACCGGCCGGTTGATCCGGCTGGAGTCGCTCGACCTGCCCGCCGTCCCGTCGACAGCCAATGCCCCGAACCTGCAGGGCGGCGCGCCGGTCGCCGAGTTCGTCTCCCTCGAACCAGGTGAGCGCGGCCTGGCCCTGACCACGATGGATCCCGACTCGGTCGGCATCGCCCTCGGTACTGCGACTGGCGTGGTCAAGCGAGTCGTGCCGGACCACCTGAGCAACCGCGACTCGTGGGAGGTGATCCGGCTCAACGACGGCGACGAGGTCGTCGGCGCGGTCGAGCTGACCACCGGCGAAGAGGAGCTCTGCTTCATCACCAGCGACGCGCAACTGCTGCACTTCGGCGCCTCGGTCGTCCGCCCGCAGGGCCGCACGGCTGGTGGCATGGCCGGTGTCCGTCTCGCTACCGGCGCCAAGGTGACGTACTTCGGTGCCGTCGACCCGGGCAAGGAGTCGCACGTCGTCACGATCTCCGGCTCGTCCTCCGCGCTGCCGGGCACCGAGGTCGGCGCGGTCAAGGTGACACCGTTCAGCGAGTACCCGGGCAAGGGCCGTGGCACCGGAGGCGTTCGTTGCCACCGGCTGCTCAAGGGTGAGGACGGGCTACTGCTCGGCTTCATCGGCACCGCTCCGGTCCGGGCCAGCGCGAGCAGCGGTGCCCCGGTCGACCTTCCGCCGCTGGACCCCCGGCGCGACGGCTCCGGAGTACCGGTGCAGCAGCCGATCGCTGCCTGCGCCTCGGACCTGGCAGGCTGAGGGCATGAAGAGACTGGTCACGCTCGGTGCGGTCCTGTTGCTCGCCCTCACCGGCTGCAGCGGAAGCGACAACAAGGACGCCGGCACCGACGGCAAGACCGCTGACGACGCCGTGGCGCTGCTCACCGATGCCAAGAAGACGATCGACGAAACGGCCAGCGTGCACATCGTGCTGACTGGACGCGACCTGCCCGACTCGGCGCAGACACTGGCCAGCGGCGACGGCGTCGCGACCCACGCCCCGGCCTTCAAGGGCAAGCTGACCGTGCGTGCTGCCGGTGCCCCGATCGACGCCGATGTGGTGGCGGTCGGCAGCAAGGTCTACGTCAAGCTGCCGTTCACACCAGGCTTCACCGACTTCCCGCCGTCCCAGCTGGCCGGCCTGGGAGCTCCGGATCCGGCGATCCTGCTGGATCCGGCGAAGGGTCTGACCTCGGTGCTGCCGACCCTGAAGGACCCAGTGGTCAAGGGCGAGACGCGCGACGGCGCGAAGGTGCTGACCGAGATCACCGGTACCGTGCAAGGCAAGACGTTGCAGGGCATCTTCCCGAAGGCCCCGGCCGACGGGGAGTTCCCCAGCAGCTTCAAGATCGACAAGGACACCAAGCAGTTGGTGTCGGCAACGCTCACCGGGCCGTTCTACGACGGCGCGACCAGCAGCTACGACGTGACCTTCGACAAGTACGGCGAACAGGTAGAGATCAAGAAGCCGTGACCAGCGCCCGGGCGCGGTTGAGTCTCGCGTCGGTCGCTGTCGCCTTCGCTGCGGCGGACACGTACGTTGTAGTGCTGGCTCTGCCGGACATGATGTCCGGCGTCGGCCTGTCCGCGGACCAGCTGCAACGTGCGGCGCCGATCATCTCCGGCTTCCTGCTCGGCTACATCGCCGTCCTGCCCTTGATCGGCCGGATCGCAGATGTCGTCGGCAGGACGCCTGTACTGGTCGGCGCGCTGCTGTTGTTCGCAGTGGGTTCGCTGATCACGGCATCGGCGTACGACCTCTCCCTGGTGGTCACCGGACGATTCCTGCAAGGCGTAGGCGGTGGCGGTCTCGTGCCGGCCACCCTTGCCCTGGTTGCCGATCTCTGGCCCGCCGAGAAACGCGGACTGCCTCTGGGTGTGGTCGGAGCCGTCCAGGAACTCGGGTCGGTCCTCGGCCCGCTACTGGGCGCCGCTGTCCTGGCCGTAGCTGACTGGCGCTACATCTTCTGGCTCAACCTGGTTGTAGCCGTTGTGCTTGCTCTGCTGTTGCGTGGGCTTCGGCGACCACCTTTGTCAGCCGCGGTCGGTGTCCTTGCTTGCATAGCGCTAGGGCTCACCCTGACCGCACCAGAGCGATTAGCGAGCGGGATAACGCTGGGCCTCCCCTTCGTACCGTTCACTGGCGAGTCACGGCTGCTCACCCCGATCGGCGTCGTCACGCTCGTACTTGCGTTGCTCTGGCTGGCCATGGTTCTCCTGCAAGCCCGCGGCCGGTACCGCGGAGTGTTGAAGCAGGTAGACCTCGTCGGGGCATTCCTGCTGGCTCTAGCCCTCGCCGGCGTCGTCCTTGCTTTCGCCACGGCCGATCCAGAGCGCGAGGTGATGGCCCCGGCCGGTCCATGGCTCCTGGTCGCCGCAGCTTTGTTCGCGATCGCCTTCGCCCTGTGGCAACGCCGTACTACGCACGCGATCGTCCCGCCCGGGTTACTCGGGCCCAAGGCGGCCTGGGGATCTCTGCTGGTCAGCTTCCTCGTCGGAGCGGCTCTGATCGCGGCACTCGTCGACGTCCCCGTCTTCGCCCGTACTACGCAAGGTGGTGGCCAACTGGCCGCCGCACTCGTACTGCTGAGGTTCCTCATCGCGCTGCCGGTCGGCGCGGTCGTCGGCGGGTGGCTGACCCGGCGGTACGGGCTCGGCCTGATCAGCGGGCTCGGGCTCGGGCTGGCCGGCGCGATGTTCGTCCTGATGGCGTTCTGGGAGCGGGACGCACTGAAGCACGCTCCCGCGACGATCGCGCTGCTGGTCTGCGGGTTCGGCTTCGGGCTGGCGTTGTCCCCCGTGAACACCGCGATCCTGGCGGCCACCCGGGCGGACAGCCACGGACTCGTCAGCGCCCTGATCGTGGTGGCCCGGATGGTCGGCATGCTCGTCGGTGTCTCTGCCCTGACAGCCATCGGCCTGCGCCGGTACTACACCCTGGTCGACGACATCCCCTCCCCGAACGAGCTCTGTCCGACCGCGCCGGGAACGTGCCGGCCTTTCATCGACGCACTCCGGGAAGCAGCGATTTCACAAGTGCACACGATCTTCGCCGGAGCGGCGGTCTGCGCGTTCGCGGCGGCAGTACTGGCTGTTCTGCTGCTAGGGCGGAGCCGGGTTGTCCACAGGTGAGAATCATCATGAGGACGACCGGCTCCACTCGCGTACCGTGATGGGCGTGAGCGCACCAACCCAGGCGACCGGACGGCCGGGCCTCTGTTCGACCATCTGCCGGGAGCTGCGGGAGCCGCTGCCCGGGACAGCCGTCGTGGCCACCGGCTGGCTTCTCGTCGAGCAGCCGGGGCCGTGGGGCAGCAAGGCACCGACGCAGAGCCACCTCGACCCGGACTTCGGCGCGAAGATCGATGCTGCCTGCAAGAAGGCCGACCTCCGCTTCGGGCTGATCCGCTCCCCCGGCAGGCATCCCGACTCCCCGAACTCACACCGCGTCTTCGTCGCCAGCACGACGCCCGGCCGCACTTGGCTGCTCAGCGGGACTGTCGCCGATCCGCTCCTGCTGGACGCGCTCGACCTGGACGCGATCAACCGCGGCGAGCTGGACGTCGTCGTGAAGTCGCTGCCTGAACTGGCACCGGTGACAGAGCCGGTGCTGCTGGTCTGCACGAACGGCAAGCGTGACGAGTGTTGCGCGCTACTCGGACGCCCCATCGCCGCGGCTCTGACGGCCGCCGCGCCGGGGAGAGTGTGGGAGTCGACCCACCTCGGTGGTCATCGGTTCGCACCGACAGCGGCCCTGCTACCCGCCGGAACCATGCACGGCCATCTCGACCTCGAGCTGGCCACCGCCGTTCTCGCCGCGGCCGACCGCGGCGAGACGGTGCTCGACAAGCTGCGCGGCCGGTCCACCTGGACCAAGCGCGGCCAGGTCGCTGAGATCGCCATCCGCAACCTCATCGGCGAGGTCGGGTTGGACACGCTCAGCGTCATCGCGGAAGACCTGGAGACCGTCACGGTACGACACGTCGACGACCGGGTCTGGACCGTTCCGGTCACCACCGAGACCGTCCACCCACCCCGCCCGGAGTCCTGCGGAAAGGAGCCCTACGACATGTCGATCCTGCGTGCCGGCACCGCGCTTCCCGGCGGCATCCGATGAGCGCCGAGGTCATCACCGGGTTCGAGGACCTGCTGGCGGCCAACGCGAAGTACGCGGAGCATTTCCGCTACAGCGGCTTCGACGGCATCGCCCACGCCGGCGTCGGCGTGGTCACCTGTATGGACTCCCGGATCCCGCCGCTGGAGCTGCTCGGCCTCAAGCCCGGCGACGCCAAGGTACTGCGCAGCGCGGGCGGGCGGGTCACCGAGCTGACCATGACCGGACTGGTCCTTGGGGTGCAGTTGCTCGGGGTCCGTCGGATCATGGTGATCCCGCACACCCGCTGCGCGATGGCGGCGATGACGGAGGATGAGTTGCGAGCGAAGGTCGAGCTAGCCGCCGGCAAACCCGCCGGCTACCTGCCGCTCAACGTCGTCCCCGACCAGCTGGAGGCGCTCCGCCGCGACGTCGCCGCCGTGCGGGAGCACCCGCTGATCGGCGACGACGTCCTCGTCGGCGGCTTCATGTACAACGTCGACACCGGCCGCCTGGAGCAGATCAGCTGACCACGACCTTGCCGGTGTCGAGTTCGTAGTACGCGCCGACGAGTTTCACCTTGCCCTCCTTCTCGAGCGGGCCGAGCACGGACGACGTGCGGAGCTGGGCGAGGATCAGGTCGACGTTGGCGTGGACCGCGTTGGTCAGCCGGTCGCCCGGCTTGCCGGTCACCTGCTGAACCGCAGGGCTCAGCGCCTTGACCAGGTAGCCGATGTCGCCTTCCTCGTCGGTCTCCTTGGCGTCGAGCGCCTTGATGGTCGCGTCGATCGCGCCGCAGCGCTGATGGCCGAGCACCATCAGCAGCGGAGTCTTCAGCTCGGCGACCCCGAACTCCAGGCTGCCGGTCACCGAGTGGTCCAGTACCTCACCGGCGCTGCGGACCACCACCAGATCGCCGAGCCCGCGATCGAAGACCAGCTCGATCGGGACCCGCGAGTCCACACAGCCGAGCACGGTCGCGAACGGATGCTGGCTCTTGCTCACCTCGACCCGGCGCGCCGGTCCCTCGTCGACGTCGTCGGACTGGTTCTCGACGTACCGCTTGTTGCCTTCGAGCAGGCGCTGCAGCGCTTGGTCACCGGTCGTGATGGGCGGCTCGACGCCGGGTCCGGCGCCACCCGCAGGCTGGACGGGACCGGGAGTAGGGTTCGCACTGCCGCTGGCGTCGTCGGTAGCGCAGCCGGTCAGAGCGGCTATTCCTAGGCCTGCACCGAGCGTGGTGCTCAGCGTGGTGGCCAGAAAACGGCGGCGTGATGTCGGGGTCGTCAAAGTTCTGCTCCTCACGAGGTGCGGCGTGGGCGTACGCCGCAATCCGAAGGTAACCCCTTGCATACTGCCTGCAACACCGGGGTCTGTTCCGATCTCTCGGTGGAGCCGCGAGGATCTGATAGACAGCCCTTATGAGACTCCGCCCAAGCTCTGTTTCCCGCTCCCTGCTGGTCGGCGCCCTGGCCCTGACCAGCGTCCTGACCGCTGCGCCCAGTGCGCCCGCTGCCGTCGACACCGAATCGGCCGGAGGCTGCCTCGATCCGGCCGTGACCGGCACCGTCGAAGAGCAGCGCCTCGACAATGGCATCGCCGGCGGCTCGTCCGTGCCGGCCGAGATTCTGGCCCGGTCCGGGTTCGACAAGCAGGTCGCGTTGTTCGGCAAGTTGCTCTGTGCGATGCCGAACCCCAAGGCCGCTGAGGTGCTGGTCCGGGTCCAGGGCGAGGCGCTCTGGAAGACCGCGACCTACCGTGCCCAGCACCCGCAGACCGCACCGGCTCTGCCGTCGACCGACGACCGTGGCCTGTACTGGGCCCGGATCTCGATGGCGCTCGCGCTGCGTCAGTGGCAGCCGCGGTTCGCCCTGGGGACCGCGGAGCGCGACGCGCTGATCCGGAGCCTGGAGTACTCGTCCCGCGGGATCAACAGCACCCGGTTCAGCCCCGGCGTACGGAAGATCGTGGTCACCGGGTTCGACCCGTTCACGCTGGACGCGGACATCCGGATCGGCAACCCGTCCGGCGCGAACGCGCTCAGCCTGGACGGACAGCGGTGGAAGATCAACGGCACGACGTACGAGATCCAGACGGTGGTCTTCCCGGTCCGGTACACCGACTTCGACGAGGACATGGTCGAGAACGCACTCGCCCCGCACTACCGGCCGGGACCGCAGCACGCGGACCTGGTGATGACGGCGAGTCAGGGCAGGGTCGGGATCTTCGACCTCGAGGTGTTCAACGGCCGGCGGCGCTCGGTCAGCTCGATCGGTGACAACAACAACCTGTGGGGCGGCGGGACGGTGAACGCCCCGGTGGTCTCGCCGAGCATGCCGCCCGGTCCCGAGTGGTTGACCACCAGCCTCCCGACGGCCCGGATGTCGCTCGCCGACGTCGCGCCGTTCCGGACCCGGGTGAACACCTCAGTCCTGGAGATCCCGGCCGGCGAGACCCTGCCAGTACGACGTCCGCTCGGTCCGACTGCTGGTTCCATCGCATCCGAAGGAGCAGGCGGCGGTTACCTCTCGAACGAGGTCGCCTACCGCAACACCCTCCAACGCGATCTCGTGGACCCGTTGATGCCGGCCGGCCACCTGCACGTCCCGGTTCTCCAGTTCGACACCACGAACACGACTGCCATCACCGACCCGACGTACGAGTCCAACCGCGACGCGATCGTCACCGGCGCCCACGCCATCCTCCACGCGGCCCTCAGCTGAGGACCGCGCCGAGGTCCGCCAAGGCTTACCGGGGCGGGACGTTGTGGTTGCCGGCGAACAGGTTGCCGGGGTCGTACTGACGCTTGACCGCCGCGAGCCGCTGGTAGGTCTGGGTCGGATAGACAGCGGCGACATCCTCCTCGGTGGCAGTGGTGAGGAAGTTCGCGTAGGCGCCGCTGGTGTACGGGGTGAGTCTGCTCCAGATCGCGTCCAGAACCGGACGAGCCCCGTCGATGACCGGCGCCGGACCCGCGGTGGTGGTCACGAACATCAGCTCCGCCTGGCGATGCGCATAGGCGGTGGCGTCGTCGGGCACCCGGGAGACCGCGCCACCGACGCTGCGAACGGCGATGATCGGCGACCGCTCCGACGTCCCGACCTCGGCAAGGATCCGGAGGACCTCGGACACCGCCTCCTTGCCGGCAAAACCGCTGCGGGTGAGGAGCTGGATACCTGGCGGCGGAATCGCTCCGTCCACGAGCGTGTCCGCGTACGGCGTCAGCGCGACCTCGTCGACGACCACCCTGCCGAGCCGTCGGATCGGGTCGATCGCCTGCGCGGCGAGCTCCGGGTCGTCGCCGTCGAAGGCGACGTGGATCTCGACCAGCGGCTCAGGTCCGCCGGCGAACGGATTGGCGACGACCGCGATGGAGGTGAGTTCTTCGGGGGCGCTGCGGAGGTAGTCCGCCCAGCCCTGGAACACAGTGGCCGTCTCCGCTGCCGGGAAGGCGATCTTGCCGTAGAAGACGTCCGCCGTCGGATGGGCCACGAACTCGAAGGCGGTCACGATCCCGAAATTGCCACCGCCACCGCGAAGCGCCCAGAACAGCTCCGGGTTCTCCTCCGCGGTCGCCTGGACGACCTCTCCGTCGGCGGTGACCACCTCTGCGCCGACCACGCTGTCCAGGGCCAGACCGTACTTCCTGACCTTCCAGCCGATGCCACCGGTCAAGGTCAGCCCACCGACACCGACGCTCTTGGTGTCGCCCGAGGAGATCGCCAGGCCGTCCGGAGCCAGGGCGGTCGCGACCTGCCCCCAGGTGGCACCGCCGCCGATCCGGACGAGGTGACGTTCCTTGTCGACGACCTCCACGGTCGCGAGCTTGCTCAGGTCGATCACGACGCCGCCGTCGTTGGTGCCGAAGCCAGGGAAGCCGTGGCCGCCGCCTCGCACGGACAGGTCGAGCTTGACGGCGGCGGCGAATCTGACACCTGCCTGCACGTCCCCGACGCTCTTGGGTCGCAGCACGTAGATGGGGCTTCCCGAGACCAGGACCGAGCGACTGGCCGACTCGTACTCCGCTCCGCCCGGTTCGATGATGTCGCCGCCGAAGTCACGGCGAAGAGTTTCCAGCACTGAGGTCATGACGTCCTTCCACACAAGAATTCGGTTCGAATACCTGTGTGACGAAACAACTCGACCAAATGTGACGACGGCTCCGGCACTCCCGAACCGGGCCGACGTCAGGCGTCGATGCGGGTCTCGTCCAGTTCGTAGGCGCCTTGGACGATGAATTCCTTGCGGGGGGCTACGTCGTTGCCCATCAGGAGGTCGAAGACGCCGGCTGCGGCTTCGCCGTCGTCGACGGTGATGCGGCGCAGGGTGCGGTGGCGGGGATCCATGGTGGTTTCCGCCAGCTGGTCGGCGTCCATCTCACCGAGACCCTTGTAGCGCTGCGGGGGCTCTTTCCACTTGACGCCCTTCTTCATCAGCTCGGCCGACTTCCGCTGGTACTCCGCGTCGCTGTAGGTGTAGATGTACTTCTCCTGCCCCTTCTTCGGGTTCGTCAACTCGAAGCGGTGCAGCGGCGGTACGGCGGTGTAGACGCGACCCGCGTCGACCAGCGGCCGCATGTACCGGAAGAACAGCGTCGCCAGCAGGCAGCGGATGTGCGCGCCGTCGGAGTCGGCGTCCGCCATGAAGATGATCTTGCCGTAGCGCGCCTGCTCGAGATCGAACGTGCGCCCGGACCCGGCCCCGACCACCTGGATGATCGACGCGCACTCGAGGTTCTTCAGCATGTCGCCGACGGACGCCTTCTGCACATTGAGGATCTTGCCCCGGATCGGCAGCAGCGCCTGGAACTCCGAGCTCCGCGCCAGCTTCGCCGTACCGAGTGCCGAATCACCCTCGACGATGAACAGTTCGGACCGGTCCACGTCGTTGCTCCGGCAGTCCGCCAGCTTGGCCGGCAACGCCGACGACTCCAGCGCGGTCTTCCGGCGCTGCAACTCCCGGTGTTGCCGCGCGGCAACCCGGGTCCGCGACGCCGCGACCACCTTCTCCAGTACTGCGCGGGCTTGTGCCTTCTGCGCGCCCTTGGTCGAGGTGAGGAACGACTCCAGCTCGGTCTGGACCACCTTCGCCACGATCCGCGAAGCGGCCGGAGTACCGAGCACCTCCTTGGTCTGCCCGTCGAACTGCGGCTCGGCCAGGCGGACGGTGACGACGGAGGTGAGGCCCTCCATCACGTCGTCCTTGATGATCTCCTCGCCGCTCTTCAGCAGCCGGGTCCCGGTCAGTACGCCGGTGAACGCCTTCGACAGCGCGCGCTCGAACCCGGCCATGTGGGTCCCGCCCTTGGGCGTCGCCACGATGTTCACGAACGAACGGGTCTCGGTCTCGTACCCGTCGCCCCAGCGGACCGCGATGTCGACGTCGAGGTCGCGCTCGACATCCGTCGGCGTCATGTGGCCGGCGTCGTCGAGCATCGGCACGGTCTCGGTGAAGTGGCCGGTTCCGGTCAGCCGCACCACGTCGGTGACTTTCTGGTCTGTGGCGAGGAACTCGCAGAACTCGCTGATCCCGCCGTCGTGCTTGAACGACTCCTCGGTCGGCTCGTCGGTCCGCTCGTCCCGGATCACCAGCTCGAGGCCCGGCACCAGGAACGACGTCTGCCGCGCCCGGGTGACCAACTCGTCGTAGTTGAAGGTCGCGTCCTTGGTGAAGATCTGCCGGTCCGCCCAGTACCGGATCCGGGTGCCGGTGACACCCTTCTTCGCCCGGCCGGCCTTGCGCAGACCCTTCGCCGCGGTGAAGCCGGCCGACGGGCCCTCGTCGTCGAACTCCCCCGCCGCACCGCGACGGAACGAGGTCGTCCAGATCACCCCACCGCGGTCGACCTCGACATCGAGGCGGGCGGACAGGGCGTTCACCACCGAGGCACCGACACCGTGCAGACCACCGGAAGCGTTGTACGAACCGCCGCCGAACTTACCGCCGGCGTGCAGCTTGGTGAAGACGACCTCGACCCCGCTGAGCTTGGTCTTCGGCTCGATGTCGACCGGGATGCCACGGGCCTTGTCCCGCACCTCGACCGACCCGTCCTTGTAGAGGACGACGTCGATCCGCTCACCGTGCCCGGCCAGCGCCTCGTCGACCGCGTTGTCGATGATCTCCCAGAGGCAATGCATCAGACCGCGGCTGTCGGTCGAGCCGATGTACATCCCCGGCCGCTTGCGGACGGCCTCCAGCCCCTCGAGGACGAGCAGGTTGCGGGCGTTGTACGTCGGGTCGAGCTCGGCACTGCGAGGCGTCGGGGCGGCCACTGGGCTCCTTCACTGCTTTCACTGGTTCACAAGCGGACTGCATCACAACAGGCGGGCAACGGCTCGCCGTCGCACTTGTTCTAGCCTACGCAGCCGCACCCCCAAAACTCGGGAAGCCCCGGCTGGTGGCGCTGGTGTATCCATGATCTGGTCGGGGTACCCCGGCTAGCACCAAAATCGCCTGACAGAAAGGTGTTCCGGCAGGTATCGATCCGGACTCGATTGACGTGTTCTACGACACTCCGAACATCAGCGCGCTGTGACGGAATCATGGCGCACAGTGAAAGAAGACACGCCCGACACTCGCTGGAAACACGAATTCGCCCGAATCCGAAACGATCGCCCGTCAATATGCGTCATAAGGGAACAGGTGGTTCGTCTCACATACGGACACGCTGCCCCTACCGGGAAGCGATCCGCGTGTCAGGATGTTTCTATCTGGTGAGTACGGAACTAGATGAGATGAGGCCTCAAGTGACTACAGCACTCGCCCCGAGTTCGACCCTGTCGGCTGCGGACCGTTGTGACCGCTGCGGCGCGCAGGCCTACGTCCGCGTAACCCTGACCAGCGGTGGGGAGCTTCTGTTCTGCGCCCACCACGGCCGGGAACACTCGGAGAAGCTGCGCAACATCGCGATCACCATCCACGACGAGACGGGTCGGCTCGAAGACGCTCCGACTGCCGTCGCCGCGGAGGACGACCGGTAACCGGGCCTCACAGCGCCGACGAGGGCGCTCCCGAACAGGTTTCATCGATGGCGGTCACCCGGACAGGGTGGCCGCCATCCGTCATTCCAGCGGTCACACCAGCGGTACTGCGGGCGCGGGTCCGTGCCGACGCAGTTCCTGCCAGGCCCGCGCCATCCGGTCGACCGCGTCGACCATCACCTCGTCCGGGTAGCTGAACGGCACCCTGAGGGCTTTGTGCCGGGCCGGCCGTTCCGCGAGCGGCCGCGGGGCGCGGATCCAGCCGATCCTCAGTCCGCCCCAGACGGCCTTCGACACCGATCCGATGGTCAGCACCTCGGCATGCGGCGGTGCGAATGCGGCCAGCGGCGGGATCTCCGGTCCGCTCGGATCCCAGGCCGAAGAAGCGTTGTCCTCGACCACGACCACGCCGTACCCGGCCGGCATGCGCTTGTCGGTCGGTCGCGGTACTTGTGATCGGGCTGCTCTTCGATCTCACCTATGCGATTGGCGCAGACGCCGTCGGCCGCCGCTTTCGCACACAGCGCGGGGGCAACATCCAGCGGTACTTGGTCGGCGGGATCTACCTGAGCATCGCGGCACTTGCCGCCGTCAGCGCCTTCTCATGACTCGACGGTGAGCTCGCCGTCCTCGATGCGCACCGTGAGGGTTCTGTCGCCGACTCTGATGCCGTCCAGTTGAAGGCGGTGCCAGGGGAAGGGCTCGGCGGGGGTGATGTCGAGAGAATCGTTCGGAACGTCCGGCGAGATCCCCAGTGCTGCCACGACCACCGCAATAGCCGAGGCGGCTGCCCACGCTTGCGGACGGCACGACAGCGGGTACGGCGTCGGCGTGCTCTCCACCTCGGCACCGCTTCCGCCGTACAACTCGGGCAGCCGGTAGCCGAACCCCTCCGCCGCATCCAGCAGCCCTCGCACGTACGACGTCGCGGTCGCGGCCTGGCCGGCTGCGTACAGACCCTGGACCCCCATCGCGGTGTCATGCGGCCAGATGCTGCCGGTGTGGTAGCCGAGCGGGTTGAACCGGGTCATTGCCGAGGACAACGTTCTCATCCCGAAACCGCTGTCCAGCTGGGGATCGGCCAACTGCGCGGCGACGGCGGCTTCCTCGGCTTGATCGAGGAGACCCGTGCCGAGAAGGTGGCTCATGTTGGACGCGGGTCCGGCAACGGGGCGTTTGTCGCCGTCGAGCGCGATCGCCGGGTAGCCGTCCACCCAGAAGGTGGCCCGGAAGCGCTCTTTCATCGCGGCGGCCCAGTCGAGCCACTCGGCTGCACCATCGAGGCCGAACGCCGTCAGGAGTTCAGCACCCGCGAGGGCCGCAGCGTAGGCATAGCCCTGGACTTCGCAGAGCGCGATCGGCGCCGTGGCGAGAGTTCCCTCCGGCCACTGCACCGAATCGTTGGAGTCCTTCCAGCCCTGGTTGGCCAGGCCGTGACCGGACTCGTCGATGTACTCGAGGAAGCCGTCGCCGTCGGGATCCGCGTAGTCCCTGATCCAGGTGAGCGCTCTCTGGAGGTTCGGCAACAACTCACGGACCTCGTCGGCCGGCATCCCCCAGCGCCACGCCTTGTGGAGCGTGGTGATCCAGAGCTGAGTCGCGTCGTGGGTTCCGTAGTAGACCTGCGGGAGCACCAGCCCATCGCCGTGGTCGGCGACCTCCGCGCGGAGCTCGTGCGGGATCTTGCCGGGCTGCTCGGCGGCGTCCGGGTCGACCTTGGTCCCCTGCCTGCGCGCGAGAGCCCGCAAGGTACCGGCCGCAAGTCCCGGATCGACCGGGATCAACATACCCGCCGAGATCAGCGAGTCCCGCCCGAACAAGGTCAGGTACCAGGGCGGTCCCGCGCCGAGATAGCGCTCTCCCCGATCTCCGGTGCGATCTGCGACCAGCTGGAGACCAGCCACATCGTCAAGAGAGCGCCGCACCCATCGCTGCAACCGAGCGTCGTCGCACTCGACGCCGACTTCGCTGTACGACGAACGCTCGGCAGGCGGCTCGATCTTGAAGCCGTCAGTCGCTGGGAACGTGGCAGTCACTCTGAGGCTCACCGTCGACTGCTCGCCCGGCTCCACCTTCAGAATCCAGCTCACCCTGTCCTGCTGAGACTGATCGGGAGCGGGATCGAAGAGAGCGCTTACTCGGGTCCCCTTGTCCTCCCACTGCAGGCCGTCGGGTACGCGGACCGGTTCCAGTTCGGGGAGGTCTGCGGCAGCTTCGCTGCGGACTGCCGCGGTCCCGACCAGGTCGGTGCCTAAGGCAACCACCAGCTCATACTCGACGGTGTCGCGCGAGCGGTTCACCAGGGTGATGCGCTCGCTCATCCCCTCGCCGTCCACCTCGCGGACCCGCTCCAGCGTCACCGTGGTGTCGTGGCCGGAACCACCCCCGCCTTCGACGACAGCGGAGTACGAGGTGGTCCAGGCGGTGGGCTCGTCGACGTGCAGCGGAGCGGGGGCGGTGCCGTCGATCGTGACCTGCAGCCTCGACAGGATGCGGAGGTCCCGGGCATAGACGCCCTCGGCGCCGGTGCCACTCAATTGCCCCGATCGTGGTGAGAGCACCACCCAGGGCGCAGCCACCGCGGTGACCAGTTCGTGCAGATAGGGCATGTGCCCACCCTAAGCGGACCGCTTTTACGGCAGAGTGGCAGCGTGAACGACGTTGCGACGTTTCTGGTCGGGGTGGCGATCTTCGTCGGCATCATCGGCATCGTGGTCCCGGTCCTGCCCGGCGCGCTGCTGAGTCTCGCGGCCATCCTGGTCTGGGCCCTTGAGGAACAGAGCGCCACCGGCTGGATCGTGCTGTCCGCGGCCGTGGTGCTGATCGGGGCCAGCCAGGTGGTCAAGTACGTCGTACCGGAGCGCCGGCTGCGGGAATCCGGGGTCCCCCGGCGGTCGATGCTGGTCGGGGTGCTGCTCGGCATCGTCGGGTTCTTCGTGATCCCAGTGATCGGGATGTTCGTCGGCTTCCCGCTAGGGGTCTACCTGTCCGAGCGCCAGCGGCTGAACGCCCACGACCCGGCCTGGGAATCGACGAAACATGCTCTGCGCGCCACCGGGTTGTCGATGCTGATCGAGTTCATCGGCACCGCCCTCGCCGCCGCCGTCTGGCTGATCGCCGTCCTCTTCATCGTCTGACCTGCTCACTGCGGGCAGCGACCCGGTTGCCAGGGTTTTGCCAGGTCCACGGGAGGGTCGTCTCAGGTCCACCGCGCAGGGTGGGACGACCAGTGCCAGGTGATCACTTGGCACGCAGTACCGGGAGGCAGAAAGTCATGGCGTTGCAGAAGCTGACCGACAAACCCTGGCGGCTGGCAGGCACGGTGGCGGCGGTTGCCGTCACCACGGCGGCCGGTGGGGTCGCCTGGGCCACCACCAGTGCTGACACCCCTTCACCTTCACCGTCGCCGTCCGCATCACCTTCCGCACCGGCCGCACCGGCCGACCCGGCCAGGCCGGAGGCCGGCAAGCGCGGCGAACACGGAGCGTTCGGTAGTGCGTTGCACGGGGAGTACACGGTGGAGAAGGAGGGCGGCGGGTACCAGACGATCGCCACCCAGCGGGGTGAGGTCACCGCGGTCAGCGCCGATTCGATCACGCTGAAGAGTGCCGATGGTTACAGCAAGGCTTACACCGTCACCGCCGAGACCCTGGTGAACGCGGCGCGCGACGGGATCGCCAGCATCAAGACCGGCAACACCGTCTCCGTACTGGCGGTCGTCGCCGACGGCAAGACCACCGCGACCAGCATCAGCTCCGGCACAGCGCGTGACGCGGCGAACCAGAAGTGGGGTCTCAAGCGCGGACCACGGTGACACTCACAGGTGATTGCCAGGAATCTCCCAGGGATCACCGGGGTGAGGGCGTAAGACTGGGCTCATGAGCCCTCACCTCCTGGTGGTCGACGACGAGCCCAATATCGTCGAGTTGCTGTCCGCGAGTCTCCGGTTCGCCGGCTACGAGGTGACGACCGCGACGCACGGGACCGAGGCGCTGCGGAAAGCCCGGGAGGTGGAGCCCGATCTGGTCGTGCTGGACGTGATGATGCCCGGCCTGGACGGCTTCGAAGTGGTCCGTCGGCTGCGCGGTGAGGATCGGCACGTGCCGGTGCTGTTCCTCACCGCGCGCGACGCCGTCGAGGACAAGGTGCTCGGCCTGCACACCGGCGGCGACGACTACGTCACCAAGCCGTTCAGCCTGGACGAGTTGGTCGCCCGCGTCCGCGCGTTGCTGCGGCGCTCCGGTCACCGCGAGCGGGAGGCGACTGAGCCGGCTGTCCTCAAGTACGCCGATCTGGAGCTGAACGAGGACAGCTACGAGGTTTTCAAGGGGGGTGAGGCCGTGCAGTTGTCACTCACGGAGTTCAAGCTGCTGCGCTGCCTGCTGGAGAACGCCGAGCGGGTGATGTCGAAGGGCCAGATCCTGTCCGCCGTCTGGAACTACGACTTCGCCGGGGACGCGGGCGTGGTCGAGTCGTACATGTCGTACCTGCGTCGCAAGGTCGACACCGGCGACCAGAAGCTGCTGCACACGGTCCGTGGCGTCGGCTACGTACTCCGAACCCCGCGAGGCCCCAACTGATGCCCCACCGCCGGCTGGCCGACCGGTACCCGCTCCGCATCAGCCTCGTCCTGGTCCTCCTGGCCCTGGTGACCGCAGCGCTGCTGGCGTCTGGCGTGGTCGCCACTACGATCATGCGCGGCTATCTCACCGAACGCGTGGACACCCAGCTCAGCGATGCGGCCAAGGGGTTCGCCAATCGCCCCCGCAACGGAGAGTGGCCTCCCCGGAACAACCCCGACAACGGGCCGAAGCTGCCGAGTGCGTTCGTCATCCAGCGTTTCGAGGCCGACGGTTCGGTGGCGCAGGGAGACGGACCGGTCAGCCAGCCGCTGCGCGCGACCGATGCACAGCCTCAACTGCCGACCATGACCCTGGCGCAGGTGGTCGGCCGGAACAACAAGCCGTTCGACGTTCCTGCCGTCTCCGGCAGCGAAACCTTCCGTGTGATCGCCGTTCCGGAGACGAACGGCGGCGGCTTCCTGATGGTTGCGCAGAGCCTCGGCGACATGAATCAGACGATTCAGCAACTGGTCGGGGTGCAGATCGCGGCCGGGGTGATTCTGCTGGTGTTGCTGGCCGGCGTCGGGACCTTGGTCGTACGGCGGAGTCTGCGCGGGCTGGAAGACGTGGAGCACACGGCAGTGGCGATCGCCGGAGGGGATCTCAGCCGCCGGGTGCCGCAGCGGGATCCGCGAACGGAGGTCGGGCGGTTGTCCCTTGCGATCAACCAGATGCTCGGGCAGATCGAGACCGCCTTCGCCCAGCGGACCGCGTCGGAGTACGCGGCCCGGCGGTCAGAGGATGCGGCCCGCCGCTCGGCGGAGGTCGCGAGGCAGTCCGAGGAGCATGCGCGGCAGTCGGAGGAGCGGATGCGGCGGTTCGTGGCGGATGCGAGTCATGAGCTCCGTACGCCGTTGACGTCGATCCGGGGATTCGCCGAACTGACCCGGCAGCGGGGTGATGCGAGTGATCCCGCGACGATGAAGCGGATCGAGGACGAGGCGAAGCGGATGGGTCTGCTGGTGGACGATCTGCTGCTCCTTGCGCGACTCGATCAGCAGCGGCCGTTGCAGCACCAGCCGGTCGATCTCCTGACGCTCGCGGGCGACTCCGTGCACGACGTACAGGCTGTTCAGCCCGGGCGGTCGATGAAGCTGCAGATCCTGCCCGACTCGTCTGCACCTGTGGTCGACGGGGACGAGGCGCGGTTGCGTCAGGTGCTCGGCAACCTGGTGAGCAACGCGTTGCACTACACGCCCATCGAGGCACCGATCACGGTGTCGGTCGGTACGCGTGACGGCGAGGCGATCCTCGAGGTCGCCGACACCGGTCCGGGCCTCAGTGCCGGCCAGAAGACCAGGGTCTTCGAACGCTTCTACCGGGCCGATTCAGCCCGAACCCGCTCCACCGGCGGCTCCGGCCTCGGCCTGTCCATCGTCGCCGCCCTGGTAGCAGCCCACAACGGCAAGGTAACCGTCACCGACACCCCCACCGGCGGCGCCACCTTCACCGTCCACCTCCCCCTCTCCCCCAACACCTGAAGGGGGTTGCCCTGCTTTCAACTGACCTTCGGCGATTTCTCCAGACCATCCAGTCGCCTGGCCATCATGTCGAGTGTCGGCCACGGAGGACCCTCGCGCAGCGAGCGCACGAATTCCTCCCCGAATCGCCTCCCGTTCGGAAACTGGTCGCCACGGTCCCAACGCCACGCTGCGACCATCGCGAGAACGAGCTGCCGGCACTCGTCCAGCAGTCCTTGGTCAACGCCCGGGTAGTGCTCGCAGACCGCCTCGGGAACATGGGCGAGATCGAACTCGACGGGTCCACGGCAGCACGTCTCGAAGTCGATGAACAACGCGCCCTTCTTCGTGCTGAGCACATTGCCTGGATGCGGCTCGCCGTGAAGTAGCTGCTCTTCGGCGCCGCGGTCGTCGATCGCCCGTCGCAGGCTTCCTAGTCTGCTGCTGAGGAACACGCGGTCTGCGTCGGCGAGCTCCGGCGAGAGATCCGGGTTGGCGACGATCTCTTCCGCCTCCGCGATTCGATCCGTGAACCGTGGGCTCGCCACCTCAACCTTGCGCATGCCGACGTGCAGCCGCTCCAGCGCCTCGGCGTAGTCGACTGGTGAGACGTCAGGTGTCACGGGCTCGTAGTAGATCCACAGCGTCACTGCGAAGCCATCGCGTGTGTACACAAGCGGGTCCACCCGAGGCTCCAAGACGCCCACCGGGGATCCGACCTCGGCGAGCCGTTGAGCGAGCTCGACTTCGAGCTGTGCAACCTCTTGCCCTACAGGGGCGACCCGGGCAAGGACGTCGCATGGCATCAGGCGCAGCGCCAGCTTGTTCGAGTTGTGGAGAACGATGGCATCGTTGGCCGGCAGGTCGAGCGATGCGGCGACCGAGATCGCGGCCGCGATCGCACGCGTGAAGTCTGGCATCTCCATGATCTGGGCAGACTACCTTCGTGATCTTGTCCGGTCCCCCCAATTTCTAGAGCGCGGGGAAGCTTCGGTTGGCGGATTCGCCGTGTTCCAGGACCTGGGCGGCGGGGCCGAGGATCTTGGGGTCGGGGTTGGCGACCAGTTCGAAGTCCTTGTCGGTGTAGTCGTACAGGCTGAGCACGTGGCGCATCGCCTCCAGGCGGGCGCGCTTCTTGTCGTTGCTCTTGACCACCGTCCACGGCGCGTGCGGCGTGTCCGTGTAGTGGAACATCGCCTCCTTCGCCTCCGTGTAGTCGCCCCATTTGTCCAATGCCGCCAGGTCCGTCGGCGACAGCTTCCACTGCCGCACCGGGTCGATCTGCCGGATCGTGAACCTGGTCTGCTGTTCCGCCTGCGACACCGAGAACCACAGCTTGACCAGCAGGATCCCCGACCGGACCAGCATCCGCTCGAACTCCGGCGCCTGCCGCATGAACTCCTGGTAGTCGTCGTCGGAGCAGAAGCCCATCACCCGCTCGACGCAGGCCCGGTTGTACCAGGACCGGTCGAACAGCACCATCTCCCCCGCGGCCGGCAGGTGTTCGACGTACCGCTGGAAGTACCACTGGCTCTGCTCGCGCGCCGTCGGCTTCTCCAGCGCCACGATCCGTGCACCGCGCGGGTTGAGGTGCTCCATGAACCGCTTGATCGTGCCGCCCTTGCCGGCCGCGTCCCGGCCCTCGAACACGATCACCACTTTCTGCTTGGAGCGCTTCACCCAGTACTGCAGCTTGAGCAGCTCGATCTGGAGCAGCCGCTTGTCCCGGTCGTAGATCTCCCGGGGCAGGCGTTCGGCGTACGGGAAACCCTCCCGCCAGGTGTCGACCGGCGTACCGTCGGCGCGCAGCAGGACCGGATCGTCGTCCTCTTCGTCCAGAACGCGGAAGCCGAGCTCGTGGACCAGATCAGGGGTGCTCATAACGCCCTAGGCTCGCTCCCCCAGACCGGCCGACGGTGAACACCGCCCGACTCCCCGATGAACAAGCCACGCCCAGGCCGACTCAGCTGGGCAGGCGCCGGACCTTGACCGTGGCGTCCGTTCGGGTCGTCGGCTTTCCGTCGGGTCCGTCCTGCTCCCGCTCGTGTTCAGTGCTCACGAGCACCTCCCATTCCCCGTCGGCGAGTTCGAGGTCGGCGATCACCTCGGCAGGCGTCGGGAAGTGGACATCCGCGTGGTCGGCGTGATGCCAGGCGCCGAAGTCCAGATGGCCCTCGATCAGCAGGATGCCGCCCGGCGCGACGGCGGCCGCCGCAGTACGGAGGATCTCTTCGCGGGGCAGGTTGCCCGTCGAGTGCAGGAACTGCGCGGACACCAGGTCGTAGCTCCCGTCGGGGAACGACTTGCCGAGTTCGTGCTGCTGCCAGTCGATGCGATCCGCCACTCCGGCGGCGGCAGCGTGCTCTGCCGCTCGCCCGAGCGCGACCGACGAGACGTCGACCGCCGTCACCTGCCAGCCCCGCTGGGCCAGCCAGATCGCGTCCCCGCCTTCACCGGAGCCGAGATCCAGCGCCCGCCCGGGCTCCAGCTCAGCCGCCTCCTGCACCAGTACTACGTTCGGCCGGCCGCTCCAGATCTGGCCACTCTCGGCGTACCTGGCATTCCACATCTCCTCAGCGGAGAGATTCTCAGTCGTCATACTCCGATCCTCCAACGAGCGACCACTCCCGGCAAGAAGCGTTGCCGTTCCGGCAAACCCTGATCTCACCGCGTGGCGGCCTACCGCAGCAGCAGGGTCCGTTCGAGCAGGGCCCAGGTTGTGGTGGTCAACAGGTAGAGACCGGCAGCCAGTGGGATGAAGGCTGCGGTGGCGAGGGTTCCGAAGGGCAGCAGCCGGGCGAGACGTCGCGCCATCGGCGACGCTGAATCGTCCAGTTGACGCACCTGCCGGCGGGACGAGAAGTAGGCGACGATCACCAGCAGTACTCCGAGGCCGAGGTACGCCGGGGTCGACGCGAACAGTGGCCAGTGGATGCCGAGCGGTGCACCGAAGATCGTCCCCGCCAGCAACTGGTTCGCCTCCCCCGCGACAACCGCGGTCGAGAACAGGCTGTACATCACCCAGAAGAACGGAATCTGGGCGAGCATCGGCAGGCATCCTGCCAGCAAGGTCGTGCCGGACTCGGACTGCAGTTTGGCGACCTCACGCTGGACCCGTTCGGGGTCCTTGCCGTGCCGCTCGTTGATCTTGCGGATCTCCGGCATCAGCACCGCACGCGAGCGCTCTCCGCGGATCGCGGCGAGGCTGAGTGGGAGGAGCAGGAGGCGGACGGCGATCGTACAGATCACGATCGCCACGGCAGCGGCGTACAGGCCGGTGAGGGGTTCGATGGTCGTCGCGATCCAGCTGACCAGGTGATAGGCGCCGTTGACGGGTGCGTCGAGAAAAGAAGGCATGGCGAAGCTCCACGAGTGAGAAGGAATGGGTAGCGAGAGGGACTGCCAGAACTGGCAGTCGGGCTACCTTCCGGGTGCTCGTGGACGCGGCCGGCCGGCGGCGTCGGGATCGCGGAGGACGAGATAGGCGGTACGGCGGGAGTTCGCCCGGGTGGCGCTGGCCCGCGCGGGCAACGGCGACGACAGCGGACGCTGCGCCGCAGTACGGGAGACCTGGAGCACCGCGAACAGAACGGCCGCCGCCGTGAGAACGGCGGCGGCCAGCAGACCGGAGTCAGGACCGAGGACAGGCATCGCCAGCGCCCACACGCCGGCGAGTGCCTTGTCCATCATCGGTCCATCATGACAGCTGATCAGTCCAGGTAGTCGCGCAGCACCTGGGAGCGTGACGGGTGCCGCAGCTTCGACATCGTCTTCGACTCGATCTGGCGGATCCGCTCGCGGGTCACGCCGTAGACCTTGCCGATCTCGTCCAGCGTCTTCGGCTGGCCGTCGGTCAGACCGAAGCGCATCGAGACCACGCCGGCCTCACGCTCGGACAGCGTGTCCAGTACGGCGTGCAGTTGCTCCTGCAGCAGGGTGAACGACACGGCCTCGGCCGGCACGATCGCCTCGGAGTCCTCGATCAGGTCGCCGAACTCGGAGTCGCCGTCCTCACCCAGCGGAGTGTGCAGGGAGATCGGCTCGCGGCCGTACTTCTGCACCTCGATGACCTTCTCCGGGGTCATGTCGAGCTCCTTGGCGAGCTCTTCCGGAGTGGGCTCGCGGCCCAGGTCCTGCAGCATCTGGCGCTGCACGCGGGCCAGCTTGTTGATCACCTCGACCATGTGCACCGGGATGCGGATGGTGCGGGCCTGGTCGGCCATTGCGCGGGTGATCGCCTGCCGGATCCACCAGGTGGCATAGGTGGAGAACTTGTAGCCCTTGGTGTAGTCGAACTTCTCGACCGCACGGATCAGGCCCAGATTCCCTTCCTGGATCAGGTCCAGGAAGAGCATGCCGCGGCCGGTGTAGCGCTTGGCCAGCGAGACGACGAGTCGCAGGTTGGCCTCGAGGAGGTGGTTCTTGGCGCGGCGGCCGTCCTCCGAGATCCACTCGTACTCGTCCTTGACCTTCTCCTTGAGCTTGGTCTCGGCGTCGCCGATCTGCTCCTCGGCGAACAGGCCGGCCTCGATCCGCTTGGCGAGCTCGACCTCCTGCTCCGCGTTCAGCAGCGGAACCTTGCCGATCTGCTTCAGATAGTCCTTGACCGGGTCAGCGGTGGCACCGGCGACCATCACCTGCTGCTCGGGCTCGTCGGTCTCGTCGGCCTCGGAGACGATGAAGCCCTGGTCCTCGGTGAGCTCCTTCTCCAGCGGCTTCACCGCGTCCGGCGAGAAGTCGGACTCGTCGACTTCGTCCAGGGCGCGGGGCTTCCCGGTCTTCGGGTCGATCGCCAGACCAGCCTCGGACACGGCCTTCTTCGCCGGCGCCTTCTTGGCGGCGGCCTTCTTCGCGGGAATACCGTCCTCCTTGGTGGGCGCAGCAGCGGCTTTCTTGGCCGCCGGGGCGACCTTCTTCACTGCCGCCTTCTTGGCGGCAGGCTCGGACACTCTCGCGCTGGTCCTCGGAGCCGTGCTGCGGGCAGTGGCGGCGACGGCCCGGGCGGACTCGGCGGGAAGATTCTCGGACGAGCTGGACGACACGAATTACCTCTCGTCTGACGCAGGGTTTCTGTACGGCGGTACGACGGTGCGGTGGAGCTGTCTTGCCTGAAGTTTTGCGGCTGCTCGCTGGTCAGGCGGCGGCAACACTCCATTGTAATCCGCGGCCCAAGCCCTAGCGCCCCGCGACCCCCTGAACGGCGTGCCATCTCCGGGCCGGCACGCCTGCGCGCACCGGCTCCGGACCTGTCACTTCAACGCTCAACTGTTCCTGGTCTGCCGCAAGGGCCGTGCCACCACTCGCTGCTTCTCGACCTGTTGCTCCTGCTTGAACTGCCTCACCTTCACCAGTGACGCCACGTCGATCACGTCCGCGACGGACTTGTACGCGCCGTCCTCACCATACGGTTCGGACGCCTCGCGCCAGCCACGCGGGCGGACCTTGAGCTGCTTGCCGAGCAGCGCGACGAAGATCTTCGCCTTCTGCGCGCCGAAGCCCGGCAGGGCGGACAGCCTGGCCAGCAGGTCGTCCCCGGACTTGACATCGGACCAGACGGCCGAAGCGTTACCGCCGTACTCCTCGTCCAGGTGCTTGGCCAGCGTCTGGATCCGGGCCGCCATCGCGGTCGGGAACCGGTGGATCGCCGGCGGTCCGGCCACCACCTCGACGAAGCCGTCCGGGTCGTAGCCGGCCACAGTGGACGGATCGAACGGACCCTCCATCCGTTTGGCGATCGCGACCGGTCCGGCGAACGCGCGCTCCATCGGGATCTGCTGGTCGAGCAGCATGCCCACCAGCAGGGCGAACGCGTCTCTGCTCAGCATCTCGTCGGCGTCGGGCTGCTGTGCGAGGCACAGCTTCTTGCTGCGAGTCGAAGTCACCTCAGTCCTCCTCCCCTTCAGACAACTCAGGCTCGGCCTTCACGGCCAGCACCGGACACGGAGCATCGAGCAGCACCCGCTGGGCGTTGCTGCCGAGGATGAGCTTGCCCACCGGGGACCGGCGCCTCAGGCCGATCACGATGAATTCCGCATGGACTTGCTCGGCGACGGCCACCAGGTCCTCCGCCGGATCGAGTCCACGAACCAGTTGCCGCACCTCGTACGGCACCCCGGTCGGGTCGAGCTGCTCCCGTACCTCCGTCAACGCGGCATCACTCGCCGCCGCCTCGTCGCTGTCGAAGCTGCGCCCGCCCCGGTGGGAGTTCACCACCACCAGTTTGGCGTCGCGAAGCTCCGCCTCCTCTGCCGCCCGCCTGAGCGCTGCGCGCCCTTCGGCCTTCGGCACATAACCCACGACGATGGTCGTCATCGACTTGCCTCACCTCCGGGTGTCACTGTCGACCCGTTCCGAACGATACTGCCCTGAACCGGCGTCGGCATCTGTGGAAAAGCACCACCTGTGTCGCGACCGTGACCGTTAGGCAGTTGTGTCCGCAACACCGGCCGGGCGAGCCGTGAGCAGCCACTTCGGTTCACGACTGCATACCCCGGCAGCCGCTGTCTAACCTTCCGTTGGGCCACACCTTGACAGTGCTTTGACCCGACACGCCAGTACGCCGGTGCCGCGGGCTCCAAGCACCGCAGGGATCCCGCCATGTTGCCCTCGGCAAGGGCCAGCGGGTTCCGCGGGGCTGACCCAGGTTCCGGCCTTGTCCTACGTTGTCTCCGGATTCGGGGTCGGCCGGAGTGACCGACTTACGCGGTTCAGTCGATCGGCCATTCGTGCACGGGAGTGTTGTCGTGCATGTGGTCGCGGTAGCGCCTCAGCATCCCGCGCAGCGCGTCGCGGCGACCGTGGGATCCCTTTGTATACAGTCGGTGGAACTCATCGGCCTGCCACGAGGCACCGTTGCGATGCGTCAGGCAGCGCTGCTCGATGATGCCCAGCAGCCGGTCCCGGACCTGCGGTGCCACGCCCCACTCGTCGAGTCCGCGTGATGCCAGCGGCAACAGCCGGCGCAGTACCAGCTCGGTGGCGCGGGCGGTGCCGACGCCTGGCCAGAACACCTCGGCGTCGATGCCCTGGCGGGCCGCTTCGTGGAAGTTCTCCTCGGCCGCGCTGAACGACATCTGCGACCAGATCGGCCGTTCGTCATCGGCCAGCGCGCGGACCAGACCGAAGTAGAAGGCGCCGTTGGCCATCGTGTCGACCACGGTCGGGCCGGCCGGCAGGACCCGGTTCTCGACGCGCAGATGCGGCTTCTCCCGGACAACGTCGTACACGGGCCGGTTCCAGCGATAGATCGTCCCGTTGTGCAGCCGAAGCTCCGAAAGTGCTGGCGTGTCACCACGGTCCAGGATGGCGATCGGATCCTCGTTGGAGGTGACCGGAAGCAGGGCCGGGTAGTAGCGCGAGTTCTCTTCGAACAGGTCGAAGATCGAGGTGATCCAGCGTTCAC
>Ga0193717_1000163_pt1 | contig 58145 bp, 49 predicted proteins | sample U2c2metaG_FD_145900 | JGI IMG/M metagenome (GOLD analysis project Ga0193717, IMG submission 145900) | Soil microbial communities from a riparian zone of the East river system, Colorado, United States - U2c2 | ecosystem: Environmental > Terrestrial > Soil > Riparian zone | place: USA: East River... | reverse complement strand
CAACGTGCTCCACCACACCGTCAAGCTCGGAGACACGACCTTCAATATCGTCGGCGTCACCCCGCCCGGCTTCTTCGGAATCATGGTCGGACACCAACCCGATCTCTGGGTTCCCATGTCGATGATGAAGGCTATTCCTCCTCACTCGAGTGGCTATAACGACAACTTCTTCCAGTCAAACCTCATCCTCGGCCGCCTTAAGCCCGGCGTCACTCACGCGCAGGCCGAAGCCAACGTCAATGTCCTCTATCAGCAGATCATCCGCGCCTTCCCTGACGCCAAGCTCAACGCCTACAACCTCCAGCATCTCCAGAAGGCCCACGTCCCACTCACCTCGTTGGCTACCGGCCTCTCTTACCTGCGTCGCGGCTTCTCCGATCCGCTCAAGATCCTCATGGGTGTCACCGCGCTCGTGCTGCTCATCGCCTGCGCCAACATCGCAAATCTGCTCCTTGCCCGCTCCACGGCTCGCGCTCGTGAGTTTGCGGTGCGTCAGGCGCTTGGTGCCCGGCGCATCCGCCTCATCCGGCAGCTTCTTACCGAAAGCCTTATCCTCGCGCTCGCCGGGGGACTCCTCGGCATCCTCTTCGCCGTCATCGCTGACCGCCTTCTTCTCCGCATGATCTCCGGAGGCTTCGACGCCGACCCCATCCCTCTCGACGTCTCGCTCAATCTGCGGCTGCTCCTCTTTACCCTCTTCGCGACCATTGGTACCGCCGTCCTCTTCGGTATCGTGCCGGCGCTTCGCGCCTCGCGCGTCGAAGTCACGGAGTCCCTTAAGGACGGTCGCGGTTCCTCTCACGCGCCTACTCGAACTCCGCTGGGCAAGGCACTGGTCATCGGTCAGGTCGCCCTCTCGCTCGTGCTCACCGTCGCCGCCATGCTCTTCCTGCGCAGCCTCGTCAACCTTACTCATGTCGACACCGGCTTTGCGCGCACCGGCGTCCTTCGCCTCGACATCGACTCTAACGTCGTCGGCCTCAAGTCGGACGACCCCCGCATGATTGCGATGTTTCGCCAGATCGAACAACGCATCGCCGCACTTCACGGAGTCAAAGGCGCCAGCTTCGCCTCTTTCTTCTTTCACCAGGGCAGCTGGAACGGCTCCGTCAACGTACCTGGCGCGGGCTACAACGAGCGCATCGACGTCAGGCACAATGTCATTGGCGACGATTACTTCAAGACACTGCAGATCCCCGTGCTCGCCGGCCGTACCTTCGGCACGCAGGACACCGCCACCTCACACCGTGTCGCCATCATCAGTGAGAGCATGGCACGCGATCTCTTTCCCGCAGGCGTCAACCCCGTTGGCCGGCATTACTTTATGGGCCACGATCCTCTGCCCGAAACCGACGTCGAGGTGATTGGCGTCGTCAAGGATGTAAAGTTTGGCAGCCTCGACGAACCGCAGGAGTATGTCGACTACGTCCCCAACCCCCAACATCCATCGGGCTACGGAGCTCTGGCCGTGCGCTACGAAGGCGACTTCCATGTCGTCTCCTCCGGCGTGCAGCAGGCCATTCATTCCGTCAATCGAACTCTGCCCATCCGGCACATCACTACGCTTGACGCACAGGTCCAGCGCACGATCACCAACCAGCGCCTGGTCGCGCAGCTCTCCGCCTTCTTCGGACTGCTCGCCATCTTCCTCTCCTCCATCGGAATCTACGGCCTCATGTCCTACCTCGTCAGCCGCCGTACCAACGAGATCGGCATCCGCATGGCACTCGGCGCTGCGCGCTCCAACGTCCGATGGCTGGTGATGCGCGATGTGGTCATTCTCATCGTTATAGGGATTGTCGTCGGTGTTCCGGTTACGCTCCTTGGAAGTAGCCTCGTCTCCTCGATGCTCTATGGTCTTCAAGCCGCCGATCCGCTCAGTCTTATCGCAGCCATCCTTGCTCTGTTGCTGGTGGCTCTGTTCGCGGGTTATCTCCCCGCCCGCCGAGCCTCTCGTGTCGATCCCACCGTCGCTCTTCGCTACGAATAACGTGCCTGCAATCCATTCCTCAAATCGGCGATGTATCGTGTCCCCTGGGGGATAAACATCGTCGATGAATCGCATTCCGCGCAGCAAGTGGCAACTCTCATCCGCACTGTCTCTTCTCGCCGCTGCCACTGCGATCAGCGCGTCCGCCGTTGCGCAGTCGCCCGTGCAGCCCGACCGCACCACGCTTCCAGTCCCTCCTGCACCTTTCTCCGGCTCCATCACGCCTGATTACAGAACCTCCACAGTTGAGCCTTCCTCGCCACTCACGGTGCCAAAGGGAGCACCCAACGTCCTGCTCATCCTGCTCGACGACGCCGGCTACTCCCAGACCGCGACCTTCGGCGGCCTCATCCCAACGCCAACGCTCGACTCTCTCGCCTCGCACGGCCTGCGCTACACGCGCTTCCACGTCACCGCGTTGTGCTCTCCAACCCGTGCCGCTTTGCTGACAGGTCGCAATAACCACGCCGTGGGCATGGGAACCATCGTCAACTGGGCCAACAACTATCCCGGCTACACCGGTTCCATCCCAAAGAGCGCCGCCTTCGTCTCCCAGATCCTCCGCGAGAACGGCTACGCCACTGCGAGCATCGGCAAGTGGCACCTCATCCCCGACGCCGAAACCACGTTCGCCGGACCCTACGATCACTGGCCCACCCACCAGGGCTTCGATTACTTTTACGGCTTCATCGGTGCTGAGACCGACCAGTGGCATCCCGAGCTCACCGAGGGCACCCAGCCCCTCGAGATGAAGCCGCCTCCCGGACGGGAGAACGACTACACCCTCAACGAAGATCTCTCCAGCCACGCCAGTGCATGGATCCTGCAGCAGACCGCCCTCGCCCCCGACCGGCCTCTCTTCATGTACTACGCTCCCGGAGCCACGCACGCGCCGCTTCAGGCCCCGAAGCAATGGATCGACCGCTTCAAAGGCAAGTTCGACATGGGCTGGGACAAATACCGAGAAGAGGTCTTCGCACGCCAGAAGAAACTCGGCGTCGTTCCGCAGGACACAGTCCTTACTCCACGTCCCCCTGATCTTCCCGCATGGGATTCCCTCACTCCCGACGAGAAAAAAGTAGCCGCTCGCCTGATGGAGGTCTTCGCTGGAATGATGGCCCAGGCCGACTACGAGGTAGGCCATGTCATCGAAACCCTGCGCCAGACCGGCCGCCTCGACAACACCCTCATCCTCTACATCCCCGGCGATAACGGCGCCAGCATGGAAGGCAATTTAAAGGGCACAGACAACGTCATGGAGCAGGTTAACGGCGTGCCTTCTCCCCTCGCCGAGATCGTCAAGCATCTCGATACCATCGGTCTCTCCGGCACCAACCCGCACTATCCCGCGGCCTGGGCATGGGCAGGCAACACTCCTTTCCAGTGGGGCAAGCGCATCGGTTCGCACCTCGGGGGCACGCGCGATCCCCTCGTCGTCTCCTGGCCTGGCCACATCTCCGATCCCGGTGCCACCCGCTCCCAATACGAGCACGTGATCGACGTCACCCCGACCATCCTCGAAGCAGCAGGCATCCCTATTCCTAAATCTGTCGACGGCGTAACGCAGCAGCGCATGGACGGCGCAAGCTTCGTCGCGACATTCAAGAACGCCGCTGCTCCCGAGCGCACTACCCAGTACTTCGAGATGCACGGCAACCGCTCCATCTATCACGATGGCTGGATCGCCGCGCAGCGCACCGGCCTTCTGCCCTGGGCCTACGCCCTCAACGGCGACTACAAGCCACTCCCCTGGGAGCTCTACCATCTTTCCGACGACTACTCTGAAGGCCACAATGTCGCCGCCGCCAATCCCGCAAAGCTCCACGAGCTCGAAAGTCTCTTCGACGAAGAGGCCAGGAAGAACCACGTCTACCCCATCGATCCGCGCATCTCCGGTCGTCAGCATCCCAACCCGCCGCCGCCCGGGGGCCGCGCCTTCTACACCTTCTATCCCGGAGCAACCCATCTCTACGATGCCCTCGCTCCCGGCACACGCAACCGCTCCCACACCTTCACCGCATACGTCACCATGCCGCCAGCAGGAGCCGATGGAGTCCTCGTCGCCGAGGGCGGTGAAGCCTCCGGCTACTCGCTCTACATCAAGGATGGACATCCCGCCTACGCCTATAACTACTTCCGCCGCGAGCGCACCTCCATCATCGCCAAAGATCCTCTTCCACCCGGCGATTCCACCATCGAGCTGCGTTTCGTCTACGACGGCGGCGGCCAGGGTAAAGGAGCGAACGTCACCCTCCTCGTCAACGGCAAAGATGCCGGCCACGCGCGCCTCGAACACACCGTCCCCCGCGCCTACTCCTTCGAAGAGACCTTCGACGTAGGCGAAGACTCCGCCACACCAGCAGGTCCGTATCAGTCACCCTTCCCCTTCACCGGCAAACTGCAAAGGCTGGAGCTGCGCAGCGATCCTCTTCCTCCTCTCTCCGCCGCCGAACAGAAGAAAGAAGCCCACGCCACGGCAGCCCTCGCCGAAGCTCGCGAATAAATCGACGCTGAAAAAACAACGCGGCTGTTGACGCCTGCTCCGCCACGCGAGTACTCTCCTATTTCAAATAGGAGAAGAGACGATGGGCGGCAAAAAAATCGATCTGCTCCAGGGAACCCTCGAGGTCCTCATCCTCAAGGCCGTCTCCCTCGGCGCGCTCCACGGCTACGGAATCCTGCTCCGCATTCAGCAGATCTCCAACGGTCGCCTTGAGATTCCTCAGGGCTCCTTCTACATCGCGCTCTATCGCATGGAGCATAAGGGCCTCGTCCAGGGCGAGTGGGGAGAGTCGGAGAACAACCGCCGCGCCAAGTTCTACACACTCACAGCAGCCGGACGAAAACAGCTCAAGGCCGAAACCGAAAAATGGGCCCGGATGACCGACGTCGTAGATTCCATTCTCGGAGCCACACCGGAGGAGGCATGAAGCTCTTCGCTCCCATTCGCTCCTGGTGGAACGCTCTCGTGCATCGCTCGCAGACTGATCGCGAGATCGAGGCAGAGCTGCAGTTTCACATAGACACCCACGCGCAGCATCTCGTCGACTCAGGCCTCTCTCCGCAGGAAGCCCTCCGGCAAGCAAAGATCGAGTTCGGCCGCGTCGACGTTCAGAAGGAGAAGTACCGCTCCGCAATCGGCCTCCGCCCCCTCCACGAGATCGGTGGAGACATTCGCTATGGCCTCCGCTCCCTGTACCGGCACCCTCAAGTCTCGGTCGTTGCCATTCTCTCCCTGGCCCTGGGCATCGGAGCCACCAGCGCCATGTTCAACGTCATCTACGGCGCGTTGCTGCATCCCTTTCCGTACGCCGATGCAGATCGAATCGTGAACCCCGCGGTCATCAATCATCAGCATCCGGATGTTCCCACCTGGTTCGCGCTGACCGTGCCGCAGTTCGACAGCTTCATCAAGGCGAAGTCCATCGATAGCGTTCTGGGCTTCCAGCTTGCGGGTCTGCCCGAAACAGGAGGCGCACTTCCTGAAAACGTCAGCGTCGCGTATGTCACCTCCAATATCGGCAGCTTTCTGGGGATACCGCCGCTCTTCGGCCGAGGGATTCAGCCGTCGGATGCGCGACCCGGCGATCAGGCAAAGGATCAGTCCAATATTGTGGTGCTTGGCTACAAATACTGGAAGCGGCGCTACAACGGCGACCGGAACATTCTCGGCAAAACTCTCGATCTCGACCATCAGAGTTATGCCATCGTCGGCGTGATGCCGTCACGGTTCGCCTTTACCCAGACCGTATACAACGCCGATGTCTACATTCCCTGGACACCGGCGAGGAATCCCGGCCTGCTGCCGTGGATCAAGCTCAAGCCCGGAGTCAGCCTCGCCACTGCAAACGCGGAGTTCCAGAGCTACCTCAATAAGTTCAAGCAGGAGACGCCAAAACATTTTCCAAACTCATTTCACGTTGAAGTACAGCCCATTGTTGCGCCCTATGTCCAGCGCAGCGGACACATCCTGGCGCTCCTCTTTGCCTCCGTTCTCTTTCTCCTCCTCATCGGCTGCGCGAACTGCTCAGTGCTTCTGCTTGCTCGCGGAGAGGCCCGGCAACATGAACTATCCATCCGCAGTGCGATTGGTGCGGGAAGATTTCGTATCGCGCGGCAGCTTCTGATCGAATCGCTGGCGATCTCCTTCAGTGGTGCGGCTCTTGGCACGGCTCTCTCTTACTGGCTCGCACGGCTGCCGCTTCTGCTGATGCCCAACGCCTACTTCCCTCAGGAAGCCGCAATCACTGTCAACCTTCCCATGCTGGCATTCTCCGTAGGGCTTGCCCTGTTTTGCGGAATCCTCTTTGGCCTCGCTCCCGCATTTCGCTTTTCGCGGCCGGATGTCTCCCGCATCCTGCAGGCTCATGCTCGTGTCTCCGGCGGCTCCAGCAGGCGTTCGCTGAATCTGCTCATTGCGGGTCAGGTCGCGCTTACCTTTCTCCTTCTTGGTCTTTCGGGAGCTGCAATCACGGGCTTTCTCAAAGTCACCACGATGAAACTTGGCTACGACCCACACCACGCAATGGGTTTTGGTGTCCCTCTAAAAAGAGACACCGACAAAAATCAGCCGAAGCGAGCCAATTATGTGGAGCAGCTTCGCGAGCGCGTCGCGTCTGTTCCCGGAGTCGTCTCCGTCGCAGTGGCTACCCGGAGCATCCCACCCTCTCTGCCCTTCGATGGCGTCTCTGCGCCCTTCGAAATTATGGGGCGAGAGTCCGAGAAGCAGCAGGAGACCGCCACCTTCCTCGTCAGCCCTGATTATTTTTCCGTCCTCCGGGTTCCGCTTCTCAGCGGAAGGATATGGAATCAGGATGAAAATCGTCGCGGCGACTTTGTCGCTGTCGTTAACCAGAGCTTCGTCAAGCGCTACCTGGCCGCAGCCGAGGCGCTCGATCATCAGGTCCGCATTCCTTCTCTCAAAGACGATGGATCGCCGCTCGTTGCAGCCTCTCCCCAAAGCGGAGAATGGCGCCAGATTGTTGGGGTCGTGGCGGATTTTCGAAACGACGGTCTGGAACGGCCCACAGTCCCGGCGATTTATGTGCCGAGCACCACTTTCATGTTCGATTCCGCCAATTTTATGGTTCGCACCACAGGCGATCCCCTCGCACTTCTTCGTCCCATTCGTCTCGCAATCCAGTCTGTTAACTCCGAGCAACGCATCACCACAGGAGAAACCCTGGAAGAACGTTTGGAGGTTCAACCTATCTGGGTGCAGCAGCGCCTCTTCTCCATCCTCTTCAGCTTCTTTGCCGGCCTTGCCCTTGTGTTATCTCTTGTCGGCATCGCCAGCACCGTCCTCTTCGCAACCGCGCGGCGCAGAAATGAGCTTGGAATCCGAATGGCTCTTGGTGCACGAAGAAGCCACATCGTCTGGACCGTATCCCGTGCAACCGTGTTCACCATCGCCGGTGGAATCGTAGCCGGGCTCGTTCTGAATCTTGCCCTGCGAAAGCTGCTGGAGCACTGGATGCCAGGCAGCAGTCCCGCTACCTGGATCTTCGCTCCGGTCACCGCGCTCCTCCTCCTCGGTACCACCGTCGCCTGTATTCTGCCTGCGGCTCGTGCAGCATACGTCGATCCAGCTCAGACCCTTCGCTGCGACTGACAGGCGTTTTCGGGGGAACTACAGATCGCCCACAATTTATGCTTACACTATGCGCCGAGTAGTCCCGCTCAGCATCCTGTTCTTCACAGCTCTCATCCCATGCCATGCCACTGAGGTCGGAGTCTCCGCCCAGGCCATGGAGCGCACGCTCAAGACACAGCTCTTCAATGGCCCCGACGGTCGCTATTATCTTCGCGGCGACGCGAAATCCTCGTGCTTCGTCTATGCGGAAAATCCACGCGTCACCTTCGACAAGGATCGCGTCGTCGTCCATGTCCACACCCGCGCCAAACTCGGGACAGGAGTTTACGGAAACTGCGTGGGCGTCTCGATTACTCGCGACGTGGACGTCTCCGTCCTCCCCGATGCGGAAGGCGAGACGATTGGCTTTCGTGATGCGCGCATCGATCACCTCTCGAACTCGCGCGAGCTCAACTTCCTGCTCGTCCCCTTTCTCGAGCACCAGTTGCCCCAGCAGATGAAGGTCAACGCGGCAGACCTGATGCGTCAGCTACTCAGCCGTTCGGCTGAGACCACCGGCTACGCCATCACCCTCACGTCCCTCAAGATTCACTCGATGCTCGTGGAGGGCAGCCTGCTTGTGCTCGACGTCGACACGGGCCTGAGCGTCCGTTGATGCTCCCCTGCGCTCCTGCTGTTCCTGCCTCTTCGCAACGATCGCACGAGCGCTCTCGCCCGGCACCATCACCTCGGGAGCATCCTTCGGTGGGGTAAACCTTCCGTCAGTCAGATACGCAACTCCCATCACAGCCGTGAACTCCGGATAAAAAACCGCCAGGGGAACAACGTACTTCTTCGACCGGACCAGCGACTCTGCGACTCCATCCACCCGATGGCTGCGCGGAATCTCTCCGTGAACCTGCGGAATTACGAAAACTGTGAACGGCAGGTCAGGGTTTTTCTTCGCATACTTCGTCAGCGATCGCGCCACTTGTTTTGGAGTCGTGAGCCCAAAATCCACCATCCAGCTTCGTCCCACCGCATGGGGAAAGTAAAAATTCAGCGCCACGCGCGAAAAGTCTGCGCAGTTATGAAAGAACAGGTTGAAGTGGCTCACGTTCCTGCGGTCGTTGTAGTACGCCACAAAGCGCTCGTCTTCCTCGCGCGTTGTCTCCACCTGGAACCCATAGATGGTCCGGTCATAGGACGAACCCACCAGCTGTGTCCATTCCCCCTTTGGCGGTTCTGCCTCACCGCTTTTTGTAACCACATCGGGAGCAATCTTCGTGAGGTGCTTTCTTCGGTATTTGTCTCTCAGCTTCTCTCGAAGCGCAGGGTCCGCTGTCGTTGGAACATCGCGCAGGTGATCGACGGCGTAGAGGTAGGGAATCAACGGCATCGCCAGCCAGTCGTACCCCGCGATCTTGTGATATCGGCTGATGACGACGCCTCTCTCGCCGGGAAGACACATCCGCAGCTCCGTGGGCGACTCCGCGCAGATGTGATTGAGATAAAGCGCTCCATGCCCGGTCGGATTCACGCTTCCGAATCCGCCGTAAGGTTCCTCCATCAAAAAGGCCACGTCGCCCCTTGCCCTCGCTGGACACAGCACCAGCGCTGCGAGCGAAGTGAGTAACGGCAGCCAAAGTCTCTTTCCTTTGAACATCGCTATCATCCTTCTCAGAACCAATACGGCTTTGGAAGTTGCGTGGTTCCAGCCAAGGTGTGACAGATCATCTTTCAATACCTCACTGCACATAGGTAAGATGCGAGATCGCGCAGATAGAGGGGTGAATCAGGAAGGCTTTCCCGATCGGATGCGGGAGAGCGTTTTTTTGGCGCACCGTTAGGAAGTTCTTTCTATCGGCTTGACAGTTGTCGATAACCCGCATCGACGTTCGCCACTGTGACAATCGTCTCTCCGCGCTCGTTCTGCTTCGTTTCCCCCACCGCCACATTCTTTTGACCATAGGGGCACAACTTCAGCAGCGGACATCGATTGCACTTCGGCTCGGAAAAAGTGCAGATCGTCTGCCCAAGCTGCTTGATCAGCTGGTGATGCTCATCCAGCATCTCCGCAGTCCATGTCTCCGGAACCATCCGCATCAATCGCTCTTCTGTTGTCGCGGCATCGGCCCGCGGAGTCAGTCCCAGCCGCTGCGTCACTCGCAGATGGTGCGAGTCCACGCACATCGCCCTACGCCGCAACATCGAGAAGTTCACAACCGCCGCGCTCGTCTTCGGCCCTACGCCAGGAAACTGCTCCAGCCACGCACGAATCTTTTCCGTGCGATAGCGAGCCAGAAAGTCCAGCGTAAGGCTGCCGTATCGCTGCGTAATTCCCTCCAGCGAAGCCTTCAGCTGCACAGCCTTCTGCTCCGGGAAGGTCACATCGCGAATCCCATCTTCGATCTCGGCAAGCGGAGCATCGCGCAGATTCTCCCACGTGCCAAACCTCTCCCGCAGATGACGTACTACCTGGTGCGTTGTCTCCGTCTTCGTTCGCGACGACAGCAGGGAGTAGATGAACTGCGACAGCGGATCCCATGGCTCGCGTGCTTTCTGTTCGCCAAAGTGTCCCAGCAGCAGCCGATGAATATGCGCCAGCCGGTCATCGGGTTCAGCCTGATGTTTGAAAAGAGAGTCAGTCATTTAAATCTGTAGAGCCTGCCTTAAGTTTACGCGCGTCTCAAAAAAGAAATTGGGTACACCAGAACTAGGGCGTCTCAGAAAACCGAGGCATTAAACCTTGATGCCAGAGAAAACGGTGTGCCCCATCTTCGACGCGCAGCGGCTAAGGTCGACTTGCAGGATGGCGGGCGAGACTCAATCCTGCCGAATCACGCCGACCCGCACACCGTCAGCCGTCCTCAATCCCCACGCCATGCGCGGCGTATTGTGTGCCAGCCCGAAACGTCCCTTCCGGTCCAGCAGGATAATCCCGCCATGTCCGCCCAGCCGCGCAAACAGGTAGTCGATCGCCGCCTCCGCAGCCTCCTGCGGGGCAACTCCAGCGGCCACGCGATCGACGGCCCACTTGCCCAGCACCAGCTTCATAATCGGCTCGCCCCAGCCCGTCAGCGAGACCGCTGCCGATTCATCATCCGCATAGCATCCGCATCCGATGAGCGACGAGTCCCCCACGCGCCCCGGAGCCTTCGACAGCGTCCCGCCCGTGCTCGTCCCCGCGGCGATGTGCCCATGCTGATCCAGTGCCACGGCACCTACCGTGTCGTGCGAGTCCAAAGGCCCCGAAAACGTAGTGTCCGTCGCCCCCTCCAGCTCCGCCTTCTGGAAGGCCATCAACCGCTCGCGTTCGCGGGGGACGATCAGCTCCGCATTATCGATCAGCTCCATGCCATGTTGCCTCGCGAATCGTTCCGCGCCGGTTCCCACGAAGTACACATGCGGGCTGTGGTCTAGCACCAGCCGCGCTGCACGAATTGGATTTCTCAGCCTCTCCACGCAGGCTACGCCGCCGGTTCGAAGGTTCTCGCCATTCATCAGCAGGGCATCCAGCTGCACGCGCCCATCCCGCGTCAGGAACGATCCTCGCCCGGCATCGAACGCCTCGTCATCCTCCATCGCAGCAACCGCAGCCTCCACGGCATCGACGGCGCTTGCTCCGCGCTCCAGCAACCCATACCCTGCAGCCAGAGCATTGGCGATTCCCGCCTCATGGGCAGCGATCGCGTCATCCGGCATCGCCCAGGCGCCGCCATGAATCAGAAGAATAGGTTGCATTGGCATTTGCATCTTAAAGTGTACGGGAGTCCGCCGCTATGCCCTCCAGCGTAATCGCCACCATGCACTACGACGGCGCCTCTCACGAGCTCACCATCGCCTATCGCGGCAAACGCGGCGTCTATCGCTACTACGACGTCACTCCCGAAGAGTACGCTGAGTTTCAGGCCGCGCCCTCCAAAGGCACCTACCTTAATCAGATCTTCAAGGCCCGTCAGCATCCTTATAAGCAACTCGGCTCATCTCAATTCATTCATCTCGTAAAGTAAGCGCACCGCAGGAGACAGTATGGCAAAGACAATCGCAGAAGTCGTCGTCGAGAGCCTCAAGAACGCTGGCGTCAAGCGCGTCTACGGCCTTCCCGGTGATTCGCTGAACGGCTTCACCGACGCCATCCGCAAAGACGGAACCCTGGAGTGGGCGCACGTCCGCAACGAGGAGGTTGCCGCATTCGCCGCCGGAGCCGAGGCTCACCTCACCGGTTCCCTCGCGGTCTGCGCCGCCAGCTGCGGCCCCGGAAACCTACATCTCATCAACGGCCTCTTCGACTGCCATCGCAGCCGTGTTCCCGTACTCGCCATCGCCGCGCATATACCCAGCAACGAAATCGGCACCGGCTACTTCCAGGAGACCCACCCACAGAACCTCTTCAAAGAATGCAGCGACTACTGCGAGATGGTCGGCATCCCTGAGCAGATGCCGCGCCTGCTCGAGATCGCCATGCGCTCCGCCATCACTCGCTCCAGCGTCTCGGTTCTCGTCGTCCCCGGTGAGATCTTCCTCCACGACGCCGCCAACGACTCGCCCGTCCTGCCCATCCACATCCCCGATCCCGTCCTGCGCCCCAACGACGAAGAGCTGCGCCAGGCCGCCGACCTCCTCAACGCCGGAAAGAAGGTCACCATCCTCGCCGGAGCCGGCTGCAAAGACGCGCACGACTCCCTCATCGCTATCGCCACCGCGCTCAAGGCCCCCATCGTCCACGCCCTGCGAGGCAAAGAGTACATCGAGTACGACAACCCCTGCGACGTCGGCCTCACCGGTCTCATCGGCTTCAGCTCCGGCTACCATGCCATGGAGAACTGCGACACCTTGCTGATGCTCGGCACCGACTTCCCCTACCAGCAGTTCTTTCCCTCCAAAGCAAAGGTCATCCAGATCGACGCGCGCGGCGAACAGCTCGGTCGCCGCACTCCTCTCGCGTTGGGTCTGGTCGGCTCCATCAGGCACACCCTCCCCGCGCTGCTTCCATGGATCACGGCAAAGACCGATCAGGCCCGGCTCGACACCCACGTCAACGACTACAAAAAAGTCCGTGAGGGGCTTGAGGATCTCGCTCAGCCCGACAACAACAAGACCCCCATCCACCCACAGTACGTCGCCCGCCTCATCGACAAGCTGTCTGCGGATGACACCATCTTCACCTGCGACGTTGGCACCCCCACCGTATGGGCCGCGCGCTATCTCACCATGAACGGTCGCCGCCGCTTGCTGGGCTCCTTCGTGCACGGTTCCATGGCGTCCGCAGTCGCTCAGGCAATTGGCGCGCAGGCCTCGCATCGCTCGCGCCAGGTGGTCGCTCTCGCAGGCGATGGAGGACTCGCCATGATGCTCGGCGACCTGCTCACCCTGCGCCAGCTCAAGCTCCCCGTCAAGATCGTCGTCTTCAACAACAGCTCTCTCGCCTTTGTAGAGCTGGAGATGAAGGCCGCAGGAATCGTGAACTATGGCACTAACCTCGACAATCCCAACCTCGCCGACATCGCAAAGGCCGCGGGCCTGCACGGCACCCGTGTCGAGTATCCCAACGATCTAGAAGCCGCCTTGCGTACGGCCTTCGCAACTCCCGGCCCCGCGCTCGTCGAAGTCATCGTCAATCGTCAGGAGCTCTCCATGCCGCCGTCCATCACCTTCGGGCAGGCCAAAGGCTTCTCCCTCTGGGCAGCAAAGTCCGTGCTCAGCGGTCGAGGCGACGAGGTCCTCGACCTGGCCAAGACCAACGTGTTGCAGCGTATCCTCTCTTGAACTCCGGGAGGATTTTCATCGGCGGAGCCTGAAAAGAAGCAGGCGGAACTTTCCCTTGAGTAGAACAATAACCCTTCAGCTTCAGGCTCGCGATGCGAGCGCTAAAGAATCAAGCTGTCGGCTGCAGCTTCCGCCGTTCCGTCTCCAGGTATGTGTAACGAATGCGGTGAATCACCGTAATGGTCGACATCACCGCCAGCACCCAGAGTGCCGCCGCCATCACGCCCCACTTGTTGCAAAGCGCTCCCAGGATCACGCACACGATCCGCTCCGGACGCTCCATAAACCCGACCTTGCAGCTTCCGATCAACGCCTCGGCTCGCGCTCGCGTATAGCTCACCATCAGGCACGCCGTCATCACAAACGCCACCAGGCCGACGTAGAACAGCCGGTTGCCGCGGGCGTAGTACACCAGCAGGCCAAAGAAGATCGCCACATCCGAGTAACGGTCGATCACCGAATCGAAGAACGCGCCAAAGATCGAGACCTGGTTGGTTGCGCGGGCCACCCGGCCATCCACCATATCGAAGATGCCCGCGCCGATGATCGTCAGTCCCGCATACAGAAACATGCGATTGGCGTGCGGTCCCCGCGCGAAGCCGAAGAACAACGCCGCGATGATATTGATGATCAGCCCGATGAAGGTCAGCGTGTTCGGTGAGATACGGGAGAGCGCAAGACCGTTCACGATCTTCTGCAGCAGCCAACCGCTGCCTTTGCCAAATGCGCTCGTCCAGGTCAACCTTGCCCCTCTTGCTGCTTTTCGTTGCGCAGCCTGGCCGCGCTTATCCGCAAACTACTCTGCCGTATCGTGAATCGTGACCAGCTTCAAAATCTCCAGCTCGCGCTTGCCGTTTGGCGTAACCACTGTTGTAGTGTCGCCTACCTTCTTGCCCAGAATGGCGCGCCCGATCGGCGAAGTCGTCGATATTAATCCCTGCGAAACATCCGACTCTTCGCTCGTCACCAGCTTGTACACGATCTCTTCATCCTTCGAGGTGTCGAAGACCGTTACCGTGGCTCCGAAGCCAACCTTGTCGTGAGGAATGTTGGTCAGGTTTACCATTGCCAGCTCGCCCATCCGCTTTTTCAGCTGCCCCAGGCGGGCATTCACGAACACCTGACGCTGCTTGGCCATGTGGTATTCGGCATTCTCACTCAGGTCGCCCAGGGCGACTGCTTTTTTAATCTCGGCCGGAAGCTCGGTCGTCAGCTCGTACTCAAGCTGCTTGATCTCCTCTTCGAGCCGTTTCTTGATCTGTTCTGGCATTGGGCCTTCCTGATTTCGGCTTAAATCGCCCGCAACGTCAGAAGCCACGGGATCTCCCGTGCCCGAAATCCGCGCATGGGGTGAAAATTCGATTATACGACCTTAGGACAAATCCTTCCCGTCAGGACGGCCTGTTGCCCCTCGAACCCCGTTATCCCCCAAAATCCTTCATAATCAATACGGCAGGCTGCGAGAGTACTTTCAACTTGTGCATGTCCTCGATCCTTCAGAAAGGGACAATCGAAATCGCCCACGTCTTAAAATAAGAGCCAATCGGAGGTCGCCCCCACCTTGAAGTTCATCGGTACCCTGCTGCTCCTTATCATCCTTATAGCTTTCGTCGCTGGCGGGCTCGCGGCATACTTCGTCTACACACCCTTCGGCCCCTCCACAGAAACCTTCGTCGAGATCGCTCCCCACACCGGAACCAAGACCATCGCCACCAAGCTGCAGCAGAGCGGCATCATCCGCAGCCGCTACGCCTTTGAGGCCCTCAAACTCGCCCGTGGCGGAACCCTCATGGCCGGCGAGTACCGCTTCGACCACCCTGTCACCCTCACCGAGGTCTACCGCCGCATCGCCCGCGGCGATATCTACACCCACGCCCTCACCATCCCCGAGGGCTACAACATCTTCGACATCGCCCAGGCCGTCGAAGCCGCCGGGCTCGGCGAACACGAAGCCTTCCTCGCCGAGGAGCGCAAGCACACCGAGCTCATCGCCGAATGGACCGCAGGAGCCACTACGCCCCCGGCCTCGCTCGAAGGCTATCTCTTCCCCGATACCTACCACTTCGCCCGCCACACCCCGGCGGTCCACATCCTCGCCGCCATGGTGCGGCGCTTCCGCGAGGCCAGCCAGCAGCTCGGCCTCGAAGGCGATGTCCCCCGCACCGTGACCCTCGCCTCCCTCGTGGAAAAAGAGGTCTCCCAGGACTCCGAACGCCCCCTCGTAGCCGGGGTCTTCCGCAACCGCCTGGCCAAGTCCATCCCGTTGGCCACCGACCCCACTGTCGTCTACGCAGCTCTGCTCGACAACCGCTGGCGCGGAACCATCTATGCCTCCGACCTGCATTCGCCCTCGGCATACAACACCTACCGCCACCCCGGCCTCCCTCCCGGACCGATCTGCAACCCCGGCATGGCAGCCTTTCGAGCAGCCCTCTCCCCGGCGAAGACCGATTACCTCTACTTCGTCTCCGACGCTGCCGGCCACAGCCGCTTCGCCGCAACGCTGAAAGAGCACAACCAGAACGTGCAGACCTATCGCAAGGCCCAGCAGCACTGAGCAGGCCCCGCAGAATGGCCTCGTATCTCTCTAGTACCCCCCAGAACACAGGGAAGGCGATTTCCCCGAACCTTCCCGTGTTCGCGGACATCTAAATCCTTTGTAGTCTCTGCTTCCCAAAAAAATTAGGCGGATATACTTAACCTTCGTGCGAATGAAGATACGACAAGCCTTGGTGTTGGGGATGGTGGGAATCCTCCCCGCGCTGACGGGATGCCTCTCCCATACCCGCTATGTGCCCAAGACTCGCATCGCCGACGTCATCATCAGCACGTCGCTCGATGCTATGGCCAAGCAGCTGGACACTCGCTATGAAGCCGTCCAGACCTTCAGCGCCGGGGTCGAGATCTCCGCCACCACCGGCGGCGGCCTCCAGGGGAAGGAAACCCAGTCCCTCAGCTTCGCCGGCTACATCCTCATGCGCAAGCCGGAGTTCCTCCGCGTCCTCCTCCTCGTCCCCGTCGTCCGCACCCAGGCCCTCGACATGGTCTCCGACGGCAGCAACTTCAAGCTCCTCATTCCGCCGCGCAAGCGCGCCATCGTAGGCAGCAACACCATCACGACTCCCTCGAAAAACGGCCTTGAGAACCTGCGCCCCGACGTCTTCTTCGACTCCATGTTCGTCCGCGGTCCCGAGCAGGACCAGATCATCTCCATGACCACCGACATCCGCGTCATCGAGTCCGGCAAGAAGAAGAAGGACCTCATCGAAGAGCCTGCCTACTCGCTTCAGATCCTCGCCAAGCCCGAGGGCGAGACCGTTCGCACCCTCCGCGTGATCCACATCAACTCCACCGATCTGCTGCCCTACCAACAGGACATCTACGACGTCAACGGGCAGGTCGTCACCAAGGCTCACTACAGCAACTACCAGTACTACGGCAATACTCCCTTCCCCTCGAACATCATCATCGAGCGCCCTCGCGACCACTACTCCCTCACGGTCAACATCACCAAGCTCACCCTCAACGGCAAGCTTGACGACGACCAGTTCGAGCTCAAGATCCCCGAGGGCATCAACGTCGAAACCCTGAAGTAAATACCTCGTAGAGGCCCACGCCACCATGGCGCAAAATATCTACGACACCCCTGAATTCTTCGAAGGCTACTCGCAGCTGGGCCGATCCCTGCATGGCCTTGCTGGCGCAGCGGAGTGGCCCGCCATGCGCGCCCTGCTCCCCGAACTGCGCAATCTCAGAATCCTCGATCTCGGTTGTGGGTACGGATGGTTCTGCCGCTGGGCACAATCTCAAGGGGCGGCCTCCATCCTTGGCCTCGATCTCTCCGAGAAGATGCTGGAACGGGCCGCTCACACTCAGCCCGTCGAAGGCATCACCTACAGAAGAGTGGATCTGGAGAACGTCCAGCTTCCCGCAACCTCATTCGATCTCGCCTACAGCTCCCTCGCGCTGCATTACATCGAAGATCTCGCCGCTCTCTTCGAGACCGTCCATGCTTCTCTGGCAGACGACGGCAGGCTGGTCTTCTCCATCGAGCACCCCATCTACATGGCGTCTCAAAATCCCGGATGGCTCATCGATGACAAGGGCAAAAAACGTTGGCCCGTCGACAACTACCTCAAAGAAGGCCCGCGAATCACCGACTGGCTCGCCAAAGGCGTCGTCAAGCAACACCGCACCATGGGAACTACGCTGAACCTGCTCCTCCGCACCGGCTTCACCATCAACCACGTCGAAGAATGGTGTCCCACCGCCGAACAGATCGCCGCCACGCCCGAGCTCGCAGAGGAGCTCGAGCGTCCCATGTTCCTCCTCATCGCCGCGCAAAAATAAATCACTTCAGCGTGTAACTGATCCCCGTCGTGAACTGGAACGAGTTCCTCCGATTGACCGGCGCCGGGAAGATCGCCAGCGGCGGGTTGTTCAGATAACTGTCCAGCGTTCCAATCTGAAACCGGAATCGCTTGTAGAGCGGAAAGCTCAGGCTGTTGGTCTCATTAATCGAATACGCCTCAGGCTGGTTATAGGCGGGAAGAAATTGCACCTGCTGCTCGAACACCGCATTCAGTGGAAGCTTGCGAACATAGTCCGCGCTGAACGTCGAGCCGACAAGGTTCGTATTCACCTCCGAAGCGGTCAGCAGAAACTCCTGCTTCTCATACTGCAGCGTCGCCTTCAGATCCAGCGTTTGCTTCGGTCGCTTGATCGCGGTCCATCCAACTCCCGCTCCGTAGATCTGTTGTAGATCCAGGCCCTGCGAAAAGTTGTGATCGTACGCCGTCGCCGCCAGCAGATACACCCGCGACGACACATACTCGTCGCGCTCCGCGTCCACATGGTAGATCGAAGTCTTCAGGTCAGGCAGCGCCGGTGCGCCCTCCGCCTGCCGTTGCGTGATCAGGCTGTAGGAGCCGGAGAAGTTCGCTGTCGTCCGGTTTCGTGGCGGCAGATAGGTCACCGTTGGCGTATTGCGTATGAGCGAGGCGCCCGCGCTATAGGTGTAATTGTTCTGCGTGGCCTGGATCAGCGTCGCTCCCAGGCTCACCGCCCCCTTCCATCGCCGGAAGAAGCTGACATCCTCCAAGACCTCCCGGTTGAAGGTCTCCAGATCCAGCACGTCCGCCGTGCTCTTGATCGGCATCGTCTGAATTTCATTCTTGCCTGTCAGCTGAATCTTGTTGTTCGCCACGTTGATGCTGCCCGATGGAACCTTCTGCACCGAGTGCCAGCTAAAGCGCTGGTCCTTGCCCAGCACCACGAACTGCCGCCCGGAGCGCAGCTCCTTCACCTTCGACCAGCTCACATTGATATCCCCAGCCATATCGCTATGGAACGTAACCGTGTCGCCGGTCGAGTGCATCAGCTTGCCCGTCAGCTGATCTCCATTCGTAAAGATCAGTACATCCGGCGCAGGCGGTTTGGCCCCAGCCGGGGCAGGATCGGAGGCATGAATGGCAATGCAGGAAAGAATTGCGGTAACGAAGAAAAGTACAGAGCAAAAGCAGGCCCGAAAAAGTCTCATTATCGTTAAGCCTAAGCGAAAGCCGGCCACAGGCCACAGGCCGCGCACCCATCTTCGCCGCACAGCAGCTAGGGCGGGCCATCGAGTAAAGCTCTTGGCATGCTATATTCCGTTACCGTAAAGATGCTCAATCTGACGCTCTCCCCCATCGGTTACGTTCGCTCCTCTCTCAGCAGCCGTGCCTCTGCTCCAAAGCAGCCACACGAAGGCGCGCCCTCCGCTCATCTCGATATCCTTCCTGCCTTCGCCGAAGCCGTCGAGGGAATCCAGCCCGGCAACGAGATCTGGATACTCACTTGGCTCCACCAGGCAAACCGCTCCACCCTCAAAGTCCACCCGCGCTCCGATCCCCAGAATCCTCTCACCGGTGTCTTCGCCACTCGTTCACCGGATCGCCCGAACCCCATCGGTCTTCATCGCGCAACCGTGCTTGCCGTCGCAGCTGGCAATCTTGAAGTGCAGAATCTCGAAGCCATCGACGGCACACCCATCCTCGATATCAAGCCGGTCATCGATTCCGTCCGGTAACTTTACCGGTCGGATGCCTCCCTTCACGCAGCTTCCTTGCGCTGGCCTCATTTATCGCAACGCGAACCCATATCTGCCACGCATTCCTTACAATCGAAAACATGTCTCTGGATCACATGGACGGGAGCGGCGAACTCGATCATGCGGCGTCGGTCTTTCTAGGTGTCCGCCAGCGTCTTTTCGGAATCGCCTATCGCATGCTTGGCAGCGCCGCCGAGGCCGAGGATCTTGTTCAGGAAACATGGATCCGCTGGCAGGGGACGGATCGCTCTACCGTACTTGATCCACCGGCCTTCCTGTCTACGATTACCGTCCGGCTCGCTCTCAACGTCGCCCAGTCGGCCCATTCCCGTCGCGAGACCTACATAGGCCCCTGGCTGCCCGAACCCGTCGATACCAGCACCGATCCTCACCTCGGAGCCGAGCGTGGGGAAGCCCTCTCCCTTGCTGTTCTCCTGCTCCTCGAAAAACTCACGCCGGCAGAACGCGCAGCTTACGTCCTGCGCGAAGCGTTCGATTATCCCTACTCCGCGATCGCCGACCTGCTGGACTTCACCGAGGCCAACGTCCGCCAGATCGTCTCCCGCGCACGCCGTCACATCGCAGAAGAGGGGCATTCATCCGCCCCATCGTCAGGCTTCCAGAAGCAGGACAGGTTTCTTCAGGCTTTTATGCGCGCCGCACAAAAGGGCGAACTTGCCGAACTCGAAAGCCTCTTTGCCGCCGAGGTCGTCTCCCTCACCGATGGCAATGGCATCGTCAACGCTGCGCGCAAACCTGTCATCGGTCAGGAACGCGTTGCCAGGTTCGTGGCTTCCTTCCCCTCACACTTTTGGGCCGATGCAACCCTGGCTTACATTCAGGCCAACGGACAGTCCGCTGTCCTTATCTCGCGGAACAACTCTGTATATGCCTTCGGAACGGTTGAGGTCACAGACGACCGCATCAGCAAGATCCTCTGGGTCATGAGCCCCGCCAAACTCGCGCTCATCTCAAGAGCCTGGCCGGGGTTCGGCTAGAACCACGCCCCCTCCTCCCTCCGATCTCCTGCCCCACAGGAAAATCCTGCGTCGTGTCACAACACGCAAGGCTATTCGGTCTTCCCTGTAACGAAGGAACAAAACTCCGCCCCGTCTGTGGGCAATCCGGGAAGGTTCATCATGAAGATCGTCATCATCGGAGGCACCGGCCTCATCGGAAAGAAACTTGCCAATCTGCTTCGTCAACAGGGTCACGATGTCCTTTCGGCCTCACCCTCTTCGGGCGTCAACACGCTTACCGGCGAAGGTCTCGCCGAAGTCCTCAAGGGAGCACAGGTCGTCATCGACACCTCCAACTCTCCCTCCTTCGAGGAGAAAGCAGTTCTCAACTTCTTTGAGACCTCGGCTGGCAATATTGCAAAACAAGAGGTCGCCGCAGGAGTGCAACATCACGTCGCGCTCTCCGTCGTTGGAGCCGATCGCATGGCCAGCGCAGGCTACATGCGCGCCAAGGTCGCGCAGGAAGCCATCATCAAGGCCTCCGGCATTCCATACACCATCGTTCGCGCCACGCAGTTCTACGAGTTCCTTCAGGGAATCGCCGATGTAAGCCAGCAGGACGGAGCCGTCCGCCTTCCGCCCGCGCTCATGCAGCCAATGGCCGCCGATGACGTTGCCGCCGCCCTGCGTGACGTCACGACCGCCAAACCCGCCAATGGCATCGTTGAGGTGGCAGGTCCCGAGAAGCTTCCCATGGTCGAGATCGTTAAAAAGGTACTTACCGCGAAGCACGACCCACGTCCGGTCGTCTCGGACCCCGGTGCTCGCTACTTCGGATACCTGCTCGACGACCACACCCTGAACCCCGATGGTCCCAGCCCCCGCATCGCTCCAACGCGGTTTGCGGATTGGCTGCAAAAATCAGCGTAGCCATTCGACCAACTTCACTGGGTTCGACTGGATCGACCCGTAACGGAACCGTCCCACCTACGCGGCTTTACCGCATGGGTGGGACCACTTTTGGAGAAAAGTAGTCTGTCGAAGGCGATGCCTCAGAATCCACCGGAAGAAACCTGTCAAGCCCGATGTGTCCGTATAGCCAATAACATCAATTACATCCATCTGCCGATGAGATATCGTCCAACCTCTATACTGGAATGGAAAGCAAAACAAGGCTCTCCCACGACAAAGTGTCATCCTGAGAAAGTGTCATCCTGAGAAAGTGTCATCCTGAGCGAAGTTTGGCGGTATTTCGCCAAACGCAGTCGAAGAGCCTGCCCTGAGCGAAGCCGAATGGGACCTGCGGTTCAACCCGGCAAGATGGATCGCCGCGTGGATCCTCAACAAATTGAATACTTTGCGAAGTATGCCCCGCGTCTTTCGGGATCTTCACGCAAATCTGTGCAGCAGGTCCAAGGCTAAGTCAAATCATTTGAAGACTTTGACGCATTTTGTAGGGGGGAGGCTAGATCGTAAGCCCCGCCCGCTCGGCATGGGCATGGATCGCAGCATTGATCTCGAGAGCCAGCTTCAGCGCCGCCCGGCCATCCTCACCGGAAACCACCGGAACGGATCTCTTCCGCACGGCGTCGAGGAAGGAGACGATCTCCAGCAGCAGCGGTTCGCCCTGCTCCACCGGAACCTTGCTCAGCGAGAGCCCGGCCGAAGGATGACCCCCGGAAGCCTGGAGCTGCTGAGATTCCTGAAGCATCTGGGCCATCGCCGCCAGCTTCGCCGGGTCCATCCCCGCTGCAGCCGTCACATCGATCATCAGCAGATCCTGCCGCGCGAAGTCGATCGAGAGATATTGGTGAGGCTGGAAGAACCTCAGCTTGCGAACCCGCTCCGTCGAAACCCGGCTGGCCGTAAAGTTCGCAACGCAGCCGCTCTCAAACTCCACCCGGACGTTCGCAATGTCGACTTTCGGTGACAACACCGGCAGGCCGACTGCCCGAACCTCGGCCAGCGGCGAGCCCACCAGGCTCAGCACGATGTCCAGATCATGAATCATCAGGTCCAGCACCACATCCACATCGAGTGAGCGCGGAGTAAAGACGCTCAGGCGGTGCGACTCGAAGAACATCGGCTGATGCAGATATCGCCGTGCTGCCGTCACCGCCGGATTGAACCGTTCCAGGTGTCCGACCTGCACGATCCGCCGATGCCTCGCGGCCAGCGCAAGAATGCTGTCCGCATCCTCAAGGCTCGGAGCCAGTGGCTTCTCGATCAGCACATCGACGCCCGCGGCGATCAGCTCCTCGGCTGCGGCACGGTGATGCACCGTCGGAACGCAGACGGAAGTCGCATCCAGGCCCTCGCCTCTTGAAAGGCACTCGGCGATCGAGCCGAACGCGGGCACGCCGAACTTTGCCGCTGCTTCAGCGGCAACAGCCGGGTTGGGATCGACCAGGGCAACCAGTCGCACCGGCTCACCCGCCCGTTCCAGCTCTTGATAAACGCGGAGATGGTTGCGGCCAAAGGCCCCGGCCCCGACGACCGCGACCCGGAGTGGATTCGTAGCGCTCACTTACTTGATGGGAGCTTCTACCGCCTCGCGGCAGCGTGCATACAGCTCCAGCAAGTGCGTTATCTGATCTTCAGGTTTCGCCGAGGTCACAACGCCGAACCCGGTTGAGCTGCCGCCTTTGCTTGGGAGGTTCGCATGCGCGGCGACGAACTTCAGCAGGTCCAGGGCAATATCTTCCGTGCGGCGCGCGGCAATCGTAGTGGCTTCCATGAAAAAGGTCCCTCTTGTCTCTCTAGCCCGATCTTAATGGCCGATGCAGGCGCCGTGCAAATGCGAATCGATGGATGTGATTCTCAAGCGTCTGCTCCGCTACCAACCCGTGGAGTAAGTTCTACACCAGACATCGGACGGCCTTCACGCCGCAGAGAATCTCGTAGGGAATCGTCTTGGCCAGGCACGCGTGATCGTCAGCGCTCACACCCTCGCCCAGAACCACGGCCTCATCGCCTACCGAGACCGACGGGATGAACGTCACGTCAACGATGGTCAGGTTCATCGAGATGCGGCCTACGATCGGAGCCTGCGTGCCGCCGAACAGGACTCGGCCTCCGGCACGCATATCCGTGGCGGAAAGTTCACGCCTCAGGCCATCGGCATAGCCCACCGGCAACAGGGCGAGACGCATGCGCCGCGCGGCAGTGAAGGTTCCGTTGTAGCCGATCCTTGCTCCTGCCTCAACCTCGCGCAGCCCTGTGACGCGCGCCTTCCAGGTCATCACCGGCAGAAGCCGCGGCCGGACCTGCGATTGTGCGAGGTCCCCGTAACCCTGCTCGCGCTCGACCGCAAGGCTGTACCCATAGAGTGCAAGACCGCTGCGCACCATCGCACGTGCGCCAAGCAGGTCAGCCGTCTTCTTCAGCCAGCGGAGCGGTTCTCCAGCTGAATTATCGATCGTTGAGGAGTTTCCGGCATGAACCCAGGCAGGCTTCAGGCCGGAAGCGGCGACCTGCTGGATAGCCTGCTCGAAGAGCGTCCTCTGTGCCGCGGTCTGAGACGAGCCGGCGATCTCGGACGAGGCGAAGTGGGTCATCACGCCATCGAGACGGATCGCGCTTTGGCGGCTCAGCCATCGCAGGACATCGTCCAGCGCTTCGCCGATTGCGACTCCCTGCCGGGCCATGCCTGTATCCACTTCAAGATGCACACGGAATGGCTGTGAGGTTTCGTTCTTCGCAGTCCGAACCAGCGCCTGCAGCTGTTCGATCGTCGAGATGACAGGGATTAGATTCTGCTCCCACATGGAACCCATGTCCTCTTCGAGCGCTTCGCTCATGACGAGCACATGCGGCTGCCGTTCGATTGGAATGCCTGCCTTCCCGAGCGCCGCCCGAACAGTCGCCCCCTCGGAGACGTCCGTCACGCCCAGCCATTCGGCCCCGGCTGAGGCCAGCACCGGAGCACATAGCTCGATTCCGTGCCCATAGGCGTCCGCTTTTACAACCGCGAGCACGGACATTCCGGCAGCCACGCTGTCAGCAAGCAGGCGATAGTTTGCGGCAAGCCGCTGTCCTGAGATTTCCACCCAGTTCTTCACTCTTCTATCCTACGGCCCTATCGGAAGGAGCCGTGAAGATCGAGGAAAGGCTCGCGAGTGGGTTAGAGGACAGCCGAGGGCGCCAGAAGTTCGCGGCGCTCCTCAGCTGACGGTACGACTTGCCTCAGATGATCTTCAAGCCGCTGACCTTTCTTTGGCGTAAAGGTACGCTCGAGGATGGCAACGTCATCCATGCGATCGAGGCGGAAGTCACGAAAGTCTTCGCGCAGTTCGCACCATGAGGTCAGGGTCCACACGCCGCTCCAAAAGACGAGCGCAAGCGGCCATACGCAACGCTGGCTGTTCTCTCCATCTTCACGAACGTACTTGAAGCTGGCGACATGCTGGGATTTGCAGGCGCTATGCAGCATGTCGACGCGAGCCCGAAGGTGCGGGCGCATTCGATGGCCGGGAGCATAGAGCAAAATGGAGTCGAACTCCGTGCGCAGGTCCGCCGGCAGAACAGCTTCGATGCGCTGCAAGGCCTGATCGGCCCCGAGGACGTTCTCTGCGCCTCCCCAGGCGCGCACGAGACGTGCCCCGAGGACGAGCGCGGTCAACTCGCCCCGGGTAAACATCAGGGGTGGGAGATCCATATCGCGGCGGAGGGTGTAGCCGACTCCAGCTTCGCCCTCGATGGGGGTTCCCGCGAGCTGAAGATCTTGAATGTCGCGATAGATCGTCCGCTGCGACACTTGCAGCTTTGAGGCGAGCGTCTGCGCCGTCTGCAGCCTGCCCTGACGGAGAAACTGCACGATTCGGAAGAGGCGGTCTGCGCGTCGCATGGTTTAGAGATTCGGTGCCGGTTCTTAAGCTATCAGTTGCCAGCTGCTGTTTTGCCTGATCGATTTTACGGGCTACTGACAACTGCCTTAGTGGGAATGCAGCCCGATGTGGTTTCCTTCGGAGTCGCGCAAGCAGGCGAAGTGACCGTAGCCGCCAGGCACCGGCGTCTTGGGCATCAGCACCAGGCCACCTGCCGTGGGAACGCGCGCCAGAACATCGTCGAGCTCGCCGTCACAGTTGAGATAGACCATGGTTCCGCCACGACCAGGCTTTTGAAAGGGCCGCTTAACCAGCGTTCCACCAGTGCCTGTTTGCTCCGATGCGAAAAGGGCCATCGGGCGGTCGAGGCTATGACGGTGCATTTTGACGCCGAGCAGCGTCTCGTAGAAATCCGCAGCCCTGTCCAGGTCTTCACAGGGAATTTCGAACCAGTTGATTGCATTCTGTTTTGCTGTCATTTGTCCGCTCATGGGGCGCTCCTTCATCCCTTTCGGGAAACACTCTAGGGCGACTACATCACGAAGCATACTGAAGCCCTACTGACAGCATCATGTCAGTAGGTTTGTCGGGAGGAATCTTTCTTTGAAAGGGATCGAAGATCAGAAATAAGGCGGAAAACTACCGCAGATCGTTCTACCGCAGATCCTTCGACTCCGCTGCGCTCCGCTCAGGACGACACGGTTGAGATTCTGAACGGCGGCATGGAAACAAGTCAGCACGGAGACAAATCGCTCCTCGAAGCCTTTTCTAGTAGCCTCCGCCGCCGTGGTCGCCGGAGCTAAGGTTCTCAAAGCGCGTGTAATCGGAGAGATACGCGAGGTGGACGCTGCCGGTGGGGCCATTGCGCTGTTTGGCGATGATGATCTCGGCCTTGCCCTTGGATTCCGGATCTTCATCGCCGTTTTCATCCTTGTTGTAGTAGCTGTCGCGGTGGATGAAGCAGACAACGTCGGCGTCCTGTTCGATAGAGCCGGATTCGCGGAGGTCGCTGAGCATAGGCTTTTTGTCGCCACCACGCTGCTCACTGGCGCGGGAGAGCTGCGAGAGCGCGATGACGGGGACCTTCATCTCCTTGGCGAGCGCCTTGAGGCCACGAGATACGGCGGCGACTTCCTGGTTGCGATTTTCGAAGCCCTTCTTGCCGGGGCCAGAGGAGCCTGTCATCAGTTGGAGATAGTCGATCATGATGAGATCGAGGCGGCCCTCCTGCTGACGCAGACGGCGCGCCTTGGCACGCATCTCGGCCAGCGTGATGCCGGGTGTGTCGTCGATGAACATCTTCGATTCGATGAGGCGCTCGAGCGCAGCCATCAGCTTGCCCTTGTCCTCTTTGGGCAGGAAGCCGGTCTGGATCTTGCGCGAGTTGACCATTGCCTCGCTGGCGAGCATGCGGCGCAGCAGGCTCTCTTTCGACATTTCAAGTGAGAAGACGGCGACGACCTTGCCGTCGCGGACGGCAGAATTCTGCGCGATGTTGATGGCCCAGGCAGTTTTGCCCATGGAAGGCCGCGCGGCGATGATGATGAGCTCGGAGTCCTGCAGGCCGCTGGTCATGCGGTCGAATTCGATGTAATGAGTGGCGAGCCCGGTGACTTCGCGGCCCTGCTCGTAGAGCTTGTCGATGGAGCCGAAGGAAGATTTTACGATCTCGCCGATGTCGGAGAAGCCTCCGGTGACGGCGTGGTCGGAGATCTCCATCAGGCGAGTGCTGACGTTGTTCAGGACCTCGATGGCTTCCTGGGACTGATCAGCTGCATCGACCATCCCCATATCGCAGACGGTCATTAGCTGACGCATCAGGCTCTTGTCGCGCACGATGCGGACGTAGCTCTCGACGCTCAGCTTGCGCGGCAGACCCTCGCTCAGGGAGGCCAGATAAGGCACGCCGCCGATCGAATCCAGCTCTTTCTGCTTGCGCAGTTCCTCGGCGACGGTAACGATGTCGACTGCGTGCCCCGTCTCGGCGATCCGCAGCATTCCCGCAAAGATGCGTCGGTGCGAATCGAGCGCGAAGTCTTCGGCGGTAAGAAGCATGGTGGCATCGGTGATGGCCAGGGGTTCCACCAGCATCGCACCGAGGATGGTCATCTCCGCGTGGACGGAGGCGGGGCGCTCCTGCTGATCGCCGACGAGTTGGGGATAGGTTGCCATGAATCTCTTACCTTAGCGGAGCATGCACTCAGGTGCTTCCACAGGGTTGTGCAAGGCTGTGGAGAACGAGGAAAAGTCGCCCGTTCCTAAGTTTACGCGGTCATATCCCTGGACAGAAACGCCGGTATCCAAAGAGGAAACCGGCGTTCGGGCGAAGCGGATGTAAGTCGTTTACTTGTGCTTGTAATCCTGGAACAGGTCGGGAAACTGTTGTTTCAAACCGGCGATCTTGGGGACGTCGCAGACCTGGATATAGGGATTGTTCGGATTCTTGTCGGCGTAGTCCTGATGGTAGTCTTCGCCATCATAGAAGGCCTTGAGAGGCACAAGCTGGGTCACGATCTTTTTGGGGAAGACATGCGCCGCATCGAGCTACGCGATGTAGGCAGCGGCGGTCTTCTGCTGCTCCGGGGTGGTGAAGAAGATGGCCGAGCGGTACGAGGTTCCAACGTCTGGCCCCTGGCGATTGAGCTCCGTGGGATCGTGGACGACGGAGAAGAAGATGCGCAACAGGGTTCCATAGCTGATCTTTGTGGGGTCGTAGACGATCTTTACCGATTCGGCGTGGCCGGTGGCCTCGGAGGAGACGGCATCGTAGTTGGCGGTCTCTTTGCTTCCACCCGAATAGCCTGCCGTGGTTGCGGTGACGCCCTTGACTCGCTGAAAGACACTCTGTACGCCCCAGAAGCATCCGCCCGCGAAGACAGCTGTTTCGCTATGCTGTCCCTGGACCTGCGGATCGAGCGCAGGAGCAGGAATCGGCGCTCGCTTCGTCTGTGCGGCAACGTTTGCCATTTTGCGTCCTCCCATCACTAGCACGACGGCGAGAAGCGCGATGAAGATCAGACTCAGCCTTACCCAGGTCGCCCCATTTTTCATCGCAATTCCTCCATCGCACACACCCATTCGACGCGGCAATTGCCTGTCAGGTCACAAAAAGGCTAGGCCACGCTCTGCTGGCGGGCCTGGATCTCGATAAAAACGTGAATGAGACTGATGGCTGCGGGGGTTACGCCGGAGATGCGGCTGGCCTGGCCCAGGGTCTGCGGGCGGACGCGGCCCAGCTTCTCCTTCATTTCGCGGCTAAGCCCACTGATCGCGGTGTAGTCGAATCCGTCGGGAATCGCCTTCTGCTCGGCGCGCTTCAGCTTTTCCATCGACTTACGCTGCTGGTCGAGGTAGCCAGCGAACTTGATCTCGGTTTCAACCGTCTTCATCTCGTTGCGAACCCAGGCGGGCAATCGGGTCTCCTGGGCTGCGTCCATCGCCTCAACCCATTCGCCCAAACCATCCTGCGTCGCGATCAGGCTTCGCAGTACAGGCGCGAGAGATTCGAGGTTTACAGCCGGACGCTTCAGAAGAACTGCGAAGGTCAGGCCCTCGACATTGGTTCCTTCGAGAGTCGCGCGGACTTCGGCAGGAAGCTCGGGTATCTGCACCTTCGTCGCGGCGAGCAGCTTCGCAAAGAACGCGGTGCGCTGCTGCCGGGCTTCGTAGACGACCCAGGCTTCATCGCCGATCAGGCCCAGACGGCGGCCGTGCGGGGTCAGCCTGCGGTCCGCATTGTCGATGCGCAGGTGCAGGCGAAACTCTGCCCGCGAGGTGAACATGCGGTATGGCTCGTTGGTTCCCTTGCTGATGAGGTCGTCGATCAGGATGCCGGTATAGGCTTCCGTACGATCGAGCGTGAAGGGGACGACTGGTTCTCCGCTTGCGGCCGCCTTCACCGCGAGCGCAGCGTTGATGCCGGCCATCAGGCCCTGGCAGGCAGCCTCTTCGTAGCCACTGGTTCCGTTGATTTGTCCGGCGAGATAGAGACCGTCGTATTTCTTTACCTTCAGGGAACGGTCAAGCTCCGTCGGGTCGATTGCGTCGTACTCGATCGCGTAGCCGGGGCGCAGCATCTCGGCATTCTCGAGGCCAGGGATCGAGCGCACCATCGCTGCCTGAACCTCCATAGGAAGGCTGGTGCTCATGCCGTTGATGTAGACCTCGTGCGTGTTCAGGCCTTCGGGCTCGAGAAAGAACTGATGCTGCGCCTTCTCCGGAAAGCGCACGATCTTATCTTCGATGGAGGGGCAATAACGCGGACCAATGGCTTCGATCTGCCCGGAGTACATCGGGGAGCGATGCACGTTGTCGCGGATGAGCTGGAGTGTCTCCGGCGTGGTGTAGGCGATGTAGCAGCTGATCTGCCGGAGGGGCGGAACACCGCCCTTCGCAAACGGCGAGTGGAAGCTGAAGGGGGTAGGCTCGGCGTCTCCCGGCTGCTCTTCGAATCGCGACCAGTCGATGGTGCGTCCGTCGAGTCGCGGAGGCGTCCCGGTCTTCAAACGGCACTCGCGCAGACCGAGCCGCTTGAGGCTTTCGCCCAGAAGCACGCTGGCAGGCTCTCCGGAACGACCTGCCGTGTAGTGCTGTTCGCCGCAGTGGATCAGGCCATTGAGGAACGTGCCCGTCGTGACGACGGTTGCGGACGCCCGGATCTCGCGGCCGTCTCGCAGCTTCACGCCGCGAATGACGCTGTGTGAGGCCTCGCCGGAGGGGCTGGTCTCCACGATCAGGTCAACGACCTCTGCCTGCTTGATAAAGAGATTTGGCTGCGCTTCGAGCACCTCGCGCATCTTCACGCGATACAAAGCCTTGTCGCACTGGGCGCGGGGCGACCACACTGCCGCTCCTCGCGAGGTATTCAGCAGCCGGAACTGGATTCCGCAGGCGTCCGCGACCTCACCCATGACTCCGCCAAGCGCGTCGACCTCGCGTACTAAATGGCCCTTCGCGATTCCGCCGATCGCGGGATTGCAGCTCATCTGGGCGATGAGGTCGAGGTTCAGGGTAAAGATCGCCGTGCGCAGTCCCATGCGCGCCGCCGCCACAGCAGCTTCGCAGCCGGCATGCCCTGCCCCCACGACGAGCACATCATAATGTTCCGTAAACGCCATCCCCTCTATTTTACTGGCCGGAAGGGGTCTCGAGCGATTTGTTTGTGAAGCCGTCCTCCAGGCCGAGTTGTCTCAAAGATGTAAAAAAGAACGCCTTGTGCGCCGCAATCCGCTAAGTGCGTCATAAGCTCAAAGGCGAATGGTTATGGAAGACGCAAACGGTTCTGCGAGTTCAGGTTCGAGCGCGAGGCTTGAGACAGCTTTATGCGCCGTGCTTGCACTGCTTCTGCTGTGGAAGGGCGTGATTCCGGCCTGGCGATCTCTCAACACGGATTTCCCCAACTATTACCTGGTCGCCCGCCTGTTTCGGGAGGGCTACAGTCTCGATCGCATCTATGACTGGATATGGCTGCAGAGGATAAAGGATCACTGGGGGCTGGACCAGACACTGGTCGGTTTCGCGGGATTGACGCCCTGGTCGGCGCTGCCAATCGTTCCGCTTTCGATCTTTTCGGCCCTGACGGCGAAACGGATCTGGATTGTGATCAACCTGGGTTTGCTGGCTGCATGCGTCGAGCTGCTGCATCGTTCGACCGCGCTTGGGCGTCGGCGCATCTGGCTGATTGCATTGCTTGCAGTGTTGCCCCTCCGCACCAGCTTTCTTAATGGACAGATGCACCTGCTGGTTCTGTTCCTCATGGTGCTGGCCTATGTCTTCCATCGCCGTGACCGCGCAGTGTGGTGTGGAGTGTGCATCGCGCTCGCTGGAGCTCTCAAGATCTATCCCCTGCTGTTCGTTCTCTTCTTCCTGTGGAAGCGACAGTGGCGTACTGCGGTGGCGACGGTGATCGCGGCCGGGATTCTCGTGGTGGTTGGGGGATTCACGATGGGGTGGGGTCCTCTCCATACCTATACGTTCGAGATGCTTCCACGGAGCATGCAGGGGGAGATGCTCGACCCTTACAATCTGCACGCGGCATCGGCGACAGCTCTCTTTCATCGTCTCTTTCTGTTTGAGCCATCTCTCAATCCCACGCCTCTGCTTGCCTCACCCACTCTCTATGCCGTTTTGTATCCTCTCTGGCAGGCGGCGATTCTGTTTCCCCTATTCGCTCTTATTCGTCCTCTCAGTGGATCTTTGCGGGAGCAGACGGAGTGGGCAGGCTTTCTCTTGGCTTTGCTGCTTTTGTCGCCAGTGCCTTCGAGCTATCACTTCGTAGTGATGATCCTGCCTGCCGTTCTGCTGATCGATGGACTGGCCCAGGAGAACCGACGCGGCCTCATCTCCATCGCTGTATTGCTTTACCTGTTCGTTTCGGTATCCGGTTTCATCGCACCGAAGTCTGACACCAGCTCAGGCCTGAATTCACTCCTCATGACCTCCCGCCTGTGGTTTGGGATCGCTTTGTATGCGGTTTTGTTCGTTTGGCTTCGCCGTGATCCTGAGCGGAGAGGATTGCAGCATGAGCGTAACCGCTACGCTCTGCTCATTGCACTCACAGGGATCGCGCTGACGTTGAGCATTGCGAGCTATCACCGTCACTTCCTTAATCGGGACCAGGAGATGGGACGCCGCATCGCGCCACCAGCCACGACATTGCTTGCCACCCAGCCTCATGCCGACTTCAGCCGTGACCTCTTCGTGGCCATGTGGCCCAACGGTTATAGCATTTCCGAAGCTGATGGGCCTGTACTTCTTAACCGACATGCTCGGCGATTTACAGATCAACTCTCGTTCACGGTATCTCCGGATCACAGAATCTTTGCAGAGGTTGCAGACTCTTCGGGCTCTCGCATCGTTCGCGGCTCTGATCTCGCACCTGTAATAGAGGACGCGGAGTCTCCTGCGATCTCTGCCGATGGCAACCAGCTTGCCTTTATCCGCGAGCACAAAGGTCGAGGCAGCTTATGGTCTATGCCTCTGGACGCGGAGGCTTCATTGAAGCCACTGTCACCGGTGCGTCTCACGGGCGAAGATTACGACGTACGCGATATCTCGTTTCTTCGCTCGGGCGCTCTTCTTTTTCTGGCGAAGCATGAGGGGTCGGCTGGGTTATTTTCCATCCAACCGGGCGCCGCCCTTACGGTTCCGTTCTTTTCTCCCGGGGTCGAGATTGGGAATTTTTCTGTGTCGCCGAATGAGCGCTACATGGCGTTTACGGAACGAATTCATAACCGCTGGCAGCTCGCTGTGCTGGATATGTCGAACCGCCAGGTAAAAGTTCTTACGACGACGGACTGCAACGCGTACACTCCAGCATGGTCGGCGAGATCGTCTATCGTTTACGCAACGGACTGCGGACGCGGTGTTGGACTTACGGCCTTGGCTGCCTTCGATATCTCCGCATCGAAGCCATAAAACCCGCATGTTCCTTCTTTACATTCTGAGCTGCCTCGATAGAATCACGGCATGCTCGTCTGCCGATCCTTCTCTGCCGTTGCACTGCTTTGTGCGTCGCTGACGGTTCATGCACAGAGCTCGACTGCACTCAGCACGACGGCAATCACAACCGACCCCGCGCCAGACAAGGCGAATCCTGCGGCTATGCGATCGTTTCAGCTGCCTAGTCATGGAGCGCTGCTCAATGCGCTGGTCTACGTTGCGGCTGGAGCGGGTCCGCATCCCATTGTGATTCTTCTGCACGGCTTTCCAGGAAACGAGCGCAACCTGGATCTCGCGCAGGCAATTCGACGTGCAGGATACGACGTCCTCTTCTTTGACTACAGGGGATCCTGGGGCTCTCCGGGCGATTTCTCTTTCATTCACTCTATTGAAGACACGCACGCCGCGATCGAATTTCTTCACGATTCTGCAAATGCAGCGAAGTTCCGAGCGGACCCCAGGAAGATTCTTCTTATTGGTCACTCCATGGGCGGAATGATTGCTGCAATTACCGCTTCGGAGGAGCCGGAGAATGCCGGCATCCGGTTCGTCGGTCTCGTCTCCGCGGCGAATATGGCGGGCCGGGTCCTGCCTGCTGTAAGAGCGAATCAACAGGAAGCCGCGCTGCCTCAGATTGGACGAGGGTTGGCTGCCGAGGGAATGGCGCCGCTTGCCGGTTGCACGCCGGAGTCGCTCGCCCGGGAGCTGCTGGTGAACGCCGCGCGCTGGAACATCCCTGATCTTGCGCCGAAGCTTGCTAGGCGTCCGATCCTGGTGATCACATCCGATGACGGCCTTGCCCCCGCAAACAACGAGCTGATCGAGAACCTGCACAAGCTTGGCGATACGGAGGCACGCTCCGTTCACTTTGCCACGGACCACTCCTATTCGGATCATCGCATTGCGCTTCAGCAGGAGATTCTGCGAAGCCTTGATGTTGCCCACATGCGCTGATTCAACGACAACGGGGAAGCAACCGACACAAGCCCATTCTCATCCTCACTGATAGCGTGCTGCCGCGCGCTGTAACCTTGATCATGATGACGATTGCTAACGTACTTCAATTTCGCCACACCTGGTTCGCCGCCGTCTTCTATTTCTGCGGCTTTATCGTTGCAGCGAATCTGATCCACTACCTTCTGTTTCGCATCCTTAAAAAGAAAGAAGAGAAAAGGATCGGCAGCCGCTGGGGGATTCAGCAGCATTTGAGCCATCCCGCACGCGCCATCTTTTTGCTGACCTGCGCCGGAATTGCCCTTCCGCTTCTGCCGTCATTGCCGTCGAATCTGAACGGCATTATTCGTCAGGGATTGCTAATGGCGGTGGTTCTCTGCCTTGGCTGGTTCGCCGTTAGCTGTGTCTATGTTTTGCAGGAGTTCCTGCTCCAGCGTTACGACCTGAAGTCCGAGAATAATGTTCGCGCGCGCCGCTTTCACACGCAGTTTCAACTCTTCCGCCGCATTCTGATCACCTTTGTCGTTGTTGTAACGATCGGTGCTCTTTTGTGGACCTTTAACGATCCGCGAATATGGCATTACGGCTCGGGACTTCTCGCCTCCGCTGGTCTCGCTTCGCTGATCGTTGCCACCGCGGCCAAGTCCACGGCATCGAACTTTTTCGCTGGTCTTCAGATCGCGATTACGGAACCGATTCGGATCGATGATGTGGTCGTCATCCAGGGGGAGTGGGGGCGTATAGAAGAAATTACCTCCGCCTACGTCGTCGTTCGCATATGGGATCTGCGTCGCCTTATCGTTCCGCTCAGTTATTTTATTGAGAATTCATTTCAGAACTGGACCCGCGAATCTTCGGACATCCTTGGCACTTCGTTCCTGTATGTGGATTACGCGATTCCCGTCGAAGAGCTAAGGGATGAGCTGAAACGCATGGTGGAGGCCTCATCGCTGTGGGATAAAAGGGTTTGCGGTCTGCAAGTAACGAACCTGTCCGAGCGCACGATGGAGCTGCGCTGCCTGGTCAGCTCACGCAACTCAAGCGAGAACTTTGATTTGCGCTGCCTCGTGCGCGAGAAGATGATTGCCTACATTCAGCAGCACTATCCAGAATCGTTCCCGACGACGCGCTTCGCCGCTACTTCGGAGATCCCCATCGACCTGAAACAACCTGCACCGGGAGATCAAGCGATTCTCTCGCCCGGCCGATCGGAATCCATGGACTATCGTTGATTGCAACGATGGCTTCGAAAGGTCACGAGAGCATCGATCCCCGGCAAAGGCTACACTTGATACCGACATGGACCTCAAGCAGCTTAACGATCACTTTGGAATCCCCAACGTTCTTCACTTCGACGAGCATGCGGGGCTCTCTCGCGCCGTCATTACAGCTCCAGCCGCCAGCGCCACGGTCTATCTGCAGGGGGCGCACCTCACGCATTGGCAGCCAACAGGTGAGCAGCCAGTTCTCTTCATGAGCCGGAAGAGTGACTTTCTTCCGGGGAAACCCATTCGCGGTGGGGTTCCGATTGCCTTTCCGTGGTTCGCGACCGACTCGAAGGAAGACCGTTTTCAGGGCAAGCCCGGTCCCTCTCATGGCTTTGCCCGAATCCAGGACTGGACTCTCAGCTTTGCGGCGCTATCCGGCGATGATCTCCATCTCACCTTTACGCTTGGGCCTACCGAGCTCAGCCGCCAGATGGGCTTCGATCACTTTCGTCTCGCCTTCGAGCTGGTGATAGGGCGCAGCCTTACGATGCGTCTCGCTGTCGCGAACGATTCAGAGGCCCCCCTACAGTTTGAAGAGGCGCTGCATACCTATTTTGCCGTCGGCGATGTCCATGAGGTTTCTATTACAGGGCTTGAGCCGACGGGTTACGTCGACAAGACGGATCACTTTCGCTTCAAGCCTGCGGCCAACGCACCGCTTCGGCTGACCGGATTCACAGACCGCGTCTACCCCAATACCACGGCGACCTGCACCATCCATGACGAACAGATCAAGCGCACGATCACGGTCGAAAAGAAAAACTCCAACACTACGGTCGTCTTCAATCCATGGAAAGAGTTGCCTGACATGGGGCCGGATGAGTGGCATGAGATGGTCTGTGTCGAGACCGTGAACGCCGGGCAGAACACCGTGACGCTGGCATCCCGGTCGACCCATGTCATGGAGGCCCACATTACAGTGCAGAAATCGCAGGAGAAACGAGGCTGACCATGCTGATCCTCGCATCGTCGTCACCCCGGCGCACCCAGTTGCTGAAGCTTGCGGGCCTTGATTTCACAGTGGAGGCAGCCGATATCGATGAGCGAATCCAGCCGGACGAAGCCCCGGCGACTTATGTGCAACGGCTCGCACTCGAGAAGGCACAGGCAGTCTGGGATCGTCACAGGTCGGAGGAGAATGCTGACCTCGTCGTGCTGGGCGCGGACACCACGGTAGTGTGCGATGGCATGATTCTTGGAAAGCCTGTCGATCAGACAGATGCTCGAAGAATGCTGGAGATGCTCGCCGGCCGCACGCACCAGGTGCTTACCGGAATCGCCGCCGTCTCGCGTCGCGGGCTGTTTAGCGAAATCGAGATTACGCAGGTCTTTTTCGACCTGATCAGCGAGGAAGAGATGGTTCACTATCTCGCCAGCGGCGAGCCTATGGATAAGGCGGGTGCTTATGGAATCCAGGGCTATGCAGCTCGATGGATTCCGCGGATCGAAGGCTGCTTCTTCAACGTAATGGGATTGCCTCTTGCACGCACGATGGAGCTGCTGGCGAAGGAATGTGAAGGACGCAGCGAAGCGCAGCCGCCGGTCTCGAGGCTCGCCGCCCGGTAAGGAGCTTAGGTGATATCTGTAGCAATTTACGGAGTCATCTGGCTTTCAAGCGGACTTCTCGCCTCGGTCGGAGTCGCGGCGAGTTTCTTGAAAGCGCTATAGACGAACGATCCGAGATACCACCCGTCCATATATTTATAGGGAGTCTCTCCGGTTGTGTAGTGGCCGCAAGGCAGCACCTTCGAGACATAATCGATCCCCAGCCTGTCGAAGTTCTTCAGCACATCAAGCGAGAACTCCTGCAGAAAGGTGAGGTCGTAGGTTGCGTGGACGACCAGCACGCGTTTGGAATTCGCAGCGAACCGGTCCATGTACGACAGGGGACTGATGGACGTGAAGACCCGCCGCACATCATCCTGGGTCAGCCCTTGTTGTTCAAAGGATGCACGGATATGGCGCGTACTCTGACCGGTCCAGACCACATCGCCGAACCATGTGGAGGCGTGGTTGAAGGCACAGACGCGCAGGCGCGGGTCGAACGCTGCGGCGATGAAGGCGTAGCAGCTTCCCAGGCTGGTGCCCAGTACGCCTATCTGCTCGTAACCCTGCTGCTCCAGCCAGTCGATGCAACTCCGGATATCAACGACCGCCTGGCGGCACGCCTCGATGGTGCGGCCGATATTCGAGCTCACGGCATAGTCCGAACGCTCCAGCTCGGACGGCCTGCGAATGTCATGGTACGGTTTTGAGAGCCGCAGCGCTGAGATGCCAAAGCGATTGAACAGTGTGCACAAAGCATTGTGGCTGAAGGCGTCGGCGTTCCACTGCGGCATTACGATCATTGCCTGCTTCACTCTCTTATGCGAAGGCTCAGGCGCGGGATACCAGCGCGCATTGACGATGTCGTTCTCCGGATAGCGGGTTCGCACGGGAGAGGTAAATCGCAGGAACTCCGCCGTGGAAAGCTCGCCTGAATGTGCCTGCCGCTTCATCTCTGCATCCTGCTCAAGCGTCTCCGGACGCACGTTCGTCGGGAAGAGCTGCGGATGGCGGTGTTCGAGCCGGAAATCCACTGGCGTCTCATAACCAAAGAATTCATCTGCCCGCTCAACAATTTGGTTGTTAAGCGAGACCATGCGGTCGAATCCTGAAGCGCCTGTAAGATTGCTGGCCTGGATGAAATCGCTTAGCCAGTCCTCGCCCCACTCCAGCGGCCTGACAATGCGGTTGGTGTCGCGCGTGGTCAACGCCGTCTCCCAGGCGTACATCCACTTCGCGTAAAGCTTTCCGAGCATCCTTCTAGTTTATCAAGCGATGACGGTGACCAAATGAATCCCGATCAGACTTCGGCTACCACCATGCAGACCCGTCCCACGATATGGTCTCCAGGAGATTCATTCGGGACCAAGGGAAGCAGTTGTACGGGGAAATCGCGCACATAGGGCTTGAGAATGAGATGGCGCTCATCGAAGTCGACGTGGCGAAGCAGGAGCATGGGACCAAAGCGGACAGCATAGATGCTAGCCTGGTTCGCGCGATAGGGGGCGAGGGAATTGTAATGACGGTCCAGCACGGCAATGGATCCGGGCGGGAGCAGGGGAGCCATCGCCGTAGCCTGTTGCGCATCTGTGCGCACGGCGAGGAACCGTTGCCAGTGGGTGCGGCGGGTGGCGGGGCGCGCGCGGTTCTCGTACAGCCTGGAGGTTGAGACTGGAATCACCTCAATCGTTGCGGCAGGCGCGATCGAGACATCCTCCATCGCGGAGGAGGGAGAGACGATCGGAACCGACTCCACCGGGTCCAGTTCCTGTGCAAGGGGAGGATTTTCCCTGCCGGCAGTTAACTCCAAAGGAAGAATCTCCTCGATCCTGAGGTTCTGGGCCGCCAGAACGCGGTCGAGGCCTTCAAGCGATAAAGCACGCTTCCGATTGAGAAAGTTAGAGATGTGCGCCTGCTGAAGAGCCAGATGGACCAGTTAATGGGAATCGGCCAGCCGGGTCGACTGATTCAACTGGAGGAGCGCGTGGAGCGACACGAGCGAAGCGTGCAGCGGGTGAAGGGATTCACCGCTGCCGTGGGCACTCTGGTGACGATGGCGCACCTCGCGATCGATTACTTCCGGCGATAAGAACAACGAGACTCGAGGAGAATGACGATGGATTTTTTTAAAATCTTCCTGCGCGCGCTGGCATTTCTGCCGGCCGCGCTACACGGCACCGAAGCCTTGATCGGGCAGGGCGGAGGCGAGCAGAAGAAAAAGGCGGCGATTGAGATTGTGGGCGCGGCCATCAACATCACCGACGCGGTGACGTCGAAGCAGATCGCCGATGCCGACCGCTTTACCGCAGGGCTGGGCGCCATCATCGATGGCGTGGTCGAATGCTTGAACGCAAGCGTGTGGGCAAAGCCGTAGTGGAAGAGCGCGTGTCCTCAGCGGCCGGTGGAGAAGATGGAGGAGAGCTCGTGCGGGGCAACGACCTCGAGCTGTGAGTAGGTGCATTCGGCAGGCGGCTTGTCGGTACGCCAGCGGCGGAACTGCGCCATGTGGCGAAAGCGCGTGCCCTGCATGTGCTCGTAGGCGACTTCGACGACAAGCTCGGGTCGCAGTGGCTGCCAGGAGAGGTCCTTGCCCTGGCTCCATCGGCTTTGGCCGCCCGGCATGCGCTGATTCTCAGCCGCGCCGCTGGCCTCAGCCCACGATCGCCAGGGGTGATCTGCGAGCGCGTTGCGGCGATAGGGCTCGAGAAATTCAACGAGCTCACGCCGCTTCGCCTGGGTGAAGCTTGCACAAACTCCGACGTGCTGCAGCGATCCGGAGGCGTCGTAGAGGCCAAGCAGGAGCGATCCGATAGCCTCGTTCTCGGCGTCCTTGTGCCAGCGGAAACCTGCGACGACACAGTCGCAGTCCCGTTCGTGTTTCACCTTGAGCATCGTGCGTTTGTTCGGCTCGTAAAGTCCAGTGATGGGCTTGGCCATCACGCCGTCGAGTCCCGCGCCTTCGAAGCGCCGGAACCAGTCGCGCGCCGTAGCCACGTCCTGCGTCGTTGGCGTGATGTGGATGGGCGGCTTCGCTTTCGCCAGTAGCGATTCCAATTCGGAGCGTCGTTGCTCGAAGGGCTGCTGGGTCAGGTCGCGATCGCCGACGGCGAGCACATCGAAGAAGACGACGGAGGTGGGAATCTGTTGCGAGAGCAGTTTGATACGCGACGCGGCAGGGTGAATGCGAAGCTGCAGCGCGTCGAAATCCAGCCCGTCTGCTGCCGCAATGACGATCTCTCCATCAAGTACGCAACGCTCGGGAAGCTGCGACTTCAGTGGGTCGAAGAGTTCGGGGAAGTAGCGGTCGAGCGGCTTCTGATCGCGGCTCTGAATCAGGAGCTCATCGCCGTCGCGAAAGATCAGCGCGCGAAAGCCATCCCACTTGGGCTCGAAGATCCAGGCATCGCCTTCGGGAATCTCGTCGACCCGCTTGGCGAGCATGGGCAGCACAGGTGGTGATACAGGAAGGTTCACGCTGCGATGGTATACCCCCGCCTCGAATTTATACCCATGCGCTGACGATGCGGCCAGCGCTTCCCAGCAGTTTCAGATTGTCCTTGCGATCTGCAAAGTAACGGGCGTTGATCTGTTCGCCACCGAGATCCTCGATCGTGTGAAAGGCCGTAAGCTCGGCGGCCATCTCGGGAGGGGTGAAGAAGAGCTGAAAGGGCTCGCCGGCGAGCTGGACCCGCGAGGCAAGAGAATCGTGCGCGAGCTGTTCAAAGTAGGGCAACGCGGAACGGGGTTGGCCGTAGTCCATGACGACGCCGCTTCCGGCAGGCAAGGTCGCGATGAGCGAAAGCGTGGAGCGGAAGGCCGGCTGGGTAAGGTAAGGTACGACGCCGAGCCAGGCGAAAAATGCGGGACGCGAGGCATCGAAGCCCGCGCCAGTGAGTTGAGTCGCGAGCAGCTGATGCTCGAAGTCGACCGGGACATAGGTGAGGCTGGAGGGAATGGAGATGCCATTGGCAGCGAGCAGCTCATGTTTCCACTGCTGTGTGGCCGGGTGATCGACCTCGAAGACGTGCAGCCCCGGAAATGGATTGCGATAAGCGAAGGTGTCGAGACCGGCACCCAGCAGGACATACTGAGTCACTCCGCGTGCCACGGCCTGGGCGAGCAGGTCTTCTGCATAACGGCTGCGCGCCACCATAAAGGCTCGCAGCGAGACTGAGAACGGCTTTTGCAGCTTGGTGACCGTGCGTTCAACCTCGGGGAGGTATTCGCTGCCGAGGATGGGGACAGCGACAGGGTCGTTGAAGACGAGCGGCTGCGCGTCATAAAGCTGGTGTGCGGCGCGACGCATGGCGACGCGAAGGGCAGTGCGGGATGGGCGGGCGGCTTCCATGGCTTTCCTCAAGTTTAATAGGTTGTTGAGGAGCCGATGGAGATGGATGGTGATCTTCCTGTTAACTCTTCTTCGCGGATGCAGTGTCGAAGATGCCCAGGCCCGGTAAAGTTAAAGGTACGGTGAGCCAGCCTTCCTCAAAATCATTGACCCCACCCCGGCCCAAAGGATTTCTGGCTCGATCCTCCGCATTGGCCGTCGCCAGCGGTATTCTGATGAGCCGTCTGCTGGGGCTGGTGCGGGATCGCGTCTTCGCGCACTACCTTGGCAACTCGGATGTTGCCGATGCCTTCCGCGCGGCCTTTCGCATTCCCAACTTCCTGCAGAATCTCTTCGGCGAGGGCGTCCTCTCGGCGTCCTTCATTCCGGTCTACGCTCGGCTCAGGGCAGAGGAGCGTAACGAGGAGGCTTCAGAGCTGGCCGAGGCGATCTTTGCGATTTTGCTGCTGGTTACGTCGGTGCTGGTGCTGTTAGGAGTCTTCGCCGCGCCATGGCTGATTGACATCATTGCTCCCGGCTTCCATGGCGCGAAGCGTGCCCTGACTGCTCGACTGGTGCAGATCCTGTTTCCGGGAGCTGCGCTGCTGGTGTTCTCGGCTTGGTGCCTTGGAGTTCTGAACAGTCATCGGAAGTTTCTGCTGTCCTATGCCGCTCCGGTGATCTGGAATTTGACCATGATCGCCGCCTTCCTATGGGATGCGGGACGCCAGGGGGAAGAGCATCTTGCAATAGTAATTGCTGTGGCCTCGGTGATCGGCAGCGGGCTGCAGTTTGCGATCCAGGTGCCGTCCGTTCTAAGTTTGCTGCGGCCGCTGGCGCTTCGGGTGAAGTTTCGCGGCACTTCCGTGCGATCCGTGGTGCGCAACTTCTTTCCCGTCTTTCTCAGTCGCGGAGTAGTCCAGATCAGCGCCTATCTCGACTCCCTGCTTGCGAGCTTCCTGCCTACGGGAGCCGTCTCCGCTCTTGCCTACGCGCAGACTCTGAACTCGCTTCCGGTGAGCCTTTTCGGCATGGCGGTCTCCGCCGCGGAGCTGCCGGCGATGTCGAGCGCGCTGGGAAGCTCGGAGCAGATTGCCGAAGTACTGCGTGACCGGCTCGCGCAGGGGCTCAAAAACATCGCATTCTTTGTCGTTCCCTCGGCGGTGGCATTCCTCATCCTGGGTGACGTGATTGTAGCGACGATCTATCGGACCGGACAGTTCACGACGAAGGACGTGATGCTGGTGTGGACCGTGCTGGCCGGTTCTGCGGTCGGACTGCTGGCGTCAACCTCCGGCAGGCTGTATTCCTCCGCTTTCTATGCGCTGCGCGATACGCGTACGCCGTTGCTCTTTGCGGTGATCCGTGTTGCTCTTACGGTCCTCCTGGGATATTTTTTTGCGCTTCCGCTGCCGAGATTGCTCGGAATCGACCGTCATTGGGGAGTCGCCGGGCTTACATTCTCGGCTGGCCTTGCCGGATGGGTCGAGTTTGTTCTGCTGCGAAAAGAGCTTCACAAGAGGATCGGCGCGGTTCCGTCCCAGCGCTCCCGGACGGCGCGGCTGTGGGGAGCCGCGGTGCTGGCGGCTCTGATCGGCTATGGCGTGAAGATGGTGCTTCCAATTCGGCCCAGCCATTATTCCTCGCTTCTGATCGGGACGATTGTGCTTCCTCTCTTCGGAGTGCTGTATGTGGTCTTCAGCCATGTCATGGGCGTCGCCATGCCGAGCAGTCTGCAGCGGTTCCTCCGGCGTAGTTAGGGAAATCACGGAAAATCCATCGTCTCCAAGGCTCATCCACCTTCCTTTTTTGCCGATGAGAGCTGTGTCGTGAAGCAACACCCACGGGAGAGAGAGATGATCCGGCAGGCGATCAATTGCGATATGTGCGGGGCGGAGAGGCTGGAGCCCACGAGTCATTGGTTTGTGGCGGACGAGCTGGGCGGCGAGCTGAGGCTGCGCGGGTGGGAGCCCCCGAAGGGCTCCCGGAAGAACGTGAAGCATCTGTGCGGACAGAAGTGTGTACAGCGCCTGATGGACAATTTTACGGCGTCGATGATGGCCGGTCTGCAGATGGGCAAGAGTGCGAAGGAAGTTGCCTTCGAAAAGAAGGAGCCCCTTACCCAGACCGCAACCGATCACGAAGACATGCCAATCCTCGAACGGATGGGTTATGACCGCGAGACCGCAGCCCTGATCGAGGCGGAGTCCTGGGCCGGGCCGGTACGGCCGAAGGAGAGTACGTGGGGTGCGGACGCCAGGACCAGTAGCGAGAACCATGCTTCGGCGGCTCGGAGTGCGAAACCGCAGGGAGTTCGCCCGTTTCAGCGTTCGGCTTAGGCGAGCCGAACGGATGTTTGAGGGAAGATGCGTACCCGGTGAAGGGATGAACTAGAATCACCGAACGATGAGTCCTGCTAAGTGCTGCCTGATTGTTCTGGCCACGCTCTTCGGGCGGCTTTCGGCCCAGGTGGCGGCAGGACCCGTTCTTACGACTTCGCCAAGGATTCATTATCCGCCGATCGCGCGGGCGGCGCATGTGGAAGGCGATGTGGTCGTCAGGTTCTCGATCGATTCGGACGGCCGTACGACTTCGGTCCAGACATTGTCAGGACCTTCCATGTTGCGGCCTTCAGTCGAAGGCCAGATCAAGGAGTGGCGGTTCAGGGTACCGCTGCCACCAAATGCGCAGAGCGATTTTGAGGCGGTCTATAAATTCCGCCTGCGTCCTGCGGACGACAACCTCGATGACGACCTTGATGCTCCGCCGTACGATCCCTGCTGTGGGGATCTGATAATTCTGCCACTAGGTGCTATGGCAGTTACGGGCGAGGTGTGCAGTCTCGATGGAAGCCAGAAGATCGATGTAACTCCGGCTGCTGCGGGGTCTGCCGAGGATCGTTGTCCGGATGACAAAGAGAAGCAGGTTCCGACCAGTTCGGATGCGGATGATTTTGTCGAACTCTTTCGTGCGTGCTGGAAGGGATGCCTTGACTACAAGGTTCGCGTCTATCGTGATGGCCGCGTGGAATGGCATGGCAGGGATCAGGTTGTGACGAAGGGAGAAGGCAGGGGACAGATTTCTGCGAAGGCTGCTTCTGCACTGGTTTCTAAGTTCCAGGCGCAATCTTTCTGGTCGGCATGTTCAGCAGTGCCCCCTCCATTAAGCCAGGATCGCGATATAAACGAGTTCAAGGGCGGTGACTACCTTACGGCGAAGATTGGCGATCATGTGAAGTCGGTGAACGCAAATAGTTCCTTTGGGACCGAGGCTGAGTCAGGGAAGCGGTTTGAGTGGGCTATTGATAAAACGGCGAACACGCATGACTGGATCCATGGCGATGCCGTTTTCGAGCCGTTCGAGAACATGTCGCGCGATATTTTGATGCCGAAGCCCGGCATGACCGCGCTCATACGATCGACCTACCACTTCAGTCCTTCGACCGGGCAACTGACGCATGAAGCGTTGAAACATCTCCTGGCATCGAACGTGGATGTGGATGCCACGGATGAGAGCGGATGGACGGCATTGATGTATGCCGCCGAGTTGAACTCGGACAATCGGCCTGTGGATCTTCTGCTGGAGGCGCATGCGAATGTAAATCGCGCCTCATTCCACGGCGATACTGCCTTGATGATGGCGGCATACGACGGCAGGCTTAGCGAGAGCCTGCTGAAAGCAGGCGCGGATATCAATGCGCGTAACGCGGATGGTGTCACGACGCTGATGCTTCTCGCGCAACACATTGATCCGGACGAATTGCATGAAGCGATCGCTGCAGGAGCCGATCCCACCGCTCAGGACCGTGAAGGCCGCACTGCCCTCGATTATCTGCGGGCAGCATCCTGTGAGAAGGCGATCGTTCCTTTGCCGGAACCCGAGGCGCGGATTGCGCCTAACGAACAGCCGCCCTGTCCTTCCAACAGCGAAGAGTACAGGAAGAGCGAGGCGCTGCTGAAGGTTGCGATGAAGAAAAAGCCGAAGTAATTCTCAGGCGGATTTTTCAGTCTGCTTTGTCGGTCCAGTCATCCAGGCAAGGGCCTGGGCAAGATACTGCTTCATCTCTTTGCGATTGACGATCTCGTCAAGGAAACCGTGTTCGAGAAGGAACTCGGAGCGCTGGAAGCCTTCGGGCAGCTTCTGGCGGATGGTCTGTTCGATGACGCGTGGTCCGGCGAAGCCGATCAGCGCGCCGGGCTCGGCGATATTGAGGTCGCCCAGCATGGCGAAGCTCGCTGTAACTCCACCAGTGGTGGGGTCGGTCATCACCGAGATGTAGGGAATCTTTTCATCATCCATGCGCGCCAGGCCAGCGGAGACCTTGGCAAGCTGCATCAACGAGGCGATGCCCTCCATCATGCGGGCACCCCCTGAGGCCGAGAGGATGTTAAGGGGATGGCGGGTCTCGAGGGAGCGATCGACCGCACGCGCGATGGTTTCTCCGACCACCGAGCCCATGGAACCGCCGATGAAGCTGTACTCCATTACCGAAAGGACAACCGGTTGGGAGCCGATATTGCCCAAGGCGTTGATGATGGCGTCGTTGAGGCCGGTCTTCCGGCGGGCGTCTTCCAGGCGTTTCTTGTAAGGCTTCAGGTCCGTGAATTCAAGGGGATCGGTGGAGCGCAGGTCGAGATCGACAAGCTCATAGCCGGGTTCGAGGAGGCTGTTGATGCGCTCACGGGCCCCGATGCGGAAGTGATAGCCGCACTTGGGGCACACCTGCAGGTTGGCTTCGAGATCAGCCTTGAAGATCACTTCGCGGCACTTCGGGCAACGAACCCACAGGCCTTCGGTGCGGACCGTTCTTTCGGAATCGTTGACGATCTCGTTCTCTTCGCGTTTGAACCAGCTCATGCCTGTCGTATGCCTTCCGGGGGTACCCCGACTATTGTAGCGGTTCGCGTGCGTTCAGCCAGTAACGATGCCCATACAGAGGATGGCACAGGCGATGGCGAAGAAGTCCTCGCTGACAGTGACATGCCAGGTCTTGCAGCCGAGGCGGTGGGTGAGTTGGCGCCGAAGCTGATACGCCGTGAAGGCTCCCACAAGCGAGCCGAGGACTCCGAGGATAACGCCTTCCACTCCCGGAGCATCCAGCGAAGAGGCGACGATGGCCCCGACCAGGCCCCCGAAAAAGAAGCGGATGATGAGCACAGTGGGGCGCGTGGGGCGTGGCATCCGGGAGTACTTGTCCATGACATATTCAAGAAGGGCCAGCACGGTAAAGGCGATCACGACCGGAAACTTGGCAGACCACCCGGCCCAGTCGTCGACTGGGAGAAGCTTAAGCCAGGCAAACCAACAGAGGACCGTCATCGGGGTCATGGTCCGCATGCCCGTGATGAAGCCGAGCAGCGGGATCGCGATGAGCCAGGTGAGGACCTCGATGGTCATGAAAGCCAAATCCTCCGTATTAGATCAACACTGCCTACAGGGTGCAGTTGCTCCACAGTTAAGATGGACGAGCCGAATGTACACGAAGTCTCGCTGGAGCCCACAGGGTAAACGAAAGCAAGAAAGCCCGGCAGTATCTCAGGGGGAGATGCTGCCGGGCTTCGGAACTGCTGTGAAGCGGATCAGGCTACGGGCTGGGGCTGACGGAGCCAGTCATAGAGCGGAAACTGTTCAGCCAGTTCGGTGACTTCGCCGCGAATCTTACGCAGAGCTGCGGGGTCATTGCGCTTGTCGAGCGCGTTGGCGATCCAGCCTGCGATCCGGCGCATCTCGGCTTCCTTCATGCCCCTTGTGGTCAGGGCCGGAGTTCCGATACGAATCCCGCTGGGCTTCATAGGCGGGTTGGTGTCGTAAGGAATTGCGTTCTTATTGACCGTGATGCCGGCTTCGCCGAGCGCGTTTTCCGCCTCGGAGCCCAGGATTCCCTTCTGGAAGACATCGACGAGCATCAGATGATTGTCGGTACCACCGGAGATGATGCGGAAGCCCTCGCCAGCCAGAGCTTCGGCCAGAACCTTGGCGTTGGCAACAACCTGGTGGGCATAGGTCGAGAATGTCGAGTCAAGAGCCTCTTTGAAGGCGACACCCTTGGCAGCGACGATATGCATGAGTGGGCCGCCCTGTTGGCCGGGGAAGACGCTGCGATCGACGGCCGCGGCGTGCTCCTGCTTGCAGAGGATGAGCCCGGCGCGAGGTCCGCGCAGGGTCTTGTGGGTGGTGGTGGTCGTGATGTGGGCGTGGGGCACCGGCGAGGGGTGCGCTCCTCCTGCGACCAGGCCAGCGAAGTGCGCCATATCGACCATAAGGAAAGCTCCGACCTTGTCGGCGATCTCCCGCATACGGGGGAAATCGAAGATGCGTGGGTAGGCGCTGCCTCCCCCGACAATCACCTTCGGCTTCTCGCGGAGAGCCAACGCTTCGAGCTCGTCATAGTCGATGGTCTCGGTATCCTTGCGGACCTGGTAGCCGACGATGCGGTAGAGCTTGCCTGAGAAGTTGAGTTTGTGCCCGTGGGTCAGGTGGCCGCCGTGCGCCAGGTCGAGGCCCAGAAGGGTGTCGCCGGGATTGATGATCGCCATGTAGGCGGCGGCGTTGGCCTGCGAGCCCGAGTGCGGCTGCACGTTGGCGTGCTCGGCCCCAAAGAGCTGTTTGGCCCGATCGCGGGCGATGTTCTCGACCACGTCCGCGAACTCGCAGCCACCGTAGTAGCGCTTGCCGGGATAGCCTTCGGCGTATTTGTTGGTGAAGACGGTTCCGGCGGCCTCCAGCACGGCGCGGCTGACGAAGTTTTCGGATGCGATCATCTCGAGGCCTTCGTGCTGGCGGACGACTTCGTTTTCGATCTGCGCGGCGATCTCGGGATCGGCTTGGGCAAGCGGAGCGTTCTGGTCGATAGGCATAGTCTTATTTTATGCCGGGTAGGCCCTCAGGCCTATGCCGGGCAAACCTGCTTCCTTCTAACTCCCCATCATGGAGCGAAGAAGGATGTCCCGGAGTTCAATCGCTCCGGGGAGGATTCGAAGAAGAATTCCTAGAAGGCGCTGACTCCCTCTTCCGTAACCAGTTGATCCACCCGGATATTCATTGCCTCGCCGAGTTTGCGGAAGTCTTCACGCCAGTTATCGGTCCAATAAGTACGGTCGCTGCGGCGCAGAAGATCGTTCCATATGTTCTGCGCCTGCCAGAAGTTAACCTCGAAGGGGAGCTGATGAAAGGTTTCCGCGATCGCTAGTGTGTCGGAAAGAACTTTGGCTGCCGGCTCGTCACCGGCTGCAGCGGCTTCAAGCGCCACCATGGCGCGCTTCATACGCTGGCCCGCCTCGTAGCCGAGTTCCTGGGTATTAAGGGTAATGTGTTCGGCGCCGGCGCGCTGAGCCAGCGCAAGCACGTTGTCGGCCTCGAACTGTTCCGCTTCGATGGCGCGCCGCAGCATCGACCCGATGGCATAGTTGGCGACCACTTCGAGAGCGGTGGGAGGCGCCATCCCGCATTCGGTAAGGAAATCGAGCAGGGAGGTGTGATCCTCGTAGATTTTGCTCAGCGAACTTTCCATCTCCGCGACCGTCTGGGTAAGGATCGCCTGGAGGATGCGATGCTGCTCGTCCGCGAACAGCGACAGCAGCGAATAGTCCATCCCTCCGAAGAGCTGGTCGATCAGCCGGATGACCTCCGGGAGATTGGCGCGTCGCATGGCCTCGGAGACTTCACGGGAGAATGTCTCGAAGGCCGCGACCTGCGCGGGGTCAGAGGAGTCGTAGCGTTTCACCGCGGCGGAGAGGTTCTGGTCGCCCAGATGCAGCACGGCGAAGCAGATCTCCTCTGTCTCCTCGGTGATGCGGGAGTCGATCCACGCAGCGCCGAGCGCCACCCTCCCTCGCCCTGAGCTGAAGACCTGATGGCTTTGCCTGCGGACGTTGTAGCAGAACAGCTCTCCCTGTTCCGGATAGGAGCGGAAGATGGAGCTGATGGCGTAATGGGCGCCGACCTCCTCAAGGCCGATCTTCATGCCGGTCACAAAGCGCTTGTAGACCTCGGCGGCGTTGCCGATCTCCGGCAGGTTGCTGTTGGCCGTCGCAAGAACATCAAGAAACTTAGCCTCCAGCACTTCGCCCGGTTTGCCAAAGAGACGCGCAGCAAGCTGAAGAACCCGGGCGGCGTAGGCGATGACCTGAACCGTCTCGATTCCCGAGACCTCGTCAAAGAACCAGCCGCAGCTGGTGTACATCAGCTGGATGTGGCGCTCCAGCTCCATCAGCTCGAGAGCGGTGATGCGCTCGGCCTGCGTGAGTTCGTGGGAGGCGTGTTCAGCGAAGAAGGCGTCGATGTTGGGACGGGATCGGTCCAAAATCACGCCGATGTAGGCATCGCGCGCGGCCCAGAGATCCTTGAAGAGCGTGCGCGAAAGCTTCTCGGTCAGGGGAATGGTCGCATCCCGGAGCTGGTCGAGCGCCACCCGCAGGGCAGCCCGCCACTCCTGGTTCCAGCCCGGGTGGCCTCCACTGTTGCATCCGCAATTGGAGCGCCAGCGTTCGACGCCATGGGCGCAGCTCCAGGAGGTGTCGTCGACGATCTCGGCCTCCCAGCGGGGAGGGTACTTTGCGAGAAAAGCTGCGTAGTTGATCAGCTGCGCCCGTCGCCCGTCCTCAAGCCAGTGAATCGCGTAGGAGAGCGCCATCTCTCCATGTTTGTGATGATGGCCGTAGCTTTCCCCATCCGTGGCGACGTCGGAGAGCAGCGCGGGTTCTCCTCTGGTGGTCTCCGATTCCTCGCCGAATCCGGCAAGAAGCCGCTCTCCAAAGCTCACTCCGCTGTTGAGCAACCCTTCGAATGCGATGGCTCGGGAGCTCGGACCGTTATAGAAAAAGACCGTGATGGATCGGCCCTCATCGAGTTCAACCCTGTAAGGGTGCCTGGTATCGACGGAGGCATCGGGCGTCTCGGTCCAGGGAATTTTTTCAGGCGAAGCCCCGGGTTTCGCCCCATCGCTTGCGGCTGCCACAGGCTTCGCCGCGGCCAAGGGGCGAACTCGTGCGCACTGGTGCGGTGCCAGGATGGTGAAGAGGATGCCCTCCTGGGCCATCAGGTCGAGGACGGTGCGGTTGGCGGCGGTTTCCGAGAGCCACATACCTTCGGGCCTGCGTCCGAAGCGGTGCTCAAAGTCATAGATGCCCCAGCGAATCTGGGTGCGGGCATCGCGCTCGTTGGCGAGCGGCATGATGATGTGGTTGTAGACCTGCGCGATCGCGGATCCGTGACCGTCGTTATGATGCGCGCTGGCGCGGTCCGCATCGAGGATCATGCGATAGACGCGAGGTGCGAAGTCATTGAGCCAACTCAGCAGCGTGGGTCCAAAGTTAAAGCTGATCCACGAGTAGTTGTTCATGATGCGGACAATCTTGTTCTCCGTATCGGTGATACGGGAGGCTCCATTGGGCGCGTAGCATTCGGCCGTGATGCGATCGTTCCAGTCGTGATACGGCGCGGCCGAGTCCTGGATCTCCACCGTCTCGAGCCAGGGGTTCTCGCGGGGCGGCTGGTAGAAGTGCCCGTGAATACAGACGTACCGGTCCGTGAAGGGGACCTCAGAAGACTTCGGAGATTGTTCAGGTGTCGCCATCTGTCACCTTAGAGACTATCGTGCCCCTCGGGGTTGGGTTGGCTAAGGAAATCACAAACGAGAGTGAAGCGCAGAAACAATTTTCATCAGACTTTGACGCAGGCCTGAATGAGTTCTAAAAGTCATCCCGGAAAGAAACATTCGATCGATGTGGAGCGCGAGGGATCTATGACTTCGTGTCGCCCGGCCTGGGAGTGCCAGTCCCATTTGCCAAGTCGCAAGCGCGGTACATGTACCAACTCGCGACCGAGCGCCATGGAGCCCAGCGGCGGCCTCGTTTGTGCATGACCTCCGCAGTTGGAAGGTCTGCCGGCGTAACCTTTACCGTTGGCTTCAGGCCCTGGAAGGTAAGTGCGAATCCCTTGCGCACCCCGTAGTCCGAGACCGGAAAAACATCGGGCCGGCCCAGTCGGAAGATCAGGAACATCTCGACCGTCCAACGACCGATGCCGCGAACCTGCGTGAGGTGTTCGATGATGTCCTCGTCGGACATGCGGCGGATCCGCGCCAGCGTCGGTACGGTTCCATCCACGGTCTTGGCGGCCAGATCGCGCAGGGCCAGCATTTTATTGTGCGAGAGGCCGGCGGTGCGAAGCTGCTCGTTGGGGCAATCGAGCAGGTGCTGCGCGGAGGGATGAACTCCGATTCCGCAGACGTCGTGGAAGCTCTCCAGCATACGTTTGTGGATCGTCGCCGCGGCCTTGCCATGAAGCTGCTGATAGACGATCGATTCGACGAGCGCTTCGAAGGGAGACTGCGCACTGGCGAGGCGCAACGTAAAGGGGCCGGCTCGAGCGATCAGGCGGCCCAGCTTTGGATCGGCTGCGGAGAGTTGCGCGGTCGCAGTATCGGAGTCGTACTGGGGAGCACGGGGACGAGGGATGCTTCGAGCCATGAGCATGACCGTAGCAGAGAGTGGCGAGCGGCTTCTACTACGACCGCAATGTTTGCTATCAGGCACAGGGAAGATGGGTTGCACTAATTCGGACTGAATTGGTGCGGATTTACAAGCCGTATACCTTTCGGGCAGGGTAGATATTGTGGTGCGAAGAGCTCTCATCGCACCGATGCACGAGATGTTGTGCAGCTGTTTTTTCGAGGGCGCTCCCCACGTTTCGATAATCGGCGTAACGCGCGAAAATCAACGGCGAGTATCGGCCAGTGGGGTTTTGAATGGCTTTTTCCACTGCTATACTCGGAGTTTCTGAGAGACGAAAATTCAGGCGGAAGCTAACAGAGCGGATGCCAATAACCGCCGATGCATTTCCGGTCGGCGCAGCAGCCAAAAGAACCAAAAACCTTGAACCCCCTTCTCCCGCCGGAGAGGAAGCAGGAAAGCACTCATGGCGCAAGTTTTTGACCGCAGTTCGAACGCGCTGGCTCGAGCGAGCCTGGTTTTGACGGGCTTGATCGTCATCGCGCTCGGCGTTGCCCTGAACCAGCTGCAGCGATCCCCGTGGGTCACCAGGCAGGGCCAGCGGCCGGATCAACCGATTCCCTTCAGTCACAAGCATCACGTCGAAGGCCTCGGTTTGCAGTGCCAGTACTGCCACACGCAAGTGGAGAAGGCGGCTTATGCAGGCATTCCCCCCACCAAGACCTGCATCAACTGTCATGCGCAGATCTGGACCAATGCCGACTATCTCGAGCCGGTACGCGAGAGCTGGGCGACGGGGGCTTCCATTCAGTGGATCCGTGTCCACGACCTTCCGGACTACGTTTATTTCAACCACGAAATTCATGTGAACAAGGGCATCGGGTGCGCCAGTTGTCATGGTCGCGTGGACGAGATGCCGCTGATGTATCAGCAGAACACGTTGCAGATGGAGTGGTGCCTGAACTGCCACCGCAATCCTGCCGTGAATTTGCGTCCGACCTCCGAGATCTACAACATGGCCTGGGCTGGACCCTCGAGCACTAAGCCAGTCTGGTGCGGATCGACAGGAAAGGGCGGCCCGACGGCGAATGCGGTCAGCTGCACCGAGGCCGATCCTAACAAGGGCGGAGCTGAGCTGGTTTCGCTGCAGACAGGTGGAGCGGCGACCCCGGTCAGCTATCAAAAGTTCACCAGCCAGATGGAGCTGGGCAAATACTTGACGGCGCAGTATCACATTCGCACGCCGAATGAGCTCTCCAGCTGCGAGACGTGCCACCGATGAAGACGACAGGGATTGGAACAGAAGAGACAATGGCTGATACCAGGTCACAGACACAGGCAGAAGCGCAGGTGGTGACACAGATTGCGCCGGCAAAGATGACCCTCGCCGAGGTTCGGGCGAAGCTCGATGGCAAGACCGGGCGACGCTACTGGAAAAACCTGGACGAGCTGGCCGAGACCCCCGCGTTCCACGAGCTGATGCGCGAGGAGTTTCCCCGGCAGGCAGGCGCGGGCGAGTGGGTGGATGCAGTCTCGAGGCGCGGTTTTCTCAAGGTCATGGGAGCCTCCTTTGCTCTGGCCGGACTGGCCGGATGCACCAAGCAGCCAGATGAGCCCATCTATCCCTACGTGAAGCAGCCTGAGGGCCTGGTCCTGGGCAAGCCGATGTACTTTGCCACGGCCTATCCCTTCCCCACCGGGGCGATTCCGGTGCTGATCAAGTCAGACTCCTTCCGGCCCATCAAGGTAGACGGCAATCCCGAGCACCCCATGTCGAAGGGCAAGTCGGATGCCATGACCCAGGCAACGCTGCTCGATCTGTACGATCCGGACCGCTCGCAGCATGTTCGGCTGCGTGGACAGGGTTCGAGCTTTGGAGAGTTCCAGAAGACTTTCCAGGATGCGGCAAGCAAGCTTACCGGCGGTCAGGGCCTTTACTTTCTGAGTGAGACCATCACTTCACCCACCTTGGCCGCGCAATGGAAGGCCGTGCAGGCGAAGTATCCCCAGGCGAAGCTGGTGCAGTGGGAGCCGGTGAACCAGGACTCCTCAAGAGCCGCGTCGAAGGCGGCATTCGGGAGCTACGCCGACGCTCAGTACAAGCTTGAGAATGCGGATGTGATCGTCTCGCTCGACGCCGATTTCCTTGGCGGTATCGCTCACTCCGGCTTCCTTCCGATTGCCGCTGGTTATGCCGAGCGTCACCGCTACGAAGAAGGCAAGACGCTGAACCGGCTTTATGTTGTCGAGTCGATGCCGACGGTGACCGGCTTCAAGGCCGAACACCGGTTGGCTCTCAAGCCCAGCCAGATCGCCCAGTTTGCCGATGCGCTGGTCTACGGATCCGCTCCGCAGGGTCTGGATGCCGAGCAGCAGAAGTTCTTCACGGCGCTGCTGAGTGATCTTAAGAAGAACAATGGCAAGGCAGTAGTGATCCCCGGCGAACAGGCTCCGGCCTCGGTCCACGCGGCTGCCTATGCCATCAATACCCTGATCGGCGCGGTCGGTAAGACGGTCGTCTACACCGAGACCGTGAACCCGCTTCCGAGCGAGCAGCTGGCCGACTTCAAGACGCTGATTGCCGACATGAATGCAGGCAAGGTTCAGTGGCTGGTGACGCTTGGTGTCAATCCGATCTATTCGGCTCCAGCGGACTTCAACTTCGCCGATGCGATGGCGAAGATCCCGGTCACGGTCCATCTGGGCACTCATCTCGACGAGACTGGATCCGTCTCCACCTGGCACATCAACAAGTCGCACTATCTCGAGAGCTGGTCCGATGCCCGGGCCTACGATGGCACGCTCTCGATCATCCAGCCGATGATTGATCCGATGTACGGCGGCAAGAGCGCGCACGATGTCTTCCAGACCTTGCTGGCCGATCCGGTGGCCTCTGCCTACGATGTCGTCGCCGCGAACGCGAAGACCTATATCAAGGGAGACTTTGCAGTCGGATGGCGCAAAGCGCTACATGATGGCTGGGTTGAGGGTACGGCATTCGCACCCAAGGCCGGCGTCCCCGCACGGGTCACGGCATTCCCGGCTCCGGCTTCCTCCGGCTCTGGCTACGAGATCTCCTTCCGTCCCGATCCCTCGCTCTACGATGGCCGTTTTGGAAACGTCGGCTGGCTGCAGGAGCTTCCCAAGCAGGTCACGAACCTGAGCTGGGACAACGCCGCTCTGGTCAGCATGAAGACGATGGCCGACCTGAAGGCCGAAGAGACTGACCTGATCGAGCTTGAGTTGGGCGGCCGCAAGGTTACAGCTCCCATCCTGATGGTTCCCGGCCACCCTGACGAATTGATCACGGTCTATCTCGGCCTTGGCCGCGGTGTTGAGTCGGGTCGCGTCGGTTCCGGGGTCGGCTTCAACGCCTACACGCTGCGAACCGCGTCCGCGCCTTTGAGTGCATCGGGTGCTACGGCGAAGACGGTGGCCGGAAGCTACTACGCCCTCTGCGTGACCAAAGTTCACAGTACGGAGCATCGCGGCAAGTTCGCGCAGCATGATCTTGAGCGGCCGCAGTACGACACCGAAGGCACCTATTCGCTCGAAGGACACGAGGCGATGGAGCGGTCGATCATCCGCTACGCGACCGTGGAAGAGGCGGAAAAGAATCCTAAGTTCGCCGAAGAGGGCGCCAGCGGAACGCTGGTGAACAAGGTCGGGTACGGCCCGCAGGGCGAGAACCCTGTGCATGGCGATCCTGGCTGGAAGTCGCAGAAAGAGGTCAACCTCAGCATGTTCCCGGATGCCTGGGACTACAAGAAGACCGATCCGTCTTCCTTGAAGATCCAGAACGCCTGGGGTATGGAGATTGACCTGAACAGCTGCATCGGCTGCAACGCCTGCATCGTCAGCTGCTACGCCGAGAACAATATCCCGGTGGTCGGTCGCGAGCAGGTCAAGGTGGGCCGCAACATGCAATGGCTGCGCATCGATACCTACTTCGAGGGTGACCTGCATGCTCCCAAGGCGCATTTCCAGCCGATGGCCTGCCAGCACTGCGAGAACGCGGGCTGCGAGCAGGTCTGCCCGGTCGGCGCAACGGTGCACACGCCCGAAGGCCTCAATGTGATGGTCTACAACCGCTGCGTGGGCACAAGGTATTGCTCGAACAACTGCCCATACAAGGTTCGCCGCTTCAACTTCCTTCTGTACTCGGACTACGAGACCGAGAGCCTGAAGTTCATGCGCAACCCCGACGTCAGCGTGCGCTCGCGCGGCGTCATGGAGAAGTGCACCTACTGCGTGCAGCGCATCGAGTCCGCGAAGATTACGGCCGACAAGGAGAATCGTGCGATCCGCGATGGCGAGATTGTGACCGCATGCCAGCAGGCGTGCCCGACCAACGCTATCGTCTTCGGCAATACCAACGATCCAGCGAGTAAGGTTGCCAAGCGCAAGGCCACAGAGCGCAACTATTCGGTGCTGGGTGACCTGAACTATCGTCCACGCACAACCTACACGGCTGGCGTCATCAACCCGAACTCGGAGCTGGCATAAATGGCGACCAAACAACCCATCCATGACCCGATGATCGATCCGCGGACCGGCGAGTACGCGGTCATCGCTCCGGGCCACAACTTCAAGTCGGTGACGCAGAAGATCGCCGGGTTGGTGCTGACCTCGAACACCCCGCTCGGCTGGTTCTTCGGCCTGATGGTCGCCGGAGGCGTGGCCTCGCTGGTGGTAATCGCCGTGACCTGGCTGTTCCTGAAGGGCGTCGGCATCTGGGGCGTTACGATGCCTGGAGCCTGGGGCTTCGCCATTATCAACTTCGTCTGGTGGATCGGTATCGGTCACGCCGGTACGCTGATCTCGGCGATTCTGCTGCTGTTCAAGCAGACCTGGCGCAACTCGATCAACCGCTTCGCCGAGGCGATGACGATCTTCGCCGTCGTCTGCGCCGGTATGTTCCCGCTGATTCACGTCGGCCGTCCGTGGCTGGGATACTGGCTCTTCCCCTACCCGAACACGATGAACGTCTGGCCGCAGTTCCGTTCGCCTCTGGCGTGGGACGTCTTCGCGGTTTCGACCTACGCGACGATCTCGGTGGTCTTCTGGTACATCGGCATGATCCCGGACTTCGGCACGCTGCGCGACCGCGCGACGCTGCCGCTGGCTCGCTACTTCTACGGCATGCTCTCGCTCGGCTGGCGCGGATCGACGCGGCACTGGATCCGCTATGAGACAGCCTCGCTTCTGCTGGCCGGCCTTTCTACTCCGCTGGTGCTCTCGGTACACACGGTCATCAGCTTCGACTTCGCGGTGGCGGCCCTGGCGGGATGGCACACGACCATCTTCCCGCCCTACTTCGTCGCCGGCGCCGTCTACTCCGGCTTCGCCATGGTGCTTACGCTGGCGATTCCGATCCGCAAGTTCTACCACATGGAAGACCTGGTCACCCTCCGCCACCTGGACAACATGGCGAAGGTCATGTTGGCGACCGGATCAATTGTGGCTTACGGGTACGGCATGGAGGTCTTCATGAGCTGGTACTCGGCCAGCCACTGGGAGTTCTTCATGATGTGGAACCGCATGTTCGGCCCAATGTGGTGGGGCTACTGGATCCTGATCCTGACGAACATCGCGATCCCGCTGACCACGCTCTGGTCACGCAAGCTGCGAGTGAATGTGGGCTACCTGTTCGTGCTCTCGTTCATCGTCAATATCGGCATGTGGTTCGAGCGCTTCGTCATCGTCGTGACTTCGCTCTATCGCGAGTACCTGCCATCGAGCTGGGGAACGTACCGCGCGACCAAATGGGACTACATGCTCTTCATCGGAACATGGGGACTGTTTACCATGCTGTTCCTCCTGTTTGTGCGCTTCCTCCCGATGATCCCGATGTCCGAGATCCGGATGATGCTGCCGCAGACCAAAATCACACGCGGTGGCAAGACCGCTGAGACCACAAGCGAGGAGATGAGCTAATGCCGCGCAGAGAAGGAATCTACGGCCTGCTGGCGGAGTTCAACACTCCCGGCGAACTAGTGACAGCCACGGAAGAGGCGCGCCGCGCCGGCTATCGCCGCATGGAGTGCTACACGCCCTACCCGGTCGAAGAGGCCGCCGAGGCTCTCGAGTTCCACAAGAACCGCGTTCCCCTGATCTGCCTGCTCGGCGGTCTGATGGGTGTGACCACGGCCTTCCTGATGCAGACCTGGATCGCGGTCTGGGCCTATCCGCTGAACATCGCGGGGCGTCCGCTGTTCTCGTGGCCGGCGTTCATTATTCCCGCCTACGAGTGGACGATTCTGTTCGCTGGACTTTCGGCTGGCTTCGGAATGATTGCGCTGAACGGCCTCCCGCAGCTCTATCATCCTTTGTTCAACGCGCCCAACTTCCGCAATGGCGCGACGACGGACAAGTTCTTCCTGTGCCTCGAGGCTGTCGATCCCCAGTTTTCTCCAGCTGGAACCAGGGCATTTCTCGAGCAGTTTCACGCGGTCTCCGTGGTGGAGGTGGACCATTAATACCCAGAGCACACCCGTGAGGCTGAAGATGTCTCTGGTAGCTACGATCGCGCTTGCGGCGACGGTTGGCTGCCGTCAGGACATGCACGATCAGCCCAAGTTCTTCCCACAGCGCGGGACCACGCTGTACGCCGATGGCCGCTCCGCGCGTCCGCAGGCGGAAAACACCGTGGCCCGGGAACAGCTTCACCAGGACGCCTATTTCTATACCGGCATGGTCGATGGCAAGGAAGGCGACGGTCTTCCCTTCCCGGTGACTGCGCAGGTTCTCGAGCGCGGCCAGGAGCGTTACAACGTCTACTGCACCCCCTGCCACTCGCGTGTTGGAAACGGCGAAGGAATGATTGTGCAGCGCGGTTATGCCAAGGCCGGGGACTTCCATACGTCGAGGCTGGAGTCGGCCCCGCTCGGTCACTTCTTCCACGTCATCACGAATGGCTATGGCGCCATGCCGGATTACTAGGCACAGGTGGCACC
>Ga0193717_1000162_pt1 | contig 58263 bp, 45 predicted proteins | sample U2c2metaG_FD_145900 | JGI IMG/M metagenome (GOLD analysis project Ga0193717, IMG submission 145900) | Soil microbial communities from a riparian zone of the East river system, Colorado, United States - U2c2 | ecosystem: Environmental > Terrestrial > Soil > Riparian zone | place: USA: East River... | reverse complement strand
GTTTGCGGGCGTGGCGTTGCTGGGGGCGGAGGTGCGGGCGGGGATTGAGTTGATGTTGGAGTTGGTGGGGTTCGGGCAGCGGTTGGGCGGGGTCGACCTTGTTGTTACCGGCGAGGGGGCGCTTGACGAGCAGACGTTGCATGGGAAGGCGGTGGCTGGGGTGGCTGCTGCTGCGACGGGGGCTGGGATTCCGGTGGTCGCGGTGTGTGGGACGAACCGGCTTGGGCCTGAGCGACTGCGTGGGGCGGGGATCGCCGCGGCGTACGCGTTGACGGATCTCGAGCCCGATGTGCGGCGGTGTATTGCCGATCCGGTCCCGCTGCTGCGGAGGCTTGGTGAGCGGATCGCGACCGATCAGCTTCCCCTGGCGACTGGCGCGCCCGGTCGCGGCAGCGCGTGAGCCGGCGACCAGTAGACCTACGATGAGTGCAATCGAGAGGGGGCGTCGAATGACCTCGCTGGACCTTGTGATCCGGGCCCGCCGGGTTGTCAGTACTGCGGGTGTGGTGCCGCGTGCCGTTGGGATCAAGGGTGGGCGGATCGCCACCATCGCGCCGTACGAGTCGGACCTTGAAGGCGCGGATCAGGTGGAACTGGCCGACGACGAGGTGCTGATGCCGGGCGTCGTGGACTCCCACGTGCACGTCAATGATCCGGGGCGGACGGACTGGGAGGGGTTCACCTCCGCGACCAGGGCGGCGGCGGCCGGTGGCGTGACCACGATCATCGACATGCCGTTGAACAGCATCCCGCCGACGTGCGACGTACCGGCTCTGGAGGTGAAACGGAAGACAGCGCAGAGCCAGGCGTACGTCGATGTCGGGTTCTGGGGTGGCGCGATTCCCGGCAACGTCGCCCAGTTGAGGCCGCTGCACGAAGCCGGTGTCTTCGGGTTCAAGTGCTTCCTGCTGCACTCGGGTGTCGATGAGTTCCCGCCGTTGGATCCGGCGGAGCTTGAGTCGGCGATGCGCGAGATCAGCTCGTTCGACGGGTTGCTGATCGTGCACGCCGAGGACGCCCACCGGATCGATCATGCTCCGGCGGCGCACGGCGCGAAGTACCTGGACTTCCTGCACTCGCGGCCGCGTGAAGCGGAGAACGCGGCAGTCGCGGAGGTGATCGAGCTGGCCCGCCGGACTGGTTGCCGGGTGCACGTATTGCACGTGTCCAGCTCGGATGTCCTGCCCGTACTGGCCGCGGCCCGCCGCGACGGTGTGCGGATCACCGCGGAGACCTGCCCGCACTACTTGACCTTCGCCGCCGAGGACATCCCCGACGGCGCAACGCAGTACAAGTGTTGCCCGCCGATTCGCGAGGCGGAGAACCGTGAGCTGCTCTGGGAGGGCCTGCGAGACGGGCTGATCGACCTGGTGGTCTCCGATCACTCGCCCTCGACGATCGACCTGAAGCACCTGGACACCGGAGACTTCGGCGCGGCCTGGGGCGGCATCGCCTCCCTCCAGCTCGGCCTGCCCGCAGTGTGGACTGCGGCTCGGGAGCGCGGATTCGACTTGGTGGATGTCGCGCGCTGGATGTGTCAGGCGCCCTCGACGCAGACCGCTCTGCCGACCAAGGGCCGGATCGAGATCGGGTACGACGCGGATTTCTGCGTTCTCGCGCCCGACGAGACGTTCGTGGTGGACGTCAACGCCCTGCAGCACAAGAACGCGATCACCCCGTACGCCGGGCGGTCGCTCGCCGGTGTGATTCGCGGTACTTGGCTGCGCGGCGTACCCATCGACATCGAGGCCGACCCGCGAGGGCGCCTGCTGAGCCGAGGAGAACAAGGATGAACCAGCCGCGCTACTACTCCCCGCAGGGCGGACTGCCCGCGCAAACGGAGCTGACCACGGACCGCGCCGTCTTCACCGAGGCGTACGCCGTGCTCCCGCGCGGCACGATGCGCGACATCGTCACCAGTCAGCTGCCCTTCTGGGAGAACACCCGGCTGTGGGTGCTTGCCAGGCCGTTGTCGGGATTCGCCGAGACGTTCTCGCAGTACATCGTCGAGGTCGCTCCGGGCGGCGGCAGCGACAAGCCCGAGACCGATCCCGGCGCCGAGGCGGTCCTGTTCGTTGTCGAAGGCAACTTGGTGCTCACTGTCGCCGGTGAGAAGCACGACCTCGCGCCCGGAGGCTATGCCTTCCTGCCACCAGCCTCCGACTGGACATTGCGCAACACCAGCGACCGGGTCGCCAAGTTCCACTTCGTCCGCAAGGCCTACGAACGGGTAGAAGGGATCGACCTCCCTTCAGCCTTCGTCACCAACGAAGTCGAGGTCGACGGCATCGAGATGCCCGACACAGAAGGCCGCTGGAGGACGCAGCGGTTCGTCGATCCCCTGGACGTTCGCCACGACATGCACGTGAACATCGTCAGCTTCGAGCCCGGCGGCGTGATCCCGTTCCCCGAGACCCACGTGATGGAACACGGCATCTACATCCTCGAGGGCAAAGCGGTCTACCTGCTGAACAAGGACTGGGTGGAGGTCCAGGAAGGCGACTTCCTGTGGCTACGAGCGTTCTGCCCCCAGGCCTGCTACGCCGGCGGCCCGTCCCGCTTCCGCTACCTCCTCTACAAGGATGTCAACCGCCACCCCAAGCTCAGCTGACGAGGACTGTCAGGTGCCCGCCAGTGCCCCGCCGATTCCGCCGATGCTGAAGTAGCGCTGGAACACCCCGAAGACGATCGCGGGCGGCGCGAGCATGAGGACGGCTGCCGCCATCACCGGGCCCCAGGAGACCTGGTTCTGCTGGAAGAACTGTTGGAGCCCGACAGGAAGAGTGAAGACCGCATCGCTGCGCAGGAACACGAGAGCGATCAGATAGTCGTTCCAGGCGGCGAGGAAGCTGAAGATCGCGACCGACATCAGGCCGGGCAACGAGTTGCGGAGAACGATCCGCCGGAAGCCGCCGAAGACCGTGGCCCCGTCGACCCAGGCCGCTTCCTCCAACGACTGCGGGATCGTGTCGAAGTAGGAGGACATCATCCAGCAGGCGATGGGGATCGCACTGGACACGTACACGATCACGATGCCCTGGAGGTTGTCCACGAGTCCGAGCGAGGAGAACAGGATGAACATCGGGACGACGAAGACGATCACCGGCAAGGACTGGATCACGAACAGCAGCAGGGAATAGCCGGAGACCAGCCGGGACCGGGATCGCGAGATCACGTAGCCGGCCGGGGCGCCGATGACGACCGCGATCAAGGAGGTGGCGATCGCGACGGCGAGGCTGTTCCAGAGATAGTGCAGCATGTTCGTCTGCTCGAAGACGAAAGTGAAGTTGTCGAGCGTGAGGGTGGCGCCGTTGATCAGACCGGTGCCGTTCGGGGTGAGCGCCTTGACGAAGATGTCGATGATCGGGCCGAGGACGATCAGGGTGAAGACAGTCATCGCGACCGTGATCGCCCAACGGGCCCTTGGACCTTTGGACGTGGAGGTGGAGGTCATCTGCCGCTCCGCTTCAGGCGATCGTGAATGATCGTCGGATCATTCGGTAGAGGAGGACCGACACGACGACGAGCAGGCCGGTGATCAGGATGGCGACGGCGATCCCGAGCCCGGGCAGGAACTCGGAGAACACCAGGTTGTAGGCGTAGACCACCATCGTCTGGGTCGCTCCCACCGGTCCTCCGCCGGTGAGCAACCAGACGGACGGGAAGTCGTTGATGGTGAAGATCGCCATCAGGATCCAGGTCACGTACGTCGTGCGCGCGGTCATCGGCAGGGTGATCCTGGTGAACTGCTGCCAGCGGGAGGCTCCGTCGACCCGGGCCGCCTCGTAGATGTTCTGGTCGATGCCCTCCAGGGCCGAGCCCATCATCAGCAGCGTGAACGGGAAGCTGATCCAGATCTTGAACACGCAGACCGTGATCTGCGCCAGCACCGGATCGCCCAGGAACAAGACATTGTCGCCGAGGCCAAGGTTTCGGAAGAGCGTGGGAAGCGCCCCGCTGGAGGTTCCCAGCAGGAACGCCCAACTGGTGGAGGTGGCAACGATCGGGACGATCCAGGGCAGGAGCAGGAGGACCCGGAAGAGCGAGCGCCCGGGAAACCTGATCCGCAATATCAGGGCCAGCACGGTGCCCAGGGCCCAGCTGCCCAGCACCGAGGCGACGACGAAGATCAGGGTGAACCGCGTCGATGCCCAGAACGCCGGGTCGGACAGGACGGAGCCGAAGTTCCCCAGCCCGACGAAGTCGCCCTGCTGAATGAGACTGCCGTCGTGCAGCGATGCGTTGACGGCGTACACCAGTGGGTACGCGTTGATCAACGCGACGAGGACGAGCGACGGCAGCAGCAGCGAGGAGTAGGTGAATCCCGTTCGTCTGGAGCCTCCTTTCATCCGGCTCACTTCCCGTAATGCAACTTCTCGTAGTTGTCCTGCAGCTGCTGCAGGATCGCCTGCGGGCTGAGGGTGGCTTGGACCACCTGAGCAGTGAAAGTGGAGGTCGCCGGGGCGCCTTCGACGGAGTTCAAGGCAGGGAAGAGATCCGGGGACCTCGTTGCGACCGACTTCGCGATCGGTACCCACTCCTTGATCAGCATCTGCGTCGAGGCACTGTTCTTGACCGCGGCCACCTCCTCGAAGCTCTTACGGGCGGGTACCCGGTTGTAGGTGCCGTCCGCGAAGGCGGGCTTGATCGCGTCAAGGAACCAGACGACGAAGTCCTCCACGTCCGAGAGGTTCGCGTTGCCCTTGTAGATCATCAGCGGGTCGACCCACTGCAGCGCCCCCTTGTCTCCGTGGGGACCGGTCAGCGGACTCATCACCGCGGACTTCACCTTCGGCCAGCTCTGCAGGTCGCTGTTCGGACCGGCCATCACGGTTCCGATGTGTCCGGCGGCGAAGTCGGCTGCGGACTGCGCACTGGTATAGCTGACATTGGTCGGGTTGATGTACCCGTCCTTGACCAGACTCTGGAGGAACTCGACGGCCTCGATGTTCCGATCGGTGACGCAGTCCGGCTCACCCTGCTCGTTGAACCAGCCACCGCCGTTGTTCACCAGCCACGGCAGCACCTGCTGATAGCCGGTCTCCTTGGGGCTGCCCGGGATCGAGTACCCATACACCCCGATGGTCTTGAGCGCCTTGCACAGGGCGCGGAACTCGTCCCAGTTCTTGGGGACTGCCGTCTGCGCTTTGTCCAACAGGTCCGGGCGGTAGAACAGCCCGTTGATCGAGAGGTGGTAGGGGACGCCGACATAGGCGCCGTTGTACTTGAGGGTGTCGATCGTGCCCGGCAGGAAGTCGTCGTAGATTCCCGCCGTCTTGAGCTTGGCGATGACGCCGTCGGAGGCCTCGAGCGCCCCCTGCTGGTAGAACTGGAAGGGCTGGAAAGCAGCACCGGAACTCACGGCCGGCGCCGTTTTCGCGGCGATGGCGGAGGTGAAGGTCTGGTACCAGTTCGTCCACGGGATGTTCTGGTACTTCGCGGCTGCGCCGTTCGACGCCTTCCAGCCGCCGACGAGGTTGCCGATGTTCTTGGCGTAGTCCGATCCGCCCCACTGCATGTCCCAGAAGGTGAACTGGGATCCCGCCGCGGCGGTCTTCTTCTCGCCCGCGCCGCACGCGGTCAGGAAGGCGAGTGCGCCGAGGCCGGCCGTTCCCGAGAGGAACCCGCGCCGGGTCAGACCTGAGGTCGCCGTTGAGATTTGGGATGCCATCGTTGGTTCCTTGTCTGTGTCTTGGTTCGACGAATGCCGCGACTACGACACACGAATCCGAACCGTGCTCACGAGTGCCTCGCGACGCTCGGCCGGGACGGTGATCCGCACCGTGTCGCCGTCGCTGAGGATCTCGGCGGGAACTGCTTCGCCGTCCGTGAGCAAGGTGGCGTCGACTGCCGTGGCGTGCTGCCCTTCCGGCAGGTCGACGAAGAAGGTGGTGGGTGCGTCGCCGTTGAGCAGGTGCGCGTAGTGGGCGCCGTCGGCTCCGAGCGTCGAGGCGAACGCGTGGCTGAGCCTGTCCTCGCCGTCGACATCGCCGATCCGGATGACACCGGCGCGGGTTGAGTAGATGCCGTCACCGTTGCGCTGGAGCCAGTCGCCGACAGCGCGCAGATTCTGTTGCGCCGGCAGCGGGATCGTGCCCTGGGGAGTAGGCCCGACATTGAGGAGGAACGTCCCTCCGGTGCCGGCCACGCGGACGAGAGTCGTCAGCAACTCGCGGGCGTCGCGATAGTGGTGATCGTCCTGGTGGAATCCGTAGGCGAGGGTCGAGGTGGTCTGGCACATCTCCAGGGCCTCGAGCGTGATCGGGGTGACGTTGAACCCGTTCTTGTTCTCGCCAGGCAGGTCGCCCTCGAACCCCTGGACGTCCTCTCCCGGCTGCGGGGGCGAATGGTGGTTGTGCATGATGACCGCGTCGGGCTGGAGGGTGTGGATCTTGTCGTACAACTCCGGCAGGCGGAAGTCACCGCTCGGCCCGAACCAGTTCTTCTCCCGGTGGGTTGCCCATTCGTTCGGCCAGTAGCCGTCGATCCAGTACTCGGCGATCTCGCCGTACTGGGTGGAGAGCTCTTGGACCTGGCCGTGTAGGAATCCGACGTAGTCGTCCCACGCCAGCCCGCTGCGTGCGCGGAGGGCGGCGCGGTAGGCGGGGTGGTGCCAGTCCAGCAGCGAGACGTAGAAGCCGAGGCGGACGCCATGCCGATCGCAGGCTTCTCGCAGTTCCGTCATCGGATCGCGGCCGAAGGGGGTGTTCGTCACCTTGTAGTCGCTGAGCGCCGTGTCGTACATCGAGAAGCCGTCGTGGTGGCGCGAGGTGATGGTGATGAAGCGCTGACCGGCGTCCGCCGCGAGGCGCACCCACGCGTCCGCGTCGAACTCCTTACCTTCGAACCGGCTGGCGAGAGTCTCGTACTCCGCGACCGAGTCCCGGTTCCGGAACATCGACCACTCGTGGCCACCGACGAGGGAGTACAGGCCCCAGTGCACGAACATGCCGAACCTGTCGTCCTGGTACTGCTTCAGTCCCTGGGGAGAAACCTGCAGAAATGTCATCGTTGTCAGACTCGCTCTCTGATCGCCTGTCGCCGTTCGAGGACCGATGGATCGCTGGAGACGGCGTCATTCGAAGCTAGTCCGGTGCGGTCGCTCGGAGACAGCGCGAGATGCGGATAACGACTATTCGCAAAACGTCATGTACGGCTCGGGCGGATCTCGGTAACGTCCGATCCGAGAGGCGCCGAGCGAGGGAGGAGCCCAATGGCCGAACGGTTTGCAGACAAGACCGTCGCTGTCACCGGAGCCGGCTCGGGGATCGGCAGAGCCACGGCACTGCGGCTCCTGCGGGAGGGCGCCCGGGTGATCGCCATCGATCGGGCCCACACCTCGCCGTGGCCCGAGGAGGTCGCCTCACAGCTCACCCTCGTGTCCGCCGACATCGCGGACCCCGCGACTCCGGCCCTGCTCGAGGCGGCGGTGTCAGACACCGGGGGCGTCCTCGACATCCTGGTCAACGCGGCGGGAATCCTGCGGATCGCGCCCTTCGTCGAGGTGACGGTCGAGGACTGGAACGAGGTGATCGCCGTCAACCTGACGGGGACCTTCTTCCTCTCCCAGACCGCCGCACGGCTGATGATCGCCGCCGGGGTACCCGGGCGGATCGTCAACGTCTCCTCGGTGCACGCGGCGGTATCGGAACCCAACGCCGCCCCCTACACCGCGACCAAGGGCGGGATCGAAGCGATGACCAGGACGATCGCGAGCGAGCTCGCGCCGTACGGGATCACCGCCAACTGCGTACGTCCCGGAGCAACCCGGACCGGGATGAGCGACCCGCTCTACGATCCGGACATCGTTGCCGCACTCGAGGAGCGCATTCCGCTGCGGGAGATCGCCGAACCGGAGTGGATCGCCGCGGCCATCTGCTACCTCGCGTCGGACGAAGCTTGCTACACGACGGGCGCGTCCCTGGACGTCGACGGCGGCTACGCGATGAACGGAGCGCTGCCCGGAACCATCTACCGCCGCTAACTGGAGCAGCACCTATGACAATCGCACCCTGGTTTCCCGAGGCCGGCCTCGGTCTGTTCGTGCACTGGGACCACACCAGCCAGCAGGGCATCGAGATCTCCTGGCCGTTGGTGGACAAGTCCATCATTCCGGGCCGAACCCATGCCGAGGCGCAGGTGACCGCCGAGCAATATCACTCCACCGCCGCCACCTTCAACCCCACGCGATGGGACGCCTCGGAGCTCGCTCGGCTGGCCAGGACGTCCGGCGCTCGCTATCTCATCTTCACCGCGCGTCACCACGCGGGCTATTCGATGTACCACACGAAGTACGACGACTACTCGATCGAGCACTCTCCTTACCGCAAGGACATCACCCGCGAGGTGTTCGACGCTCTCAGGGCCGAGGGCGTCCGCGTCGGTCTGTACTACTCGCTCTCGGATTGGCATCACCCCGACTACCCGCCCTTCACCGACGCCGACCGGCCGTACGCGCACGACAAGAACCGCCGCTCCTCACCCGAGGCCTGGGACCGCTACCTCGGCCATGTCAAGGCGCAACTGACTGAGCTCCTCACTGACTACGGTCAGATCGATCTGATCTGGTTCGACGGCGAATGGGAACGCAGCGAGGCGGAATGGCGTCCTGGCGAGATCCGGGACCTGGTCAAGTCGCTGCAGCCCGACGTCGTGATCAACGATCGCCTGCTCGGCCAGGGCGATTACGTCACCCCGGAGCAGAGCATGCCGGTGACGCCTCCCGACCAGCCCTGGGAGATGTGCCTCAGCATCGGGGAGAGCTGGGCCTGGCGTCCGGACGACACAGACTTCAAGCCGGCCCGCCAACTCGCGGAGTACCTGATCGAGACGGTCGGCCGGGGCGGCAACCTGCTGCTCGGCCTCGCGATCAAGGGCGACGGTACCTTTCCCAGCGGCGAGGTCTCACGCCTCAAGGCCCTCGGATCATGGCTGGCCAGCCATGGTGAAAGCATTTACGGGGTCACCCCCGGAACCTCCGCAATCGAGTTCCACGGACCGATCACGACCAGAGCGAACCGCATCTACCTGCACCTGGTCCTGGTGCCGGTCGACCGGGTCACGGTCCGCGGTCTCCCGGTATCCAGAATCGCCGACATCCGGCTGCTGGGCAGCGAGGAGTCGCTTCCCTTCACGATCAACCTCGAGGTCCACGAGGACGAGACCGACACCGAGGTCACGGGTGAAGTGATCATCAGCTTCCCCGGTTCCACCGACGCGCTGGTCGACGTGATCGCGATCGATCTCCGCGACCCGGCGCGCTGACACCGGCGCGGTCATGACACCCGACGCCAAGCCAGTGGTAGCGCCTTCGCGGGCGACTCTCCGTCAGGTCGCCGCGCGCGCCGGCGTCAGTGTCAAGACGGCCTCGCGCGCGCTCAACGGCGAGCCCTATGTCTCGACGAAGACCCTGGCCAGGGTGAGCGCGGCTGCCGAAGACCTCGGGTTCCGGGTCAACGCCGTCGCCAGAGACTTCCGCACCGGAGCGCGATCACCCTCGGTCGGGCTGTTGATCGGTGACCTGGCCAACCCGTTCTATGCGCGGCTCGCGCGCGGCGCGGAGCGTCACCTGCATGCCGCCGGACTCCGGCTGGTCTCGGCGAGCACGGAGGAGAGCGCAGTCACCGAACGGGAACTCGTCGACGAGATGCTGGAACGGCGGATGACAGCCATCATGATCGTGACGTCGGCGGACCATCATCCGTACTTCGAATCGGAGCAGCATCTCGGCACCCCGATCGTGTTCGTCGACCGCGCGCCGTCAGATGTCGTCGCCGACGCCGTGGTGCTCGACAACGCGGGCGGGATGGCGGCAGCTGTCGAACACCTCGTCTCTTTCGGGCACGAACGCATCGGCATCCTCAGCCACGCACGACGTGTCTCGACCAGCCGGGAGCGCGTCGAGGCGTTCGAATCCGCGATGGCCCAGGCTGGTCTCGACGGAAGGCGCTACGCGCGAACCGACTGCGACGACACCGCATCGGCCACCAAGGCAGCCACCGAGCTGCTGACGCGAGCCGTTCCGCCCACGGCACTGATCGCGACCAACAACCGACTGACGATCGGCGCGCTCAAGGCTCTTCGGCCAGGCAACCTTGATGCCGCCTTCATCGGCTTCGACGACTTCGAGCTCTCGGATCTACTCGGCACCTCCGTGATCGCGCACGACCCCGAAGTGATGGGGGCGGCAGCGGCGGAGTTCGTCATCGACAGGCTTGAAGGCGACACCTCACCCGCACGCAAACTGGTCCTGCCTACGACACTCATCGCGCGTCTGTCCAGCATGATCGGTCCGTTGCAACGCTCTTCTCCGCGATCCCGATGATGGTTGTGTTTCGCGAATAGAGAGTATTTCTGATGCGAATGTCCCGGGCCTTGAGGTGGTTAATTCACGGACTTAAGTTTCTCCTACGTTTCTGAGACATGCCGCCCGCATGTCGGAAATCTCCAGGAGGTACGGTCCTCATGCAGTCACCGCATTCTGACCAGTCCCCGGTGCCGAGTCGCCGGAGCTTTCTCGCTTTGACCGGTGCGACAGCGGCAGGTTCTCTCGCTGCTTTCGCCGGCCTTCCCTTGTCAACCGCCGCTGCGTTCACCGCCGCCGCGGCGGAGCCGGTCCGGCCCGCCGCCGACCCTCGCGTGGCCGACGGCGAGGCAGTGCGTCTGTGGTGCTCCGCGCCGGCAGCCGAACAGTCGATGATCCAGCAGGGCCTGCCGATCGGGAACGGACGGCTCGGCGCCTTGGTCGGCGGCAACTCCGCCAAGGAGACGCTCTTCATCACTGACGCCGCGATGTGGACCGGCGGGCGCAACGACGTCCTCAGCGACGACGGCCAACTTCCCTATGGACGCGAGAACTTCGGCTCCCTGACCCAGCTCGCCCACCTCACCGTCGACCTCCCCGACCACGCTCTCACGGCCGTCTCCGGATATCAGCGTGCCGTTGACATCAGCAACGGTCTGCTGACGACCTCCTACGTGCACAAGGCGGTGACGTACCGCCGCGAGATCTACGCAAGCCAGCCGGACGACGTCGTGGTCCTGTCCTTCACCCAGAGCGGTGGCGGCACGTACACCGGGCGGATCAACCTTGCCGGCACTCACGGGGAGTTCGTCACTACCGAGGCCACCGGCAGGACGGCCTCCTTCGGCGCTGCCCTCTCCAACGGCCGCCGGTACGGCGCTGCCGTCACAGCCGTTTCTCGTACTGGACAGGTGAATGTGAATGGCGCGGTGGTGGAATTCACCGGCTGTTCCGATCTGACCGTCATCTTCAGCGGCGGCACCGACTATGTTCCCGATTTCGGCAAGTTCTATCGCGACCCGTCGATCGACCCGCAGCCCTTGTCCCGAAGCAAAGTCGCCGCCGCGGCCGGCCATGCTGCCGCCGTCCTGCGCAACACCCATGTCGCTGACTACCGTGCGCTCTACGGCACCATGGCGGTCTCGCTGGGGACGTCCAGCAAGGCGCAGCGGCAACTCGATACCTGGACCCGGCTGCAGGCCCGCTTCCGCCCAGGTGCCGTCGCTGATCCCGAGTTGGAGGCGTCCTACCTGCAGTACGGCCGCTACCTGATGATCTGTGGCTCCCGCGACGGTCTGCCGATGGGCCTCCAGGGTGCCTGGATCGACACCAACGAGCCGGGCTGGATGGGTGACTACCACACGGACATCAACATCCAGATGAACTACTGGATGGCCGATCGCGCAGGGCTGCCGAGCTGCTTCGATGCCCTCACCAACTATTGCCTTGCGCAACTTCCGTCCTGGACCGACGTCACCCAGCGGCTCTTCAACGACCCACGCAACCGCTTCCGGAACACCTCGGGCAAGGTAGCCGGCTGGACAGTCGCCATCTCCACCAACATCGACGGTGGGTCCGGCTGGCAATGGCACCCGGCCGGCAGCGCGTGGCTCGCGAACAGTCTCTTCGAGCACTACGAGTACACCCAGGATCCCGCGCTGCTCGCCCGCATCTACCCGCTGATCAAGGGGGCCTGCGAGTTCTGGGAGGCACGGCTGATCCCGCACACCGTCACCGACCACGCCACCGGTCAGACCCGAGAAGCGCTGGTGGCGGACAAGGATTGGTCACCCGAGCACGGCCCACAGGACGCCCTCGGCATCACCTACGCCCAAGAACTGGTTTGGACCCTGTTCTCCAACTACCACACAGCGAGCGAGGTCCTCGGCAAGGACGCCGGCTACCGGCAGACCATCGCCGGACTGCAGGACCGCCTCTACCTCCCGCAGGTCAGCCCCAAGACCGGCTGGCTGGAGGAGTGGATGACGCCGGACAACCTCGGCGAGATCGAGCATCGTCACCTCTCGCCGCTGATGGGCTTGTTCCCCGGCGACCGGATCCTGTACGAGTCCTCACCCGCCGCCCTCCTGACCGGGGCATGGAAGCTGCTGAACGCCCGTAGCACCAGCATCTACGGCTGGGCCAACGCCCAGCGGGCCCTGTGCTTCGCGAGGTTCAAGGAGGGCGAGAAGGCGTACCAGATGATCCTCAGGAACCTTCAGCCCTCGACCGGGAGTATCGGCGGCAGCGCCCTCAACCTGTTCGACATCTGGCCGCTGGACAACAACAGCAGCATCTTCCAGATCGACTCGAACTTCGGTACGCCGGCGGCGATGATCGACCTGCTGGTCTACTCCCGCCCCGGCCGGATCGAGTTGCTGCCGGCGCTTCCCGCGGCCTGGGCGGCGCAAGGACGGATCACAGGGGTCGGCGTCCGGGGCGGTTTCACCGTCGACCTGTCGTGGCGCAAGGGCAAGGTCACCGAGGCGGTGATCCGCAGCGTCGGCGGTCTGACCACCGAAGTCGTCGCAGAAGGGAAGATCCGTACCGTACGACTTGCCCGCGGTAAGTCCATCACCCTCAGGTGGTCATGATTCTGTGCTGATGATGATTGCTTGCTCGCGGTCCAGCGAGCAAGCAATCAGCTCAGTTCCGTAGCGAATCTGGAGGGTGGCGGCTTTGGAGGCGACGATCCGGGCAGAGTTCAGGCGGCCGTCCCGCCAGCTGATGTCGACGGTGAAACCGCCTCGAGCGCGCAAGCCTCTGACGGCGCCAGTTGGCCAGGTGGTCGGGAGCGCCGGCAGCAGTTCGAGTTCGTGACCGTCCGACTGCAGCAACATCTCGGCCACGCCGGCCGTGCCGCCTGCATTGCCGTCGAAGGAGTAGATGTTCTGAGCGGCTCCTGCGATGCCGCCTTCGGAGTAGCTCATCAGGTTTGCTTCGCTGGCCCCGGTGATCAGGCCCTTGAGGTGGGCGAGCGCCGCATCGCCCTTCAGCAGCCGGGCATAGAACACGGTGAAGTTCGCCTCCACCCATTCCGTCCGTTCCCACCCTGCTGCGCTCTGCCGTCGTTCGATGGTGACCTCGGCGGCCGCGGCCAGTTCCGGTGTGGATCGTGGGCCGATCTGGCGCTCGGGGAACAGTGCGTGCACGTGAGACGTGTGCCGGTGTGCGGGATCGGCCTCGGTCAGGTCGTGCAGCCACTCCTGCAGTTGGCCGTGCTTCCCGATCTGGAACGGGGGCAGGGCTGCGCGGGCCGCGGCGATCGTCTCGCGGAGTTCGGGGTCGACGTTTAGGAGTCGGGCCGCGTCGGCGCAGATGCGCAGTACGGCGTCGATCAAGACGCGATCCGCGGTGTTTCCCATCGAGACCGAGCACTCGTCACCGTCGGGGGTGAGGTACCAGTTCTCCGGTGAGTCGGACGGCCCGGAGACGAGCCAGCCGTGCTCGGGTTCGCGGACGAGGTAGGACAGGAAGAACTGCGCCGCTTCATGGAAGACCGGGTAGACCCGGTCGCGCAGGAAGTCCTCGTCGCCGCTGTACTCGTAGTGCTCCCAGAGTTGCAGCGCGAGCCAGGCTCCGCCGGTGACATCGAGCCCCCAGCCGATCCCGCTACCCGGTGCGGTGTAGCACCAGGCGTTGGTGACGGTGTGCGCTACCCAGCCGGGTGCGCCGTACATCTGCTTGGCCGTCGCCTGACCGGCTTCGGCCAGCCGTTCGACGAAGCGTAGTACCGGCTCCTGACATTCGGAGAGGTTGGTCGGCTCCGCGGCCCAGTAGTTCTGCTGCGTGTTGATGTCCAGGTGGAAGTCGTTCGTCCAGGGTGCGCTGCTGGCGAGGCCGTCGTTCCAGACGCCTTGCAGGGCGAGGGGGAGGGGCGAGTTTGCTCGGGAGCCGGCCATGGTCAGGTAGCGGCCGTACTGGAAGTACAGCGCGATCAGCTCGTCGTCGGTCTGTCCCGAGGCCAGCCGCCGCCGACGTTCATCGGTGGGCAGTGCCGCCACCTCGGGAGGAGTCGGGCCGAGGTCCAGCGACATCCTGCCCATCAGTGCGCGGTGGTCTTCGACGTGGGCTCGCTTGAGCTCGGCGAATCCCGTGGTCGCGGCACCGGAGAGCAATGCGTCGACGTCGGCCGTCGGATCCGCGCCCTCCCAGTCCGTGCCGACGGCAACGATGACGACGGCCTCGTCTGCGCCGACCAGTTCTAGCGCGCCGTCGCGGCGGACGAACTCGCCGCCCGAGGCAAGAACCTTGATGCCGATTTCCAGGCGGACGCCTTGGCGGCCGTTGCTGTGCAGGCGCTCGAAGGCATGACCAACGAACCGGAGACCGTCTTCGCCGACCTCGACCGTCCCAGGCAGCACGTCCGGCTGCAAGGAGAGCGACAGTCCCACCTGGCCGCCCTGGTCAGCGGACAGTCGGATTGCCATCACGCCATGCGGGTTCGACGCGAAAGTCTCCCGGGCCAGGCTTAGCTGACCTTGGCGGTAGGTGGTGCTCACGATGCCCGTGTCGAGGTCGAGGCTTCGACGGTAGCCGCTGACCTCGCCGGAACCGGCGAGGTCCAGCCAGACCTCGGGCAGGGGCACATTGGTCCCGAAGGAGGTGGGTCGACCGAGCAGATGTTGCTCGGTCAGCCGCTGGGCCTCGGCGTACTGGCCCGTCAGGAGGAGTTGCCGGATCCGCGGCAACTCCTCCAGGGCAGTAGGACTGACATCTGTTGTGGCTGGTGCCCCGGACCATGCTGTGGACTCGGACAGCTGAACCCGCTCGCGGCCTGTGCCGCCGAAGACCATTCCGCCGAGGCGCCCGTTCCCGATCGGAAGAGCCTCGAACCACCGCTCGGCCGGGCGGTCGGACCACACCAGCCCCGCGGGATTGTCGGCCGGCTCGGTCAGTTCGGTCCCGGAGATGATCAGCATGTGGCGGTCTGCGTCCTTCTGGTGCGGTTGCGGTGGGTGCGGAGAGCTACTTCTTCGCCAGGAGTTCCTTACTCTGCTCCTGCATCTTCGGGAAGATACTCTCGTCGCTCTTGCCGGTGAAATATGACTCGAACTGCGGAACCATGGCGTTGGTGATGGCGGCGCCGTTGTTGTAGATCGGGCTGGGGAAGAGTTCGTCGTTGCTCAGATACTTGGCGAAGACGGAGAAGTCGACGCCCTTCGCCTTCTGCGCCGCCGCCAGCGCGTCCATCGACGTACCGATGGACGGCAGGAACGATCCGTTGTACTGGCTCGCCTTGGTCTGGCAGGCGGCGCTCTCCTGGTAGGCGACCCACTTCCAGGTCTGGTCCGGATGCTTCGAGCCCGCCCAGATGTTGTTCCCGTTCGAGTTCGCCATCAGTGCGCGCTTTCCGTTGGAGCCGGTCACCATCGGGGCGGTCCCGACCTTACCGCCCGGCAAAGCCGCGAAGGTCGAGGCGTCCCAGGTGCCACCGAGCAGCATGGCGACCTTGCCGGAGCCGATCTGGTCGGCACCCGCGGTGGAGAACTGGTTCAACTGCGGGGAGTAGCCGTCGTCCGACAGGGCACGGATCAGCTTGACGCTCTTGATCACCTGCGGGTCGGCGTAGTTGAACACGGTCGCCCACTGGTTCTTGTCCGGGATGTTGATGCCGTCCGTGGCCGGCAGCATCCCCCAGTTGTTCTGTCCGAAGGGATCACCCGTCGACTCGATGTTCCCGAGTCCGTAGGTGGCCACGTTCTTGGGATCGAAGCCCGGCTGATCGCCCCGGACGCCCTTCTTGTCTACCGTGAGCCGCTTGACGATCTGCCAGAACGTCCCGCCGTCGTCCGGGTTCCAGCTCATCTTGTCGACGTCCGCGGTCGAGTAGCCGGCCTTGGTGAGCAGGTCCTTGTTGTAGTAGATGGCCGCGGTCGCCCAGTCCATCGGCAGGGCGTACTGCTTGTCATCGGTGTACTTCCAGGCCTCCGCGCCGATCGCGAACTGACTCATGTCGACCTTGTCGGCCTCGATGTACTTGTCGAGGGAGAGAAGTTGCCCCTGGCCCGCGTAGGACTGGAGATAGGTGACGCTGTTCATGAAGGCGTCCGGCGCGTCGCCCGCGACGAAGCCGGCGGTCAGTTTCGTGAAGTAGTCGCTCACGTTGTACTGCGAAACCTTCACGGTGATTCCTGGATTCGCCTTCTCGAAGTCCGGGATACATTGCGAGTACGCCGCGCCCTGGTTCGGGTCCCAGGTCCACCAGTTCACGGTGACCGGGCCGTCGGAACTACTTTCGTCGGACGGCGAGCAGGCGGCCGCCGCGGCCACCAGACCCGCAGCGAGTGCCACTGTGGTGAATCTCTTCCATTTCACGCTGAATCCTTCTCTACTTGATGCCGGTGAATCCGATCGAATTGACGATGCGCTTTCCGAAGATGACGAACAGAACCAGCATCGGGAAGGCGGCGACCAGGGCGGCCGCCATCAGGCCGGCGAAATCCGGCTGGGTCTGTGGGGAGGCCTGTGCGAAAACACCCAGTGCGACCGTCAGGGGCCGGACACTGGGGTCGTTGGCGATCAGCAACGGCCAGAAATAGTCGTTCCAGGCATTGATGAAGGTCAGCAGTCCGAGGGTGGTGAGTGGTCCCGAGGTCATCGGGATGGTGATCCGGAAGAGCACCCCGAGCGGACCCAGTCCGTCGATCAGGGCGGCCTCCTCGACCTCGGAACTCAGGCCGAGCATGAACTGCCGCAGGAAGAAGATGTTGAAGGCGGAGAAGAGCGCACCCGGGAGCAGCAGGCCGGCGAAGGTGTTCGTCAGTCCGAGGTCGTGCACCAGGACGAAGTTCGGCAGCAGGGTCATGATGCCGGGAATCATCAACGCGGTCAGGAAGATCGCGAAGACCGCGTTGCGTCCTCGCCATTGCAGTCGGGCGAAGGCGTAGGCGGCGATCACCGAGCAGAAGACGACGATGACGGTCAGCAGGGTCGCGTAGATGACCGAGTTGCGCACGAAGAGCGCCAGGTCGATCGACGCGCCGGAGCCGCCTTCGGCGATCGCGTCCGCCGCACTGGACAGCCCCAGCACCCGGGCGAACGCGCCGAGGGTGAATCCGGTCGGCAGCAGGGAACTGGGGTGCGCGATCAGCGAGTAGTTGTTCGACAGGGCCGTTCGCAGGATCCAGTAGAACGGAAACACCGTCACCAGGAGGAATCCGATGAGGTACGTCCAGGCAAGGGTCCGGCCCACAGGGAACCTGGTCACGAAGCCTCCTCAGTTGGTGTCGGACTCATTGGCCCGCAGGAGGCGCATCTGGATGAAGGTGATGGTCAGCAGCATCACGAACAACGCCATCGACATCGTCACCGCGTAGCCGAAGTTGAACTCCCCGAACCCCGTCTCGTAGATGTAGAGCGGGAGGACGTTCGACGCGTTCGCGGGCCCACCCTTGGTGGTCACCGCGACCAGGTCGAAGACCTGGAAGGAACCGATCACGGTGAGCACCATCACCATCGCCATGATCGGGCGCAGTAGCGGCAAGGTCAGTCTGGTGAACATCTGGAACTCGTTGGCGCCGTCGATCCGGCCGGCCTCATAGATCTGGTCCGGGATCGTCTGCAGGCCGGCGAAGATGAGGATGGCGTTGTAGCCCATCGACTTCCAGACGCTGATCAGCGCGAGCGAGGGGATCGCCCATTCCGACGAGCCGAGGAACATGATGCTGTGACCGGTCACCGACTTGATCGCGGCGTTGATGATGCCGAGGCCTGGATCGAGCATCCACTGCCAGATCAGCGCGGCGACGACGCCGGAGATGAGGAACGGCATCAGCACCAGGCCGCGGATCGCGTTCGATCCGGTCAGGCGGTGCAGGATCACCGCGGTGAGCAGCGACAAGGTCAGTCCCAGCCCGACCGACAACGCGACGAAATAGACCGTCACCCCGACCGAGTGCCAGAAGACGGAATCAGAGATGAGTTCCCGGTAATTGGACAGCCCGGTCCATACCGGTGGCGTGAGGATTTTGAAGTCGGTGAAACTGAGGTAAATCCCGCGAATCGTCGGATAGGCCGCGAAGAACACGAAACCGACGGCCGCCGGAATGATGAGGACCAGCGCGAGCTTCCAGTCGTTGCGGTGCGCGGGGTTGCTGACCCGCTTTCGCCGGGTGAGCACACGGTTGCCGATGGTCTCGGTGGCTTCGGCGACCATTCTTGGGTGCTCCTCGGACAAGTCGGCTCGGATGCTGGTGTCCCCAGGGGCAACATTCAGACACAGCGCCGGTGGTACAACAACAACGATTTCCGGATGTGCTCGATTCGCTTCGCGGATACAGCCGGCCCCGGCCGTGGGAGAGGTATCATCGCGTCGCGGAGGTTCCGATGGATGTCGAGTTGACGTGGTTGCGGTCCTGGTTGGAGGTGGTCGACTCCGGCGGGTTCGCCCGGGCCGCGGAGCGGATCCACCTGTCCCAGCCGCGCATCTCAGCGCACGTCGCCAGCCTCGAGCGGGCGCTCGGAGTGACCCTGATCGAGCGGCGGATCCGGCCGCTGACCCTCACCGACGACGGCCGGCGCCTGCTCCCCAGGGCCCGGTCGATCATCGCGGCGGTCGACGACACCGTCTCCGACCTGCGGTCGACGGCGGGCGGGGCCGCCGGTCGCCTGACGATCGCCAGCTTCGCAAGTGCGAGCTCGGCGTTTCTCCCGCAGGTTCTGATGGACCTGCGGACAGCCAACCCCTTGGTGGACACGCGCGTGATCGACGGCGATGTCGCGACGATCGAGGCGATGCTGTCGGAGCGGCGCGCCTCGGTCGCGCTCCGGCCGTTCCGGCCCGAGCCGGCGGACCACGGTCTGGAACGCCGCGATCTGTGGCGTGAACCCTTCGTCGTGCTGGCGCCGGCCGGACACCCGATCAGTGAGAACGACGCCGTCAGGCTGGAGGACGTCGCTCGCTTCCCCGTGATCACGATCGGAGATCCGTTCAGCGATCCGCTGCTCGGGTATGAGGCCTCGGCCGCGATGCACTCGGGCCGGATCGAGCCCCTGGTCGGGATCGTGTCGCACCAGCCCACGACGCTCGCGGCGATGGTTCGGGCCGGGCACGGTCTGGGGCTGATCAACGCGCTGGCCACCACGATGGTCCGGCTCGACGATCTCGTCGTACTGGAACTGAGCAGCCCGACTCTGTACCGCGACGTGGGTTTGTGGTGGCACGCGGACAGGCCGCTCAGCCGAGCATCAGAGGCCTTCGTCGAGCTCGCCCTGGCGGCGGATCGTCCGCCAGGCACGCTGCCGATCACAGCGGAGTAGGCCGGCCGTATTCGTTCGACGGATGGGTGACATCTGTAGATCGTCGTTGTGTGGGCGCCACGGGCGGTGGCTGAATGAGGCGGTGGGCTGATCGCGGAGCGCATCGGCCGGGCCGTGATCGAAGGGACATCGCGTGGGAATGCACGACACGGACGCCGCCCAGGGGTTGCTATCGGCGACCCGGGTTGATCTGCCGCCGGGGAACCCGGACTGCTTGATCGAGGCCGTCGAGACATATGCACTGGCTGTTCCCCTGGCCAGGCCGATCGCGGATTCGACCGCTTCGCTGCGGTCGTGGATCGTGCCGGTGGTGGAGATCCGTACCGCTGACGGCCGCGTCGGGACCGGCATCTCCGGTGTGCACCTTGGCCCGGAACTGCTCTGCGACGTGATCACCAACTACTACGCGCCGACTCTGGTCGGCACCGGGTCGGAAGACATTCTCGGGACCTGGAAGCGGCTGTACTGGCTCCCGACCCACTGGCTCGGCCGGCAGGGAACTGTCCACATGGCGCTCGGCATGGTCGACATGGCCCTGTGGGATCTCGCCGCCCAGCGCGCGGGGGTGCCGCTCTGGCGGCTGCTCGGTGGTACCGCCGACGTGATCGAGACCTACAACACGGACGGTGGCTGGTTGAGCCTTGGCATCGACGACCTGGTCCGCGATCTGACGACGCTGATCGATCGCGGCTGGCGGCGGGTCAAGATCAAGGTGGGGTCCCCCGACTGGCGCGAGGACGCGCAACGGATCCGCGCCGTACGGCGGGCCATCGGTGACGGGATCACCTTGATGTGCGACGCGAACCAGCGCTGGGACTTCTCCACGGCGAGGCAGATCCTGCCGGTGCTCGAGGAGGTCGGGATGGACTGGTTCGAGGAGCCGCTGCACGCCGACGACCTCGAGGGACACCAGCGGTTGCAGGCAGCAACGACTGTCGACATAGCGGCCGGGGAGAGCTTGTACTCCTACCATGCGTTCTCGAGTTTCATCGCGGGCGATGCCATCCGGGTCGTGCAGCCGGATGTGACCCGGGTCGGCGGCGTCACCGAGTGGCAACAGATCGCGAGCCAGGCGGGCGGGCGAGGTGCTCGGCTCGTCCCGCACGCCGGCGACATGATGCAGGTCCACCAGCATCTGGTCGGTACGACGCTGGGCGAACCGGAGCCGCTGGTCGAGTTCATCCCGTGGACCCAGCAGGCCTTCAGGGATCGAAGCGTCGTACGGGACGGTTATCTCGAGCGGCCTCAACAGCCGGGAGCCTCGACGGCCATCGATCCGAAAGCCCGCAGGGACTGGCAGATCCGCGGCGTCGGCTCGACGGTCGGCCTGCGCTCCTGAAGCTGTGTCAGCGGACCAAGATTTCCAGGGATTGAGAGGCGAGACATGTCGGAGCAGCAGACACCCGACGGCGACGTCGTGGTGGTCACCGGGGCCGGTCAGGGCATCGGGTACGCGATCGCTGAACGTTTCACGGCCGTCGGTGACACGGTGATCCTCACCGACATCAACGAGCAGACCGGGTCCGAGGCCGCGCGCAAACTCGGTGGCCAGTTCCTCCAGCTCGACGTCAGCGACTCGACGGCGATCGCCCGGACGGCCGATCTGGTGCACCAGCAGTACGGGCGGATCGATGTCCTGATCAACAATGCCGGCATCGCCCACGAGAACGACGCCCTCGACGTCACCGACGAGATCTGGGAGAAGGTGCTCGCCGTCGACCTGCGGGGCAGCTTCGTCGCCTGCCGGGAGTTCGGACGGCACTTCATCCAGCAGGGGCACGGATCGATCGTCAACATCTCCTCGATCGCGGCCTTCATGGGCACGAATCCGGAGTATCACGTCGCGTACGACGTCGCGAAGGCGGGCGTCTCCCAGCTGGCGAGGTCGCTCGCGGTCGAGTGGGCGCAGTACGGCGTGAGGGTCAACGCGGTTGCGCCGGGCCGGACGAGAACGCCCATCCTCGACGGCGTCGGCCTCAGCGATCCGACCCGGATGCAGCAGTGGATCGACCAGATTCCCCAGCGCCGGCTGCTGTCACCCGAGGAGATCGCCGAAGCCGTCTTCTTCCTCGGCAACGGACAGTCCAGCGCGGTGACCGGTCAGACGCTCATCGTCGACGGGGGTCAACTCGCGGCCTGAGCCGCCGCCGGGCGGCGGCCGAGGTGTGCCAGAGTTTGTCCGGTGGAGCTTGACGGCAAGGTGGTGCTGGTCACCGGCGCTTCGTCGGGGATCGGTCGTGCCGTCAGCGTCAGCCTTGCTGCTGCCGGTGCGAAGCTCGTGGTCCACGGGCGCGACGTCGCGCGCACCCGGGACGCTGCCGAGCAGGTGAATGGCGCTGCGGTGGTGGCCGATCTCGGCGACCCACTCGGCGTTCCAGCCCTTGCTGAGCAGGCTCTCGCCGCGCACGGGCGGGTGGACGTCCTGATCGCCAGCGCCGGGCACGGGTGGTCGGGACCGTTCGTCGACATGAGCGACCAGGAAATCAGCGAGCTGGTCACTGTGGATCTGCTTGCCGCCCTCCGGCTCACCAGGCTGCTGCTGCCCGGGATGATTGAGCGGGGAACCGGCTACGTCTTCCTGGTGACGTCCGTCGCGGGACGGACCGGCGTGGCGGGCGAGGCGGTCTATGCGGCGGCGAAGGCGGGGCTGGACGCGTTCGCGGAGAGTCTGCGGCTGGAGTTGGCCGGTACCGGGGTGCAGGTCGGCGTCGTCGTTCCGTCCGCCGTCTCGACGGACTTCTTCTCCACGCGTGGTCGCGCCTACGACCGCTCCGTACCGCGAGCTGTCGGGCCCGAGGTGGTCGCGCATGCCATTGTCCGCGCGATCGAACAGGATCGGGCCGAGATCTGGGTTCCGCGCTGGGTCCGGATCGGCTCAGTCGTCCGAGCAGTGAGTCCGGCCGCCTACCGACGCCTGGCCACCCGGTACGGCGAACCAATCCGATCCACCCCGCCGCCGTCCGACCAGCCGCAGTCCACCCCGCCGCGGGCCGACGAGCCACGGTCCGACCAGCCGCGGTCCGACGAGCCGCAGGCCGGTGCTGGGGTCGTGTTGCCGTCGAGTGATGCGTTTTTCCTGCATGTGGAGAATGCCGGGGCGCCTCAGCATGTTGGTGGGGTGGTGGTGTTCGAGCCGACCACTGACAACGAGGCGCTGTCAGTCGAGCGCGTTCGTGAGATCGTCCGGGGTGAGCTCGAGAGGCTGCCGCGTTTCCGGCAACGACTTGCCCCCACCGCGCGCTGGCGCCGTCCGCGCTGGGTCGACGTCGCCGAGATCGACTGGCACCTGCATGTCAGCGAGCGCCGCTCTCCGAACGGCGACGCCGGCCTGCGGCAGATCGTCGCCGAACTGGCCGAGTCGCCGATGCCGCGCGACCGCCCGTTGTGGCGGATCGTGATGGTGCGCGACGTCAGCCCCGGGCAGTCGGCGATGATCCTGCTCCTGCACCATGCCGTTGCCGACGGCATCGGAACGGTGATCCAGGTACTGAACCTGCTCCGGCCGAGGATCGAGCTACCGACCGCGAACGGCCAAGCGCCCAGCCGCAGACAGTTGACCATGGCAACGATCGCGGGCCTCGCCCAGCTGGCGACGGACGGAGGAGCGGGAGGCGGTTTCGCCGACGCCTCGCGCCGGCGCGAGTTCGCCACCGCCGATCTCGATCTGACCGCCGTACGCCGGGCCGCGACCGCCCGCGGAGTACGGGTGACCGATCTCGTCATCAGCCTGGTCGCCGAGGCCGTTGCCACCACCCACCCCGAAGCCGCCCGTCGCATCGGCGGGCGGCTGCGCGTCGCCGTACCGCTGATGGTGCGCGACTCCAGCGCGGCCGCGGAGATGAACGCGACCGCGGCAGTGATGGTCGACGCCCCGGTCGACGCCCGGCCGATCGAAAACCTGCTCACCGAGGTTGCCCGTCGTACCAAACGTCTCCGAACGCCGACCCGGGCCGTGGCGTCGCGCTTCGTGATGGCGACCGGCCTGCGCGCCCTGCCCGAGCCCTCCGCCGGATGGTTCGCCAGGACCGTCTACGGGCGACGCTTCTTCCACGCGATCGTCTCGAACATGCCTGGCTCCACCGAGCCCTTGTCGATGGACGGCGTCACGATCGCGTCGGTCTACCCGATCCTGCCGCTGGCACCCGGATCACCGATCACCGTGGGCGCCTTGAGCTGGGCCGGAACCCTTGGCATCGGACTGGCCACCGATCCGCTCCTCTTCGACGCGGAGAGCCTTGCTCTCCGGATGAAACTGGCCCTCGACGAGCTCATCTGATCGGCCATACGAGAGCGAGGAAGAGTCGCGCGCGTGAGCGCGGTGAATCCAGTTGGTCACCGAACCGCTCCCGCAATTGCGCGACCCTGTACCGCACCGTCTGGGGATGGATGTGCAGTTCCTCGGCGATCGCGGCCCGATCGCCCATGTGGCGCAACCAGGAGGTCAGTGTCTCGATCAGCCGGATCCGGGCACCCTCCGGCAGTCCGTCGAGCGGCTGCAGCAACTGCGCGCGGAGAGACGCCATCAGCCGCTCGTCGCGATGCACGATGATGCTGTCGAGATGCTCGTCGGCGAACACCGGATCATCGGTCAGGATGCCTTGCTGCTTGAGGCGTACGGCGATCTGCGCGATCACGACGCTGCGGGGCAGGTGTTCCAGCGGGACGGTGTGGCCGACGACCGCGTTGGTGCCTCGCAGCAACCTGCCGAGCTGTTCTCGACGCCCCGGCAGTCCGGGATCGGGAACGATGGCACCGGAGAGCTGTTCGTAGCGGATGGGTAGGGACCCGGCGTCCACGGGCGACAGCACTCGCCGGGCGACGTCGGTGTCGGCGTCGACCAGGACGACGGAGCCGGTCGAGGGGATCGGCCAGCGGGCCCGGGCAGCGGCTTCGCGGATCGCATTCATGCTCGAGCGGTCCGAGAGCAGGAGCTCGGCCAGCTCTTCACGGTTGCGTTCCCGCGCTGATGCGTCCTCACTCTGCTCCAGGACGTAGCCGCGCGCCGAGGCCGAGGACAGCTGGTTGACGAAGTCGAAGACGGCCTCGGCGAGCGCCGCCAGGACCGCGGGCCGCACCTTGAACGCCAGGGCAGTGTCCGAGACGTGCCGCCACGCGGTGCGTGCCCCGAGTTGGTACGCGGTCAGCAGGCGGGTGAGATCCTGCCCGGCCTGCCACTGCCGGCGGCCGATCCGCTCGAACACGATCTGGATCGTCTGCTCGCCTTCGAGCATGTCGTCCCGTGAGGCGGACCGACCGTGCTCGGCCATGTCCAGCAGGCGGTGGATGAACAGTTCCGCGGCCTCGCGCATGCCGCTGGGATTGTCGTCGAGGAAGGCGGCGTACTCCGGCCAGCCGTCCGCCAGCAGGTCCCGTACTTCGGCCAGTAGCTCCGGCAGCCGCGCATCGAGGGCGAACTCCAGTCGCGCCCGGCCCTGCACCGTGTCTGTGCTCATCGCCTACCCGCCGCCCGTCACGCGCTGTCCCACCCGCACCTCGGATTGTACGGTCGTGACAATTTTCGGGTCCAGGAATCACCCCGAGGACCGCAGACCTGGCGCCTGGGACGGTTCGAAGATTGTGGACATGGCCAGTTCACGACACAGGCCGCCCGGCTCGGTTGCCCCGTCGGTTGACGAGGCACTCTGGCAAACCCGCGAAAAAGGCGAGAACTTCCCGGTCGCGCTGCGTTTGCTGCCGCGGAAGCATCGTGAGCATCTGCACGCCATCTACGGCTACGCCCGGATGGTCGACGAGATCGGCGACACCTTCGCCGGAGACCGCACGGTCAGGCTGCACCAGCTGACCGCGGAGCTCGGCACGATCTGGTCAGGTGGCCGGCCGGCAGATCCCGTACTGCGCCGGCTGGCCAGGACCGTGCACGACCGGGAGATGTCGGCCGAGCCGTTCCAGCGCCTGATCAAGGCGAATCTGCAGGACCAGGTCGTCTCGCAGTACGAGACCTTCGATGAGCTCCGCGGCTACTGCGAGTTGTCCGCCGATCCGATCGGCCGGATGGTGCTCGAGGTGTTCGGGCAGTCCACTCCCGAGACCGTCGCCAGCTCCGATCAGGTGTGCACCGCGCTGCAGTTGCTGGAGCACTGGCAGGACGTGGCCGAGGACCGGCGGGCCGGTCGCGTGTACCTGCCGAAGGAGGATCTGCGGGAATACGGCGTACGCGAGGAGGACTTAGACCAGCCGACAGCAAATCCGCAAATGCGCTCGCTGATGCGATTCGAGATCAAGCGGGCCGCCGAACTGCTCGGTGAGGGGTTGGTCGTCGTGCGGCAGTTGCACGGCTGGGGACGAGTCAGCGTGGCCGGGTTCGTCGCCGGCGGACAAGCCACCGCGGCAGCGTTGAGGAAGACGGATGGCGACGTGCTCGGGCGCTCCGCCCGGCCCTCGCGACTGATCACAGCGGTCCGGGTTCTCGGACTGCTAGGCGGGCGGTCGGCTTGATGGGCACGATCGAGCAGGCCTACGCGACTTGTGAACAGATCACCAAGACAGAGGCCGGCAACTTCTACTACGGCATCCGGCTGCTGCCGTCGCCCAAACGGTCCGCTCTCTGTGCGGTCTACGCGCTGGCTCGCCGGATCGACGACATCGGCGACGGCGACCAGGCGATCGGCGCCAAGGAAACCGCGCTGGCCGGAGTCCGCAAGGACCTGGGCAGGCTGGACGACAGCACCGACCCGGTACTGATCGCCGTGAGCGATGCCGCCCGCCGGTACCCGGTACCGCTCGAAGCCTTCGACGAGCTGATCGACGGTGTGCAGCTGGACCTGCGCGACGTCCGGATCGCCGATTTCGACGAGCTGGTGGTGTATTGCCGCCACGTCGCCGGATCGGTTGGCCGGTTGTGCCTGTCGATCTTCGGCAGCAGTACCACCGACCCGCGGACGTCGCTGTTCGCCGACCAGCTCGGGATCGCCCTGCAGCAGACGAACATCCTCCGGGACATCCGGGAGGACCTCGGCAACGGTCGCATCTACCTTCCGCAGGACGAGCTCGACCGGTTCGGCGTGGACCTGTGCGTCGACGACCTCGGCGCGCTGGACGATCCCGCCGGCCGGCTCGCCGCCTACATCCGGTACGCCGCGGCGCGTGCGGGGGACTGGTACTCCCTCGGCCTGCGGCTGGTCCCGCACCTCGATCGACGCAGTGCCGCGTGCTGCCGGGCGATGGCCGGCATCTATCACCACCTGCTCGGCCGCATCGCCGACGATCCGGCGCTCGTCTATGACCAACGGCTATCGCTCAGCGTCGCCCAGAAGGCGCGGGTGGCGGTTACCGCCCTGGCCGGAGGGGGACGGCGATGACGGCCTCGCGGGTCGCGGTCGTCGGAGGCGGCCTAGCCGGCCTCACCACGGCCCTGCGCTGCGCCGACGAAGGCTACGCGGTCACCCTGTTCGAATCGCGTCGCCAGCTGGGCGGGCTCACTTACTCGTTCCAGCGTGACGGATTGTGGATCGACAATGGCCAGCATGTCTTCCTGAACTGTTGCACTGCGTACAAAGGCTTCCTCGAGCGACTGGGAGTCACCGACCAGGTGACCATCCAGGATCGGCTCGATGTCCCGATCCGCAGCGAACTCCACACCCGCGGCGGGCGACTTCGCCGTACCGGGTTGCCTGCTCCTCTGCACCTGGGTTCCACCTTGGCGCGCTACCGCTGGCTTCGGCCGGCGGCCAGGGCGCGAGTGGTCCGCGCAGCCCTGGCGTTGGGCCGGGTCGATCGCACCGATCCCGAGGTCGATCGCGTGTCCTTCGGTGACTGGCTGACCGAGCACGGCCAGGACCAGCGGGCCATCGACACCGTCTGGGACCTCATCGGCATCGCGACCCTCAACGCTCCGGCAGAGCGGGCCTCGCTGGCACTCGCCGCGACGGTCTTCCAGGTGGGCCTGCTCGAGTCCGCCGCCAATGCCGACATCGGCTGGTCCCTCGTTCCTCTCCAGGAGTTGCACGGGGACGCGGCGTACCGTGCGCTGGCGGCGGTCGGCGCGACGATCCACACGCGATGCAAGGTCCGGGAGGTCGTGCCGTCCGGCGACGGCTGGACCGTTGACGGAGCGTCCTTCGACGCTGTCGTTCTTGCGGTCCCACCCTCGGCCGCGGAGGCGCTCGCACCGCCCGAGGCGATCGCGCAGGAGTCAGGCTGGGCAGAGCGGCTCGGCAGTACTCCGATCGTCAACCTGCACGTCGTCTACGACCGGACGGTCCTGGAGGAGCCGTTCGTCGCGGCGGTCGACAGCCCGCTGCAATGGGTCTTCGACCGGACCCGCCAGGCCGGTCTCGCCGAGGGCCAGTACATCGCGGCATCGCTGTCGGCGGCGGACGACCTCGTCGACGAACCGGTCCCGGTACTGCGCGACCGGTTCCTTCCGCACCTGGAACGGCTGCTGCGGATCAGCCCTGACACACGAGTGCTCGAGTTCTTCGTCACCCGGGAGCGCGAGGCGACGTTCCGGCAGCAGCCGGGAACCGTCGGCCTGCGGGCGTCAGCGTTGACTGCCCTGCCCGGGCTCTACCTCGCCGGCGCCTGGACCGATACCGGGTGGCCGGCAACCATGGAGGGCGCCGTTCGCAGTGGAGAGGCCGCGGTGGCCGCACTGTTGGAACGGAGCCCCGCTGATCGGCCCACCGGCCATCGGGAGGCAGTCGTATGACGATCACCGCGGAAACCCTCGACCGTAGTCGGGTCCTCGTCGCGCCGGCACTGCGCCAGGCCGTCGAGCGCCTCGACCCTTTCACCCGCCTGGTCGCCTCGTACCACTTCGGCTGGTCCGACGAACACGGAAAGCCGATCGAGGCCAACCCAGGCAAGACGCTCCGCCCCGCACTCGCCCTGCTCGCGGCCGAAGCCGTCGCGGGGAAGCCCGAACCGGCGTTACCCGGTGCGGTCGCGGTCGAACTGGTGCACAACTTCTCCTTGCTGCACGACGATCTGATGGATCGCGATACCGAGCGTCGCCATCGCAAGACCGTGTGGGCTGTCTGGGGCGACGCGACCGCAGTACTGGCCGGCGATGCGTTGTTGTCCCTTGCTCACGAGGTGCTGGCTGAGGACGATTCGCCGTACGGGCAGGAGGCCGGCCAGGCGCTCGCCATCGCCACTCGCGAGCTGATCCGTGGGCAGGTCCTCGACCTCGCCTTCGAACGCCGGGACGACGTCACGCTGGACGAATGCCTCGACATGGCGGGCGGGAAGACCGGCGCGCTGCTCGCGGTCAGTGCCGCGATCGGAGCCATCCTGGTCGGCGCGCCTCAGCCGGTCGTGTCGGCGCTGTCCAGGTTCGGCGCGGAGCTGGGGATGGCGTTCCAACTGGTGGACGACCTGCTCGGGATCTGGGGATCGCCTGCTGTCACAGGCAAACCGGTGTTCTCCGATCTGGTCGCGCGCAAGAAGACGCTGCCGGTCACCTGGTCGCTGGACCACGGCGGCCTGGCCGGACGCGAGCTAGCCGCCTGGCTGGCCCGCGACGGCAACCCGACCGATGAAGAACTCCGGTACGCCGCTGAGCTGATCGAGCGCGCAGGTGGTCGCGACTGGGCGCTCCGCGAAGCCCGCGAACGGATCGGCCTGGCCGAGCAGGCGCTCGACGACGCCGGCCTCGACGCCATCGTCCGGAACCGCCTCGGCGAGGTCGCCCGCTTCGTGATCGAGCGCCAAGCATGACGGCAACCGACCGCACTGCAACCGAAACCGCGACGACTGGAGCTGCCTCGGCGGGGACTGCGATGACAGAGTCAGGGAAGGTGGGCTCGGGGAAGGCGGGAGCAGGGACGGATGAGGCGCGGGGGGCGTTCGGGGCGGATGAGGCGCGGGGTGCACTGGATGCGGCGGTGGAGCATTTGCGTGGTCGGCAGCATCAGGACGGGTGGTGGAAGGGTGAGCTCGCCACCAACGTGACGATGGACGCCGAAGACCTCATGCTCCGGACCTTTCTGGGCATCTCGACGCCGCGGACGAATGAGGAAACCGCGCGCTGGATCCGTTCCCAGCAACGAGCGGACGGTTCGTGGGCAACATTCCACGGTGGACCAGGTGATCTGTCGACGACTGTCGAGGCGTGGGTCGCGCTGCGCCTCGCCGGCGACCAGCCTGAGGAGCCGCACCTCCGCAAGGCTGCCGCGTTCGTGCGATCCGAGGGCGGGGTCGAGCGCGCTCGAGTGTTCACCCACATCTGGCTTGCGTTGTTCGGACTGTGGAGCTGGGACGACTGCCCGTCGCTGCCGCCAGAGCTCATGTACTTGCCGCCCTGGGCTCCGCTCAACATCTACAACTGGGGTTGCTGGGCGCGTCAGACCATCGTGCCGCTGACGATCGTGAGCGCCCTCGAGCCGGTCCACCCGGTGGGCTTCGACATCGCCGACCTCCAGACCGGGGAATCACCGCCGCCCCGGCAATCGGCGTACAGCGTCGGTGGGTTCTTTCAACGACTCGACCCTCTCTTGCACGCCTATCGCCGTCACCCGCTGAAGGGTCTGCGCAGGCCCGCGATGCGACGCGCCGCCGAGTGGATCCTGGCCCGGCAGGAGGCCGATGGGGGATGGGGCGGCATCCAGCCGCCGTGGGTCTACTCGCTGATCGCCCTGAACCTGATGGGGTATCAGCTGGACCACCCGGCGATGCGGGCAGGCATCGCCGGGCTCGACGGGTTCACCATCCAGGCCGACTCTCCGGCCGGCCCGGTGCGTTGGCTGGAAGCCTGCCAATCGCCGGTCTGGGACACCGGCCTCGCGCTCGACGCCTTGCTCGAAGCGGGGGTGCCGGCCGACGACCCGGCCGTTCTCAAGGCGACCGACTGGCTGCTGGACGAGCAGATTCTCGCCGACGGCGATTGGCAGGTACGGCGTCCGCATCTGCCGCCCGGCGGTTGGGCGTTCGAATTTGCCAACGACAACTATCCCGACACCGACGACACAGCCGAGATCGTGCTCGGCCTGCGCAAGGTGAAGCATCCGGATCCCGACCGGCTGCGGAAGGCGATCGATCGCGCGGTCACCTGGACCACCGGGATGCAGTCCCGGGACGGCGGCTGGGGCGCGTTCGATGCCGACAACATCCACACGCTCGCGAACGCGTTGCCGTTCTGCGATTTCGGCGCCGTCATCGACCCACCGTCGGCTGATGTCACCGCCCACGTGGTGGAAATGCTCGCTGCCGAGGGCCGCGCGGACGAGGAGCCGTGCAGACGCGGCCTGCGTTGGCTGTTCGACGCGCAGGAGCCTGATGGCTCGTGGTTCGGCCGCTGGGGAGCCAATCACGTCTATGGCACCGGTGCCGTCGTCCCTGCTCTCGTTGCAGCCGGAGTCTCCAGAGATTTGCCACCAATCCGAGCTGCAGTGCGCTGGCTCGAAACCCACCAGAACGCCGACGGCGGCTGGGGCGAGGACCTGCGCTCGTACGTCGATCCTGCCTGGATCGGAAGGGGCGAATCCACCCCGTCACAGACCGCGTGGGCCCTGCTCGCGCTGCTCGCGGCGGGTGAAGACTCCGAGTCGGTCGACCGTGGCATCGAGCATCTCGTCCGCACCCAACGCCCCGACGGCGGCTGGGACGAGGAGCTGTACACCGGCACCGGATTCCCCGGCGACTTCTACATCAGTTACGAGATCTACCGGCTCGTGTTCCCGATCTGGGCCCTCGGCCGCTACGTGGCGCGGGATGCCCGATGACCGGCATCGTCTGTACGCCGCTGCTGTCGGAGTGGCTCGTACTCCGCGGACAGGTTCCCGACCTGGTCCACACCGGTCGCTCCTCCGACGGTGGGCTGGGTCCTGACAGTGGTCAACCGATGCTGGTCGCCGGTGTGGCCGGCGCACTCAGCGACGAACTCGAGCCTGGTGACCTGGTGGTCGCCGACGAGATCCGCGGCGCCGGTGAACCGATTCCGAGTCAGGCCTCGCCCTTCCTCGTTGGTGAGTTGCGCAGAGCAGGGCTGACTGTGCATCACGGTCCGCTCATGACGACTCCGCGGATCGTCGACGCACCCGCGGCCCGCCGTACGCTCGCGGAGTCCGGTGCCCTTGCCGTCGACACCGAATCAGCGTTGCTTGCCGCTGCGGCTCCACAGGGCCAGGCGATCGCAGTACGGGCCATCGTGGATACGCCGGATCACCGGCTGCTGCGACCGGGCACTCTGGTGCGTGGGCCGCGCGCTCTGCGGTCGTTGCGGCGTGCGGCTCCGGCGATCGACGCGTGGGCCGCGGCTACTGGTGATCGCGAGGTCGTCCTGGCCGGGCCGCGATCCTTCTGCGCCGGCGTCGAGCGGGCCATCGAGATCGTGGAGCGCGCCCTGGCTCGGCATGGGGCACCCGTCTACGTCCGTCGGCAGATCGTGCACAACCTTCATGTCGTCCGCGACCTGGAACGACGTGGTGCGGTCTTCGTCGAGGAGGTCGGCGAGGTCCCGGAGGGGAGCCTCGTCGTGCTCGCCGCGCATGGCGTGGCCCCACAAGTCCGTTCCGATGCGGCCGAGCGAGGTCTGCGGGTCATCGACGCGACCTGTCCGCTGGTCACCAAGGTGCACACCGAAGTACGCCGCTTCGTTGCCCGCAGCAACACTGTCTTCCTGATCGGCCACCACGACCACGAAGAGGTCGTCGGCACCCGCGGCGAATCACCCGACCAGGTGATCGTGGTCGCCGATCCCGACGAGGCGGCCCGGGTGCGGGTGCCCGATCCGCAGCGGGTCTCCTATGTCATGCAGACCACGCTCGCCGTCGACGAGGCCGAGGCGACCGCAGCCGTACTGCGCAACAGGTTCCCCGCGCTGACCGCCCCCCACAAGGACGACATCTGTTACGCGACGACGAATCGCCAGCGGGCAGTGCGGGCCGTGGCCCGGCGGGCCGACCTCGTCCTGGTGCTCGGATCGCAGAACTCGTCCAATTCCCACCGGCTGGCGGAGGTCGCCACGGCCGAGGGCGTCGAGGCACACCTTGTCGACGACGCGAGCGGGGTCGACCTGCGCTGGCTGCGCGGTGCGACCCGGATCGGCATCACCGCCGGAGCATCCGCTCCACCCCAGCTCGTCGACGACCTGGTGCGGTGCCTGTCCGGCCTCGGCCGGGTCAGTGTCACCGAGACCAGCGTGGTCGACGAGGACATCCGATTCACCCTTCCCAGGGAGGTGAGCTGACCGTGGCCATGCCACTGCGTCAGTCCGTCCGTCTCGGCACTTATCTGTTCAAGCAGAAGTTGTTGCGACGGGAGAAGTTCGCGCTGCTCGTGGAGCTGGAACCCTTGTACGCGTGCAATCTGGCCTGTGCGGGCTGCGGCAAGATCCAGCATCCGGCCTCGGTGCTCAAGCAACGAATGCCGGTCGAGCAGGCGGTCGCCGCGATCGAGGAGAGCGGCGCGCCGATGGTGTCCATCGCCGGCGGTGAACCGCTGATGCACAAGCAGATCGACGAGATCGTGCAGCAGTTGCTGGACCGCAACAAGATCGTCTTCCTGTGCACCAACGCGGTGCTGCTGCCCAAGCATCTGCACAAGTTCAAGCCGCACCGCAACTTCGCCTGGATGGTCCACATCGACGGATTGCGCGAACGCCACGACGCCTCGGTCTGCAAGGACGGCGTCTTCGACGAGGCGGTCGCCGCCATCCGTCAGGCGCAGGCGGCCGGGTTCCGGGTGATGACCAACACCACCTTCTTCGACACGGACACGCCGCAGGACGTCATCGACGTACTGGACTATCTCAACGACGAGCTGGGCGTCGACAACATGCAGATCTCGCCCGGCTTCGCGTACGAGAAGGCACCGGACCAGGAGCACTGGCTCGGGCCGGAGGAGACCCGTCAGTTGTTCGCGAAGGCCTTCGCCGGTGGACGCCGGAAGAAGTGGCGGCTGAATCACTCGCCGTTGTTCCTCGACTTCCTGGAGGGCAAGGTCGACTTCTCCTGTACTGCGTGGGCGATCCCGTCGTACTCGCTCAAGGGCTGGCAGCGACCGTGCTACCTGATGGAGGACGGCTGGGTCTCCACCTACAAGGAGCTGATCGAGGACACCGACTGGGGCTCGTACGGCCGGGGCAAGGACCCGCGCTGCGCGAACTGCATGGCGCACTGCGGCTACGAGCCGACGGCGGTGGTCGCGACGATGGGCTCCCTGCGGGAGAGCATCCGTGCCGCGGTCGGATCATGACCGGGGTCGTCGATGAGCGGCCCCGGCCCAACGCCGGCCTGCTGGACGCGCTGGAGTCCCCGGAGGACCTCCGCCGTTTGCCGGCTGCTGACCTCAAGGGGTTGGCGGGGGAGATCCGCGAACAGCTCGTCCGCCGGGTCTCGCGGACGGGCGGGCACCTCGGCCCGAACCTCGGGGTCGTCGAGCTGACGATCGCCCTGCACCGGGTCTTCCTGTCGCCGCGTGACGTGATCGTCTGGGACACCGGACACCAGGCCTATGTGCACAAGATGCTGACCGGCCGGCTCGGTCGGTTCGACACCCTGCGGCAGGCAGGAGGCCTGTCGGGCTATCCCAGTCGCGCGGAGAGCGAGCACGACGTCGTCGAGAACTCCCACGCCTCGACAGCACTCTCGTACGCCGATGGCCTCGCTAAGGGGTTCTCGCTGACTGGCTCCACCGATCGGCGGGTTGTCGCTGTGGTCGGCGATGGAGCCATGACGGGCGGGATGTGCTGGGAGGCGCTCAACAACCTCGCGGCCGGACCAGATCGGCCGGTTGTCGTCGTACTGAATGACAACGGGCGGTCGTACGGGCCCACTGTGGGGTCTCTTGCAGTGCACCTGCGGGCGTTGCGCACTGGCACAGCGCGGGGCAACTTGTTCGAGCACATGGGCTTCGCCTATCTCGGGCCGGTCGATGGCCATGACCTCGTCGCTCTCGAGGGAGCGCTGCGGACAGCCGCAGTACTGCAGCATCCGGTGGTCGTGCATTGCGTGACCCGCAAGGGCGCCGGTCATACGGCCGCCGAGCAGGACGAGGCAGACAGACTCCACACGATCAGCCCTGCCCGCACAGTGGCTTCAGTCGCCGGGCCTGCCTGGACGGACGCCTTCGGCGAGGAACTCGTAGCTATCGCGGGGGAGCGGCCCGAGGTCGTCGCGGTGACGGCGGCCATGCTCAGACCGACCGGGCTCTTCCCGCTGGCTTGTCGCTATCCCGACCGGGTCTTCGACGTGGGGATCGCGGAACAGCACGCGGTGACGTCGGCCGCAGGTCTCGCCGCAGCGGGCCTCCATCCCGTGGTTGCGATCTACTCGACCTTCCTCAACCGTGCCTTCGACCAGGTGCTGATGGATGCCGCACTGCACCGCGCACCGATCACGTTCGTCCTCGACCGGGCAGGCATCACAGGCCCGGACGGCGCGTCCCACCACGGGATGTGGGATGTCGGCCTCTTCGGGTTGGTCCCAGGAATTCGCCTCGCCGCGCCCCGCGACGTACAGCAACTGCGGTCCCTCCTGCGCGAGTGCGTCGCCGACCGGACCGGGCCGACGATGCTCCGCTTCCCAAGAGGAAACAGCGGCACGACGCTGCGCGCGACCGGGACTGTGGGATCCGCGGACCTGCTGACCGACGACCGCCGTGCTGGGCCCGAGGTCTTGCTCGTCCCCGTCGGGCCGCTCGCGGTAGCAGCCCTGGAGGCCTCACGCCGTCTCCGCGCCCTCGGAATCGGCACCTCGGTCGTCGATCCCCGCTGGATCAGCCCCGTCGACCAGGAACTCGTCCGGTACGCCGGACAGCACCACCTGGTCGTGACGATCGAGGACAACGCCATCGCCGGCGGCTTCGGCGAATCCCTCGCCCGCGCCCTCCGCACCATGACCTACCGCCCCGAACTCATCACCCTCGGCCTCCCCGACGACTTCATCCAGGCCGGCGAACGCAACGACCTCCTCCACACCCACTCCCTCGACGCCGAAGGCATCACCAACACCGTCACCCAAGCCCTGGCCGCCACCTCCTGACGCCCGGGCGTCAGGACGGGTTGATGGTGCGGGTGACGACCCAGCGGTGGGGGGAGATTGGGCGGGTTCGGGTGAAGCCGTGGTTTTCGAAGGCGGACATGGGGCCGGTGTGGAGGAAGGATCCCGACAGCTTGCGGTCGTCGGTCTCTTCGGGGTAGCCCTCGACGGTGCCGCCGCCGTGGCGGGCGATCTCGGCTAGTGCTCCGCCGAGCGCGGCGTCGGCGACGCCGCGGCCGCGGTGGCCTTTGCCGGTGAAGAAGCAGGTGATGCGCCAGTCCGGCAGGGTGGTGAGGCCCTTCTCGTACAGGCGCCGGCTCTTGATCTGCGGCAGTTCCTCGGGTGAGCCGAACTGGCACCAGCCCAGGCATTGGTCGTCGGCCAACACCAGCGCCGCGTGGGTGCTTCCTTCCTGGACGCGCTGCTCCTTCTCGGCCCGGTTCTGCGCCGCCGTGCGGTCCTTGTTCACGTTGACGTGGAAGCCCATGCACCAGCAGCCGCCCCACACACCATTGTTCGCCTCGACCAGCGCAGCGAACGCCGGCCAGGTGTCCACGTCAAGCGGCCGCACAGTGAGGGCCGCGGTTGGCTTGCCTGTCGCTTTCGACATCTGCCCAGCATGCCAGCCGGACCGGCTCAGTAATGGACGTCGCGCTGCAGGAGTGGGGGATAGACCGAAGAGGTTTGGCCGTCGACGGTTGTGCCTGCGAACTGGAGCATCGCCCGTGTTTCTCCGTTGAGTGGGGCCGGGTAGTTCAGCGTGGGGGCCGACACCTCATTCAGGCGTTGGAGCTGGTCGGGAGTGAGGGTTACGTCCAGGGCGGCGAGGTTGTTCTCCAGGTGTTCCAGGCGCCGAGCCCCGACGATCGGTACGACGGTGCCTTGGCGGGCGCGGAGCCAGGCCAACGACACCGCCGCCGGGTGGGTTCCGAGCTCGTCGGCGATCGCGGCGGCGACCTCGATGACGGTGTACTCGTCGTCGCTCGGCCCGCCGACGAACGTCGTACGGACGGAGTCGGTGACTTGCGTGCCGCGCCGGTACTTGCCGGACAGGAAGCCGTTCTTCAGCGGACTCCACGGAACCAGCGCCATTCCCTGATCACGTGCGAGCGGCGCGACCTCGCCCTCGACGGTACGGGCCAGCAGCGAGTACTCGACCTGCAGTGCGATCAACGGGGTCCAGTCCTTCAGTAGCGCCGTCGTCTGAGCCTGAGCGGTCACCCAGGCAGGTGTGTTGGAGAATCCGAGATAGCGGATCTTGCCGGCCCGGACCAGATCGTCGAGGGTGCGCAGGGTTTCCTCGATCGGGGTGTTGCGGTCCCAATTGTGCAACCAGTACAGGTCGAGATAATCGGTCCGCAACCGGCGCAGGGTCTCGTCGAGCTGGGCGATGATCGACCCTCGGCCCGCGCCGCCTCCGTTCGGGTCACCGGGGAACATGTTGAAGAAGAACTTCGAGGCCAGTACTACGTGCTCGCGCGTCCCCGGTCGCTCGGCGAAGAAGTCACCGAGGATCTTCTCCGAATGGCCGTTCGTGTAGAAGTTCGCGGTGTCGATGAAGTTCCCGCCGCGATCCAGGTAGCTGGAGAGGATCTTCTCCGACTCCTCGACGCTGCTCCCGGCGCCGCCGGGATCCTCGCCGAAGGTCATCGCGCCGAGGGCGAACGGGCTGACCCGGAGCCCCGATCGGCCGAGGGTGACGTAGTGATCGAGTGACATCGATGGTCTCCAAACTGGTCGGATTCGGCCTCGGAATCGGCCAGTTCCATCAGACCGCCCGCCGGGTCGCCGGCGGTAGACCGATGCTCGCGACCTCTTGCCTGATCCTCCTCACTTCGCGTCGATCGGGCTTGCGTCACCAGGTCCCGGATGCTTACATGAAGCGTGCGCACACAGCTGGACGAGATCCGCGGGCTGATCGCGGCCCATGCCCGATCGGACCTGCGGTCGCCGATCGCGGGCCTGCTGCTGGCGAAGGTGGAGGACGAGGAGCCGGACCATTCGCTGACCGAGCCGCTGCTGGTCGTGATGGCGCAGGGCGGCAAACGGCTGTTCCTCGGCGACCAGGCCTTCGAGTACCGGGCGGGGCAGTGTCTCGTCGTCAGCACCGATCTGCCGGTCACCGGCCATTTCCTCGACGCCAGCTCGCAGACCCCGTCGCTGTCGATGGCGCTCGAACTGCGCCCGTCGGCGATCGCGCCGCTCCTCCTGGAGGCTCCGATCGGCCGGTGGTCCCGCAGTACGGCCGTCCCGCCCGCGATCGCCACAGGCGAGGCCGGCGCCGCGTTGCTCGATCCTGTACTCCGCTTGCTCCGGCTACTCGATTGCCCCGAGGACGCGCCGGTGCTGGCTCCGCTGATCGAGCGGGAAATCCTCTGGCGACTGCTCACCGGACCGCACGGCGGAATGATCCGCCAGATCGGTCTGGCCGACAGTTCGCTGTTCCACATCGGCCGGGCAATCCGCTGGATCCGCGACAACTATGCCGAACCGCTGCGGATCCCCGACCTCGCCCGGCTGGCCGGGATGAGCCCGTCCGCGTTCCATCGGCACTTCCGCGACGTCACGACGATGAGCCCCCTGCAGTTCCAGAAGCGCATCCGCCTCCAGGAAGCACGCTCCTTGCTGATCGCCCGCGCCGGCGACGTCGCCGGCGTCGGACACCTCGTCGGCTACGACAGCCCCACCCAGTTCAACCGCGAATACCGCCGCCTCTTCGGCGCCCCACCCGGCCAGGACGCGCTCCGCCTGCGCACAGACGCCGCTCCCCAAGCCAGCCGACACCTGCCCTGACCGACCTAGACGTGCTCGGCCGTTCAGGAGGGCCGGTGGTGGTCGTGACGCTGGGCGGCGGGTTCGACTGTGGGGGAGTTCCAGCTGGCGAGGAGTTGCAGCTTCTCCTCTGAGGGGGAGCCTCGGTCGGCGGTGTAGATCACGACGCTCTGCCCGTCGTCGCCGGGTGGCGCCAAGGTCTCGTAGCGCAGCGTCATGGCTCCGACAGTCTCGTTGAAGAACTGCTTGGCCCCGTAGGAGTGTTCGAAGAGGCGGTACTCGGACCAGTACCGCGTGAATTCCGCCGAGGCGACCGCGATTTCGCCGACCAGCTGTTCCAGCAACGGGTCGGCGGCCCTGCCCACCGTCAGGTGGCGAAGGGCAGCCGCGACCTGTGGGGCGATGGTCTTCCAGTCGGGATAGACAGTCTTCGCGCGCGGGTTGAGGAAAGGTCCAGCGGGCCAGATTCCGGTCCCTCCTGGGCATCGCGTCGAAGTCGTCGATGAGCAGCCTCGCGGTGTGGTTGGTTGCAAGGACATCGAGGTGCGGTCCGTGGATCATCGCCGGTACGGGTTCGAGAGCGTGGATCATCGAGACCAGAGCAGGCCGGGCCTTGATGGCGGCAGGCCGGGGACCATGGTCGCGGCCGCCGGAGCGCCTGACCAGGGTGCTGAGGTGCAGCCGTTCGAGATCGTCGAGCTGAAGTGCTGTGCCGATGGCCGAGAGAACGTCCTCGGAGACCCTGCCGACGCGTCCCTGCTCCAGCTTGGTGTAGTAGGCGGCGACGTCGTCATCGACATCGCCTACACCGGGATCTGTCACACCGACATCGCGCTGCTGAACAACGAGTGGATGGAAGGCATCTTCCCGATGGTGCCGGGCCACGAGATCACCGGAACCGTCACCGCAACAGGCTCCGAAGTCACCCGGCACACTGTCGGAGACCGGGTCGGCGTCGGTTGCTATGTCGACTCCTGCCGCGAGTGCGAGAACTGCCTCGCCGGCCAGGAACAGCACTGCCAGAAGGGCGAAGTGCTCACCTTCGGAGGCCGCGACTACGACGGGAACCCGACCTACGGCGGCTACAGCCGGCAGGTTGTCGTCGACGAGAACTATGTCCTGCGCATCCCCGACGGCCTTGCCCTCGACGCCGCAGCGCCGCTGCTGTGCGGTGGAATCACGATGTACACCCCGCTGCGTCATTGGAACGCCGGTCCCGACAAGTTGGTGGCGATCGTCGGCATGGGCGGCCTCGGCCACCTGGGGATCAAGCTCGCTCACGCGATGGGGGCCGAAGTCACAGTGCTGAGCCAGAGCCTGGCCAAGCGCGACGACGGCCTCCGCTTCGGAGCCGACGGCTACTTCGCAACCCAGGACCCCGCCACGTTCGATGATCTTGCCAACGCCTTCGACCTGATCATCAACACCGTGTCGGCCAACCTCGACATCGATACCTACCTCGGCCTCCTGCGCCTGGACGGGGTCCTGGTCAACGCGGGAATCACCGCCGAGCCCAGCACGTTCCACGTGCCCCTGCTCGGCGGCTCGCGCCGCGTCATCACCGGCACGAAGAACGGCAGCATCGCCGGTACCCAGGAGATGCTCGACTTCTGCGCACAGCAGGGGATCGTCGCCGAGATCGAGACCATCTCAGCGCATCAGACCGACAAAGCACTGGAACGACTGGAGCACGGCGACGTGCGCTACCGCTTCGTCATCGACGCCGCGACCTTCACCGCCTGACGATCAGCAGACTCCTAGGTGGTCAGGTTCAGCCAGGCCCGGGCGATGGCCTGATGTCCTTGGGGAGTGGGATGTACACCGTCCCAGGCGAGCTCGCTGCTGCCGGCGGATTCGGCCTCGTGGCGCAGGATGTCGTTGAGCGGTAGCAACGTGAGACCGAACTCGGTGACGAGGTTGCGGACTACGTCGATCTTCGGGTCGAGGTCTTCGCGCCATGCTTCTTGATCCGGGCTGACCGGGAGCAGCCAGGGCTCGATCAGGACGATCTGCGCCTCGAGCTTGTCGATAGCGGCGGTGAGCAGTTGCCGGTAGTTCTCCGCGAAGACCTCTGTCGGGGTGGGATCGTCTTCGTCGTAGCGGCGCCACGTGTCGTTGATTCCTATCATGATCGAGAGCACGTCGGGGCGCAGGTCCAAGCAGTCGGGCTGCCAGCGCGCGAGGAGGTCCTTGGTGCGGTTGGCGCTGGTCCCGCGGTTGATGACGTGAACTCCGAGGGGTCTCAGAGCGTCCGCGATCACGCGGACGTAGCCGTGCCCCAACCCCAGTTCGCGGTCGTCGAGGCGGTTGCCGTCGGTCACGCTGTCACCGATGAATTCGACCGTGTCACCGGTCTTGAGTTCGACTGCCACGGGTTCTCCGTTGTTCGTCGGACGGTTGGTCATGGATCGGCAGGCCGGCGGCCATCAGGATGCGGTCCATGAGTTCCTGGGTGGCGAGGCCGCTGCGAGCGTTGTTGTGTGTCACGTCATGGCCGGCGTGGACGGAGTCGAGGAAGTGCCGGGTCTGGGCCGTGAAACCGAGGGTGTCGATGGGGCGGTCGAAACCGGAGGCCGCCGGTGCCAGCTGCTCGACCCGCTCGGTGTCGCCGGCCGCGATGCGGATCTCACCAGGCGCGTTGACGGTGACCGTCTGCCCGTTTCCGTGCAGATCGACGCGTTCGGTCCAGATGCCGCAGCTGCGGTTGCCGATGATGGTGGCGATCTGACCGGAGTCGAATCGCAGGGTCGCCGCCAGGTTCTCCTCCCAGTACGGGTCGTCGAAGGATGCCTCCGCGGTGACGTGAGTGCACTCCCCGAAGAAGAACCTGGCCAGGTCGACCATGTGGATGAGGTTGTCGAGGGAGGCGCGGTAGTAGCGGTCGCGCCGGGTCTTCTGCAGGATGCCGATGGTGGCCGGTGTGGTGGTGATGGCCGTCCTGGCCTTGAGGTATGCCGGCGCGAAGCGCCGGTTGAATCCGACCATCACCGGTACTTGGTTGAGTTCGGCGAGCTGGACGATGCCCCGGGCCTGTTCGACTGTTGACGCGAGGGGCTTCTCGCAGAAGGTGGCCACCTTCCGGGTGATCAGTTTCTCCGCGATGTCGTCGTGGGTGCCGGCAGGCGTGAGGACGAACGCCGCGTCGGGTTCGACCTTGCCGAGCATCATCTCAAGGTCGTCGAACCCCGGCGCGAACCGGTGCCTGGCGAGGACTTCGGACGTGTCGCACAGGCCGACGATGTCGACGTCGTCGAGATCGCGCAGGGTGGGCAGATGGGCGATGCGGGCAATCGTTCCGAGTCCGATGACCACGACTCTGAGGGTACGGTTGCCGGGCATCACAGCTGCCTTCTCGTGGTCAGGTTCACTTGTCGGTGGCCTTGGCCTGCTCGATCTGCTGGGCAACGACCTTTCCGTACTTGTCCCAGTAGCCGTTGACGGCCGACTTGAGGTCGGTGAGGCTCTTGCGACCGAGGATGTAACCGGTCTGGGTGTCGTAGATGTTCTGCATCGCGGCGGCGCTGCCCTGCGCCGGTACGGCGGCGCTGTCGTACCCGGCCGACGGATTGGGCAGGGCGATGGCGGCGAGCTTCTTCTGCGCCGCCTGCTGCTTGATCAGGTCCTCGGTGGCGACGGCCGTGTCGAACAGGACGAGCGGGCCGTTGGCGAGGCGGTTGATGTTGACGGTCGTCTCGAGGTCGCCGCGCTTCGTTCGCACCGGATTGCCTTTGGCATCGACCGAGTACGTGACGCCCTGCTCGCCGTACTCCTTGTTCAGGAACTCCTTCGTACCGAACGGTGCCGCCAGGTAGTTGAGCATGCTCAGGAGGGCAGGGACGCGATCCTCGTTCCCCTTGCGGATCGCGCTCGTGCCGTAGGTGCCGATGCCAAGCCAGTGCACCGGCTTCGCCCCGTCGGCGCCGAACGGCGTCCGCATGTCGAGTCGCAGGCCCGGGGTCCGTTTGAGCGCGGTGTTCCAGTAGGCCAGGGCATCGTCGATGAACGCGAGCCGGCCGCCCTCGAACGCGCTGGCCTTGGCGGCATTCGTCATAGCCGGAGTGTTGGGGTCGTAGACACCGAGCTTCCACAGCTTCTTGGTGTAGTCGACAGCGGCGTACCACTTGTCGCTGAGTGCGGGCAGGGACAGCGCGCCGCCGGCGTCTTCCGCCCAGCCGTTGGCGACGCCGAAGCTCATCAGGAACATCGAGAACGCCACCGGGAAGCCCACTCCCGTCTCGCCGCCGAGAGCGTAGATGCCCTTGGAGGGATTGGTGACCTGCTGACACACCGCGGTGAACCCGTCCAGGTCGGTCGGGTCCGCGGTCACCCCCGCGGCCTCCAGCACGGCGACGTTCTTGTAGTTGACGGTTCCGAACAGCGATCTCGTGGTCGGTACCCCGTACAGCCGCCCACCCCAGACCGACGCCTTCCACGTCTCGGTGGGGATGTTGGCGAGGTACGGATAGTCCTTGACCTTGTCGCCGGACAGGTGAGGGCCCAGGTCGATGAACTTGGCTTTGGCGATGTCGGGTAGCCGCTGCAGCCCGGCGGTGTTGGTCTGGACCTGGACGATGTCGGGCAGGGTCCCACCGGCGATCAGTGCGGCGATCTTCGTCGCGTAGTCGGAGCCGGCCACGATGTTGAGGCTGAGGTCGGTATTGAGTTGCTTGTTCATGGACTGCCAGTAGGCGTTCTGGTCCTTCGGCGGCCCTAGGGCGCTGTAGGTGACCATGAAGGCGCTAGTCGGTTTGCCGTCGCCGACCGGACCAGGCAGGCGGGAGGACGGATCCTTCGGGTAGGCGTCGTAGACAGCCATCACCAGGCCGTCGCCGCTGCCCGGCTTGATCGGGGGTGCGTCGGAGGTGATCGCCGAGTAGGTGGGCAGGGCGTTCTTCAGGCCGCCGGACGCCGCGGTCGGCGTGGCCGATTTTCCGGAGCAGCCGGTCAACAGTGTGCCGCCGAAGGCTGCGGCGCCGACGCCGGCGACCCCGCCGAGAAGCACCGAGCGTCGTGGGACTCTGGTCGGTGCCGGTTCGCTAGTGGGCATGATCCGTTCCTTTTCGGTCGGTCTTACTGGTCGGTGTGGACCGTTACGGTGCGGTGTCGCCGGACAGGACCCAGGCGGCCGATGCGCCGTCGGCGTTCGTTGCCACGCGGAGGTCGAGTCGGGCGTACTTGCCGGCGGACTTCGTCTGGCCGGCGAGGTTGTTCACGATGGCCCCGGTGGCCGGCGTCACGATGATCTGCCCGTCGCCGTTCTGGGTGATCTGGTACTCCGTGCCGCGGGGCAGGTTGTTGGGCAAGGTGACGGTCACCGCGGTGGGTGCGAGGGTGACCAGGCCTTCTTCGTTGAGGCTGCCGACCGTGACCGCGGTGGCGGTGGTGGATCGCAGATACCTGGACCCGGACGAGCGGGACTCCAGCAGGGGATTGCGGTTGTCGGACAGCACGAAGGTGGCCGTGCCGCCGGCTGGGATGGAGTAGGCGGGCAGGGGGAAGGAGATGACGCCGTTCGACCCGTTGACGATCGTGACGCGTTGGCCCGGGCGCATGGCCGTGGTGGGCCAGGCGGCCAGGGTGACGTCGCCGGCCGTGCCGCCGAATCGAAGGGTGACGTGGTCGTCGGCGAGGCCCTGCAGGTCCGGTACCGTCGCGGCGGCTGCGCCCTGGCCGAAGAAGTTGGTGTACTCGTCATTGGTGCGCCCGCGCAGCTTGTCCCCGCCGGTGCCCCAGAGCCTGCGCCCACTGACGGACACCTGCCCCGAGGTGAACTTCGACCAGTTGATGCCGAACTTGTTGCCCGACGACAGCCCGCCGCCGCTGGCGATCGGCGCGTCGCCCTCGTAGTACAGGTTGCGGATCCGTACCGACGTGTTGGGCAGCGTCGCCGGTGCGCCGTCGATCAGCCGGGTGATGCTGTTCCGGCCGGCCAGGATGGTGAGGTTCTCGATGTCGAGAGTCACGCCGTCCACCTGGAAGTAGAACGGGATGATGCCGGTTGCTCCGGTGAATCCGGTGGCGGCGCCGTTGAGCGTTGCCGGGTTCAGGTCGCGCAGATCGATGGTGAGGTCGCGGACCTGCCAGTTGCCAGGGGCAAGAAATTGGGAGACGCGGCTGTAGGCCTGCTGCCGGGTGGAACGGGCCGCCAGGAGCACGTCCTGGAGTTCGCCGTGGATGCCGGCGCCGAACAGCGGCGTGTTGACATACCAGACCGGTGAGTCGCCGTTGAGGACGGAGAATCGGCTGCCGATGACGGAGCCGTGGGTGTCGAGCGGGACCTGCCAGTTGCCGGAGGCAAACATGAGTGCCCGGGTCTGGCAGTCCAGTACGTCGGTGTCCTTCACCGAGCCGTTGAGGTACGTGGCCAGGTAGAGCCCGACACGGGTGTTGGCCGAACGGCAACCCGTGAGGGAGGTGTTCTTACCTCGCATGGTGAACGCGGGACCGGCGGAGCTGGCGCCCTGGTAGATGTCGAACACGGTGTAACCGGTCACGGTGGCGCCGTCAGCCTCGTCATGCGTCGAGGTGGGCGAGTTCGGACCGGCCGACCCACTGCCTCCGGACACGGTGAGGCCGCGAGTACGGCCGTGCCGATGGGTGCGGCGACCGGGGAGGTTGGCCTCCTGCGAGAAGGTGCCGGTGTCGATGGCGTGGCGGACGTTGAGGCTGTTCGGGCCGACGACTGTCGTCCCCAGACCGCTCCAGTCCTCCAGGCCGTAGCCGAAGTGGTTGAGGGAGACCTGGAGGAGACCATTGCGGAAGGTCGGCGCTATCACCTGCATGTCGACACAGCCGATCAGGTAGAACACCGAGGCGATGAACCGCTGCGCGGAGAAACCGACGATCCTGCTGCCCGTCAGCCCCTCCAGTTGGATGACGGGAAAGATGCCCTCTGTCGTCGCCGCGCTGTCGTCGTAGTCGCAGCTGCCACCGATCAGATCCACCCGGGCATCGGCCAGGGCGCAGAGCCGCACGTTGGTCTGGTAGCCGGTCTCCTTCAGCGGGGAGGTGAAGGAGACGGTTGTTCCGGTGCTGTCGAGGCCGGCGGTGACGACCTCACCGAGCCGAGCCCGCTTCGCGCCCCCGGGCGGAGTCCCGCCATGCAGCGACTCGTAGACCTCATCGTCCGAGATCAGCCGGAACCGGTCGCCCTTCCGTACTGCGTGCGCACCGGCGAGCTGCACCCGGGCGACGGTGTTGAAGCTGGCCGGGTCGTGAGCGGGATCGTCGACGAGATTGACGTTGTCGACGTGCGTGATGCTGCTGACGGGCTCGGTCCACAACGGTTCGGTGTAGAGGGTGAAGGCGGGTGCGGTGAAGGTGTTGAAGAAGAGCCGGGCGCCCGGTTCGAAGATGATCGCCTTGCGGGTTCCGTGCGTGAGTTGGCGTTCGTAGCTGATCGGCAGGTCCATGGGTGGGATGGTCAGTGCCGGTTCGGCGGAGTCGAAGAACGCGTCGAGGGCGGTCTCGATCTCCTCCTTCGTGGAGCCCGGACCGATGCCCTGCTTGCTGTAGGCCGACAGCGGCTTGGCCTGCGCGGGGAGCGTGAGGCCGGCGGTAGCGAGCAGGCCGGCGCCCGCGGCCAGCAGGCCGCGTCGGCCCAGACCTTCGGTGAGCGGAGGTGTCGTCATGGGAAAGCTCCTTGCCTTGAAGCTTGGACGGGTGGGGTGCTCAGCCTTTGATCGCGCCGGTCAGCACGCCCTTGGTGAAGTTGCGTTGCAGGAACGGGAAGATCATGGCGATCGGCAGCAGGGCGAGCACTGCGACAGCCATCTGGACGGCCTGAGTGGGTGGCTGCGACCCCGCGTCTCCGGAGGCGTCGAGGATCGGGTTGCCCTGCAGCACATAGGTTCGGACGACCAGCTGGAGCGGCCAGCGGGTGGTGTCGTTGAGGTAGAGCATCGCGTTGAAGAAGGCGTTCCAGTAGCCGACCGCGTAGAACAGGCCGACGACGGCGAGCACCGCCCGGGACAGCGGCACCACGATGGTGGCGAAGATGCGCCACTCGCCCGCACCGTCGATCCGGGCCGCGTCGAGGAGTTCTTCGGGGATGCCCATGAAGAAGCCGCGGACGATCACCAGGTTGAAGGCACTGATCGCCGACGGCAGGATCAGCGCCCATACGTTGTCGATCAGGCCCAGCTGCTTGACCATCAGGTAGCTGGGGATGATGCCGGGCGTGAACAGGAACGTCAGCAGGAAGAAGGTCAGGATCGGCCGGTGGCCGAACGAGTCGCGTCGCGTCAGCCCGTAGGCGGCCAACGTCGTACAGATCAGACTCAGCGTGGTTCCGACGACGGTGACGAACACGCTGACCAGGACGGCCTTGGTCACCACGCCACCGGACAGGATGGCCCGGTAGGCCTCGAAGGTGAAGCTGTCGGGCAGGATCATGAATCCACCGTTGGCGGTCAGGTCGGCCTGGCTGGCCAGGCTGGTGGAGACGACCACCAGGAACGGGAACAAGACGACGACCGCGACGACGATCAGGACGATCGCCTTGATCACCCGCGTCGGTACCGAAGGCTTTCCGGCCCAGACCGGCCGGGCATCTGTTGTGCTCATTGCCGCGAATACACCCCCTGTTCGCCGAGCAGATGGGAGACCTTGTTGGCGACCAGGATCAAGATCAGTCCGACCACGCCCTTGAACAGGCCGGCCGCGGCGCCCAGGCCGAAGTTGCCGTCGCCGATGCCGTGGAAATACACGTAGGTGTCCAGGACCTCGGCGGCGTCCGGACCGACGTTGGCCCGTTGCAGCAGGATCTGCTCGAAGCCGACGTTGAGCGCCTGGCCGAGGTTCAGGATCAGCAGGATCGCGATGATCGGCCGGATGCCGGGCAGCGTGACGTGCCAGAGCCGGCGCCACCAGCCCGCGCCATCGATCGCGGCCGACTCGTACAAGGCATCGTCGATCGCGGTCAGCGCGGCGAGGAAGATGATCGTCGCCCAGCCGGCGTCCTTCCACACGCCTTGGGCAACGATCAGCAGCTTGAACGTCTCCGGAGTGGTCATGAAGCCGATCGAGTGCAGTCCTTGCTGGGACAGGAACTGATTCACCACCCCCGAGCCGCCGAGCACCTGCTGGAACAGGGCTACGACGAGCACCCAGGACAGGAAGTGCGGCAGGTAGACGACGGTCTGCACGACCTTCTTGACCCGCGAGCTGATCAACGAGCTCAGCAGGAGCGCTAGTGCGATCGGCACCGGGAAGGCGAGGAAGACCTGCAGGAAGGTGATCTGCAGGGTGTTCGACACCGCGCCCCAGAAGGCCGGATCGGTGAACAGGAGTTGGAAGTTCGCGAAGCCGACCCAGGGCGCCTGATCGATCGGTAGATAGGGCTGGTAGTCCAGAAAGGCGATCACGTTGCCCAGCAAGGGCACGTAGGTGAACACCAGCAGCAGCAATCCGGCCGGCAGGACCATCAGGAGCATGGAACGGTCGCGACGCAGCCGCTGGGTGCGGCTGAGGCGAGACGGCCGACGGGTCGAGCCAGGCAGCGAGCGCGGCTTGTGCCGCTCGCTGACGAAAGTTGGCATCGGATGCTCCTCGGTCTGACCCGGCGGCGAACCTCGAACGGTCCCTAGTGGCTATCGAGCTTCTGGTGCTCTGGTGAATCTTCGAGAACGATACCGAGCAGCATGACAGCGCGGATCTCGTTAGGCAACAGGCAAATTACGAGAAGATTGCCGACCCTCCCTGCACTAGTTTGAGTAGATTTCCGGTATCGTTCCCGACAACGCGTCGCGGATTGTGACGCCACTTCGGCCGCACCAGCACACCGACCCAGCGCCGACCGGGCAGTCACGCGCCGGCGCTTCCTTGGAGGCAGCAGTGAACCCTGCCGCACATCGACAGGCCGTCCTGCTAGGCCCGAACGACCTGCGCATCCGACCCCAGACCGGCCGAACGGTGGGGCCTGGTGAACTCCTCATCACCCCTGACGCCGTCGGCGTCTGCGGTACCGACCTCGAACTGCTGGCCGGCACGATGGGGTATCTGACCGACGGCGGCGCGAAGTACCCGATCGTGCCCGGCCACGAATGGACCGGCATAGTCGACGAGGTCGGGCCCGGGGCGACCGGCTTCGCGGTCGGTGACCGCGTTGTGGGCGAGTGCTCGGTCGGTTGCGGTGCCTGCGCCACCTGTGGTGCGGGCAGCTATCACCTCTGCCCGGACCGCACCGAAACGGGGATCCTGAATCGCGCCGGAGGGATGGCCTCCATGCTGGTGTTCCCGGCGCGGGCGGCTCATCGCCTCCCGCCGAGTGTCGATCCGCTGGACGCGGCGCTGATCGAGCCGCTCGCGGTCGCCTATCGCGGCCTGCACCGTCTGTCGGCGGCACCTGCCGGCCCGATCGCCATCATCGGCGCCGGCACGATCGGCTTGCTGTGCGCATTGGCGGCGCGGGCCATCGGCATGGGGCCGGTGCTGCTGGTGGAGCACCACCACGCCCGCCGCGCGTTCGCGGCGAGCCTCGGGTTCGAGGCCGTTGGGACTTCTCCGGACCGCTTCGGTCAGGTGATCGATGCCAGCGGCACTGCCTCCGGCACGGCCACAGCCCTGCAAACTGCCGCAGACGGCGGTCGAACCGTGGTGCTCGGCCTGTGCGGGCAACCGGCCGTACCCGTGGACCTGGACAGCCTCGTCCTGCGCGATCTGGTCCTCGTCGGCAGCCTCGGCAGCCCTGGCGTCTGGCCGGAGGTCATCGAACTGGTGGCGAGCGGTCGCGTCCTGCCGTCGACCATCATCAGCCACGAGTTCACCCTCGACGAAGCCACCCAGGCATTCGAGCGAGCGCGAGACGCCGACCCGGCCACTCGCAAGGTGGTCGTGCGTCCGCAACGAACGGCTGCGCCGCAGCCCACCGGCGAACGCGCCGTTCATGCCTGAACACGCTGTTAGCCTCTTGACTGCAACCGATCCAGAAAGGCCGGGTACCTCGTCATGGTGACCATCCGGGACGTCGCAGCGGCAGCCGGCGTGTCCGTATCGACGGTATCCCGCGTTCTGTCCGACCAGTACGGCGTCAGCGAAGCCACCAAACGGGAAGTGGAACGAGTCTCCCGACGCCTCAATTACCGGCCCAGTGCTGCCGCCGCATCGCTACGCACCAGGTCGACCGGCGTCGTCGGGATGCTCGTCCCCGAGATCACCAACCCCTACTTCCCCGCCGTTGTGCAAGGTGTCGAGCAGGAGTTCGCGCGCGTCGGTGTGGACCTCATCCTGTGCGACTCCGGCAACGACGTCGACGCAGAAGCCCACCGGCTCGACACGCTGCTGCGCCGCCGGGTGGATGCCCTGATCATCTGTCCGGTCGACACCGAGCGCAGTGCCACCGCCCTGCGGTCGATCGCCGGTCAGGTACCGCTGCTGCAGATCGACCGTCATGCCGTCGACAACGTCGACTTCGTCGGCGTCGACGAGTCCAGTGGCATCACCCAAGTTGTCGCTCACCTGGCAGCCAACGGCATCACCACCGCAGCCTTCGTCGGCAGTGCAGCCGGGATTTCCAGCATCGCCGAACGGGCCCAGGCATTCACGACCGCATGCCGGGCGCACGGGATCATCGCCCACCCAGTTGTCACCGTCACCGACACCGACGTCGCTGCCGGACGCCAAGCCGCGCGAGACCTGCTGGCATCGACTGATACACCACCCCCGCAGGCAATCATCTGTGCCAACGACCTCCTCGCGTTCGGCGTCATCGCCGAAATCACCGCGGCCGGCCTGCGGTGCCCACAAGACATCGCGGTCACCGGCTACGACGACAGCCCCGCCGCCGAACTCGTGGGACTCAGCAGTGTGCGTCAACCCCTCAGCGATATCGGCCGCGAGGCCGTCAGGCTGGTCCGCAATCTCAGCTCTACGCCGAGAAGCGTCCGTTTGGCTCCACAGTTCATCCTTCGGGCCACCACCCCGCCGGGCAGCACCCCGTTGCTCCGGCTCTGAGGGGCGACGGCGACGTAGTCACACGACTCGCGCAGGGCCAGTGCTTGATCGGGCGACGAGGTGGCCCGGTGGTGTCAGCACTGTCTGGGGTTCCTGGCCGTCGAGGACGTCGAGGAGGGCGCGGGCGCCGCAGGCTCCGAACTCGACGACGTCGCGTTCGCTCGCCGTCAGTGGAGGATCGATCAGGTCGTAGTAGATCGAGTTGCCCATGGCAACGACCGAGAGGTCGGCGGGGACCTGCAGGCCGCGCTCGCGCAGCGTCCGTACTCCGGCCATCGCCATCACGTCGTTGTCGTAGATGATCGCGGTCGGGGTGGGGCCGGGAGCTGACAGCAGGGAACTGGTGGCTGCCGAGGCATCGGCCGCGGTGTAGTCGGCGTACCGGGTTCCCGCGTCGACGAGACCGCGGCGCTCGATCTCCGACCGCAGCGCCCGCGTCCGCACCGACGTGTGCCGGAACTCCCTCCGGCCGGCCACCCGGGCCAACCGGACGTGCCCGAGGTCGGCCAGGTGGTCGACGATCTCGATCATCGCGATCGCCTCGTCGGAACGCACGGCCGCGAGTCCGGGCTGGGCCTTCGAGAGGCCGAAGGCCGCGGCCGGCAGGCCGATCTTCTGAAGGTGGAGCAGCCGGGGATCCTTGTGCCGCAGGTCGCTCAGAAGGACTCCGTCAACCCTGCGCTCGCCCCACCACCGGTCGTAGACCTCCAGTTCGGTCTCGATGTCGTTGACCATCTGCAGCACCATGGCGACGCCACGATCGGCCAGCACCTCCTCGACGCCGACGATGATCTCGCGGAAGTACGGCTCGAAGCTGAGCAGCCGGGGCGGCCTGGCGAGGACGAAGCCGACCGCGTTGGCCCGCGCGTTCGACAGCGCCCGGGCGGCGCTGCTGGGGCGCCATCCCATCGACTGCGCGAGCGCCAGGATGCGCTCGCGGTTCTCCGCGGACACCCCCGGACGGCCGTTGAGGGCGAACGAGACCACGCCCTTGGACACCCCCGCGGCCCGGGCCACGTCGCTGATGGTTACACGGTTCACGGCACCCCCTGCTCCCTTCGGGTCTGCTGAACCTTATCAACTAAACCGGTATTGTCGACAGCTACCAAACCGGTATAGCGTGGCGCCTCGACAGCCACCTACCTCCGCTGGAGGACACGACATGACGAGTGAGGCAGCCCGGGTTCGGCGCCGTCCGCGCCGGGACAAGTTGCTGATCTCGCTCGGGCTGCCCGGTGCGCTGGCGCTGATCCTGTTCCAGTACCTGCCGATCCTGGGGAACGTGATCGCGTTCCAGGACTACCAGCCCTACCTGGGAATCACGGAGTCCGGCTGGGTGGGGTTCTCGAACTTCTCGTTCCTGTGGGACGGGAACTCGGAGTTCCTGAACGCGCTGACGAACACGCTGGTGCTGACGGTGGTCCAGGTCGTGCTGGTGTTCCCGGTCCCGTTGGCGTTGGCGCTGCTGCTCAACAGTCTCGCGGGAGAGCGGCTGAAGCGGCTGATGCAGTCGGTGCTGTATCTGCCGCACTTCTTCTCGTGGGTGATCGTGGTCGCGCTGTTCCAGCAGATGCTGGGGAACGCGGGGATGCTGAACACCTTCCTGATCCAGCACGACCTGCCGCAGTTCCACGTCATCGGAGTACCGGAGTTGTTCAAGGTGCTGTTGACGACGCAGGCGATCTGGAAGGACACGGGGTGGGGAACGATCATCTTCCTCGCCGCGATCTCACAGATCGACCAGGAGCAGTACGAGGCGGCCGCGGTCGACGGGGCGGGCGCGTGGAAGCGGATGCTCCACATCACGCTGCCGTCGTTGAAGGGCTTGTTCATCCTGTTGCTGATCCTGCGACTGGGCAACAGCCTGTCGGTCGGGTTCGAGCAGATCATCCTGCAGCAAGGCCCGGTCGGGTTGCCGGCCAGTGAGGTGCTGGACACCTGGGTCTACAACAACGGGGTGATCGCCGGGAACTGGGGCATGTCGGCGGCAGCCGGGCTGGTGAAGAGCGTCGTCGGGATCGCCCTGGTGATCGGCGCGAACAAACTGGCCCATCTGTTCGGGGAGCGCGGGGTGTACGAGAAATGACCACGATCGAGCAACGCGCAACTCAGCGCAGCCAGAGCGAGCCCCGGCGCCGGTCGGGGAAGCGCCCGGTGTGGATGGAGACGCCCGGTCCGCTGGTCCAAGCAGCCAAGGCCGTCGCGCTCGGAATCTCGTTGTTGCTGGTGATCATCCCGTTCTGGTCGGTGCTGGCGACGTCACTGGCCGATCAGCAGACGATCAACTCCTCTGGTGGCGGGATGGTGATGTGGCCGCACGGGTTCTCCCTGAACGCGTACTCCGCGGTCCTGTCCGGCGGTGTCGTCACCCGGGCCATGGTCATCTCGATCCTGATCACCGCGGTCGGCACGTTCGTGTCGCTGGCCACCACGGCCGGGCTGGCGTACTGGCTGTCCCGGCCCGGTGCGGCCGGAGCGAAACCGATGCTCCTGCTCGTGCTCGGTGCGGTCCTGTTCACCCCCGGTCTGATCCCGTCCTACCTGGTGGTCAAGGAGTTCCAGCTCCTCGACAACTACGCGTCCTTGATCCTGCCGGTGATGGTGAACGCGTTCAACGTGATCGTGATGCGCGCGTTCTTCCAGCAACTTCCACAAGAACTGTTCGAGTCCGCTGCGATCGACGGCGCCTCCTCCGCCACGATCCTGTTCCGGCTGGTGCTGCCGTTGTCCAAGGCCGTCCTCGCGGTCATCGGCCTGTTCTACGCGGTCTCCTACTGGAACGCGTTCTTCAACGCGATGCTCTACATCCAGACCACCGACAAGTGGCCGCTGGCCCTGGTACTGCGCACCTTCGTCGTCAACCAGTCCGCCATCGGTGGCGACCAGGTCGGCAGCGGCGAAGCGCTCCCGCCCCAACTCCCGATGCAGATGTCGATCCTCGTGATCGCCATCCTGCCGATCCTCCTCGTCTATCCCTTCCTGCAAAGACATTTCGCCAAGGGCGTCATGATCGGCGCCGTCAAAGGCTGAGCCCCACCAAGAGGCCGCAGCCAGAGACCGCAGTACTTAGAGGCCGCAGTACTTAGAGGCCGTAGTACTTCAAGGCCGCAGTACGAAAAGGAGAGCACCAATGACAGGCATCCATGTCAGCCGTCGCACCTTCTTGGCCGGCGCGGCCGGGGCGGCGGCGCTGATCGGAACCGGCTCGCTGGCCGGCTGCGGTGGCAGCAGCAACCAGGGCAACTCGTCCTCAGCCAACGCGAGCGTCAAACTACCGACCTACATCCGGTACGGCGGGGTCAAGCCCGACCTGCCCGGCACAGACGCCGGAGTCGATGCCGGATTCCGGCATTTCCCGACCAGCCGTCCCAAGTCCGTCCCGCAGAAGCCCGGCAACGGCGAAACCGTCACCGGCATGGCCAACATCTTCTACGCCATCCCGCCGGGCCGCGACCGCAACTCGTACTGGGCCGGCCTCGACGACAGGCTCGGCGTCAACCTCGATCTGCAGATGGTCAGCGCGGCCGACTGGGCGACCAAGTTCCCGACGGTGATCGCGGGCAACGACCTGCCGGACCTGATCCAGATGCTCATCGTGGCCAACTACCCGGCCCTGCTGGAGAAACGCTTCACCCGATTGGACGAGTTCCTGTCCGGCGACGCGATCAAGGACTACCCCAACCTCGCCAACATCCCGACCAGCGCCTGGAAGCAGACCGTCTACAACGGCGGGATCTACGGCATCCCCATTCCCCGCGGCCGGATCGGCAACTACAACTTCATCCGCCTCGATCTGTTCAAGGCGGCCGGAGTCTCGCCCGAGCCGAAGAGCTACGAGGAACTGGTCGAGACGACCAAGGCGCTCACGGATCCCAAGAAGCGGCGCTGGGCGCTGGCCCTGCCGGTGCAGGCTCGGCAGTTGCTCGGCCGGGTGAACGGTGAGCCGAACGTGTGGCGCGAGGAGGGCGGCAAGTTCACCCACGCGTACGAGACCCAGGAGTTCAAGCAGACGGTCAACGACCTGGTCGCGATGTGGAAGTCCGGCGTGATCCACCCGGACGCGTTCAACCCTTCGCAGCCGTTCAAGCAGTTGTTCAACGCCGGCACGGTGGCGATGGACGCGTGGGGCGGCTACACGGGCTGGACCCAGTACATCCTCGACAACCAGAACAACCCGGGCTTCGAGCTCGGGCTGATGCCGACCCACACACGCGATGGTTCCCAGCTGGCGCGCTGGACGTACGGCAGCGGCTTCTACTCGATGACCGGGCTGAAGCAGCAGGACAGCCCGGAGAAGACCAAGCTGATGCTGCGCGTGCTCAACTACCTGGCCGCGCCGTTCGGCACCGATGAGTACCTGTACCGGCTGTACGGGCAGGAAGGTGTCGATCACAACATCAACGCGGACGGTGATCCGGTACTGACCGCCAAGGGGACCACCAACACGGTGTTGCCGATCCGGTACATGGCCGACGCGCCCGGAGTGCTGTATCAAGCCGGCCGCCCCCAGGACGCTGACACTCAGCATGCCTGGCAGTCCCGGGAAATCCCTACCTGCGTTGACAATCCGGCCCTCGGGCTGTTCTCCAACACCTTCGCGTCGAAGAACACCCCCGTCGACAAGACCTTCCAGGACGGCATCAACCAGATCGTCCAGGGTCGGCAGCCCGTCTCCACCCTGGACAACCTGATCACGGTCTGGCGGCAGGGCGCCGGCGACGGGATGCGCCGGGACTACGAGGACCAACTGCAGAAGGCGGGAGGCCGCTGACCCGATGGACAGACTGCGCACGCCGCGGGCAGAGCCGATCGAGGCTCGACCGGTCGGCGTCGGCGATCGGCAGAGCCTGGTGGACGTTGCCGATCGGATGCTTCTCGGAATTCGCCCTTGGGCGAGCCCCGGACACGCTCGCTTCGATCTTCCCGGACCACCGTCTGCCTCGGGGCAGGCGAGCGACGGCATGGAAGCGTTCGCGAGATCCCTGCTGGCGGTGGGGTTCCGGCTGTCGAACACCGACCAGGATCCGCACGATCATGCCGGCTGGTACGCCGCCGGCCTGGTCGCCGGCACGGATCCCGCTTCGCCGGAGCGATGGCCGAGCCTGGCCGACCGTCCGCAAGCCCGCGTCGAGGCGGCCCTGCTCGCCATCGGGCTGTTCGAGTCCCGGCGGTGGCTGTGGGACCAGCTACCCGATGGCGCGCGGCAACGCGTCATCGACTACCTCGCCCCGTCGGCCGAGGTCTGGTACGCCGACAACAACTGGCGGTGGTTCGCCAACGTCACCCAGGCATTCTTGAGATCGGTCTCAGGCCCGTACGACGCAAGCGTGATCGATCGCAATCTCGATTTCCTGGAAACCTGCTACCTCGGCGACGGCTGGTACTCCGACGGACGGCTGGACGGCCGCGGTGGCAACGTCGACTGGTACGGCGGCTGGATGATGCACTTCTTCGCGCTCTGGTACTGCCGGATGTCTCCCGGCGTCGACGGGATCACGGAGTTGCTCGAGCGCTACCGGTCCCGCCTCGCCGGCTATCTCACCGACGCACGCTGGCTGTTCGGACCCGACGGCGCGCCGCTGTACCAGGGGCGTTCCCTGGTCTACCGCTTCGCCGCCGTCGGCGCGGTCTGGGCGGATCAGATCTTCGACGCGAAGGCGCTCGAGGCCGGCGAGTGCCGACGGATCGCCTTGGGCTCGGTCAACCACTTCGTCGACTCCGGCTGCTTCGATACCGGCCGTCTCACCCTCGGCTGGCATCGCGAGTACCTGCCGATGCGACAGCATTACTCGGGTCCGGGATCGCCGTACTGGGCAAGCCTCGGGCTCGCCGGCCTCGTCCTCGGCGAGGATCATCCGCTGTGGTCAGCGCCGGACGTCCCCGACCGGCTCGAGGGCACGCACCTGATCGCGCCGATCGGCTGGGTGGTGTCCAGATCGATGGACGACGGGATCGTGAGGGTCGCGAACCACGGTGTCGACCACTCCGGCGTACAACCGTCGATCGAGGACGCCAACTACTGTCGCCTCGCGTATTCGACGGTCACCGCGCCCGCACCCGCGGAAGAAACGCCGGCCGACCCAGATGCCCTGGGCGACAACGTGGTGGCGCTCATCGACAGCTCGGGGCGGAGATCCCAGCGCCGGCCGATCGACCTGATCGAGACCGGCGACCGGTGGGTGACGAGCCGGCACCGAGCCACGTTCGTCCGGCCCGACGATCCGGAGTCCCTCGACCGTGGGCCTTGGATCACCTGTACTTCGGTCCTCCACGGCGCCACCGAGGTCCGTATCGTCTCGGTCGAGCCCTGGTCCGTGGCTCTAGGGGACTGTCAGTTGGTCATCTCGGGCTACGCAACTCCCACGAGGCCGGCACCGGGAACTCGAACCGATCTGGATACCAGGGTTGTCGGCCTGCACGGTGAGTGGGATCACGAGACGTCGTCCCTCGGGCTCGGGAACGCGTTCGGTGAAGAGCTCACCGTCGAGTTGGTGCGCAGTACGTCACCCGTCACACCCGGCGCCATCTATGCAGCTGCTGTGGTCCTCGCCGGCTCACCAGCAGCGATTCCATCGGTCCAGGTTCGGTCGGACGAGATCGTCATCGACTGGCCGGACGGCTCTTCCAACACGATCCCCTACCCCGCCAAGCCAGACAGGGATTCCGATGAATGACACAGAGCACCCAAGCAGGCTGAGTCGCCGCACGATCCTCACTGCCGCCGCCGCAGTGACCGCCACAGCCGCCACCGCGGGCACCGCAGCCGCCCAGCCGGATCGCAAGGGTCACCGCCCAGGTTGCGGGCCCACGGCAACCACCTACTACGTCAGCAGCGCCGGATCCGACACCGCCAACGGTAAAACGCAGTCGGCCGCCTGGAAGTCCATCACCAAGCTCAACCAGGCGCTGGCCGACGGGACGATCGTCCGCGGCGACACCGTCCGCCTCCGCGCCGGCGACGAGTTCTTCGGCACCATCAACTCCATCCCCACCGCCGCGGCTACCGATCCGGTGCTGACCTTCGGTGCCTACGGTTCTGGCGCACGGCCGCGCATCAGCAACCTGAAGATCTGCAACTCGACCGCCGGCTGGACCCAGTACTCCGCCAACGTCTGGCGCATCGACCTCACGGCCGGCTCAGGCGCGTACACCGGCAACACCGGGTCGACCAACACCAACGCCGGGTTCATCCGGGTCAACGGCGTGATCAAGGCGGCGAAGTTCTTCGCCCTCGCCTCGTTGGCTGCCGACTGGGACTTCTACAACGACAGCCAGTACCTCTATGTCCGGCTCGGCAGCAACCCCGCCTCGGCCGGCGACGTCCGGGTGGCAGTCGACGGCAACCTGGTGACGGCCCAGTCGGCCGTCGCGATCAACGGTCTCGAGCTCCGGGGTTCTGGCGGGCACGGAGTCCGTACGCCGGGCCTGCAGAACAACGTCACCCTGTCGAACACGGTGATTGCCGAGATCGGCGGCTCGCAACTCATCTACACCGGCGGGCCGGCGAACACGCGGTACGGCAACGGGGTGGAGATCTGGATCGGCGGCAGCAACGTGACTGTCACCGGCTGCACCATCTCCGACGTGTACGACGTCGGCGTCACCTGCCAGGGGACGCAATCCGGCGCCCAGGTCGGCTGGAGCAACGTCCACATCACCGACTCCTCGATCATCAACTGCACCCAGTCGTTCGAGATGTGGTGCGCCGGTCCCGGTACGGCGGCCGGCAGCGGCTTCACCAACAGCTCCTTCGCGAACAACCGCTGCACCGGGGCGGGTCGCGGCTGGGGAGCGGTCGTCCGGCCGGACAAGACCGGCAAGAGCACCCACCTCCTGTTCTACGACACCCAACTTCCGTGCGCGGGTCTGAGCATCACGGGGAACACGTTCGTCGACGCCGCGCAGAACTACACGTACTTCGCCCACACCGCTCCGCCCGCGGGCATGGTCGTCGACAACAACGTGATCTCACTGCACGCGGGCACCAAGCTCGAGTACCAACGCACCGAGACCATCGAGCAGGCAGCGGCCTGGACC
>Ga0193717_1000161_pt1 | contig 58299 bp, 94 predicted proteins | sample U2c2metaG_FD_145900 | JGI IMG/M metagenome (GOLD analysis project Ga0193717, IMG submission 145900) | Soil microbial communities from a riparian zone of the East river system, Colorado, United States - U2c2 | ecosystem: Environmental > Terrestrial > Soil > Riparian zone | place: USA: East River... | reverse complement strand
CGAGACGCTGGTTGCCGATGCCGCCGGTGGTGACCGTGTCGGTCGTGCGGGTCTCGAGCGTGGTCAGCCTGGTGTTAACCGGACTCCCGGACACCACGGCGCCGAGCCGCGCGTCCAAGTCGATGATGTTGTCGATCAGCTTGTTGTATTCCGCGCTGGACGCCGGCTCGCCGAACACCGCGTCCAGCATCGAGACGATCGCCATCACGCACTCCAAACAAAGGTCTCGTCCCACCGGCCGTACTGCAAGGAATCCCACAGTCCGATATACGTCGGCCGGACCAGTTCGACGGACAGCTGATCGACGAGACCCGCGGTGCGGCCCACCGTGCGGCGGTACCCGAAGATCTGGATTCGTAGCGTCTCGCCCAGCCCCTCGGGGTCCCGGGCCTCGAGAGTGTCGCCAATCTGGAGGCGTGGATCACCCGCGATCGTGATCTGGTCCGTGGTCGGGACCGGCCGCAAAGTCCGGGGCAGGAGGTAGGAGACCAGACTGGAGGTGACAGCCGGCTGCCACTGCACCCAGTCACCACTGATCGCCATGTTCCGCTCGCCGTACTTCTCGATACTGGGCTGGTCGAGCGCCGCCGTGATGACGTTCGGGTTCGAGGTGATCAGCGTGCCCATCACCCGTAGCGCCGCGCTGTTGTCGCCGGTGCCGGTGGCGAACCGGGCCGGCTCGGCGTAGCCGTTGAAAGCACTGATGACCAAGTTGCCGTTGGCGTCCAGGCGGCAGGTGAGATCGACGCCGCTGGTGAAGTGGTTGCGCTCGGCCCACACGCCGGCCACCAGCCACTGCACCACGTAACCGTCGGTGTCGGCCTGCGCCACCCACAGGTTTGGCACGTTTGCGTCCGGCACGGTGGCAAACCGGGGGACCTTGAACGCGGTCACCTGCTGGATGTCGTCGCGGTAGATGGTGAGCTCAACGGTGCTCACCCCGGGCACGTACAGCTCGTCGATCGCCTGCGTCGAGTAGACGACCGCCAGCGCCGCCTGGGTCCATCGAGCGTCGGAGGTGACGATGTTGCGCAGACCGTCGAGCGAACTCGTCATGTCCAGCCCCCCGGCGATGTCGCTCAGGGTCAACGTGCGCACCACGTCCTCTTGCTTCGCGGTGATCGTCTCGCGGTTCCAGAACCGGAAGGTGCCGTACTCGTCCCAGAACGCGGAGCCCAGCTCGGCTGAGGCCACCGCGGTGATGACCTGCCACGCGTCCTCGTACTTGCCCTGCGGGATGTTGGTCAGCCGGTTGAGTCCCCGGTCGAGTACCGCGGGGTACCGGGCCTCCTTGCGCATCTGGTCCTTGATGAACGGATCCGTCACCGCGGCGCTCGTCGAACGCATGTGCCAGTAGGCATCGCTGATAGCCGCCTTGCGACGCACCACGACCAGGCCCTTGACGTAGTCCCCGGGGAAGGGCGACAGGTCGCTCCAGTGGTCCCATGCGTCCCAGCCGGTGTCGACGTAGTCGACGGACTGGAGCACGCCGTTGATGAACACGCCGAACTTGACCGTCGGGTAGAAGTCGCACACCACGTCTATTTGCACATGCGCCGGCCCGACGGGGATCGCGTACCAGGGGGTGACGGCTCCCGCCCCCGACTGGCGCTGTCGGACCTCGGCGCGCACGCTGCCCGTGTTGATGGCGATCTTGAGGCTGTGCATCCAGCCCGGGTAGATCTCCAGCGGGACGAACTCGGGCGCCCCGTAGACGTAGTTGTGGTTCGACTCGGAGTCGGGATCGTCCACAAAGTCCAGGGTGAGCCCGAAAAAGTAGGAGCCCTCGGTGATGAAATCTTTGCGGTTCCGTGCCCAGTACCGATTCTCGTTCGCCGAGTAGGGGCCGTCGGAGGTCTCACCGGTGGCGTCGTTCTCCACGCCGTTGAACGCGACCGGCCGGGAGTGTGGCAGCGGCGCGTCGGGGTGGATCTCCCCGCTCAGCGAGTACATGGGCTTCCCGGCCCCTTCGGACTTCGGGTAGCCCTGCGACTTGGAGTTGTCCATCTGCCCGATGGCCGGCGTGTGGCCACCGTTGCCGGTCAGGAAGAACTGGGCGCCGATGTCGGAGGGGTTCTCGCCCCAGTCGAAAAGCCCCTTCTCGCGGTCATACATCCACCGATACGGGCTCGGCGAGGTGTCGCCGTGCCGGAGACAGTGATCGATCACCCACTGGGACTCGCAGACCTGCGCCAGGCTCCAGCCGCGATCCACGTGATAGCTGCTGATCGCCCACTTCGGGAACGTCACGGGCACCCGCAACGCCTCGACCCGGTCGAGGGCCTTGATCACGACCTCGTTGCTACTCCGGCCGGGGGAGATGTTGCGCACCTCGCCGAAGAACTGGTCGTACCAGATGGCACCGATGGCGGTCTCGATGCCGATTCGGAAGATCACCCCGCACCCCACCAGCTCGTCCCCGTAGAACGGAGAGAAGCCGTTGTACGGGGAGAACACGGCCGACAGCGACAACCCGTCATACCGGCCGGTGCAGGTGGCGCCGAACTCGGCGGCCGCGTGCCCCTCGATCAGCATGACCTCCTGGGGTGACGATCCGGCCAGCGAGCGGTCGACAAACGCTTGATCCACATAGGCGCTCATGTCCGACAGCGGATGGTCGTACTCGCCGTCGCGAGCCCAGTCGACGAGCACCTGCCAGAGCGGGTAGCGCTTCCCGCCCCGCTGCTCGATCGCGGCCGCCGCGGGCGCGCCGCCGTGGGTCTGCACTGTCACACCTCCAGCAGGTCGATCGTGGCGTTCATGTACCGCCCGAGCTTGCGTCGCTCGAGTGGCAGCTTCTCGATCATGACCCGCGGGGTGCCGATCCCCAGCACCCATGGACTCGGCGTGTCGCCCTGCTCGACCTGGAGCGCGGTGATGACGGAGGTCTGCGCGCCCGGATGGCGCAGGAGCGGCCGTACGGCGGCGACCCCGGCGGGAACGACGTAGGTCGTGTAGCGGCGCGGCGGCGTGCCGGCGATGACGGTGGTCGCGCCGGCCTGCGGAAGCTGGGTGAGGTCGGCTGCGAACGGTGTCCACTCCAGGCCCGGCGTGCCGGCGTCGAGCACATAGGCGGAGAACACCAGATGCTCGCCCAGCTGGACGGGGATGATGTCGCCGACCTGGCAGGTGGCGCCGATGGCCGTGACCCACTTCCACGCGCCCGCCGGCCCCGGGGTTTCGACGGCCGCCCCATCCATCACGCCGGGGAGTAGCAACTCGGTGCTGGCTTGGAGAGTCTCGACGCCGGAGGTGGAGACGAACGGGTCCGTCGCGGCCCACGCCGAGCGCGCACTGGAGGCGGCGGCGTTCATCCGGTTGACCCGCTCCTCGTCCAGCATGTACAGCTCGGGTCCGAGCGCACCGCGGAACGCCATCTCGAACCACGACAGCGCGCGGGCGTCCAGTCCCTCCATGGAGATCTTGAACTCCTGCTTGTGGCCGGTCACGTCCTTGGTCCGCGTGCCGTCCATCGCCTGCCGGATCACCCCGATTTCCACAGGGTCATTGGAGAACCCGTCCTCCGGGGTGTCGACCACCATGAGCCGGCCGAGCGGCCCGAACCGAAATCGCCCCACGGCTACCTCCTCGCGTCTGACCGGTTGACCCGGTTGACCCTGCTGGTTACCTCGACATCGGACATCACCACGGCCACCTGCTCCATGCCGGCCGCGACCGCCTCGGTCAGCTCCTCCGGGGACATCGGGGCGCTGGCGCCGTCACCGCCCGCCGGCTCGGGAAGCGCCCCTGTGAATGCCGCTGAGAGGCCGTTGTCCTTGGAGGGGTCGAGCCCGACGCCCACCGTGGGCGAGCTGGCAGCGGTCACCGTGGCGACCATCTTCTCCGCGGCGGCCGACACCAGGGGGGTGACGTTGCGCAGTCCGAGGATCAGGCCGCGGCCCACGTCGATCCCGATCTTGGCGAACACCTTGCTGGGCGAGCCGATGCCCAGGAAGCCCAGTACGCTATCGATCGCGTCGGAGACCATATTCTTGAAGAATTGAATGACCTTGCCCGCCATAGCCTTGAGCCCGTTAATGAATCCGCGGATGGCATTCTTGCCGGCCTCGACAAGCCACGAGCCGACGTTGCTCAGGACACCCATGATGGAGCTGGGCAAATTAACAAAGAAGTCGATCACGCCGCCGACGGCATCGCCTACGCCATTTAGGACGAAATTCATGGCATTGCCGACAACGTTCTTGATCCACTCGAATGCGCCCGAGACGATGCTCGAAATGGCATCGGCGGCGGCTCCCACGACACCCGTGATCATGTCCCAGGTCTGACCGATGCTGGTGCCCAGCCAACTGAACGCGATGCCGATACCAGTGAAGATGGCACCGATGACCGTGTAGACGCCTTCGAAGATCCACGCCACCAGCTGAATCGCGGGAATCAGAATGGCGAGCAGGAATTGCACGAATCCCGAGAAGACGGGGATCGCCTGCACCATCATCTGGACCCAGGCTTCGATTACCGGAATCAGAATCTCGATCAGCTCGATGATCTGCGGCATGAGATCCGCGACCATTTGAATGAGGGGTGGCAGGATCGGTAGAATGGCCACCAGCAAATCAAGGAATACCGGAATGAGGGGCGCCATGGCCTCGATCAGCGCCGCGAACGCCTCGGCAATCTGCTCGATGATCGGCGTCAGCTCGGGCATGATCTCGGTCAGGGCCTCGGCGAGCGTGTCGAACACCGGGATCAGGGCCTCGAGCAGGATGGCGAACGCGCCGGACAGGGCCTCGATCAGCGGGGCCATGGCGTCCAGGGCGCGACCGATGGCCTCGAGCAGCGGTCCCAGGATCGGCGCGATGACCTCGGCGATCTTGGCCAGGATCGGCGCCAGGCTGTTGGCGAACACCTCGGCCAGCGACAGCACCACCGGCAACAGCGCCTCGATGATGCGCCGCATACTCTCGAAGAACGACGTGAGCGCGGTCTGGCCCTTGACGCTGTTCGTCCAGTCGGCGAACCGCTGCGTCAGTGATTCGATGTTGGCCAGCAGCCCGCCACCGGCGGCGTTCGCCGCGCGCATGACCCCGCCGAGCCCCTCGAAGACGTTGCCGGCGATGCGACCGAGCGTCTTCACCGCCTCGATGGCGCGCTCGAAGAACGCCTGCAGCTCGCCGCTGGCGGCCATCGCGCGGATCTTGTCGCCGAACTGCTGGGCGAATCCGCCGAGACTCGAGGTGAGCTGGGGGAGGAACGTGGAGCCGACGCTGGTCACGTCGAGGATGGCGCCGATGATCGGCTGGATGGCCGGCACCATGTTGGCGAACGACGCCTTGAGGTTGCCGACGATCGTGTTGGTGCCCTCGAGCGCCCTGCCCGACATCGCGAAGTTGATCGCCTCGCGGGCCATGCCGTTGAGGCTGTCGGCCAGGCCGCCGAACAGGTCGTTCGCCACCGGCAGGTAGCGCTCGGCCAGTCCGGAGATCGACTCGGACAGGCCGGCGAACGCGCGCTCCTGCACGTTGAGCCGCATACCGTCGAACGCGGGCTTGATCTTGTTGACCTGGCCTACGAACGCCCGCGCGCTGGGCGAGAGTTTGTCCATGGCGGCGGCGAGCGCGGCGGCGTCACCAGAGGCCATCGCCGAGAAAGCGTCGCCGATCCCCTGGGTGGCCAGCTTGACGGTGGCCGACACCGCGAGGTAGCCGGCGAACGCGGCCGGCAGTAGTCCGGCGACACCAGATGCCTGAATGAGCGCACCGACCAGGGCGCCAACGCTGAGGGCGAGCGAGGTGACCCCGGCGATGGCACCGCCCGCGACGGCGCCGATCAACAGGAGCTTCATCCCACTGGCGACGGATGAAGCGAATCCCTTGGTCAGCCCGCCGATCGCGCCCAGGAGGCCCTTGAACGACCTGCCGAGCTTGTCGTTGCCCTTGGCGAGATTGTCGTTCTCCTTGGTGACCTCGACGGTCACCGGCTTCATCTTCTCGCGGATCTTGAGCTGGTTCGCCTCGGCGGCGGCGATCTTGTCGACAGCGACCTTGGCCTCGAGCGTGGCCCGCGCGAACGCCTTCTCCGCCTTGGTGACCTGCTCGGTGGTCGCCTTCTTGTCCTTGCGGACCTTGTTCAGCTCGTCCTCGGCGGCCTTGACTCGCTTCTGCGCCTCGGTGACTCCGTCGTGCGCCTTGGCAAGATCCAACTCGCCCTTGGTCAGCTGGCGCTGGAGGTCGGCGAGGGCGTTCGCGCTCGGCGCCTTGATGCTGGTGAGCGCCTTGTTCACATCGCGCTGGATGGTCTTCTGGAGATCCTTGGTGATGGCCCCGATGCGGAGGGCGGCACTGCCGATGATCTGCACTGGCCGCCCTCCTCGTCACCCCTGCTCGGCGTCCGCGAACCTCGCTTCGGCCGACTGCTTGAGCTGGTGCTCAGGCAGTGCGCCCCACGTCGCGCGCGCACCCTCCGGGTCGGCCAGGACGGCATTGATGACGAACTGCTCGTTGAGCTTGGTCAACACCTCGTGTGGCGCGCTCGCGAGCGTGGCATGGATGATGTCCACCCAGTCGGCGAGCGGCATCCGCGTATCGATGCCGTGCAGCGCCATCTGGCCGCGAATCCACGGCCCGTAGAGGGGGTGTCGGATCGTAGAGACGATGGCTACGACCCGACCGTAGGGCGGCCGCCGGTGGACACCTCGATCAGGTCCTTGGTGATCTCGGCGAGGGAGTCCAGCGCGGTGGTGGCGTCCTCGTCCACGAGTAGCGCCTCCCAGCGTCGCCGGCTCGAGCCCTGACCGATCTCCTCGAACTTGACGGCCTGGTCCATCGGGTACAGCTTGCCGTCCGGACCACGGAACTTGGGCTCGTAGCCGGCCTTGGCGTTCTTGGGTTTCGGCAGCGCCACCGCGGCCCACTGCACTGGCACGCCGTCGGCGTTGTCGAGCGTCTTCCCGATGAGCTTCCCGATGACGCGCAGCAGCCGGCCGGCGTCGTCCTCGCCGATGTTCATGAACTGGGCGGCGAGCAGGGTGTCGACCTTGCGCACGGTGGTGAACTCGTGCACCTCCTCCTCGTCGAACCGCAGCACCTCCAGCTCCCACTGGTGCGCTTGGTCGAGCCGCTGGGCCGCTTTGGCGCCGCCGCCGTACCGCTTGCCTGCCATCGTGCTCTCCTTACGTCGCAACAGGTATGTCAGTCCCATGTAGATCGCTACCAGGTAGAGCGTGAGCTTGGCCGCCTCGAACCACCCGCGCCAATCCGTGAGGAATGCGATCTCTCTCGGGCTCACGTGAACCACGACTTGCCGCAGCCACCCATGCTCTCGTCGCACCAAAAGATCTTGGCCTTACCGGTCTCGATGATCTGCTGCCTGATCCAGGACACCGCCGGCCGGGTGTTCGCCGGGTTGCCACCGTGCTCGTGGTGGAAGCACTGCTTGCGCCGACGCCTGCGCTCCCGCCATGTCGGCCGTCGCGTATCGCCCGTCTCGCCGATCCACTCGTTCATCGCAGTGTCACCCGCCTGCGTGCGCGGGTGCGGGACAGGATCAGAGAGCCCCGACCGCGGATATAGACCTCACGCCACGGCCACGAACCCGCCTGTCCGCCGGAGCGAAACTCGATCCAACCGCGCGCGTAGCGGGTGCCGCGGTAGGGCTTCCAGTCGAGCCGGCGGCCGAACGGGAGGCGCATCATCGCAGGGCCTTGCGCTCGGCGTAACGACGACGATCGCCATCGTTCTCACAGAGGCGGCACCGCCGCCGCTTGCCCATGGCGGGCAGTGCCAGCTGATGGCCGCGTGGACAACGCGTCTTCCGGGTGTTGACATGCGTGCCGTGCCGCACCTGGTCGCGCATGTTCTCGCTCGGCGTCCCCCAGGTCACATTGCCAGGCGTGTTGTTCAGCTGATCCCCGTCCTGATGGCGGGCCTGCATACCGGCCGGCCGTGACCCGTGCCATGCCTCACACAGCAGCAGGTGCACCTTGCGCATCCGTTGGCCATCCGGCCCCACGAGCGCTACTTGCCGATAGCCGGAGCCATCACGGCCGCCACCGATGCGCTTGGGCTTACGCCACCATCCGCGGCGGTCGCGATAGCCCGCCGACCAGACTTCGCCAGCGCTGCTGATCCTGTAGTTCGGGAATCCGGGCACGGTTCTCCACTCCATGAACTTATCTTAGCGCGACCGGGAGAGCGTTGATCATGAAGTTTCGAGGCGTCGTCCCCGGGTGGCGCACGACCTTGCGGAACACCACCGTGCCGCCGGCCATGTACCGCAGCGAGGCGTTCGGCCGGTTCTGAATGGCCGCGATGAGGTGCGGCGGCGTGCCATGCAGGATGTACCCCAGGTAGTCCGTGAGCCCGTCTCGACCGACGATCACGTCCACGTGCGGCCCGAGCACGGTGCGCCCACGATTCTTACGGATGGTGCCGGCGAGCCGAGCGGTGCGCTTGGGTACCTCGCGGATCAGTGCCCCCTGGAGCGCGGTCGCCCGGCGATCCAGGTCCGGCTCGATCTCGTGCTCCTCCAGCGCTCTGATGTCGCCGGCCCTGACGTTGACGTTGCCGGCCCGCACGGTGATCATGATGCCTCCATCGCCGTCAAGGTCACCGCGGCCTCGTATCCGTGGAACGGACCCTCGGGTCCGAGCGAGGTGACCTGTCCCGCGTTGATCGCCCCACCGATGGGCATCCAGTCCCGCGGGATGGCGTTGGCGGTGGCGGCCATCGACACGAAACACTGACTCATCAGGCCCGCGTCGGCGAGCCCGGACACGCCGGCTGCCAGCAGGGCCTCGGCCGTCGGTGCGTTGCCGTCGTCGTCCATCTGCGGCGTGCAGCGAATCACCTGCACGCTCCAGGTGGCGTAGCGAATGAGGCCCACGCCGGCCGGGCTGCCCCACTGTGGCAGCACGTTGACCTGACCGGAGCCCGAGCCGGTGGTGAGTTGCGAGAGCGCCACCACCACCTGCTCGCAGTCCCACGCGATCGTGCCGGGGGCGCCCGGGGCGACGACTCGACGGTCCGGCAGGGCCACGCCGTTGGCCGCGTAGAACGCCTCCAGCTCGGCGAGGAGCCCCTCGGCTTGGGGGAGCAGCAGTACCGGGCCGGTGGGCGCGCTCACTTGATGGCCTTGGGTGGCGTGACCTTGCGCTTGCGAGCCGGTGCACGACGGCGGGTTCTGGGTGCCTGCCTGGCCGCCTGCGGCTGTGGCGACGGATCGGGGACCGGGACGACCTCCGGCGTGGGGGCGGGCGTCACAGCCGGCACGTGGGGGCTGTATGGGTCATATGGCCTGGAGAGCATGGCTCGGAGCGTATCGCCTGCGACCCCCTGAATCGCGGGGTCGCTAGCCGAGAGTCGCGCGCGGAACGTCCGGCGACCAGACGGTGCCGCGCTCAGCCAGACCTCGGGGGTTGACCGATGCCAGCCACTGGTCGATGTCCGGCATACCGAGCTTGCCGCGCTGGAGGAACGTCTGCGGGTCGATCAGCATCATGGACACACCCTGGCGGGTCACGCTGACCACCCGCTTGGGCAGCTTGCACGACGAATCGCCGACCTCGTCCTTGCCCAGCTCGATCGCCAGGAGCACCACCGCCCGCTTCCCGCCGGCCGGGGGAGCGTGCCCCCACAGGTACTCGACGACCACGTCGCGCCCGCCGCAGTCCTGCCAGCCGAGCCCGTCGGTGCGACGCAGCCAGGAGCCGGTGTGGCGCCAAGCTGCGAACGCCAACCCCCCGATTGTCACGGTCAGGATCTCGGTGACCTCGTCGTGCGGAAGTTTGACCGCCTGCTGGCTCACGCTCGCCCCGCGCGGAATCAGCGCGGGGACGTAGTAACCGGCCACCGGGCTCCCCCCGGGCCACCATCCACAGCAGCGCTGATTCTCGACGTACAGGGTGGCGGTCGCCTCGCAGCTCCCGTCACCGCTCCAGCGCCGGCCCGACAGCGCCCACAGGATCTCGGTCGCGACGAGCAGCAGCTCGGCCCAGCGCTCCGGGGGCAGGTCGGGCTTGTTGTCGGGTAGGTCGTCGACCGTGGCCCACGCCGAACACACCTGGCTCGACGCCGGCACGCCGGGAGTGCTCAACGGTCCACCTCCTCGATCAGCTGGCGAACGGGTCGTGCGGCTGCGCGATGCTGCGCACCAGCGCGGAAAACCCCTCCTGAAAGTGGGTACGCGCCACGGCCCGCCAGCGCGGGTCCGAGTCGTCAAGGTTCGCCACCCCGTGCCACAACTCGGCGACGATCTCCTCGGTGGCCTTGATCTGATTGATGAGCGCCACCTCGCTCGCGGTGAGGTCGCGATACCCGCGCACACCCTGACTGGTGGGGGTCGGTCCGTGCGTCTCGCTCATGGCGCCTCGATCTCGATGAACCGACGGGTGAGGTCGGGCAGGGTGGGAACGCGGGCGTACTGCCAGACACGGTCGCTCGGGTACTCCCAGTCGTCCTCCGGACCGGATCCCCACCCGGTGTTCTGCTCGCTGTACCCCTCGAACTCGGGCACCATCGCGGCGTCGGCCGCCAAGCTCCAGGTGCCGGCCGGGATCAACGAGACCTTGGGGAGCACCCAGTGGATGTAGGGAAGCACCGTGGCGTAGCTCGAACCGATGACCGCGCGCGACCAGAACTCGATCGAGATCCCGTTCGGGTTTTGCTGGACGTTCGCCAGCGGCGCCCGGTAGCCGATCGGCGCCGGGGTGACGCCCTCCGACAGGATGATGTCGCCGCCCAGGAAGAACTGCTTGAGGACCGGGTCCGGCTGGCAGATCTGTAGCCCGCCGACCGAGCCGCGACTCACCGACGCGGGCGCCTGGAACATCACGCACGCCACGCCAGTCCCGTTGAGCTGGGTCACCGCCTCGGTCTCGTTGTAGGTCAGGCCAATGTCGGTCTTGACCAGCGCGTCGGTGATGTAGCCCGAGGAGGTACCGACGAGCGGACTGCCGTCGGCCGCCAGCTTGGTGGCGCGCACGGCGAGGGCGAACAGGGAGCCGGCACCGTCGTAGGGCGCAGGTGCAGTCATGATCGAGTCCTTACTCTCCGGTCACCTGAATGGCGAAGTGGGCGCAGCGGTCGAACGTGGCGGCGAACATGCGCGAGCCCCACACTGACCGCGTGTTGGTGCGCCGGTCCACTGTGGAAGCGGGCTCGGTTTCGGTCGCCACCGGACCCAGCCAGACTGCGATCGGCCCGGTGGCGTACAGCCACTCGCCAGCCTGCGCGGGAACGGGGTCGACACCGGGGGTGGTGGTGGCGACGCCCACGTCCGGGGCGACACCGCCGGTGAGGCCCGACCCGTCGGCGGTCATCTCCACGACGGCGCCGTCCACGGCCGGGAAGGTCACGACGTACGGTCCACCGGCCGGACCCGACGCGGTGACCCCGGCCAGGTTCGGCAAGGCGTTCAGCGCGGCGGCCACCGTGGCGCCCACGGCATTCCAGGCGATCACGGCGGTGGTCTCGCCGTCGTAGGTGAGCGTCCAGTCGCCGCCCGTGGGCGCGCCGGTGATGGTGACGGTCTGCACCTCGGGCGTGCCGAGCACCGCCGGGCCAGTGCCCGGATAGCCGGCGTCGGCCACCACCACCGCGCCGGTGCGGGTACGCAGCTCGTTGCCCACCCGCTCCAGCTTGTCCGACACCAGGCCGATCAGGGCGACCGACCCGTGGATGAACACGCGCTGCCCGCGCACCGCATCCCCGGCGGCGGCCTCCAGCGCGGCGATGGCCGACCACACGTCGGCGGCATCGTCGAGCACCGTCGCACTCTCCGACGCCAGGTAGCCGTTGACCTGACCCGCGCCAGCGGGAGTGCCGTACGGGTCCAGCTTGGACAGTTCGCCGGTCCACAGCTCGCGGGCGACCGCGAACGACGCGACCGCCTCGGTCAGCCGCCGAACCCGCTCGGTGTCGAACGTGCCGGACATGACCGAGCACTCGTCGAGCACTCGATAGGCGACCGGCACGTAGTAGTGCAGCTCGCCACCGCCCACCTCGGGCGGCGCCTCCAGCTCGGTGCACGGGTTGAACCCCTGGTAGGTCGGGCACGACTCGGAGCGCCAGGCGATGCCGTCCATCCACTGGTTGCTCGCCTCGTCCCCTGCGCGCACGGCGGACGCCAGCAGGTTCGCCATCGTCTGTACCGGATTGGCCGGCGGCGACACCTCAGTGAACAGCACCCGGACTCACCTCCTGCCGAGTTGGCCCGCGCCCGGGTCGGGTGGCGGGCGCGGGCCAGTCGATCACGGGGTGACGACGGGGAGCGTGGCGTCGATCGCGTGCGGGTCGATCGTGCCGCTGGACGCCCCGGACGGGACGATCGGCAGCTTGATCCGCAAGGACTCCTTGCCGACGAATGCCACGCCCTCGAAGGTCTCGATGAACGTCTGGTACCGGTTGCGCATGTTGAGATTCGAGTCGCGCACCAGGCCCAGGTCGAGCGTGCCGCCGTCCAGGAACAGCCAGTCGCCCTCGCGGAAGAGCAGTGCGTCGATCGCCGTCGGGTAGGCCGGCACGGTCGCGCCCGCCGCCAGGTCGGCATAGGTCTGCGCCGGGAACACCACACCGTTCTGCGTGCCGCCGGCCAGGCCGTCCAGGTGCCAGGTGACGTTGACGCCGCGGGTACCGAACCACGCCTCGAGCGTGGCCTGGGCGATGGCGAACAGCTCTCCCGGCGAGGCGTTGGTCATCTGCATGGCCAGGTCGCTTCGAAGCATCTCGATGACGAACCGCGGCATGACGGTCCGCAGCGGCACCGCATCGTTCAGGCGGTGACGGTTGCGGTAGTAGGCGATGATCCGATCGAAGTTCAGCAGGATGTCGCGCACCGCGCCCAGCTGGTGGATGCCGTTGATCGCCTTGGAGCCGGCCGCCAGACGGGACAGGAGCTGGTTCTCGGCGAACCGTGCCCACGCCACCTGCGCCGAGTCGTTGGTGGCCGACACCCACTCGGTGTCAAACCGGGCGGTCATGTTGGCGAACTCGAGGCACATGTACGTCGAGTAGATCGACGCCTCCAGCACGCCGGGACAGGTCACCTCCAGGCAGGACTTGAGCGTCTCCGGGTCCTCCGGGTCCGCGGCGATGTCGTCGGCCTGGGTCCACACACCCAGGCCCGTGGCCATGGCCAGCGCGTCGAATGGGGCGCGGAACTGGAGGCCACCGCGCTCCACCTGGAATGCGGACAGCGCGCCCTTGACTGGACGGTCGGTGACACCGATCGTCTCGATGTCGTAGCGGACCTCCAGCGGTAGACACAACCCGCCGGCCGCGGTGATGGCCTGCGGCGAGGTGGCCGCGTTGATCTTCTCGGTGTTGGCCTCGGCCGACGCCTTGTGTCCCAGGATCCGCTCTGGCGGGTACTGGTACTCGATACGCGCCACATCGTGGCGGCCAGCGGCGGATGGGGACGAGAGCGCCTTGGCCTTGTCCACGAACGCCTTGGCCAGCGCCGCCGCACTCGGGAGCGCGTCGCCCGGGTTGTGCCCCGGCACGCCGCCCTGAACGAGCGTCCTGGTGGTGACGGTGCCGGCGGTGGACGGCTCGGCCGGTACATCATCACGGTCGAGGTCACCGAGCTGGCGGGTGCGCGCGGCACGCTTGGGCTTGGGCTTCTCGTCCTCGCCCTCCTTGGCCTTGCCGCCCTCTGGCTCATCACCGGTCGGCGGCACGGGCGCGGCCTTGTCATCCGGCTGGTTGTCGTCTCGCTTCGGGTCGTGCGTGCCGTCCAGCTCGGCGAGGGCCGCGGCGTGCGCCTGGGCGGTGTCACCGGCGGCCGTGCGCTCGGTCTGGGCTGCCAGCAGGACGTTGCGCTGGTCGAGCAGCGTCGTCAGGGACGCCACCGTATCGGCGCTGGGGGTGGAGGTCGCGAACTCAGTCGCCTGCTCCTTGATGGCTGCGAGAGCGGCGGCGATGTCCTCGCTGGACACGCTTGCCGCGTCGTCGCCTGCCAGAGCGGCGATGATCTCTGCGATTCGCTTCGGGTCCATGGGACACCTCTCGACTCGTCACGGTTACAGGGCGGCGAGTGGCGACTTGGAGTCGGCTGGTGCGTAGCGCCTAGGGCTGCTAACGCACCGATGCCCCGCGCCCGCACGGTAACGGGGACAGGGCATCGGACTTGCGGGAATCGCGTTCCGCGTATCGATCAGCGACCCCAGTGGGCCTCGATCCGATCGGAGACGCCACGCAGCACTCGACGCTCGGCGGCCAGCCGCTCGAGCAGTGCCCGCTTGACCCGACGGGCGGCGCGTTCCTCGAGCACCTGCACGCCATCCTCGAACTCGACCTCGGTGCCATCGAACCCGAGCCCGAGCGGCGGATAGAACTTGAGCAGCGTGAACGCACTAGCCAGCTTCCACCGGATGTGTTCGGTGAACTCCTCGGTCATCGCCAGGCCGTACAGGTTGTCGACCATGGCAATCATGCAGCCGGTGTCGCGGATGCGGTGCGACCATGCGGCCGGGTCGGCGACCATGCCCAGCGGCCAGAACTCGGGCCACGTCGGTCCCTGTGCCGGGTACGGGGCGGGAGCGGCGCCCACCTGGGAGAGCCCGTGGAACACCGACATCTCACCCTTGGAGTCGATCACGACCGTGGCGTTGTCCCGGCCGCCGTAGGCGATGGTCGCCGGCTGCCACCAAGAGATCGACACCGGCACGCTATCCATGTCGGTGCCGGCCTCCCACTCGATCATTCGTGGCCGGTCGTCGGCCGGGGTTGCGTACACGGGATGCCTCCAAAGTTGATCCTCTTGGGCCGGATGTTACCCGGGGTCCACGGGGGACGGTGCCAGATGGCGGGAGTACTCCTGGACACGCCACTGCTTGCACGCCGGGCATACCTCCACCACGCGCGCGGTCACGGCGGGCAGGTGTTCGACGTGCTCGCCCGGCATACCCATGAACGCGATCGGCGTCCAGCGGTGCCACACCACCCCGGCCGCACCGACCAGACAGGGCTCCTCGGTCATGCCTCGTCCTCGGGCGCGTCGGGGACCTCAGGGCGCTCCTCGATTTTGCGTACCACCCAACGGGACGACTCGGTTACACCGCCCTCGCCGTCGGGCAACCAGGAGACCTCGAGCACCATGCCCACCTCGGCGCTCTCGAAGATCCGCCAGCCGAATGTCCCGTACAGCTCGCCGATGAGGACCGACGTGCCCGGCTGACCCTGCTGGTTCAGCATGTCCAGCAGTTGCTCGGGAGTCGTTGCCATTCGTTACCTCCTGTTGTCGATCGTTGTCACGACATGGATCGCCCCCCGCCGACCGGGTGCGTGACCACCAGTCGGCGGGGGGCGGGCTCACTTCTTGATCGTCGCCGTGCCGTAAGGCTTCCCCAGCTTCCCCCACTCCTCCTTCTTGGCGCAGGTCCGGAAGTGCCGCTGATACGTGGGCTTGCCGGCGGCCAGCCACCCGGGCGCCTGGCCGCGAGTCAGTTCCCCCACGCGCACGCAGCCCTGCGGGTGATCAGCGCTCGGCGCCTCGGGGTACACCGTGTAGCGCCCGAGTTTGTCGGGCGCGTAGTCCAACGGCATCGGTTTCGGGTTGCGCCCGGCCTCGGTGCGCGCGCGCGGGTTGGGCACGGGGAACGCCCACAGGATCTTCTCCGTGCAGAACGAGCACCGCGCGATCCCATCGTCTGGTGTGCTCCTGCGCCGGAACTTCGGTTTCGGCTCGGGCCGCCTACCCGCCTGGAACTCCATCGCTCACTGCCCCTTTCCCGACTCGAGCAAGAGCTGCTGGTTGGCGCTGTACTGGGCCTCGATCCAGTCCTTGACGATCCGCCACGCCACCCGCCGCGAGTGCTCGAGCGTCTGGAAACTGGCCTGCACCCGCTGCTTGCGCAACACCCGCTGAACCGCCTCGGGGTCGGCCGGCAGGGTGAACTCGCGCGGGCCGAACGGGGTGGGCGCGATGAAGGCGATGGCGATCGGCTCGCCGTCGCGGTAGCGCATGGCCACATCGGTGGCGCCCGCCTTGGCGAGCACGGCTTGGACTTCGGCCGCCGTCTTGCTGGCGGCGATCTTGGTCGAGTAGTCCTTGAGCGGCATGTCAGCCTCCCGTCATCACGTCGTGCGCGAGGGCCAGGAGGTCGGCCAGCTCGCCCTCGTTGCCGACGAACGTGGACCAGGGGTCACCAGTCATGTAGGCGCCCTCCGTGCGCGCCGACACCTCCCAGTGCCCGTCGTCCAGGAACCACTCGACCATGCACAGCTCGATTTTGCGTCCACTCACGGCAGCTCGATCCCCATCTCGCGCAGGCGCTGGACAATCTGGTTGGCACACTCCTCCTGGCCGACGATCATCGCTCCGCCGTCACCGTCATGGACCGGCTCGAGGTGGTCCATCATGATGTCCACCAGCGTCTGCTCAATGCCGAGCATCGGCACGAACTCGCTGCCCCTGCTGCTCGCCTGCATCGGACCGGGGGCGCTCACGGGTAGGTCCGAGACGAGAGGTGCGCGCCGATGGTCTCCATTGTGCCCGGCCGGCTCACGTCGATGAGCATGTGCGCGCCGAGCTTGATGGCGGCCTGCCAGGCGATGGTGGACGGGTCTACCCCCTGCGGCGTCCCGTCCACCATGCGGCGGGGCGCGCCCGGGTCACCGTCGATGTCATGGTGGGCCGCGATGGTCCAGCCGGTGTGCGGGAGCAGCTCGGGCTTGCCGGTGACCGCCGGGCCGAACGCCTCGACGCCGTAGACCACGGTGCACTGCCACTCGTCCTGCTTGCTCAGCTCGATACCCGGCCCGGTGCCCTCGAAGGTCTGGCCCTTGAACCCATCGTGGTCCAGGTCGTCGGTGAGCGCGAAGTGTGCGGCCTCGGCGGTCGGGAAGTTCAGCACGCGGCGGCCGGTGTCGTGCCAGGCCGCGAACGCGTCGACCACGGTAGCGTCGGCGCCGATAATCACGATGGGCAGCATGAGCGGGGTCCTCCCGGTTTCCGGTACAGTTTCCCAGATGTTACCCCCCAGTCCCGGGGTATACAAGAGAGGTGAGCAAACATGGGTGAGGCAGACATTAACGCCCGGTTCGATGCGGTGGACGTGCCGCGCGGAACCATGGCGGCCGTGGTGCTGGACGCCTGTCGACGAGCGGCACACGAGATCGGCGCGAGGTCACCACAGGATGACGACCTCGGCGTCCTCCAGGTGGTGCAGTACCTGGAGTTGGCGGCGCACACCGGCGGCCGGTTACTGAGCGGCGTCCATCCCGCGCCGGACGAGGAGAGCCCTGCGCCCACCCTCGGACGGGACGACCGGGAGGGCTCACTCAAGTCGGACCTGGACCCCGACGAGATCGAGCCCATGCCGGACCGCTGACTGTCCACATGTCTATCCGAATGTGGCTCAGTGGAGCCAAGATCCCCGTCCGGATAGACACGAAACCCCCGCGGTGGTCATCGCGGGGGTTTCGCATGGATGGAGGACCTCGGAACGTGTCGATCCTACCCTGCGGTCAGTGCGGGTCGAGGTCGTCGGGCTCCAAGGCCACCTGAGTGGGGATCGAGGCGAGGGCCGGTGGCCACGTCTGCCGGTTGGCCTTGTGCAGCGTCTTGAGTACGTCGCGCATGGTCGCCGGCTCGAGGTGAACGTAAGTTCCAGTCAGCTCTGAACGGAACTTGCCGAGCCGCTCGAACCACCCGGCCAATCGCTCCTCGTCCTCGACGGACAGCGCCTCGCCCGATCGAGTCACCGACGCCATGAATGATAGGAGGCCGTGCGCCTCGAGAAGCAACGTGTTCCCGGGGTCGTCAGCGCGCTCGTTGTGCGTGCTGAGCTGCACATACGGGAGGTCGTCCTCGTGCATCTCGTCCGGCTTGCGCCAGTTGACCCGCACGTACAGCCCCGGCGTGTGCGGGTCGTCGATCCTCTGCCTGGTCATTCGGGGATCGCCTCGTAGCGCTCGGCGAACACGCCGGGATCACACGGGTAGAACCGACCGAGGATCCGCTCGGGCATGACCCAGTGTCCGAGCGGACATGGCACCTGCACGCCATCGATCGTGGTCAGCAGGAGGGCAGTCGAGTTCTTCTCCGTCGGGCCGTAGATACCGGCCGTGCCGAACCGGTCCCACAGCTCACCGAGGTTGCGGCCGGTCCGGCGGACAGCCTCGATCGTGGTCTCGACTTGCTTCTTTCGGTACTTCTGTGGCATCGCGCCGCCTCCAGGTGGAGTAGTGGAACACCCCGGGAGCGTACTTGAAAACGGCCCGCCACCGTGGAGGGCTCGGCTACGTGGCGCCGGCCCTCCGCTTGCCCCTCAGGCCCTGTCGGCCGCGTACTCGCGGTTGGCGAGCTGGCGAGCCTTCTGGTAGTCGCCGGTGCGGTGGATCGTCACGGTCTGGTTCGCGGGGGAGACCCGAGCGACCTCGTAGCAGTCGGTGCCATTGCGGTAGGTGCTGGTGATGAGCGCGATGGCCCAGCCGTTGCGGGTGTTGGCAACCTTGGCGCCCTGCGTGCTGTTCGTCATGAGTAGAATGTACCACCCCAATACAGGGGGGCACAAGTCCCAATTGAGGAGTGTTTCAGAGCACGTGGAAACGTGCCCGGTCGGGAGGAGTCCGGCCGGGGGCGTGATGCGTCGCCAAGCACCAAAGAGGCACCTGGTGTATCAGTCGATAACCAGGTCGGTCGCACCGTGGACCACGGGCACCATCTCGCCCTTGTCCTCGACCCACGTGAGCCGGTCGGCGATCTTAAGTGCGTGCAGTGGGGTGAGGTAGAAGGGGTGACCGTAGGTGGTCCACACCATGATCAGCGTCCCGCTGGTGACCGGGCCACGCTGGAGGTCGGCGTGGATGCCGGCACGGTCGTAACCGTTGCCCTCGGGGAGCGCGGTGCGCAGCAGCTCGTCCTCGTGCATGAAGCCACAGGCGGAGACGATGTCGTAAGCGCGCTCGGCGCCCGTGCGGTTATCGATCGCAAGGCCCGTGGTGGTGTGTTCCATAGGCAGAATGTACCACCATAATATGGGGGGGCACAAGCCTCAGCCGCCAGGGAGAATCCCACCATCCTCAAGCGGGGCGCAGGCGGCATCACCGGCGGCTCGGCGCTCCGTGCGGGACTCGCCCGTCGCCGGGTTGTGGTAGGTCGTCACCGCCTCGCAGGCACCCGCCGAGTTGCGCTCGAAATACGACTCCAGCACGCCGATCCCCTGCGGCCCCTGCGCACCACGGCACTCGCCGTTCGCGCCGCAGAACGCCACCACCGCAGCTGCCACCTGATCGTCGGTCGGCCCCGGCCCGCGCTCGCCGTCCGCGCCGCGCTCGCCGCGGAATAGATCCGCGCCGGCCGTGAGCACCGTCCGCGCGCCGGCCGCCACCTCCTCGAAAGTCGGGCCTCGACCGGACGCCGGAGGGTTGGCGGTCAGATACTCGGCGACCGTCTGAATCAGCAGCGCGGTGTCCGGCCGGCAGTCATTGCGCCCCGCGCAGTACTCGCCCACTGCCGTGCGGACGAACCGCATCAGCTCCTCAGGGTCCGGGGGTGCGGAGATCACCGTGGTGGCCGGCGAGGCGCCCGCGGACTCCACCACCTCCTGCACCTCCTGCGCCTTATCGCACTGCCCAGCAACCTCCAGTGCCGCGCCGACCTCGCCGCCGGCCCGGCACAGCTGATCGATGGTGACCGCCTGCTCGACGGCGACCGCGCCCACCGCGTTCTTGCTGTCCGTCTCGTCGAGCAGGGCGTTGGTAATCAGCACGGCCCCGACCGCAATCGCCAGCATCAACACAGCGATCACGGGAAGCGCCATCCATGCCGACGGGCGCCAGCTTCTCCGCTTCACGCCGTCCCCTTCCGTAGCTCCTGCGCCGCCTCAGCCAGCTGCACCAGGTTGCTCGCCGGGTCCTGCTCGGCCTGGCCCAGCAGGTACTCGACGGTCAGCTCACGCGGCGTCGCAGGCCAGGCCGGGTCAGTGTCCCACCCGCGCAGCGCCGCCAGGGTCGACACCCGATAGTGCCATCGCAGCGCGGACAGGTTGGTCTCCTTGAGCTGACGAGCCTCCCGGGCCTCCTTGCTCTGGCGCCTCACGTACCACGTCACCACCACCAGCACCACGGCCACCACGCCAGATAGCGCGGACACCACCGTGCCGAGCGCACCGATGCCACTCGCCTGCTGGGCTACCTCAGCGTTCACCGTGGCTCCCCTCGTGCGGATCGTCGGCGTAGGCGGTCGCTATCACCAGGTGCATCAGCACCAGTCCGGTCGCCACGCAGGCGAACAGGATGGGTCCGATGGGGCGCGATGCCAGCGCGCCGAACCACAAGGCAACGGCGAACACGACCCACGCGAACATGCACGCGAGGTGGCCGAGATGCCGGTATCGGCGCCGCCAGAGCGACACCAGCAGGACCGTGGCGGACAGTCCGAACGCGACAATCCACCACGGTCCCAGCGAGTTGATGAACTCGACCACCCGGGCCGTCCGGGGGTTGGGCCGATACACGAGGCTCGGGAAGCCGTGCAGTACGGCCACGACGACCTGCACGGCCAGGAGCACCCAGGACATGGCGATCCGATGTCGGCTCGCCGGTGTCACTGGTTACGCCTGCGCCTTCTTGGCGTTCCACTGGGCGACCGCGGCGCACGCCTCAGCCTTGCTGCCCGGGTTGACCTGCTGGGACCCCGGGAAGTTCAGGTCCCCGGATGTGCACATCTTCTTGGCCGCGTTGACCGCGGTGGCGATGGCCTGGGACTCGGTCATGCCCTTGCCGATCAGGTGCTTCTCGATGCGCTTGATGTAGGACGGGAGGCCACCGGCCTTGGACACCCAGTTGGCCAGCTCGCCGCGCTCTTCGAGATCGACGAGCCAGGTCACATCGTGGGAGAACTCCTGCTCGGCTGCCACGTCGGTTCGGTGCCACGCGGTCAGCTCGTTGAGTAGGCCACGGTCGGCAAGTCCAAGCGCACCCCTGGTCTCGACGAGGTTGAGCTGCCAGCCGGTCATGCCATGGACAAGGTGCTCAGCCATCAACTCGTCGATCAGCGACGCCTGCGTGAACTGGGTGGCCAGCGCGGCGTGCTTGACCTCGAGCGGGTCGGGCTCCTTGAACGCGTCCTCGTTGAGCACGATCCCCAGCTTGGTGCCGAGCTTCTCGCCCAACGCGTTGAGTACGCCACTCATCTGCTCGTTGATCTGCTCGACCACCCGCGCGGCGATGGACTGCGCCAGCACTAGAGGGTTGTCCTGCGCGGGCGCCACCGCGCCGGCCGCGACCAGCGCCATGACCTGACCTGAGGCCACCAGCTGACGGGGGACGGGGATGCCGGCGGTGTTGACGCAGCACGCGGCCACCAGCTCCAGCTGCCCGTCGATGGGCCGCCAGTCGCCAGACACCGGATGCGCGAGGGCCTTGGTCACCCGCTCGTCCGGCGTGCCGGGGATGATCACGCCGTTGACCTGGATGCCGTACGCGTCGTCGCTCGCCTGCACCCACGCCCACGCCCGATCGGGATCGTCGTAGACCTTCTTGGCCGACACGTGATCCAGCGACAGGTCGGCGTGCCCATCCCCGTAGGTGAGCCGGCCCACCGCCGCGACCCTTTCCGTGCCGTCGTCGTCGAGCACGCGCAGCGCGCCCGTGTTGAACCCCTTGACGTAGCGCGACGGGCTTGGCCGGGCCAGCACTCGCCGGCCGGTGAACGAGATGTGCGGGCGCGCGAAGTCTGCGGCGTGGCCGTACACCGCATAGGTGCCGTCGGCCTGCTGCTCAACCGTCAGAGGAGTGATACCCCGAAGCTGGCGCGGCTGGAACAACGACAGCGACGGCCTGAACGGCTCCTCGCCGGATGCGGTGACGGCCTCCTCGGGCGGGAGATCGACGATCGTCCACGCGTCGGCCGGCGAGACAGCGGCGACCAGCGCCTCGGTGGCCGGGGTGGACTCGACCCGCTCGCCGTTGACCTCCACGTAGCCGTCGGCGAACGCGGGGACCGGAACCAGGGTGGTACCGGCTATCTTCCCGCCGCGCAACTCCACCGTGGTCTTGCCGTCCTCGTCGGCGAGCTCCTCCACCGATGTGGTGTCGGCGAGGTCCGCGGAGTTACCGCGCAGGTAGCCGTCCATCGCCAGCTTTCCCGGCTCGCTCTCGGCGTTGCCCTCGCCCCACGCCTCCCATACCGCAGTGCCCTCGAGGAACGGCTTGCCCGTCTCCTTGGACGTGACGGTCGGCCCCTCGTGGCGCTCCAGCTTGGTGATGGACCCGAACACCTCGGCGCCCTTGTGGCCCTCGTCGGTCTTGATCTGGCCGGACACCGGCAGGGGTAGGCCGCGGTGCCCGAGCGAGCCCAGCGGGATGAACCGGCCGTCGCCAGTGCGCATCCCCTCGATGACCAGCACGGGCCAGTGCAGCTCGAGCTTGCCGGTGTCCTCGTCAACGGTGACTTCCGGCGCGCCCGCCTCGGGCGCCGCCGCCTGTGCGGGCTTGGCCATCATCTTCCCTTCATCGTGAGCTAGCTCGACGTTTTCGGTCAGCGGGAAGTCGTGCACCTCGGTGCCGATCGCCAGGCGCAACGTGGCCAGCACGACCGGACCCGGTGAGGTACGCAGCTTCCCTGCGTCGGTCTCGTCGTAGGCGGCCGCCACATGCGGCAAGTGCGGATCCCACTGCTTCGGCAGGTCCGCGCCCATGACGGTCCTGGCGCCATCGACGATCACCTCACGCAGGCTTTGGAGCTGACCATCGAGGTCGCGAAGTTGGTACACCAAGCACGGCTTGGTTGGCTCGCCTTGCGGATTGGGTGCCCGGTCGGCATTCCACACGCTGTGACTGAACACGCGGGCATCGATCGGACCGCGCGCCTGTGCAGCCTGCTGCGTCATCGAGCGCAAGGCTTGGACACGATCATCGGACCACTCGGTCACCCTGTCGCCGAGAAACACGAGCGTGCAGTGCAGCGCGTCGACCGGCTCGCCGCCGGGAATCCCCAGCCTGCCGGGGTCCGCGGGGATTAGCGCGATCATGCCGGAGTTCTCAACATCGTCGGTCATGTCGTCAGCTCCATCCATTCGCGCTGGACTGCCAAAATCCGGTCCCGCTCGTCACGGTTGCGCTGGGCGTGCGTGCCACGCCGTCCGGCGGCGTCGTCCAGCTGGGCCAGTACCCGGTCGGAGATCGAGCCAACGTTCTCCGGCTCGATCTCCTGGTCGATGGTGCCGAACGTCTCCAGGATCGCCCACGTCGGCACGTAGTCACAGAGGCAACCGTCGTGATCGCCGGGGGCGTAGTGCGTGCCCACCCAGGCCGTCTGCGCGTTGGTTGCCAGGCCCGCGTCGCTCCAGCTCTCGAACCGGTGGCCGTTGAGCTGGCGGTGCGGTTCGAACTGGCGCTCGCGGGGGGTGATCCCGTACTTCCAGGAGAACCCGACCCGATCGGCCTGCTCGTCGATCACCCCGGTCACGTCCGTGCCGAGCGCCAGCCCACCGGCCTGCGCGCCATCGGTGCCGGCCGCACCACCGATCTCCGACAGGGCGGCCCGGATGTCGCCGGGCGAGACGATGGTGTCGGGGATCTCACCGCGCTCCTCGTCCCCGCCGCGGCCGTACAGCCGATCCAGCGCACGGGCTTGAAGTCGGGCCTCCAGCGTTTTCCACGCCGTTGGGATGCGCGCGCTGAGCTTGCTCACCAGCGCGGCGACCTGCGGCAGGGTCAGGCCGGCGAGGTCGGCGACCGTGCGCGCCACATCCCGGACCGCCTGCGTGGTCCACGCGGTGAACTTCTTGGCCAGGTAGTCGAACGCCCGCCCGAGCAGGGTGTCTTCCCGGATGCCGAGTTCGGCGATCCGGGCCTGGCCCACCAGTGGGCACACGTCCTCGGCGGCCAGGCCCTTCACGTCGGCGGCGAGGGTCTTGTCCTTCTGTTGCAACGATGCTCGGACGCGAGAGCCGGCTTTCTCGAGGGCGCGTACCAGGGCGTCGTCGGCGGCCACCACCAGGCGGTCGCGCAGGGCGCGCTCGATCTCGGCCAGTCGATCACCGCTCAGGAGCGTCACTGAATCGAGTACCCTCTGCGGATTTACCGCAGCCACCACGCCGCTCGGGACCGGCTGGGTGGGCTGGGTGCCCGACGTGCCGGACGTGGGCGCCCCGCTGGTGGTCTCGCCGGACGACTCGGGTCGCGAGACCTCGATCGCTCGCGGTGTCGGCGTCGACTGGCCGTTGACGCTCACCCCATCCCCGCCGATGGCCTGGGCGATGAGGGCCTGCACCACCTCGGGCGACATGGACTGGGACGCCTTCCAGGTGATCATGCGCCGCATCTCCTCATCGGTGGGCGCATCCCCCTTGCTGGCGCCGTGTGAGGTCCGCAGGTACTCGCCCCCCACCTCGCCGCGGTCGTACAGCTCCCGGGCGTCCATGGCGCGGTTGGCGTTCTCGGTGACGTTGCCGGCGTCGTACCACACCTGGACGAGGTCGGCCTCGTCCTCGCTCAGGCCCCACCCGCCCTTTCCGGCCGGCATCATCAGCGAGGGCCGCAGGTACGCCTCGGTGAGGGAGTCGACGATCAGCCGGGTGTGCGGCTCGAGGTAGTTCTTCCAGTTCTCCTGGCTCACCGACCAGGCGCTGTTGCCCGTGTAGTAGCTGGTGCCGCCACGACGTGCAAACCACGTCCCGTTGCGGGTCACCGGGCACCACACCGTGCCCGTGTACCAGCGAGTACGCATCTCGGCTCGCCCGCCAGCGCCGGCCGCCTGGAGTGCGGCCTTAACCGGACGCGCGGTGGACTGGCGCCACACGCCAACCCGGCGGCCGGCATCACTCCGGCGAACCGTCCGGCCGGAGAGGATCAGTGCCAGCTCGTAGGCGTCCAGCGCGTCCGGACGGGCCTGCCACATGTCGGCCGAGCCGGACCGGTAGTGCTGGCCGTCGCCCTGACCGGACACGTCGATGAACAGCGCCAACTGGGCCATGGTCAGCTCAGTCACCCAGTGCGGGTCCACGCGCTTGTCCGGCGCAATCCCGCGCAGCTCGGCAGCCGCATACTGGTTGAGGTAGAACACGGTGACCGGGCCGCCGTACGAACCGGCATTGGCCTGCACCTTCTCGCGCCAGGCTGGCCATCCGGTGCCGCGCAGCGTCGTACTTGCCGGCCCGAACATGCGGGTCAGCAGCACGCGGATGCGAGCCACCCGCTCAGGGTTGCGACTATGCGACTGGGCGATACACGGCGTGGGCTGGTAGCTGCCTTCGGTCCAGAACCAGGCGACCAGCTCGACCAGGTCATCGGACCACTTCGCGACCTCGGGCAGGTCAGCAGATGGTGCGGCCATCGTGATGCCATGCCCGCTGGTCAGCTGGTCTGTGGTGGTCCAGTCCCGCCGGCCACCGTGCAGTACGGGCCACCGATGCCCTGCGGTGGTGAGGCTGTCGTGGTTTCGGGTGCGCAGCGCGGTCATCGGCTCGGCGCGCACGTCGGCCCGGTAGATGTCAAGTACGGGTGCCCACTCGGACAGGCCGGTGTCGTGGTTGAGCGTGAGCGCCACGTCCCCCACCTCTAGCTGGCCCTCGGTGAGCCAGCCACGCCGGGTAAGAATCTCGGTGTCGGTGTCGACGCACCAGTGGTTCATGTCGGCCACCGACTGCCCGGCGTCGGGCGGCATGTCCATGCCCTCGCGCAGGCGGCGTAGGGCCGACTCCAGCTTCTCGATCAGCTGGGGTGCGTCCTCGCGCTGGAGGGTGATGTGCCGGACCTTCTCCAGCAGGTCGGCCGGTCCCTTGAGCACCACCGGCACCACCGCGCCCGCGTCGCCCTCGTTGGCGATCGGCGCGAGCAAGGTCATTTCCAGTTCGGTCTGGAAGTCGTCGCTACTGCCGTCCGGCTTGCGCACCACCGACAGCTCGTTGGGCACCAGCAAGATCCCGTTGGCGGCCACCCGGGACCGTGCGGCCGCACGCAGCTCCCGGCCGATCAGGACGATGTCCTCGCACGTGTCGAGCATCCTGCGCAGCGGGGAATCGGCGAGCCGCTTCCACCGGGGATGCGGCTTCCACAGGCGTAGCAACACCTCCTTGGATTTGTCGACCGGCCGCGGCGGCGTGCCGGGCATGTCGACGATCCCCAGCGTGTTGTTGACCGGGGTCACCTCGTCGGAGGACAGCACGCTCCAGATCTCGCGGCGCTTCTCGGTGCGGCCGTGCAGCCACGCCTCGCCGGTGACGCGCAGGCAGGTGGACAGCACCCCGGTGAAGGCGTAGCCGTTGCGGAACGGCAGGGCGTCGAGGGCTTCCTGGGCGGCGCGCTGTACGTGATCGGGAAGCTTGTACTCATCGCTCGTCGGCAGGGTGGGCTCGTCCTCGTCGGACACCTGTCCCACCACGTAGTGCACCTTGGAGACGATGTTCGCCTCGTACTCGATGCCGGAGCCCAGCTCGCCGATCAGCTCCCGGTAGTTCCACGCGAGCTGCTGCCAGGGGGCGCGCTGGCGGTGGATCTTCTGGGTGAGCTGCTTGTCGGAGAGGTCGACCTGTTCGCCGGAGGCGGTCAAGCTGGGCATCGGGGGCGCCGGCTTGACCGCCTTCTTGGGGGGTGACTTGCGGGTGGTGGCTGCCATGATTAACGAGCTACCTCCCGTGTGACCTGCCTACTCGCCGATCTTCTCGGTGAGGTCGTGCAGCGTGGCGGTGACCGACTCGACACTCTCAGTGGCGTCGTCCAACACCTTGATGATCTCGTCCGGCTGGTAGCTATCGAGCACCTCGGAGATCACCCCTGCTACGGCGGATGATGCCAGGACCCGCGCGAGCACGCGCCAGACTCGCGGCGCGACTCGCCGGAAGATCACCGCCCCGCCGGCGAGCCACACACTGAGGCAGTAGGGGCAGTCGAGCAGTGCGGACCACGGACTCGCCCCGTAGCGCTGCATCAGTTCCTCGCGGATGTGGGGCAGCGGCGGGATGTCATCCTGCTGGAGCAGCTTGGTGGCGCGGTACACGGCGACCGCGTCAAGCACCAGCTCGCCCAGTGGTACCGGCGTCTTGCTCACCGCTCACTCCGACGGCCGAGTTCCCGTCGCAGCAGCCTGACCCCGTCGTGCCACCACGATCGCCAGCTCATGCGTCCGGTCTTGAGGATGTCCTGGAGGTCTCGGGCGTAGTCGGCGCTGGTGGCCGCGTGCCACTGGCAGTCCTTGTGTCGCTCGGCGGCGTGCTTCCCACAGCGGCATCGCCGGTCCTTGATTCGGGTCTCGGCCTCGCTGAAAGTGGCCGGGTAGCGAGCGCGGATCAGGTCCCTCGTGTCGTAGTCGCTCATGATCGCCCTTCGCCCGTCACGGCCGCCTCAGCTCATCGGTCATCTCGGACACGGCCACCAGCATCGCCGAGCGCGCCTGCTGCACGCCGTGCGCCCACCCGGACAGCTCAGCCGGCTGGGGAATCGTCGCGTCCTGGTGGATGGCCATCAGGGCCTCGTCGGCCTGGGCCAGCACGCCGGCCACCTTGTCCAGCGCCTCGGCGATCGTCTTGAGCGCCGGCTCGCGCTGGAGGTCGTCGAGCAGGTCCCGCTGGATATTCGGCCGACGGACGACCACCCAGATGGTGCGGCCGGCGACCGTGGTGCCGATGCAACACTCCCGGGTGCCATCCTCCCGAGTGCGCTCGATCCCCCGCTCGGGGAACAGGTTGCCCTCGCTCGAGCCGCGGGGACAGCTGGCGCAGTCGTCGATCGAATGCCGGCCGTGTGAGCAACGATCGAGGTCGGCCTCTGTCCACTGTGGCAGCTTGCGTCCCGCCTTGACCGCGTGGCCCAGCGCTACCCCCGCGTCGCCGAGTGCCCTCTCCGGGTTGACCTTCTCGTTCACGTTGACTCCTTCTGTTCGTCACGACTGGGTTCGGTCTTGCGGCGCAGGGTGTAGCTGAGCGACAGGGCCGCGACCCCACCGGAGCCCAACATCCACGCGCCGCCCGCCACATCCCCTCCGGCGACCAGCAGCACGGCGCCGAGCACCAGTGCGGCCGTCAACATCATCATGGCCGCCGACGCCGCCAGATGGTCCAGCCACCGGCTCGCGTCCACGGGCACCCTCGGGTCCGGATAGTGGTCGATCCACTCCGGTCGCCGCACGGACGGCTGCACCTGCCAGTCGGCATCGTGGCTCCCGTCGGTGAGGAACCCGCCGTTGCCGTCCACCTCGATCTCGAGCACATGGCCGGCGTTGTGCCGCACCCGAATCCGACCGCCGTTGACCAGCGCCCAAGTGGCGTGCGGAATGGCCTGACGCCTCATCGCGTCACCTGGCCAGACCCGCCACAGCCGTCACAGGGGACCGGACGCACCAGGCCCAGGGCCACCGCGGCGGCCGACTTCAGCGGCAGGTCCAACCAGAACGTCCACGGCTCGCGGTCCTCGCTGTTGGCCACCTGGCCGCATCCAGCGCAGGCGGTACACACCTGCACCGCGCAGCCGCACGTCTCGGTGTGTCGGTCACCGTGCTTGCCGTCTGGCCCGAGCGGACGCTGCCTGTCGATGTCGGCGATGAGCCGGCCCAGCGTGGCGGACCGGTCGACAGGTCGGTCACCATCCAGCCGCCAGAGACTGAGCGCGGACTGCGCAAGGCAGAGTGCTTCGCGCAGCGACTTAAGCGAGTCGGATGTCTCGATCGTGCTCATCGTTTGGCCGCCTCGAGTCGCTCGCGTAGCTCCTGGGCCGCCGGCCGGTCGTGGTGGTTCAGTGCGGCGATGGCGTCCTCGGCCAGTTCCACGGCGGCCGACATGTTGGCGAGTCGGCCAATCTGCGCCGAGCCAACCGAGTGAAGGCCCGGCACAGCCGGGACCATGGCCACCCGGCCATCCCTCATCACGTCCGGGGCGATCCGACGCAGCAGGTTGGTGATCGCCGGAGCCTCCTTCCAGCTCGGCGCGTCGGATCGACTCGGGGACTCGGCGCGCTGACCGAGTTGGCGGTCGAGAGCATCCTGGAACTCCTGCTCGATCTCCGACAGGGCGTGTTCGCTAGCTGGATCGACTGGTGCCCTTCGCTGGCGTCGGTAGCGCACCCACAGGGTCCAGTTGAGCACGGCCACGGCGATCATGACCGGCGGCCCCCACGCGAACCCTGCCAGTGCGGCCTTGACGCCAAGCAGGATCAGGAGCCCCTGTGCCGCCAGGAGAAGGACCCACCCGAACTGCTGGTAGCGCGGCGCCCGATCCTGGCCAAGAAGCACGATCAGCAGTGGCCCGGTGAGCAGGGCACTGCTGGCATTCCCCAGGACGATCAACCAGCTCAGCGTGTCGAGTCCGATGATCACAGGTCGACACCTTCCATGTCGTCACGCAGGGCGGCCACTGCCAGCTGAATCGCCTGCGCGTCCCCCACCGCCTTGGCTAGCTCCGCGGGCGGCTGCTCGGATGCCCGTCGGTAGTTGTCGGCGATCATCGTGAGCGCCGACAACGCCTGATTGAGCGGCCCGAGCGCGTCGTCCAGTAGGTCGGCCGCCTCGCGGATGCTGGTCTCGTTGCTCACTGTCGTGCCTTTCGGTTCGGCCTCAGGGTGGTCGAGGAGCTGTCGGGCGCGGGCTCGCCCCGCGTCGGTGAGTCGGTAGATGCGCTCGCCAGCGTCGTTCTGCCCGACGATCTCGACGAGCCCCTGCTCCACGTTCTCCAGGATCGCCAGCTCGGTGGGCGACACGGTCGGCGTTGGCGGCTCCTCGTCGCGGAACGCCTGGGTCCACTCGTCCATCACGAGGTCACCGCCAGCTCGCGCTCCTCGGCCTCTCGCAGCGAGGCAAGCGCGTCCTTGCGCTGCTTGGGCGGCCACGCCAACCAGCCGGCCCGCATGAGCATCACGGCGTCCTCGATCATCAGTTCATCGCCGGTCTCCGGCATCCGCACGAACCAGCCAGGCTCCACGCGCTCGAGCTGAGCGAGGAGCTTCTCGTCCCGCTCGGCAAGCATGTCCTCGATCGTCGAGCAGCGGGCCGGGCCGTGCTCGCGCAGCAACCATGACTCGTGGAACGGCGGCCCCTCGCCGTCGAGCTGCCACGCTCGACGGCCGACCCGGCTCCACGCCCGCCCCTGCACGTCGATAATGTTCTGTGAGGTCTCGGGGATCACGCTCACGTGGAAGCCCCAGCAGCGGCTCATCGTGTACGCCCCGGGTGCAGCTCGTTGGCCATCTCGTTCAGTGCGTCGATCAGCTGCAGCAGGCAGGCGGGCGGAATCCGGACGGACTGCTCGTCGTGATCGGTGATCAGCACGAACTCGCCGTACACCTCGGGTTCGTAGATCACGTCACCCACGCCGCGTACATGGCGCTCCACCGCGCTCACGACTCGTCCTTGGACCTGACGCACCAGCGCGGGCCTGTCCTCGGTCGCCTCGGCGACAACCTCGCAACAACCGAGCCCCGGCAGGTCCACCGCGCGCAGCGGCTCGACCACCTGGCCGGCTAGGTCCTCGGGAACCAGATCCGACTGCTCGACGATCTGATAGGTCGCCTTGCCCGACCCGTACAGCAGCGGTACCCGAGGAATCGCCTCGGTGGGCTCGTCGAGGATGGTCGCGCCGCCGTCCTGCTCGACACGCTCCCTGGACTCGAACGCCTCGACGAGGCTGCGGTACTGGATGCCGCCCCGCTGCACGTGCAACTCCACCTCCGCGGAGTCCCCACGCAGGGGCTCAAGCGCGCTGATCGGCGGCTGCCACGTCGAGCCCCTGCCCTCGGTAATGAGCGCGTCCATCGCCTGTAAGGCCGACTGCTCGAGGTGCTCCTCACGAACCGTGAGTTCGGTCAACAGGTCAGGGTGGCTGGTGCCGTCCACGTGGGTGAACAGGGCCGGCTGCATTTCCGCGAGCTGCATCTCGCGCAGCGGCTCGCCGTCCAGCGGGCACGACATGTGCGGCCTCGGCGGGACCGTGCGCATGACCTCCTCGGTGAGCGCGTGCCGGCCGGTCGCCTCGCCCACGGGCTCGGCGTGCCACTCGACACCAGGCGCGGCGGGCGTGAGAGCGGGCGCGGCGGCCTGCGCGCGGTTGGCGGCCTTCTTGGCGCGGACGGCGGCCAGTCGGGAGTTGATGGCCCAGGTCTCCGCTCGGCTCGCCGAGATGACGGTGACGGCCGTGCAGGCGACGGACAGCGCGGCCGGTGCCCAGGTCAGCATCTGCGCGAACAGCTCGGTGTTGCTCATGATCCCCTCAACTTCCTATCGGTCACATCTTGGATGATGGCGCCGGCCATGCGGCGACGTTGCTCGCCCAGTCGGGCCGCCACGTCTTCAGCGGGTTGCCGCAACCACAGCCACCCGTCGGAGTCACCACCACCAGGCCGGCGAGAGTGGTGATGTCGATGCCCACATGGGTGCGGAACTGCCGCGGCTCCACCGTGGTCTCGAAGTCGATCGGCGATGCCCAGTCGTAGGGCTCGCCGCGGCGCGCATAGACGCGCAAGTCGTCGTTGGTGGCGAACACCAGCGTGCGGTGCCAAGAGTGCCCACCGGGCAGAAAGACGCTTGCGGGCCACCAAGATTTGAGTACCTGGATCATCGCCCGAACCTACTCTCCGACCCACCGCGCGAGGGGGTTACACACGAACGCCCCGCCTCGGTGTGCGCTACACCAAGCGGGGCGTTCGGTGTTCCACCTGCTGTGTAGCATTCGGCGCCAGCAGTTCCTACGCGAGGCGCGGTAGCCGCCGAAACCGTTGCTGCCACTGCGAAGTGGAACATGCACACGCTATCACGAGAGTGGCCCACTCGCGCAAGGGGTCGCATGAGATCCACGCGACCAACTTGGACAGTGACGCTCATCGAGTTCCCGCCTTCGCGTGCCGCAACGTGATGACCGTGCGGGTCGCCACGTAGGTGACCACACCACCCACGATCGCCAGCATGGTCACCCCCGGCTGGTACAGGAACGACAGCACCGTCCCGCCCGCGAGCATCAGCGGCGTCCAGAACAGCCTCATCGCAGCGACCTCCGGTAGCGCTCGTCGCCGACGAGCGCGCAGACGATGAGCGCCAGGTACATGAAGAGGACTGGCTGGATCGCGTCAAGCCCGGTGTAGTACATCCACTCGATCACTTGCGCTCCTGGTGGTGGTCTTGTTCGTGATGGATGGAATGTACCCCATGAGGACGGGGGGCGACAAGTAGCTGTCGCCCCCCGTCCCGGAAATGTGCCCTACTGCACGGCCTCGCGCTGGAGCAGCGCGGCGTCGATGTCTGCGAAGTTGGCGTCGAGCACCGTCATGTAGGCGTCGATCAGGACCGCCCCCGCGCCCGACACGTCGTCACGCTCGAGCGTGCGCGCCGAGATGACGGCCTCCCGCTCGGACAAGTTCGGGTCCCCGTTCTCCGTGCGGGTGTCGGCCACAACAAGCTCGATGGCCTCGGTCAACTTGGTCAGGTCGGTCATGGGTACTGCCCCTTCTTGTTCGCGATTACTCGGGTGCCGTCCAGCGGGTCGCGTCCGGCAAGTCGGTGTACTCGGCCTCCATGTCCAGCAGCGCGCCGATGTCCAAGTCGTCGAGCTGGAGCACCGCCTGGAGGTTGTGCATCGCCTCGGGCGAGAGGCATTCGGAGCTGGTCGGCTGCCACAGCTGCTCGACGGCCGGGCGGTACAACTCGAGCAGGACCGCGGCGTCCTCGGTGAGCAGTAGTGCCTGGCTGGCGTCGCGCTCGGCGTCGGGCGTGCCGGTGAGATCCCGGTCGCCATCGACGAACCGCCAGCTGAGCCCGGCCTCGTGCATGAGGTACTCGTTGCCGGCGGTCACTGGTCGACCTCCTCGTCGAGCAGGGTCCAGGTGCGGCACGGCCACGATTCCGCGTCCCGCCGGTCGCCCTGGCGCCAGCACCCGGTGCAGACCGGCTGTCGTCCCGACTTCACGTCCGGCGCGTGCAGTCCAGCGAGCCGGACGACGAGCGGACTGTCGGAGCGCAGTAGCTCCGCGTGCCGACGGATGTCTCGGAACGTGGCGGTCATGGTGTTCTCCTGCGTGGCGGGTTTGTTTGTGACAAGGAGAATGTACCCTACCGGAATGGGGGGTGACAAGAGGGAGCCCTGCCACCATACGGGTAGTGGCAGGGCTCCCTCGTTACGTCACCAGTCCTTGTTGTCCTGGATGCAGCTGGACTCGATGGTGACGCTGTCGCGGCATCCGCGCCACTCGTTGCCGTCGCCCGGGCTCCAGTGGTTGTCGGCCACGGCGACAGCCGGCATGGCGAGCGCCAGTGTGGCCACCAGGGTTGCCACACGGACGGTGCGCCTCGTCCACTCTCGGTCAGACACGGGTAATCCTCTCATCGCAGGGAGTTGTCACCCACGGAGAGTACCGGGCAGATGACAGAAGCCCGGTCGCCATCGGGACGACCGGGCCACGCCACCCCGGGGAGGGTCCGTGGGCTACGCGAGAGCGATGGACTGGCGCCGCACGTGCTCGAGCAGCGCGTGACTACCGTCGCTCGGCTCGTCCAACTCGTAGCCGCCACAGTCGTCGCTGCACCAGCAGTCGACGGCCGTGAACGTCACGCCGCGGTATTGCTCCAGCGAGCCGGAGTACAGCACCCGCGTACCGGCCGGGACGGGCACGGTCAGCGGGTCCGCCACGGGTGCCGGCTTCCAGGAGAGCGGCCGGACGGGGCGACCCTCGGTGAGAGCGGCAGCGACCTCGGCGGCATCGGCCTGCGTGTAGTAGGGCACAACGCCGATGTCGTCGGTGAGCAGCGCGCCCGTCGGGGTCTGGACGTAGTGGCAACCCTGCTCGTCGTGCACGGAGATGTAGGTGCCGGCCATGGTGGCCTCCTTGACGTGGTGGATGTGAGCACCGCCGCCAGTCTCTCGACTGCCAGGGGTTCGAAACCCTGGACCGGCCCTTTGGGGGTCGCGCTGTGTTGTTGTTCCGTCAATGTACCACCCTGATATAGGGGGGCACAAGTCGACCCCACCACTCGGTTTGGTGGCGGGGTCGACCTCGCGGGAGGCGAGCTACTTGGTCAGCTCCAGCACCTTGCTGACCGCAAGGGCCTTGCCCTTGTTCGTGTCGATCACCGTGCGCTGGACGTATGACTGCTGCGACTTCTTCGGACGCAGGTGGTCCAAGAACTCGGCCGCGCCCTGAACCAGCCAGTAGCCCGAGCCGCGGATGCCCTCGCTGGTCTTGGACTCGTGCAGTACGTAACGCAGGTCCGTGCGCGCGGCCTCGATGTTCTCGCGCACCCGCTTGGTCACCAGCGCGTCCGGACCTTCCACCCGGCCGGGGAAGGGCATGAACTCGCGGACGAACTCCTCGGCCTGCACCTCGGTGACCGACAGCCCTTGGAGGTGCTCGGCGATGTCCACCCATGCCTGGAACTCGCTCTTGGCGCCCACGATCGCGTCGCGCGCGGTCTGGATGTGGTCCCGCCAGTTCGACGTGTGGCGGAAGGTGGCCACCGTGTTGTCGCGGTCGGCCTCTGCGTCGGCCGCGGACAGCGTGTTCCAGCACACGATCCGGATGTCGGTGGCGTACGCCCGGCACGCGCCGATCTTGTCGCAGTGGTTGACAACGCCCATGTACGGGCGGGTGGGACTCGGGTCCTTGCCAATCTGCACGTCCTCGCCGAGCCGGATCAGCGCCCACACCGACCGCCCGCCGCGAACACTGCCGGCAGTCTCGAACTCCAGCTCGGTCTTGTCGGTGAGCGCGTGCAGGATCTCGCCTAGCTCGGTGTTCGTGATCACCTCGTAGGTGTCGCGACCGGCAGCCAGCACCTCGTTCGTGTCGTCGCGCTTGACCACCTGGAAGTGCTCGACCTCGCGGTAGGTGTAGCTCGGCGTGCCGTCGTCGTTCATGCCGGCGATGCCCCGAGCGAACATGGGCTCGGTGACGTACTCCCAGTCGAGACCGGCGAGCGGCCGGGCGTCCTTCCAGGTGCGCGGGGCCGTGTCCAGAAGGGTCTCCTTCTGGTGCCAGCTCGGCTGGCGGACGGCGAACCCGGTATCGAAGTAGTCAGCCATAGTGGCGGTGTCCTTTCAGGACAGTGGTGGCGGGAAGTCAGGGACGGCCAGCGCAATACGGGTCGCTGCACGCCTCGTCGTCGGTGCAGGCGAGGGGACCGGTGACTACGCTGTTCGTCATGAACAGAATGTACCCCACCGGACAGGGGGGGCACAAGTCCAGTGGGGTACCGATCTTCCGATCAACGCGAGCAGGTGCAGGGATCGCACCGTGGACACACCGACCGGCCGTGCTCGCACTCGATCCCGACTGACCCAGCCGCCGCCACCCGGAACGAGCACTCGGACTGGCGCTGGCGCACAATCTCGCACACGCAAGCGAAGTGCTGACACTTCGCGCAAGCGTGCAGGTTACGCACGATTTCGACAGGACGACCCGGGACGGGAGTCATGCGATGTAGCCGTGGCCCGAGCAGTTGCCACAGACCTGGGTGTGCGGCGGGACCAGCGTGTCCACGTGTTGCTCCACCTGGGCGAGCATGTTGAGCACCGCCTCGGCCTTGGTTGCGCCGGCCATCCGGTCGTCGACCGTGACCGAGGCACGCCAGGACATCCCGAACAGCGCCTTGTCCCGGCGCTCCCGGTTCGTCTGGCGCGTCTGGCGGCCACGCCCCTTGGCCTCTACCCACTCGCGCGGCACATCCCACGGAATCTTGCAGGAGACGCTCACTGAATCCGTCGGTCTCGGTCACCGCGGGAACGGGGTAGAAGTACAGCGGGCCGGCGATGGTGTCCTCGCGGACGTACCACCGTGGGATGGTGCTCATGGTCAGTTCCCCTCGTTGCGTTCGGCTCGAATGGTCCTGATGCGTGGGCCGTACCTGGTGTTGAACTCGATGACCCCTGACACCCGGACCACCGCGTCCCCGCCGGCACGCTTGCGCAGCAGCTCGAGCGCCATCGCCAGCTCATCGACGGTGGGAGGCGTGTCGAACTCGACAGTCTCGATCTTGCTCACTGGAACCTCCGTAGCGCCTGCTCGGCGAGTTCGTTCACAGGTCGGATTTCGATGATCTGCAATGACCGCGCCACGGTGCCGTGCGCCAGCTCGGCGGCGTCGTAGGCGGCCTCCCGGAGCGTCGCCGCCCGGTAGGTGTCGATCTCGAACGGGACGTGCCAGCCGTTGGCGAACACGGCCTCGTACCCCTCCATCCACTCGTCGAGCTTCTCCATGGTCTCGGCGAGCGACGGCTGCCTGCGTGGGTTGGGGAACTGGCGCTCCCACACGCGCTGCTTGGCGCTGGCGTGGATGGTCCGCGGCTGGAACGCCCTGCGCGCGCGGGCTCGCGTTCGTGTCGCCCAGGTGTGCACCTTGCGCCACGCCCAGCGACCGACCCACTTCCGGATGCGCCCCTTGCCCTTCTTGCCCTTCTTGCCCTTGCGCCTCGTGGCCACTAGTCCGCGCCTCCCGCGATCGTGCGCACCTCGTACTTGCCGCGACCGCCGGACCATCCACGCGCCCGCCGGACGGCCTGCATCTCGGCCACGTCGTAAGCCGTGTAGACGTTCCACCAGTGCCAGGGACCGACGGTGGCCCGGCGGTGCTCGTCGGGCACCCACGCATGGGCCAGGAACACCGTGCCCTCGCCGTCACCCTCGCTGCCAGCCACGCGGTTCCCCTCCTCGGGTCTATTTGTCACTTCCAGAAGCATGTTACCCACCAAGTCGGGGGGAGACAAGGGGGAGTCTCATTCCATCTCGGGCACGCCCGACCTAGACTATCCCCCATGACCCTTCGATCGATCGTCGCGCTTGCGGCGGCCGTCGCCCTGCTGGCGCTCCTGGCCACCGGGAACGCCGTGCCGGCCGCATTCCTGTTCATCGGCTACGTGGTGTGGCTGCCCTTCCGGGACGCACGAGAGCGTCGCGACGGCCACCGCGCCTGGAGCAGGGAGGAGCGGCCGTGAAGATCCGCGGCAACAGTCGGCTCCTGTTCCGGCGGCTCCTCGCCACCCTGGTCATCGCCGTGGCCGCGGTGTGGTCCTTCGATGCCCTGAGCAACCTCGCCGAGCACGTCGGGTTCGGCCCGCTCAGCTGGATGTTCCCGCTCTGCATCGACGCGGTCGCCGCGCTCGGTATGGACATCTGGATGACCCGGGCGCCAGCGTGGAAGCTGGGCCGGGTTCTCGCCCTCGCGGCCATCACCGTGTCCCTGGCCGGCAACATCCTGGACTGGGCGGTCCGGTCCGCCGACCCGCTCGCGATGGGCCTCGGCGCCATCCCGCCGATCGCCCTCGCGGCGGTCCTCGGCGTGACGCACAGCAACGCCCGCGGGAACGAGGAGCGTGCGGCCGCCCAGCTGGAGCGAGAGAACAAGCGGGCCGCGCGCAGGGCTCCGAAGAAGGTTCAGGCGACCCGGACCGACACGCCGGTGTCGACCGTTACCAAGCTGACGCCGGTACCGCGAGAGGTAGCCGAGCCGGCCGCGCCGAGAAGCGTCACGGCGACGCCTACAACCCGGGCGCCGCGTGGCGGACGCACCGATGACGAGCTGATCGAGGACGTTCGCGCACTGCTCGAAACGACCGGTGCCGAGATCGGCAAGCGGCTGGTCATGCGGGAGCTGGGGATCGGGTCCAACCGGGCGCTCAAGATCCTGCGAGTCGTCAAGGGTGAGACCGCGGACGAGACGGAGGAGTCGGCATGAGCAAGCAGAAGTCCACCTCGGCATTCAAGGTCGCGCTCGGGGTGCTGATCTTCGCGGCCATCCGGGCGGGTATGCGTGGATCCCGCCGACTCGCCTGGCGCTGGCGCCGGGTCCTCACCCCACTGTGGGTTGGTGGCGGGGTCTGGCTCACCGCGGTCCTGGTCCGCTGGCACTGGTCCGGCTGGTGGTGGACCGCACTTCTGCTCCCGGTCCTCGGTGCGGTCCTGGCGGTCCTGGGTCCGCGACTCGGGGACCGGGTCCGGACTCTGGTGATGCTGGTGGTCCCCGAGGGACTGGACCGCGGGACCAATGGAGTCCTCGACCGGCCGACCGAGCGGACCTACCTCGCGGTCCTACTCGCCTGGACCGGGACCTACCTCGCGGTCCGCATCGGGTCCGGACCCTCGGTCCTGTCCGGTGCCCTGTGGCAGCTCGGCGTGCTGGTCCTCGGCGGCATCTGGTGGTGGCATCGACGAGTCCGCATCGCCGGCCGGGCGGACCGGTACGCACGTCGCTGGGGCAAGATCAAGCGGGGCGAGACCCCAGCCATCGAGCTACGACCCCTCGCCGGGTCCGACCCGGTCAAGCTCGTCTCGGCAGGCGCCATCGCCAAGATGCGCATCAAACTCGCTGAGGGCGTGACACCGGCGGCGGTCACGCGTGCGACTGACGCCCTGGCCAGCTACTACGGCCTGCGACCTGGCGCGGTGTTCGCCAGCGCGGACGAGGAGTCCGGCCGGCACGTGTGGTTCTCGTTCCTGCCCAAGGACCCGTGGAAGGGCAAGATCGCCCACCCGATGCCCCGACCTGCATCAACGACCCTGCGCGCCCTCAATTTCAAGTTCGTCATGGGGATGCTCGCCGACGCCACCGAGCTGAAATACACGCTCCAGCACACGCTGATCGTGGGCCAGACCGGCTCAGGCAAGTCGGTCTGGCTCGAGTCGCTGCTGATCTGGCTGCTCGCCTGCCGGGACGTGGTCATCGTCGGGATCGACATGGCCGGCGGCGCCACCCTCGGCATGTGGCGCCGGGTCCTGGCACTCCCGCTCGCGGCGGACCTGGACTCCGCGAAGTGGACTCTCGAGCGGATCCTCGCAGTCATCGAGGTCCGCGAGCGCCAGCTGGGCCTGGACAAGGAGGAGTCCGACGATGCCGGCGACGAGTTCCAGCCGAGTCCGGACCGCCCCTGGGTGGTCCTGGTCATCGACGAGTACCCGGACCTCGTGGCAGCCGGCGACAAGGAGGTGGTCCGCCTCATCGGCCGGATCGGCAAGCGGGCTCGCAAGTGTGGAGTCCGCATCCTCCCGCTCGCGCAGAACGGGTCCAAGGAGGATGTGGGGTCCAAGGAGTTCCAGGCCCAGCTGCGCGCGGTGGTGGGCCTGGGCCTGGACCCGCACGCCAGCAAGGTCCTGTGGGGCGAGCTGGTCCGCCAGGGGTGGAACTCAGCTGGACTCCGCAACGGCCAGTTCCTGCTGCGCGACAACGAACACACCACGCCGGCCATCGCGAAGGGCTTCTTCGTCGCGCCCAAGGACCGCCGCCAGATCATCACCACCGCGGTGGAACTCGGCCGTCCCGCACTCGAGCCGGTCGCATGGGCCGCGCTCACTGAGACCAGCGGTGCGATGGTCATCGACATGCCGGTCGAGCGGGAGGAGCCGCTCGACGCCATCCTCCAGGTGCTCAAGGACGAGGGGCCGCACACCGCGGACGAACTGGCCAAGCTGCCAGGGATGCCGAGCCGGGCGACCGTCTATCGCAAGCTCAGCACCCACAAGGAGGTGCGTCGGGCGCACAGCCGCAATGGTGTCTGGCACTACGGCGATGGCGCCAGCATCGAGCCGGTCCGCACCTCGTAGCTCGCGCCGGCACACACGCCCGTGCGTCACACGCGCATCACGTGACGCACGGGCGCTCGCATGTCACATGCGTACCTGTGCGCACTCGTGCCCGCCCAGTCGCATAGTCGCGTGTCCGCGCGTAACGCGCGCAGATGTGAGGACGGCTGAGACTTGAGATCAACTGGGGGTCACATGCCCTGACCTGCATTGATAAGCGGGGCCTTAGGTCTCATGTGACCCTCGGCCCCGCTTATCAATCTCGCCCGATCGCACCCTGATCTCAGGCCGGCGAGGTTTTTTACTCGCAGCACGCCCAGCCATCGGGCGTCGGGCGAATGAACTGTCCAGGGCGGATGTCTTCGCTGCACACCGGGCACAAGCCGGCGTACATGGCTGGGAGCCAGTCGGGACCCGTCGGCCGGCGTCCGACCACCTGACCATTCCGCTGGATCAGCTCGACCTCCTCCTGGGGTGTCCGGCCGCCACGGTGGTGACGACAGGCGCACTCGGCCGGGTAGAGGTCAGTCAGCTCGCAGCGCTCAGGCATGACGCCTCCTCTCGGCAAGGCAACACGAGGGGCAACAGTCACCGAGTGGCGTGCGCAACCAGCCCCTCTTTCGCGCGTCACGCCTAGTTACCCGCGCGCTCACCCACGGCTGGCTCCGCTCGAACCAGCCGATACAACCTTTCGATTGGTGGTCGCACCAGAGGTCTGGCTCATGTCGGATGGTCATTGGTCACCACCCTGGGTAGAAGCCGGCGAGGGTGGCCAGTGCGAGGAGCCCCGTCAGGCCGGTGAGCATGGCGGTGGTGAAGCCCTCGCCGATCTCGTCCCAGCATCGGCGGCGCTTGCCCGCCTTCCAGAACTTCTTGATCCGCTTCCCGCCGGTGACGAACCGGAGCTTGCGGGGGATGCCGACGAACAGCCACACCTTGTCCTCGTCGCGGAAGCTCCGGACGAGGACGTGGCACAGACCGATGGGCACGCCGCGCTTGGTGCACGCGTCGCCGGCCCGGTGTGCCCACACGCCCACCAGCGTCACGCCGGCCGCGTACCACTCCCACCCGGTTCCCCAGACCAGCAGCAGGGCAGCCAGGGCCAGGAGGAAGGCGAACGCCGGCTGGTGGGTGAACATCCTGTGCCCGTTGGTCTGCTCCTCGTCGTCCTCGCCGCGGGTCAAGTGATAGATCATCTTGGCGATCCCGATCAGTACCGGCTTGAGAACCCAGCTCAACGGCTGGAGCGCGTAGTACGCCTTGCCCCTGGTGTCCAGATCCATCACCAGCGCCAGCGGGGCACCGAGCGCGGCCGACAGGAACACCGCGGTGACCGGGTCCAGCGGCGAGGGAAGCAGCGGGCCGGCGAGCCCACAAAACAACGCCCCGGTGGCCGCGTGGCCCGTGGCCATCACAGCACTGCCCCCCGCAGTGAGCGAGACACCTCGATGACCAGCAGCAGGGCATCCTCGAGCGCCTCCAGCTCGGCGTCGCTCCGGCCCTCGATCATCGTGCGGATCGAGGGCTCGTCAGCCACCATCGCGGCCGCCACGGCTTCTTGGTAGTCGGTGTAGTCATTGCTCATGGCTTCCGACTCCTCATCGTCTCGTACTCGGCAGTCGTGGCGACCAGTCGCGCGGCATCGGCCAGGGCCAGCAACTCGCCGTGCTCCATGCCCGCGCAGATGCGCTGGATCTCGGCGGCGTCGCCGGCGGTGGCCGCCAACATGGCCTCGCTCTCGACGAACGCCGTTCCGTACTTGCTGCTCATCGCGCGCCCCGATCGATGCACTCGATCATGTTGACGAGCACGGCCGCCGCCTGAATCGCCTCGGCGCGAATCTTGGCCGGGTCGCTCTCGGCGAACGCCTCATACAGCTCCTCGAACGCGATGCCGTCCCACGAACAGTTGCGATCCGGGGCCGCGCCGCGCTCGTTGGCCCACTTCACCCGCGCCGCGTTGATGAGCTTCCAGGTGTCCGCGTGGGCCTGGTATGCCGCGCGGCCCTCGTCGCCATCCAGCGGCCAGTGGATGGGGTGGTTCTGCTCGCCCCACTTCTCGTCCTGGTTGCGGCGCTCGTTCAGGACTTCCTGGAGCACGGCGGTGGTGATCATGGTGGGGTCGATGTGCTCGGTGAACGTGAACCCGCCATGCATTGGGCCGCCGGGGGTGAGCTGTTGCGGCGGAACGTACTGGGGGTCGTTGTGTCGGTTGTCGTAGCTCATCGGTCACTCCTGGGTGCGAAGGTCCACCAGCCGTCGTAGCCGGCCGGCACGTCGGGGTAGTGCTCGAGCATGGGGCGCAGGATCTCGAGGTGCTCCCGCTGGGTTTCGAGCGTCACGCCATTGCCCCAGTAGCGCTTGCCGTCCCAGCGACCCATCGTGGTGCCGCCGTAGCGACCGTCGGTGTGTCGCTCCATGAACTTCTCAACGGTCGAGGGCTCAGGCTCTTGGAGATCCCAGAGAACACCCATGCAGGCCGCGAGTAGATGGTTCTTCTTGCGGAACCACACGGCATCGACGTTGCACGTCCAGAAATGCGTGCCGTCGGCGTGAGGCTGGATTCGCGTGCGCAGGCTCGCGAGGTCTACCGCGTACGGACGTTTGGAGATCAGAAACGCGTCGAGTCGTCGCATCTACTCCTCCTCGGGGTGTCGCAGGGACAGGTGCGCGCGGGCCGCGTCCATGCAGCGCGCCTGCGCCGACTGGCGGGGCTTCAAGCCGTGGTGTTCCGCCATGAAGTCGATCCAGGTGTGGTCTCGGTGGAATCCACTTCGGGGCCGCGGATGGGCGGCGCACTCCCAGCGCCAGCCACGCCTACCCAGGGAATCCCGGGACCGCGTGATCTTGAGCCGGATGGTCACCCGCCCGTCCGCATCTTCTCGACGCGCTGGGCGAACTCCCGGCTCAGCTCCTCCAGCTCCTCGAGCGTGCCCTCGATCTCGATGTTGGTCGAGGAGCCGTAGGCGATCTCGAGGGCGAACAGGTCGTCCTGGCCGACTCGAAGGGCGCGGCCGGAGGGCGCGACCGAGACCGCGCACTGGTTGGCCTCGAGGAACTCGATCGACATGGTGACTCCTACTTGGTGGGGCTGGACAAGACGGCCAGCGCGAGGTTGCGAACGGAGTTGCGCAGGTTGATCGGGGAGGGCAGGTCCCGCCTGACCGCCTGCGCGGTGGCCTCCAGCACGGCGGCGAGTTCCGTCCCCAGTCGACCGGTCATCTGGGTGGCGCGGTGTTCGGCGCGCACCAGCAGGTTGAGGGAATCGTCCAGGTACTCGCTTGAGGTCACCAGCGCGGACAGCTCGTCCAGCACGATCGACTCGCCGTCGAGCACGGCGGCCGAGACTTCGGCGTTGCCCTGCCAGACGAGCACGAGCACCTGCTCGTCGCGGGTCCAGGTCGACACGGAGGTCACCCCGAAGTCCTGCTCACCCACGCAGGTCCAGCCGTAGGCGGCCACGTTCCAGAGGGTCACGGTCTCCATGTCAGTCCCTCTCGTGCAGCGTTGACCACGCGTTGGTGACTTCGGCGCCGCTGATCGACTCTGGGGTCACCGTGCGCTCGAAGTCGGTCAGGTAGACCTCGTCGTAATCCAGCTGTACGGCCAGCTTCTCCCCGTCGGGGGACAGCCACACTCCGGTGATCACGACTCACTCGCCTTCCTCGTAGTGCGCGAACAGCGAGAACGTGCCGCGCTGGCCGACCTGCTCGGCGATGTACTCGGCCGCGGCCTCCTGGCATTCGGGGTCCATGCAGACGTACACGCTGGCGTGCGGTTCGGCCGACCAGTCAGCGGGGTCCGGGTAGTTCTCCTTGGCCGGGAAGGACATCGTGCCTGCCGGCATGTGCTTCTCGACGAACTCGTACATCACCAGTCCACCTCCTCGTCGAGGCCAGCGAACGGGTCGTCATCCATGGGGTGATGGATGGACGACGTGAGCGAGTAGAGGTCGCCGACCCCGGGGCACATGGAGACGCGGGTGGAGGTGCCGGGGGCGTAGTTCCCGTGGGGCACGTGCTCGCGGGTGCGGTGGCACTGCTCCTCGGGAACCTCCGGCCGCGCCGTGTGGTGGGCGTCCAGCTGGATGTCGTCGTGAGCGTGACTCGTGGGGGTCACGGCGTGGATGCGGTTCCCGCAGTCGTGGCACACGGTGCTGTCTTCCATACCTGGGATGTTACCCCCTAAGAAGGGGGGATACAAGTGTCAATCTAATCCGGCCCGTTGACGCTTCGCGCGAACCCGCTGTACCGCGTCGGTCCCCGCGCCGTACACCTTGCCGCTCGGCGCCCGCCAGCGTCCGTCCGGAAGCGGCGTCCAGTCGCGCGGGTCGTGCACGTCGTTGCGGTCCTGGCGCAGGTTCTGGTGCACGCGTGGCGCCGCGGCCGTCATCGGGTCCGCGTTGTCCACCGGCGTGAGGGCGTCCAGGTCGTACGCCTCGCCGCGCCACTGCGCGTAGCTCGCCACCTGCGCCTCGACGAACGCCTCGGCGATGGCCTTGGCCAACTCGTCACGGGTACGAACAGTGCGCGCCCACCCGCGGGCGTACGGCGTCGAGATCCGCAACTTTCCGTTCGCCAGCGCGTCGATCCGAACGCCGATCGAGCGCACCTGATTCCGGGTTGTCGCCGGCCCGCGCACCTGGTGCACTCGCTGAGGGTCATGGGTCTCGCCCTGCCGGCGGATCTCCATCAGCGTCGCCCGGTGGCGCCGGCCCGCGCGATGGCGGTCGTCCGGGTGTTCATCTGCCCGCGTGCGCCCGACATCTCCACGCCACCCGAATTCCGCGCCAAGGTGGTGATCGCGTGCACCAGCGCGTCCATGCGGTCAGGTGAGTCCTGCCCCTCCTGCCATGACACCTGCTGGTGCTCGAGCGTCGGGAAGTGGCCGACGTGCGACACGTGGCCGCCCTCGTACACCGGGCCGACCATCTTGGCGCGGAACGTCTTCGTGCCCTCGGCGGGGAACGAGCGCACCGAGATTCCGGAAACCGGCAACGCCATCACCTTGGGGACGAGCGGCCACAGCTCAATCAGGTTGGCCTCGAGGGTCACCTTCTCGGCTGGCGTGGCGTCGTCGCGCGCCAGCACATCGCGCGTCTTTTCGATCACCGTTCCGTCCGGATGAACCGGCCATGCCTGCCCCTGCCCCGGCAACGCCCACGCTTTCCGTAGCTCGTCGAGCTTGGCCGCCTCCCGCCGCAGATCCCGCCACGACTGCGGCGCCTGTCGAGCCAGCCCCGACAGGGACTTCTCGTAGCGGATCGCCGTGGCGCCGTACCGCAGGGCCGCGAGGAACGCCACCCGGAACCAGCGACCCACCGTCATGTGGTCGCTCAGGTCGGCCAAGACGTAGTACCGATGATCCACACCCTCGGCAGCCACGACGATCCCCGCCTCGTCGCCGGTGCCCTCGTTGTCCGCGGGGTCCACGTAGACCTCGGTCCGCAGAAGCTCGGGTACCTCCTTGACTCGGTTGTTCTGAATCCACTCGAGTTGGAACACCCCGCCCTTAGGGGGCGCCGGCTCGCACATGTAGAGGGCGGCCCACCAGCGCTCGCCCACGTTCTTGCGGATCTGGTCCCAGTCCTCCTGCGTGCGTGCGCGGGCGCTGTCGAGGTACTCGCCCACCTCGCGGCCGACCGGGTCGTCGGTCTTGCTGGCGATGGCCGGCACGAACAGCCGCGCCCAGCGCTTCGTGGACTCGGCGTCGTCCTTGGTGAGCAACCACCCCATCAGGTCGTCTTCATGCCAGCGAGTTTGGATAACGATCACGATGGCGTTGCCCGACAGGCGCGTCTCGGCGACCGCCTGGAACCAGTCGTGACTGGCCTTGCGCTGCTCCTCGGAGTCGGCGTCCTTCGCGTTCTTCACCGGGTCGTCGACGATCAACACGTCCACCGACCGGCCGGTGAACGCCGAGCCCACCCCGACCGAGATGATGCCGCCGTTGCGCCGGCCGGGCACGTCGGCCAGTGACCAGCTGGACTGCTTGGCGTTGTCCGGGTCCAGCAGTAGGCCCAGCTCGTCATCGTTGTCGTCGCGAGCATGGCGGTCGCCCTTGTAGCCACCGCCATAGGACTCGATGGCCTGCCGCGCCGCCAGGCCGGAGCGCGCCGCCAGGCCCTGCTCGTAGCTGGCGAGCGCGATGCGCCGCGAGGGATCCCTGAGCAGAAACCACAGCGGGGTCGCCAGCGCCATCCGCTGGGTCTTGCCCTCCTGCGGTGGTGTGGAGATGAGCCACCGTCGCTGAAGGCCCGCGTCGCACTCGAGAGCCACCTGGTCAAGCCGGGCCATGAGCGCCGTCTGCACAGTGTCGGGATGCAGGAACTTCGCGAGGTGTCCCGGCGTGGGGAACCTGCGCAGCGCGCGCTTGCGACGGGCGATGCGACGGAGCCTGATCTCTGCGAGACGCCTCTCGGCTGGTGACAGCTTGTCCAGCCGAGCCCGGATGTCGGCGTCCAAGCTCACCCGATTTTCCTCGCACTCTCGATCATGAGCACGGTGGCCAGTTCGTCGTCGCTGGCGTCATCGAGTAGGCCGACGATCTCATCGACCGTGTCGTTGATCTTCCCTTGGCTGATCTCGACCTTGACCGCGGCGTCGAGCCCGAGCAGCTTCGCCCGGCGGTCGAGGCACGCAAGCACAACCTTGGCGCTCTGCGTGTCACCGCTGAGCGCCAAGCCCATGTGCGCACGGGCGAGGAGTCTCAACGTCTCGAGATCCTGTGCGATCAAGTGTTGTCGCAGGTCATTGTTCTGTTCCATGGCCAACTGGAGTTGGCGCTGATACAGGTCCTGACCGTGCCTGCGACTGACCCCGACGGACTTCGCGGCCTCGGTGATGGTCATGCCGGCCGCCACGCGCTCGAGCATCTTCTGGCCGTTGACGCTCGCGCGAGCCCTGGCGGTGGCTGGACTCTTGCCGTTGTTGGCGACCTGTCGGGTCATCGCGACCACCCGGTCCATCGGCGATCCACGGATCGTCCATCCCGACGTGCTAGCCCCCCGACGGGGATCTCGTCGAGAATCTTGCGACAGGAGTCGTACTCTCGTGCGACCTCGAACCGGCACATGGGCAACCTCCATCGGGATGCCGTCACCACGGCGCATCGCTTCCGTCCAGCACATCGAGCAGGCCCTCGAGTTCCTCGGGGGCGTACCCGACGGTCGTCTGGTTCGGCCCGGTCAGGATCTCGACGAGGGTTGCCTCGTCCAGCCCGTCGACATCGTGACCGTCCGCCATGAGCGGATGCTACCCCCCGTAACCGGAGGTTTGATCACACCTCGCGCACGACGAGCGCCATCCGCGCCGTCCGATTTCCGGTTGGGTCGTCGTCGAGTTCGATCACCGTGCAGGTGGCTGAGCGGACATGCCGGCCGCGGTCATCGGGCACCACGCCACCACGCCGCAAGCCGTCCACAAGGGCCTTGAGCGTGGGACACATGTTGTCGGCGTCGTGCACGCGGTTGTCTCCTGGCCAGTAGATCAGCTCGACTGTCACGCAGGACAGGAGCGGGATCTTGTGGTGGCGCGCGAGGTAGAACCCCGACTTGATCAGGTCGCGTCGGTCGAGCAGGTACCGGCTCCAGTGCTTCCCGGAGATCTCGTTCATGGTGATCGGCGGGCCGACGTAGGGCAGCGGAATAGTCCACTCGCGGACGAGCCCTGCCGGCTGATTCCCGGCAGGGCTCGTCTCACGCTTGCGACTGGTCATGCGACCCAGTATGTCAGGGGGTCACAGTCCCTCGGTTCATGTCAGGGGGTTCATATCGTTGTCACGTGGATCGCTCGTCGGAGTCACCAGCGGCTCGGCCTTGGACACGATGCCGAACGCCAGGATCACGTTCCCGATGAGCGTGATCCCGCCGGGGATCGCGCCCAGCAGGCCCTCGAGCGCGTCGCCCTGCACGGCGGTGACGATGCCGTAGCCGGCGGCCGCGACCACCAGCGCGGTGAGCATCCCGAGCGTCTGGGTCACCTTGTTGGCCGCCTCCTTGAGCGGGCGTGGCCGTACCGGACTGGTCATCCCTGTACCTCCTGGTCGTCACGAATCGAGAGCTTCTCGTACTCGTCCATGAATTCCGCCAGCTCGGCATCCACCGCCGAACGGACATCCTCCTCGGTCAGCTCCTTGCCGGCCGCCACCGCCACCTGGGCCTCGAGCTTGATCACGCGCTCGGTGAGCTTGCCGATCGTGCCAACGATGTACGCCCCGTCGAGCGTGTCCAGCGCCGCGCACGGGATGGCGCCCGGCGAGCCGCCGGGGACCTGGGCCGCCTTGCCGTCGATCACCTTCCACCATCGCTGCTGGAGGAAGCCCATCGCTCGGTTGAACAGCGTGCGCTGCTCCTGCGGGGACAGTGACATGAGAAATCCGCTCCCTTGGTCTCGAAGCCGGTCGGCGACACGCTGCACCGCGGCCGGCGAGGCGTTGATCTCGAAGTGCATCTCATCGGCGCGACCGAAGTAGTCGCCGCCCCAGCGGACCACGTTGTCCACCTCGGCGAGGATCTGGTGGATGTTGTTGACCTGCTGGCGGGAGAACGTCCCGCGCGCACCGAGCGGATGGCGGGTGGCATTGAAGTCCTCGGCCGTCGCGCTCGCGTGGTTACTGGTGGTCGCCCCGCCTCGGATCGGGCGAGGCGCGTAACCCCAGTCATCCAATTCGCCACGGGTGGAATCCAGGTCGAGATCCTCCACCCGGGCGTCGAACTGGGTGGCCACGTACATCAGCACGTCGCCGGCCGGACCGTCCGCGACCGTGATCCGCACATCCACTGTTCCGGGCACGAGGCGTAGCGACCTCGGCGGGTTGACTTCCCAGCCGTTCTGACTCACAGCCATGAGCGCAACTTACGCGGCGCACACGCACCGTGCCCGGCATCCACGTGTCAGCCCTTCCAGTCGACATCGGGCCGGTCGTAGTAGTCCGGGGTCGGTCGCCACGGGAGCAGGCCGTCATACCCCCGGACGAACCCGGACGGCCAGTCGCGCTCCTCGCGCTGCCCGCGCCAGGAGATCACGTCCGCCTGATTCATCGGGTCGTCCTTGTTGCGGCGCAGGCCGAACCCGAACTCGGGCCAGCGCATGAACAGCGACGAGCCCTCGGGCGCCATCCGGCGGGAGCCGTCGTTCTTCTCGCCCTTGTTCGGGTGCGCCTCGGTCAGCAGCGCGCAACCGTGGCGCTCACGCACGTGGTCCAACACGTCGAGCATCTTCCGGGCGGCCTCGCCGTCGTTGATGTTCGTGTTGTGCAGCTTGTAGAGCGGCCCGAGCACCAGGAGATCCGGGGTCGTCGCGGACACCAGCGCCTCGAGGTAGGCCACGTCGGAGCCCTTGAGGAGGTCAAGCCCGGCGGTGCGAAACTCGACCTTGATCCTTTTGCTCCAGTCGATCTCGGGCGCCTGGTACACCGCGCGCACGGAATCCACCGCGCCGGCGATGCGTCGCCACCTACGCCTCGACTGCCCCACCGAGTTCTCGCAGTCGACGATCAGCACGCGCGGCTCGACGCCCTCCAGGACCTCCCCCATGAACGGGTGCACGCCCCCAGCGATGGACAGGGCGAGCTGGCTCACCAACTCCGACTTGCCGAACCCCTCCTCGCCGGTGAGGACGATCCGGTCGCCGCGCTCGATCAGGCCCGGGACCAACCAGTCGTACGTGTCGCGCTCGCCCAGCAGGTCGGTGAGCGACTTGGGCTCCTGGATGGCCGCGCCGGTCGCGTACTCCATCAGCTCGTCGCAGGCCGCGCGGAGTGTGCCGATGCTGGCGTCGATCGGTCGGCCCTCCTCGCCACTGTTCCAGTCGGCGTCCAGCCGCTGCACCTCGCGTGTGGCAACCTCCCACAGGCGTCGCCGGCCGTACAGCTCCCGGATCCGTGACGCGTAAGCCTCGGCGTGGTGCGCGACCCACAGTCGGCTAATGATCGTGTGCAGGTACGGGCCGCCACCGACCCGCATCGACAGGCCCGCCTCCTCGACGGCCGCCAGGACCGTCACCGCGTCGACATGCTGGCGACGCGCCACCATGTCCCGGATCACGCCGGCGAGCACCTGATGCTTCGGCAGGTAGTAGGCCACCTCAGGGACGGCCAGGAAGGGCGCGAGGCAGGTGTCCAGCGCGAGGATGGCGCTTCCCAGGAGGGCTTGCTCGGCGGTGATGTCGTGCGCGTGCTGGGCCATCAGGTCTCCAGGATCATGCGGCCGGTCCGGACTTCCGGACGGCCTGTGGTGGTTGATCGTCCCGAGCGTTCCTTGGCCCACTTCTCAGCGTTCGTGGTCCAGGTGCGAAAGCAGGCATCCCAGTCGGCCATCGGTTGGCCTTTCGCCTGCCAATGGTTGCGAAACTGCTCAACTTCGTGCGCGAACTGCTCGGGGGTCCAGCGACGCTCCTTGGCCGTGGCGATGTGCGCCGCGTTCGGTCGCCAGTTGTCCGGGAGCAGATGACGAGGCTTGGACCGGTGCGTCGGTCGAGGCGTCTTTTGCTCTGGAAGATCGAGGGGTAGAGCGGGCGCGTCAGCGCCTATGTACTTCTCCTCAGTCTTCTTAGTTCTTACTTCTGTTCTTATGCCCTGGTTCTCCGTGCCCGGATTCTCAGGGGATGGTCCGACCTGCGGGTTTGTGGCGTTTCCGCTGGTCGCGTCCATCACCGGCTTTTCCGGGGATGGTGACTCAGTGAGTGGTCGAGTCTCCGGGTCGTCGGTGATGGCGTACGTCCACACCCACAGGCCGCCGGAGCCGCGGCGGCGACTGCGCTTGAGATAGCCAGCCTTCTCGAGGGCGAGGAGTGCAGCGTCCACGGCGTCACGCCCCTCCACCACACTGGCCTCGATGCGCTCGCGGGTGATGCGCCAGCCGGACGGCAGGGACAGGAAGTAGCCCAAGAGCACGCGCGGGAGCGCCTTGAGCGGCACGGGCAACTCCCCGCGCATGAATTCGTTCGACACGATCATGAACTGGTTGGCGGGCGCGGGCGCGCGGTGAACCGTGATCTCGCTCATGATTCGATCGCCTGCGGGAATCCGTGCGGGTCAACCAGTCCGAGCTGGCACAGGCGATCGACGGCGGCAATCCGGTCCGCCTCGTCGGGAGCACCTGAGAACACTCCCTGTGCGGGGGTGCCGTATCCGACCAGCTGGAGGGCGAGCATCAACGCGATGCCGCGCTCATACGGGGAGAGTTCCCAGGAGTTGGCCACGTGCTCGAGCCAGTTGGCCAACTGGCTGAAACCGAGCGTGGCGGGTTGCCCCATGATGTTCGTGGGAGCAGATGATGCGATAGGCTCATTCACAAGAGCCCACCTCCGTTCTAGGTGGATTCTTCAAGCCCCGGGGTGGCGACCGCCGGGGCACTTCTCTGTCCAGACCCTACCCTGCCGATCACGGCAAGTCGCCGACCCTGGAGTGCTGGAACTCGGGCAGTAGTGCGGCGGCCAGCACCATGCGCTCGCGAACCGTCAGGTAGTGCAGCCCGCGCTGGATGGCCATCGCGACGGCGCCAGCGGCCATGTCCCGGTCCAGCTCGTCGGGAACATGCAGGAGGAGCGGCGGCGGGCCAGCGTGCTTGAGCGCATCCACAGCCCTGTTTACGGGGGTGTCATGACCCGTCGGAGGGGCGTTCTCGCCCACCCCTGCTATCGTTGTCATCGATCGGTCCTCCTGGTGATGGGGGGAATGGTCACGGCTTGAGTCCTTTCTTCCGTGGTGGGTGGATGGGGCAAGCTGACGGCGGTCAGTCGTACGAGCGACAGAGACCAGCAGGCCCCCGGCGGATGGACTCCCCGCCGGGGGTCTTGCCGTCTGTAGCCTTGGACACTGGCCGCGCCTCCCGAACCCGGATCAGGGAGAGTCGCGGCTGCTTTGCTCCCCGGTGACTCGTGACAAGTTGCCGGGGAGTCCGCAGACTCCGTGAACCTCTGATCGTAGCCACGCCGTCCATGATCAGAACAGCGTCGGCTCACCCTTGCGGGTGATAGTCCTCGGCGGCCCGGGAACCCTCTGCCGGTAGGCGTCCGCACCCGCCTGCGTGAGCCCCCATATGGTCCACGCACTGCCCATGTGCTCTCGCGTCTCAAGCGGTTGGATCAGGCCGGCGTCCGCCAACTCGCCGCGCCTCGGCCGCTCTGTCGACGGGTTGAGCGCCAGGTGCTTCTGGATCTCGTAGTCGGTGCAGCCGCCGCTGGTGTTCGCGGTCATCCACAGCATCTCGAGGATGCTCCAGCGGACCGAACCTGTCTTGAGCGTGATGGCCTGCGCCGCGGCCCTGCTGGTCGCTGGCGCATCGTTGCGCACCTTGCCGGGGTGATCGACCGTCGCCGCGGACTCGAGCGCCGTCAGCTCGACGTGGAGCAGGCGCAGTATGGCGTCCAGTTCGTGCCGCACACCGGCCGCCACCTGCCGGCGGTCCTCGAGCCGGTCGGACCGCTCGAGGTCGGCGATCAGCGTGCGTGCCCGCGCGGCCGCCGCCAGTGCGCTACGCAGGGACATGACCAGCTCCGTTCGTGACGCCCAGGATTTCCGCGAGGTCCGGCACCATGGCCCCCTCGGCGAACTCGGGCGCACCGCCGCGACACAGCGGGCACCACCGGGAGGCGCCCGTGCCCTTGCGGGACCGCTCGTTGCGCCGCGTGCCCTCCACCACCTTGGCCAGCTGCCAGGTGATGCCGCGCTCTTCGATCACCTGCATGAGCCGCGCGCCCCGGCCGGCGACGTGCTCGGCGATGCGCACGGTCAGGTCGGTGGTCCAACCGGTGTAGTGCTTGGCGTGCGCCAGCGGCGTGTCGAAGTGGATCAGGTAGATGAGCCCGGGGATGTCCGAGCCTCGGTAGACAGTCACGTCGTGGCCCTCTCGATCGTCACCGCGCCGGTCATGGTGTCGAGCGCGCAGTGGAGCACCACCTCGTAGAACGGCCGACCGATCTTGTCGGCCAGCTTGTCGTCGATGATGAGTGGCTCCGTTGCGGTCCGCTGGATCTGCTCGCAGCGGCCCTCCTGGTCGTCCGTGTCATGCAGGGCGTAAGTGAAGTGGATGATCATCGAGGCCGCCTCGGCAGGCCGGGGCAGCGCCGCAACGAGGTCCGCTTGCTGTACTCCTGCTCGCACACCAGGCAGCCGGGGCCGGCGATCGACAGCAGCGACTCGTGGTCCATGAGCGTGGTGACGCCCGGGGTCATCTTCGCGGGGTCGACCGTGTACACGGCGGTCATGATCCACAGGTGGTTGCCGAGCAGCATCGCCTTGTTCATCGCCTCGGCCATGCGGGTCCCGTTGCCCACGGGGGCGTCCCCGGCGACCTCGTACATCGTGCCGTCGTTGGGCTGGCTCATTTCGGCTGCTCCCGCTTGATCTTGATCCCCTTGAACACGGTGGTCCGCTTGATGGTGCTGGTGATGGTGCTCGCGACCTTCGGGTCCGTGCGTGCGATCTCCGTAGCGAGCGCACGGACCTTGGTCACCTGCGGCTTGTACTGCCCGGTGGCCTGGAGTCGCTCCATCGACTCCACCAACAGCTGGTGGATGGCCGCGTCCACGATCCCGTGCGCGGCCTGCACCGCGTGAGCGACACCGTTCACGATCGCGTCGAGGTCGAACGTGTACTCGCCGGACGTGTCGAGCGCGACGTTGATGTCCGTGCCGTCGGGGTCCGGGACCTTCATGCCGGACAGCGGGATGCCGTCCTGCTCGCCCACAGCCAACTCGAGATCGTCCTGGATGTAGCCCTTGGCCTCGGTGGCGATCTTCTTGAACGCGGCCGCGTAGTCCTGAAGCCCCTCGACCAGCGCGCCGAGTCGGAGGACCGACCCGTACACGTCCTCGCGCACGTGGACCTCGCCGCGCTCCTCGCGCAGGAAGATCACCAGCTCCTCGAGATGCTGGCGCAGGATGCCCACCAGGGTGTGCGGTGCCGGCATCTGCGGGCCGAACGCCGGCTCCAGCTCCTTGCCGCTGAGCGGCTGTTCCTCGCGTGGCTCGCTCATGACTCCAGCTCCCAGATGTGGTTGATGGTGACGGACTCACTCTGGGTGCCATCCGCGAAGTACACCCAGCGCCAACCGGCCCAGCCAGCCGGCTCGACCTCGACGACGAGCCCGCGGCCCACCACGACATCGACATCGGTTTTCAACTCGTAGGTGCGCGCCTGGCTCATGACGCCTGGCTCTCTCGGTACTCACGCAGGGTCTCGACGAATCCGCGGGTGCGGGCGTACTGCCCCTCGGTTAGGGAGTGCTTGCCCTGGATTACCGGCCAGTGCTCGAGCTGCTCGGCGCCCAGCTCGAGCGCGTGGTTGATGAACAGCGGCGGGCCGGCGTCGATGGTGCGGTTCGCGCTGTCCACACCCTGCGCGTAGTCCTGGGGGTAGACGCGCGCGCAGTCGATGACGGGCGCGGCGAGCTGCGCTCTGGGTCGGGTCATGGAGTCCTCCTGGGTGGTGGGTTTCAGAACGGCCGGAGCGTCGCGGCGCGCGCGACCTCAACGGTCACGGCGTCGGCGACGAACGGCGTGGCGTCGATGATGGGGATGATGCAGGCCAGACAGGTGCTCTCGAAGGTGCGCCGGCCGCGCTCGTCGGTGATGTAGAGCTGGGCCTCCACGTCGTGCCCCTCCATCTGGCAGTGGGTGCAGGGGTCGCCCTGCTCGTCCACGGTGCTGACGATGGAGACGTTGAGCGTGTATGTGGTGGCCATGTCTGGGATGTTACCCCCCAGGACGGGGGGATACAAGTAGGAGCCCCGACCAATCATCCGGTCGGGGCTCCTTGTGCCTATCTAGTTACTGTCCGTTAAAAAGGCGGCTCCTCGCTGAATCCGCCGCCCTGGTTGCCCTGGCGCGGGGGGCTGCCCCAGAGGTCGTCCTGCGGCGGTGCCTGCTGGCGCTGACCCTGTTGCGCCTGGCCGCCCTGCTGACCCTGCGGCGGGCGCTGCTGTGCCGGCGGGGGCGAACCCCACGGGTCATCGGCCGGCGGGGCACCCGCGAAGCCACCCTGCTGGCGCTCGGCGCGACGGGCGGCCACCTGGGCAAACTTGGTGTCCAGCGCCACGGCGTCCGCGGTGACCTCCAGCGAGTAGCGCTTGCCGCCGTCCTGCGCCTCGTACTGCCGGTTCTGGAGTGTGCCCACCACGACCACGCGGTTGCCCTTGAACACCGACTCGGCCACGTTCTCGGCGTGCTGGCGCCAGACGTTGATCCGGTAGAACGTCGCCTCGCCGTCCTCCCACTGCTGCGTCTGCTTGTTGAGCCTGCGCGGGTTGGTGGCCACGGTGAAGTTCGCCACGGCCGCCCCCGACGGGGTGAAGCGCAGTTCGGCATCGCCTGTCGCGTTGCCGATCACGGTCACGGTCACATCTCCCTGCATGAGGGATCTCCTTCTGTTGCGTCTACTTCGGACAGATCAGGGTCGGGTGTTCGGCATTCTCATCGACTCGCTCACGCTCCGGGACACCGTCTGGTACCCCGATTGCAGGGACCGCAACGAGTGCATGGTCTCGCGCACCGCGCGGACCATCGCGTCACACAGCAGTAGCTCGCGGTACTGCTCCTCGCACTGGAGCACGGCCTCGTCCTCACGGGCCTGCACCGACCGGCCGTCGGACTCCGTACGAGCGCGGGCCATGCTCAGGGTGTAGGCCGCCTTGGCCTCGAACTGGCGCTCCTCCCAGTACCGCTGGTAGTGCACGCCGCGCTCGATGCGGCCGCTGATGTCGAGCAGCTGGTGCTCCACATCCTGCGGTCCGTACGGCAACGTCGGGTCGATCACCACCACGCGCGCGGCGATCGGGTCCTCAGCCATCACCACACCCGAGTCGCGCTCGGGCAGCTGAGCGCGCGCAGCCGGCGGCGGACCGGGCGATGCGAATGTCTGCGCCTCGTCGGCCGGCTGGATCGGGTAGGGCATCGGCGTAATGCAGTGGAACTGGCCGGGGTAGTCGATCGGGTGTTCGGTGGCCATTTGCCCGTCGAACCGGCAGCGCCATGAGCCGTCGGGATGCGTCTCGGCGTTGCCGTACTCGCGCGCCTTGGCCGCAATGTCCTGCTCGTAATCCTGCTGCATGGAGTCCTCGGCGCGGACGATGGCCCGCTCACCCGTGTTCATCGAGTCCACCCCGGCCACCGAGGCGGCCAGGTTCTGCATGTCCGCCAGGGTCTCCGTGCCGTCCGGGTCGTACTGGTGCTCAGGCTCGCTCACCATGTCGTTCCATCCGGCCTCCACGGCGGTCAGCTCGTCGCCCGGCTCACTGGACTGCTGGAGATACTCGGACTCGTCCTGGACCTTCGGGAAGCCCAGGATCTCCCCACAGTTGCAAACCACCCCATCCTCTTCGTCGATCTCGCCGATGCCCAGGCGACTGGGTTCGGGCGCGAGGTGGGCGAGGTGCTCGGGCCACAGCAGGGTGATGTGCTGGCGCGCGGTTCCCTCGATCATCAGTAGCCCCCGTCATCCGGCGGATTGATGCCGCTCGGGAGATCCCGCACAGTACTAGCCAGCTCGCGCTCGCTCGGCCGGTACTCCTGCGGCGGCGCGGTCTGGTGGGCGGTGGGCGTGGGTGGCCCCTGCGGGAGCGTGCCGCGTGCGGCAATGATGAGCGCGGCGACCGACGAGTCGCCGACCTTGACCGTCAGCACGCCCGCCTGCATCGCCCACTCGGTGAGCTTGAGCGCGTCGCCCGTAGTGCGGCACCGGGTGAGCGCCTCGACGGCCTTGGTGGCCAGCCCCGCGCGCTGCGCGTCACCTGCGGTCGGTGCGCTCGCGGCCGCCTGCTCAACCGTCTGCCACGGGTCCTGCTGGCGCACCTCGGCGTTGCGGACCTGGACGTTCTGGCCTTGGATCTGCGGCCGGGTGTCGTCGGGGTCCTCGTCGCCGGTGGACAACGTGAATGCCTGCTTGATGGCGGTCTTGTAGGCGGCCGTCTCGGCCTTGTTGGTGGCCTTGTCGCTCGAGTCCGACCCCTCGCCGGCAGCCTCGATCGACAGGTGCGAGCCGTCCACCAGGGAGGTGAAATTGAAAACCTTGCGCAGGCGACATGAGGTCCACATCGTGGTGCCGCCGTTGCTGTTCTGCTTGTCCCAGTTGTGGTAGCTGACTTCGGTGATGCGGCCCTGGGTCATCACGCCGTGCTCACGGAACGCGGCGCCGATGGCCTCGGCCATGTCGTCGTACTTCTGAAAGCGATACGTGATCTTGGCGTTCACGGCGGTGGACGCCCGCATCTCACCCGTCTTGGCGACACCCCGCACGTCGTGCATCACGGCGCGGATGGCCTCGAGCACGTGCTGGCGTGGTGTCGCCTCGGTCGGGTTCTCGGTCTGGGTCACGTCGGTCATGGGGTCCTCTCCGGTTACAGGTTGCCGCTTGCGGCGAACGCCTTGAGCCCGTCCTCGATCGCGGCGGCGACGGACCGGCCGCCAGCGAGGATGCGCCGCTGGGCCTGCTGGTACGCCTCGGCGGGGGCGTTGAACTTGAGCTTGGTCCGCTGCTGCCCGTACTGCCGCAGGGGCGGACGGGCGCGGGAGCCGGCGTTCGGGTCCTCGGTCGTGACCGGGAGCGCCTCGGGCGTCTTGGCGGCCTCCTGGAACAGGATGGTGCGCGCGACCGCGGCGAGCGCCTGCCCCTGGCTGTGCGCACGCTGCTTGGCCGACACGTAGATCTCGGTGGCGATGGCCACCTCGACCGGCTGAGCACTCATGGGTGTGTCCACCTCCTCGGGGTTGGGGTACGACTCGGGGTCGTTCCCTGGCGTTGGTTGTGTCATGATGTGCATGTTACCCCCCATTGCAGGGGGACACAACCGGGAGTGACCATGAACATCAAGAAGGCCAGGGACCTCGTCTACACCCGGTCCAACCGAGTGTGCGAGCGCTGCGGGACGCGGCGCGGGACCAACTGGCATCACCGACGCGCCGCCGGCCGGCTGTGGACCCCGGAGAACGGACTGGACCTGTGCGGGAGCGGCACCACCGGCTGCCACGGGTGGGTGACCGATCAGCCGATCCTGGCCAAGGACTACGGCTGGAGCGTCTCGAACTTCCACGGCGACCTACTGGCCACGCCGGTGCTGGTGTACCGGCGGTGGGTGTACCTGACTCACGACGGGCAGAAGGTCCCCGTACCTGACCCGCGCGCCCTGCCGCCGGTCGCTCGGGCGTTCCCGGACGCGGCACGGCCCCCGCGTTCCTGAGGGGGAAGATACGGGGGCCGCTGACCCTTGAGGTGACCGAACCGACGCAAACGTCGACCCGGCCAGCATAGCTCAGACCATCACACCGGACCCATGTCCTCGACGACGAGGACCCGGAGCGCCGTCGACACGTCGTAGTAGAAACTGACCGTGCCCGAGCCCCTGCTCCCGAAGCACCCCAACTGGTAGGTCGCCGTCGAGGCCACCGTGAAGGTCTGAATCAGCGTGGCGGGGATGATGGCGGCAGCCCACGACAGGGGTTTTGATGCCACCACCGCGCTGCTGGTGGACACGGCACCCCCTGCAGCGCTGATCCGGATTCGACACTGCGCCCCCGGTGCTGCGTTGGTGCTCGTCCCGTACGCGAAATCCCAGGTAACCCGGTATCGGCGCCCCGTGGTCAGGGCGAGAGAGAGGGTCTCCATCACGGTCTCTGCCGTGAGAGCGTCGGTCGCCACCCTCTTGACTTCACCCTTCCACCCCAGGGGGCCGGATGTGGGCGCGGGAGCGGTCTCGAGTACGGCGATCCGTGCGCGCACGTCGGTGAGTTGGGATGTCGCCGAGCCGGTGGTGACGTTCGCGCCGGTGCCCACGCCGGTCCCGAAGCGGTCGGCGAGACGCTGGTTGCCGATGCCGCCGGTGGTGACCGTGTCGGTCGTGCGGGTCTCGAGCGTGGTCAGCCTGGTGTTAACCGGACTCCCGGACACCACGGCGCCGAGCCGCGCGTCCAAGTCGATGAT
>Ga0193717_1000160_pt1 | contig 58690 bp, 50 predicted proteins | sample U2c2metaG_FD_145900 | JGI IMG/M metagenome (GOLD analysis project Ga0193717, IMG submission 145900) | Soil microbial communities from a riparian zone of the East river system, Colorado, United States - U2c2 | ecosystem: Environmental > Terrestrial > Soil > Riparian zone | place: USA: East River... | reverse complement strand
GGGGCACGACGGCGTGCACCTCGTGCGGCACCACCCACACCGGAGTGGCTGAACCATCCCGGACCTCGTGGGGCATCGCGGGCACTCGCTTACCTCCGCTCACACCCGGACCCTCGTCTCACGCTGCTGTCGTCCGGGCACTCTACGCTACTGTGCCGGGGCATTGCGCAGTCTGCCCGGCCTCCGTGTCCATCGCCTGTCGCCACGCCACCCCGGGCGAAAATCCATCCTTCGCTGGTGCCGATACCCCAGAGTTCATCAGCCTGTAGGCGGCAAGTCACCGCAGGGTACTACGGGCGACTGAGCTCCGCGACAGGGCCTGCGGAACCTGTGGATAGAATTTGCACAGGGTGGGGGGAATGACTTCAGATCAAGGGGTTGTACCGCGGCAAGCGCTGGCATTGCCGATGGTCCTGGGGACGCTGCTGGTCGCCGTACCGGGCGTGATGCTGGCGGGTGGCACCGAGCCGGGAAGGCTGGATCGGTGGATCCAGCCGGACGTCAACACACCGGCTGCCGCGTGGGGTGCCGCCCTGGCGGTGGACTGGACCGGCGGACCGGCCGGCCGGACGATCCTGGTGCTGATCGTGATGGGACTCTGCCTGATCGCCGGACGCCGACGGCTGGCTGTCGTCGCGCTGGTCGGCACCATCCTCACCAGCGTGCTGACGACAGTCCTGAAGTACGTCGTGGACCGGCGGATCCACGGCGACTTCCTGTCCTACCCCAGCGGTCACACCGCGGCCGCGACAGCGATCGGTGTCGTCCTGGGCCTGTTGCTGGCCGACCTACTGGATGTCGGCCGGGTCGCCGGTCTGGCGCTGGTGCTCGGTCTGGCCGTTGCCTGCGGGGCACTGATGGCCTGGGTTCAGATCGACCTCACCGCGCATTACCCCACCGACACCATCGGCGGGTTCGGCTGCGGCCTGTTGGTCATCCCGGCGACGGCGCTGCTGATCGACAAGCTCAGCGAGAGCCGTCGTCCGGGCTGAGGCAGGTTCAGGCGTACTTGCGGAACACCGGACGAACCGGCCGCCCGCCCATCCAGGTCCGCGGGTCCTGGGCATCGAGCGCTATCCGGTAGACGACGCAGGCGCGGGCCACGACCTCGATGGTCTGGTCGATGTCCTCTTCGGTCAGGCCGGCGCTGACGACGAACGACGGGCCCAACACGCCACCGAGGACCAGCTCACGGAGGAAGAGCGTCCGATAGTCCTGGGACGGCTGCAGGTTCTCGTCGAGGGTGGCGAAAACCAGGTTGGACGCACGGCCTCGAACCACCACGTGCTGCGCGACCCCGGCATCCTCGGTCACCTGACGGACGCCCGCGGCGAGACGATCGCCCAGCTCGTGCAAGCGGGCGGCGACCCCTTCCTTGGGGTACGTCTCCATCACCGCGATAGCAGCCGCGAGTGCATGCGACTCGGCACCATGAGTGGTCGACAGGATGAAGACCCGTTCGGCGGAGTCGCGCAGACCGCCGCGCTCCATCAGCTCACGGCGTCCGGCCAGCGCCGAGACGGCGAACCCGTTGCCGAGCGCCTTGCCGAAGGTGGAGAGGTCCGGCGTCACGCCGTACAGGCCCTGGGCGCCGGCCTCCGACCAGCGGAAGCCGGTGATCATCTCGTCGAAGATGAGCAGGCAGCCGTACTGGTGGGCCAGATCGCGGAGACCGGCCAGGTAGCCGTCCGGCGGGTCGTGCTGGGTGGCCGCCTCGAGGATCAGGCAGCTGATCTGGCCGTCGTATTGGCGCAGCAGTTCCTCGGTTGCGGGCAGGTCGCCATACGGGAACCGCACGGTGAGGTCGGAGGTCGAGGTGGGAATCCCGGCCCGCATCGCGGTAGTGGTGATGAACCAGTCGTCGGTGGAGAAGAACGGCTGCGTGCCGCAGATCGCCACCAGCGGGCGTCCGGTCACCGCCCGCGCGAGACGCACAGCCGCGGTGGTCGCGTCCGAACCGTTCTTGGCGAACTTGACCATGTCGGCCGTCGGCACCGTCTCCAGGAACCGCTCCGCCGCCTGGAGCTCGATCAAGCCGGGGCGGACGAAGTTGCTGCCCAGCTGGAGCTGCCGCTGGACGGCCTCGATGACCTTGGGATGGACGTGACCGAGGCTGACCGAGCGCAACCCGGCGCCGTACTCGATGTACTCGTTGCCGTCCACGTCCCAGACGTGACCGCCGTGACCGTGCGAGATGACCGGCGCCAGGCCCTCGGGGTACTGGTCCTCGCCCTTGGCGTAGGTGTGGGCGCCACCTGGGATCAGCGTGTGCAGCCTGGCGTTCGCCGCTACGGACAGCGGCAGCCCCCGCTCCCGAGCGGTCATCGCCGGAGCCTGCCGGTCGCGGCCAGCGTCGGAGCCCCGCCGTCGCGGGCGGAGGTGGTGGTCACCGGCAACGGCCACGGGATGGCCAGGTCCGGATCGTCGAACGCGATGGTGACGTCCTCGGTCGGGTCGTGCGGACGGTCGATCCGGTAGGAGACGTCGGCCGGGTCGGTGAGGGCCTGGAACCCGTGGGCGCAGCCGGCCGGCACGTACACGGTGACCTGGCTGTCGCCGCTCAGCTCGAAGAACTCGACGTTGCGGTACGTCGGCGAGTCGGGGCGCAGGTCGACGACGACGTCGAACACCTCGCCGTACGAGCAGCGGACCAGCTTCGACTCCCCCGCCCCGGACCGCAGGTGCATGCCGCGGATCACGCCCTTGACGGACCGCGAGATGCTGTCCTGCGCGAAGCCACACGGATCGATCCCGGCCGCCCGGACGATCTCGGTGTCGAAGGTGCGGGAGAAGAAGCCCCGCTCGTCGACGTGCGGCGTCGGTGTGAACAACAGCGCGCCGGCAATGGCCGGCACCTCGGTGACCTGCATCGGTATCCCCCGTACTAGTCAGATTGGCGAGACTTGCCGAAGAGCGTGGCGAGGAGATCGGCGTTCTGCTCCTCGAGCAACTTCGTGTTCAGGTCGTTCCGGGCGACGAGGTCGGCCGTCACCTGCTCACGGCTGAGCTCGAGATCGCGGAACTGCTCCCGCAGGCGCGCCTGGTCGAGCGAGCGGATCGGCTGGCAGTAGGCCCGTAATCCCACGCTCTCCATCAGCACGTCGTTCTTGGTCGCGTAGCTGATCGAGATGGTCGGTCTCCCGGCCCTGAGCGCCGAGATCACGTTGTGGTACCTCGATGCGACGACCACTTCGACCTTCGCCATCTGCTCGATCACCTCGGTCAGCGAGGCGGCGGCGACGGTGACGACCGAGCCGTCGGCGAGCTGCGGCCTGGTCCGCCGGACGGCCGACATCACCGCGGCGGCGACGGTCTCGTCCGACGGATCGCCGGTGAACAGCCGCACCCGGTAGCCCTCGTCGACCAGCCACGCGACGAAGGCGGTGATCTCGGTCAGGTAGCCGGACTGGATCTCGTCGGCATGCCCCCGATCCGCATACGTGCCGCGGTACGCCATCACCCCCACCCCCACTGTCCTGGGCTGCACCCGGACGTCATGCGGCGTCGGCAGCGCGAACGCCAGATCCGGGTAGACGGAGTCACGGCTGGTGTCGACACCCATGCGCTGCATGGCTTGCTTCGAGTGGTCGTCGCGATAGGACCGGTAGGTCGCCAGCCGTGCGGCGGTCTTCATCACCCACCGGGTGACCGGTTGGCCGGTGACCTCGGCCCCGACGCTGACCAGCGCGACCTTCCGGCCGCACAGCCGGCCCCAGACCAGCACGAGCAGCAACGCGTACGGGAAGCCCCACGGCCGGATCGACAACGTGGTCTCGAGGACCCCCATGCCGGGCACGATGACGGCGTCGTACCGGCGCACCCAACGGTAGGTCCGGATCGAGTCCACGACCTTGCCGACCATCTTGCGCAGAACGACTTTCAGCCGCGGTTCACCCTCGGCCGGCCGGTACCAGGTGAGGGAGAAGGACCGGAGGCCGAACCGTCGCTCGACCTCCTCCGGCACCGGGCACACGCACGCGAGCTCCGCCGCCGGCTGTGCGGTGCGCAAGAAGCGCAGCATCGCGTCGAGCGAACCCTCGTTGCCGAGGTTGCCCGATCCGAAGAGGCCGAACAGTGCGACCTTCGGTGCAGTCGTCACTTTGATGAAACCCTCCGCTGTCCCGCAATCGCCACATCCGGTGCGGCGGCCGGGCCGGCCGCCGTCGGCGCGGTGTCCTCGATCCGGCGGGTGGTCCCGGGCAGCACCCGGCTGACCATCCAGTGCGCCAGGTGCCGATAGCAACGACGACGCTCGGACGACGAGAGTGGCGCGCGCCGGATCGCGCTGACGAAACCCCAAATGTACTCGCCGACGAGCCGGACCATCGGGTTCCGGAGCCGGTTCGCGCGGCGCGGATCGAGGTTGGCGCAGCGGGCCCGCATACTCGGTTGGGCCCGTTCCGCGCGATCCGGATGATCCCGCCGGTAATAGAGGACCTCGGGCACCTGGTAGAAGCGTCCGTGCAGCGCGAGTTCGCTGACGATGGTCCGGTCGGCGTGGTGATAACTCTGCTGCAGCGGCGTCTTCCGCAGTACGTCGGACCGCATGACGCCATAGAAGTCGTCACCGCCGACGGTGAACAGCATGCTCTGGAAGCGGACCGGTGCTCGCGGGTCGTCGGTGGCGAGCGGGTAGTCGATCGGGAGGACGATCTTCCCCTCGCCGTCGATGATCGCCTGCCAGGAGTGGGCCAGGATCACGTCCGGCTTTGCGTCCAGCGCCTCGATGCACTTCTCCAGCAGGTCGCGGCCGTAGAGGTCGTCGTGCGAGGCCCACTTGAACAGCTCACCGCGGGACTCGTGGAAGACCGCGTTGTGGTTGGGCCCGGCGCCGAGGTTGATCGGCTGGCGGATGTAGCGGATCCGCTGGTCCCGCGCCTCGTACTCGCGGCAGATCTGCTCGGTGCGATCGGTCGAGGCGTTGTCGGAGATGATCAGCTCGAAGTCCTTGTAGGTCTGGTCGAGCAGCGCGTCCAGCGCCTCGGCCAGATAGTTCTCGCCGTTGTACACCGGAAGGCCGATGCTCAGCCGGGGCGCCGCGTTCATGTACTCCTCATCTCTGTCATGTCCTGCCGTTCGTCCGTCTCCGCGGCCGGCCCCACAGTTTCATCCGGCCGCGGAGACGAGTCCTCTTCCTGTTGCAACCGCTCCCGGACCCCGGCGCGGAGGTGCCACCACCAGACGAACGCACCCACGAAGGTGGCGCAGGCAGCTCCCCAGGCCGAGCCGAGCGCACCGCCGTACGCACCGCCGGCAACGCCGAAGGTCAGGTACGCCGCCGACGCGTACAGCTGCGCCCGCAGACTCCGCTTGGCCACTCCCAGTGCGCGCAGGCCCGCGGCCGCGCCGGTGGAGAAGCTGGCGTTCATCACCGACAACGTTGCTGGGAGCAACAACAGCGACGCCGAGGCCCAGACCTCGCCGAGCAGCTGGCGCCCCCATTCGTCCGGCAGCCCGATGATGAGCGCCAGGCCCCAGATCAGTGCCGCGGCCGCCTGCGCTCCACCGAGCAGCAGGCAGAAGATCGGCAGTCCTCGTACCGACCGACGCAGGGCTCTGGCGGCTTCCGGCACAGCCACCAGACCGACACCGGAGAGCACGATGAAGAAGGGGCCGAGCAGGATCTCGCCGCCGCGGACCGTACCGACCGCGGCGACACCGGCGAAGGCCCCGAGGCCGTACATCCGGAGCTGGTACGCACCGCTGATGGTCAGGTTCTCAGCCAGATAGCGAAGGCTGAGGTCGCGATGGTGCGTCAGCCATTGGCGACTCCGGAACAATCGCGGCAGGATGCCCGCCTGCAGACCACTGACCAGGGCGGCGACAGCGGCTGCGGCTCCCCAGGCCAGCACGAAACGGGTGACGCTCGGGTCCCGCGACGCCAGGAACAACAGCGGGACCAGCACCACTGCCCAGGTGATGTCACTGAGGAAGGCCTTCCCGCCCTGCCCGGAGGAGAAGAAGGCGAACCGCCAGCTGTCCTGGAGCGTCAGCGCCGGCAGCACGAAACCCAGTGCGATGAAGGCCGCACCGGGTCTGCCGCCGAGGGCCATACCCACGGCGACGCAGATCGTCCCGGTTGCCAGGCCAACGGCGATCGCCATCCCGGACGAACTCGCCACCGCGGTCCGCCACAGTGGCCGGGCCACTCCGCTGAACCGCACGGCCAGCGGGTCGGTGGCGAGGCCGCGCGAGATGTTCACCACCACGCCGTACGTCACCCAGGCGAGGCTGAAGGCGCCGAACTCCACGGCGCCCAGCGATCTTGCGACGACGATGCCGACTATGAAGCTGACCATGCTGGTCACGGCCTGGTCGGCGAGTCCCCAGGTGAGCCGGCGCAGGACCCCTCTCACGGTCAGCCCACGACTTCGTGCGGTTCGGGCAGCGGGACCAGGTAGGTGGCACCCCAGCCGCCGCCGTTCGCTTCGAGCTGCGAGATCACTTCGTCGGCGATGTCCCAGGTGAGCACCAGGACGACGTCCGGACGGACTGCCCGCAGGTCGTCGATCGAACGGATCGGCACCCCGCAGCCCGGTATCCGGCGCCCGTGTTTGCCCGGCGCGGCATCGACCGTGAACGCGAGCAGGTCGGTGCCGACCTTGCTGAGGTCCAGCAGGACCGGTGCCTTCGAAGGCGCGCCGTAGCCGAGGACGGTACGACCGGCAGCCTTGTGCCGGGCGAGTTCGTCATGCAGAGCACCGGCCGCGTGCCAGGCGGCTTCCTGCAGAGTGGACAGTTGGAACTCGTCGGAGATCCCGGCTGCGGTCTCGTCCTGGAGCGTCTCGCTCACCGACTCGTCAGGCCGCGCCTCGTCCTCGTGCCTGAGCATCACCTGCAGGCTTCCGCCGAACATGTCCACCCGCCGGACCGACTCGACCGCCAGACCGTGCAGCGCGCCCAGGCGCATCACCGCGCCGAGCGACAGGTACGACCAGTGCCCGTGCCGGATGGTGTCGAACTGGTTGCCGATGAACAGCGGCAGCAAGTGGTGGAACTCGAGGATCAGCAGACCGCCGGGCGCCAACCGCTCCGCCCGGAGCTTCATCATCTCGCCGACGGCGGGTTCGTGGGCGATGCCGTGTACGTCCACGACCAGGTCGGCGCGTTCCGACTCGGTCGCGATCCGGCAGCCGGCGGCCTGGAGGTGGTCGAGCCACGATCCACCGTGGTGACTGGCGAACTCGAACACGAGCCCACCGGTCAGCTCGGGGTAGTCGACCAGCAGTTCCTTCACCGACGCCTCAGCGTGCGCCAGGCTGGTCGCCGACTCGACTGCCAGCGGCGGTTCGGGGAGCTGCGGCTCGACCGGGCCGAGCTGGACCAGCTTGCAGCCTCGGCAGAGCCAGAGCTCGAGCGGCCAGCGCGGGTCGGTCCCCGGTGTATCGACCGGCGGGAAATGGTCCGCACACGGCTGGGCGCCGAGATCGACCACGGGCACGACATCGTCGCCGGCACATCCACGACAGCTGAAGCTCGCCACTTCTCCTCCTCCGGTTACCACGTCAGGGTTGCCTTCGCCGTGCTGAACGCCTCGGCATACTGGGCGCGGCATTCCATCCCGCGCAGCCGGGCCAGGCCGGCGAAGACCTCCTCGTCGAACCAGTCGTGCTCGACCTGGGACGGGAAGGCCTTGTGCAGGCGCGCGACCTTCTCGCGCAGCTGCTCCTCGGTCAGGGCGACGTACAGCCACGGCCGGCTGAAATCGCCGTCCCACTTGGGGATCTCGTAGTTCAGCACCAGGTGGTCGCGCCACACCGTGGTCGCCAGTTCGGCGACCGTGCGGTGGTCCTGGTGCGCGTCGGTCCGGCTCGGCGCCAGCACGAGATCGGGCCGGCTCCCCCGGGCCGTCGTCTCGAGCAGTTCCTTGACGTCCTCCCAGTACGTCGGGAGGCGGCCGTCCGGCAGCTCGGCCGACGTCACCGTCACCTCGCACCCCGGGAGGAACAGCTCCGCGCTGCGACGGGCCTCCTCCAGGCGGACCGGAGTACCGGTCGCGATCACGAACTCGGCGGTCAGGCCCGGCACGGTCTCGGCGAGCTGGAGCAAGGTGCCCCCGCAACCGATCTCGATGTCGTCCGGGTGGGCGCCGAGCGCGACCAGGTGGCTCTGCCGGCCGCGAAGGCCGAGCTGGAACGGCAGCATCAGATCGCCACCGCCACGCTGCTCGCAACCTGGCCGTTCGAGTGGCCGTTGTGGTGGCCGGGCCTACCGTCCGCCTCGTGGGCCCACAAGGCCCAGGGCTTGGTGCCGGAGCGGTACATCTCCTCGAGCGCGCTGCGCTCCTTGAGCGTGTCCATCGGCGCCCAGAAGCCATGGTGCGGGATCGCCTGCAGCCTGCTCATCGCGGCGAGCCGCGGGAACGCGTCCCCGACCAGGTCCTCGCCCTCGTGCAGCACGTCGAAGATCTCCTTCTTCAGCACGAAGTAGCCGCCGTTGATCCACAGCGCCAGCTCGTGGGCCGAGCGCAGGCCGCTGATCCGGGCGTCGGTGCCGAACTCGACCACGTGGAAGGACGCCTGGGGCGGGACCGCGAGCAGGCTGGCGGTGACGTCGCTGGTGAGCACCTGGTCGACGATCTTGTCCATCGGGGCGTCGGTCAGCACGTCGCCGTAGTTGGCCAGGAAGACGTCGTCGTCCTCGAGGTACGGACGGACCCGGCGCAGCCGCTCACCGATGGAGGTGTCGATGCCGGTGTCGACGAAGGTGATCTTCCACTCGCTGATGTCGGAGTCGAGCAGCTCGATCTGCTGCCCGCCCTTGGTCATCACGAAGTCGTTCGAGTGGGTCTCCTCGTACCGCAGGAAGTACTCCTTGACCGCGGCTCCGCCCCACCCCAGACAGAGGATGAACTCGGTGTGGCCGAAGTGCGCGTAGTACCGCATCACGTGCCACAGGACCGGCCGGTCGCCGATCGTCATCATCGGCTTCGGTGCGGAGTCGACGCCGCTGCGCATCCGCAGCCCTAGCCCCCCGCAGAAGATAACGACCTTCATGGAACCCCTCCCTGGTCGTTCGCCGGTGCTACCCGGCTGGTCAGATCCCCACAACGATTCAAATGACTTCGAGGCGCGGGATCGGGACGACGAACCGGGCGCCCCAGTCCCGTGCATAGCCGAGCTGGTGCACGATCTCCTCCCGCAGGTTCCACGGCAGGATCAAGATGTAGTCGGGGCGCACCTCGGCGAGGCGCTCCGGCGAGTAGATCGGGATGTGCGTCCCGGGCAGGAACATGCCGTGCTTGTGCGGGCTGCGGTCGACCGTGAACGGCAGCAGGTCCTCCCGGATGCCGCAGTGGTTCAGCAGCGTGTTGCCCTTGCCGGGTGCGCCGTAGCCGGCGACCGACTTGCCCGCGCGGGCCGCGCCGAGCAGGAACTCGACCAGGTCGGCCTTGATCGCGAAGACGTCCCTGGCGAAGCCTTCGTGGCCCTCGACCGAGTGCAGTCCGGCGTCTTCCTCGTCCTTCAGCACCTTGAGCACGAGCTCGGTCGGCTCTCCCGCCGTCTCGATCGGCGTCGAGAAGACGCGCAGCGAGCCGCCATGGCTGGCCAGTTCCTGGACGTCGGCCACCTTCAGGCCGGCCTTCTCGAGCGCGAGCGCGGCGGTCTTGAGGGTCAGGTACTGGTAGTGCTCGTGGTAGATCGTGTCGTACTGACGGCGCTCGATCAGCCGGAGCAGGTGCGGGAACTCCAGCGACACCAGGCCGTCGTCCTTCACCAGTGCCCGCAGGCCCTTGGCGAAGTCGACGATGTCCGGCACGTGCGCGAACACGTTGTTGCCGACGACAAGGTCTGCCTGGCCGTACCGGGACGCCGCGTCCTTGCCGGTGTCCTCGCCGAGGAAGTAGCTCTCGGTCCGGATGCCCTTCTCATTGGCAATCTCCGCGATGTTCCCGGCCGGCTCGATCCCGAGCACCGGGATGCCGAGCGCCACCGCGTGCTGCAGCAGGTAGCCGTCGTTGCTGGCCGCCTCGACGATCAGGCTGTCGGCGCCGAGCTCCAACCGCTCCTGCATGTCCACCACGAACCGGCGGGCGTGCTCCACCCAGCTGGTCGAGTACGACGAGAAGTACAGGTAGTCGCTGAACACATCATCGGCCGCGACGTACGCCGGCAGCTGGACCAGCAGGCAGTTGTCGCAGATCCGGACGTGCAGCGGGTAGAACGTCTCGCCGCTGTCGAGCTGGTCGGCGCGCAGGTAGCTCTCGCACGGCGGCGACATGCCCAGGTCGACGAAGGTCCGCGTCAGAGGCTCGCCGCAGAGGCGACAGCCGAGAGATTCCCCCATCAGTGCATCTCCTCGAAAACAGGCGACCCGGGGCCCGGGAACTGCTCGTCGGTCTGCCGGCGGAGCTGGTCGTCGACCAGTCCCAGCGCCAGCAGTTGGTTGATCCTGCGCAGCCGGACGAACTGCGCGGAGTTGAAGTCGTCGAGCGTCAGACCGTGGCGCTGGTACGCCGCCGCCAGTTCCTCGACGCCGGCGCGAACCGTCCACTGCAGCTGGAGGTCGGGGAAGGTGTCGTTGAGCTTGGAGAAGTCGACCTTGTAGTTGCGCAGATCCGGCCCCGCGCCGTCGGCGAACGAGACCTTCGAGCCGGGGATCGTCTCGCCGACCATCTCGGCGATGTCGCGCACCTGGACCACGTCCTCCGACCGGCCGACGTTGAACGCCTCGTCGTGGATCACTTCGCGTGGTGCCTCGAGCACGGTCAGGAACGCCCGGCTGATGTCCTCGATGTGGACCAGCGGGCGCCACGGCGACCCGTCGCTCTCCATCCGGATCTCGCCGGTGGTCAGCGCGATCGCAGTCAGGTTGTTCACCACGATGTCGAGCCGCAGCCGGGTGGAAGCGCCGTACGCGGTCGCGTTCCGCAGGTAGGTCGGGCTGAAGTTGTCGTCCGCCAGCTTCGAGAGTTCCTTCTCCGCCAGGGCTTTCGTCTCGCCGTACGGCGTGACGGGGAACATGTCGGCATCCTCACCGACCGCCTCGGACCCGGCGGCGCCGTACAGGCTGCAGGAGGAGGCGAACAGGAACCGTCCGACACCGGCGTCCTTGGCCGCCTGGGCGACCCGGAGCGTGCCGTCGAGGTTCACCGAGTACGTCGTCGCGCTGTTGAGGTGGCCGAGGGGATCGTTCGACAGGGCGGCCAGGCAGACGACGGCGTCGTAGCCGGCCAGCTCCTCGGGGCCGACGTCCCGCATGTCCCGCGGCACCCGCCCACCGAGCGGCTCCGGCCCACCGAGCAGGTCACACCCCTCGTACAGCCCCACATCCAGACCGTCGACCTCATGCCCGGCGCCGCGCAGGAACGGAACCAGCACCGCGCCGATGTACCCGCGGTCCCCAGTGACCAGAACTCTCATCCGCCAACTCCCCCTACCTCGGCCCTGTCGTTTCGCTACAACAGATCACCGAGCCCGCGGTCTGATACATACGACCTGAATTCGACCCCGACCTGCTCCGCCGCGGCCCGATTGGACTGACGGACGGCAGGTCATACAGCGCTTCCATGGTCACTCCGGGCGCTTTGCCGGTCACTGAGGAGTTGGCGGCACCCAGGATGGTTTCCGCTTCGCACCGCCGATGTATCAGAGCAGGGGCGGGTCGCTCTGTAGAGCAAGACAGCAACAAGGGGGAATCACGCAGGTCCGCGACGCGGAGGTGTTCGGCGCAGACATCTGTGGGGAGTCTGTGGGCGAAGATCGTCGGGCGTTGTTCGAGCGGCTCGCCGGGGTCGTCGGCTCGGACGTGTATCAGAGCGGTTTCGTCGCCGCTCTATAAAGACGCTGTCGGGGGACTGCCGGTTCTACGCTTGATGACTTTGTGGGGGGCGCGATGAAGGTCGCCGTATTCGGGCTGGGGTACGTGGGGTCGGTGACCGCTGCCTGCCTTGCCGCCAACGGTCACGACGTCTGGGGGGTCGATGTCGACACCGCCAAGGTCGATCCGATCACCCAGGGACGTAGCCCGGTGGTCGAACCAGGCCTGGACGAGCTGGTGGCCGCCGGGGTCGCGGCGGGCAGGATGCACGCGACGACGGATCCACGGCTGGCACTGGAAGGGGCTGACGTCTCGCTGATCTGCGTCGGGACGCCCTCGACTCCCAGTGGCAGTACCGACCTCACCTACATCCGCAGGGCTGTCGAGGACATCGCGATCGCGTCCAGGACGGTCGCACCGCCGGCCTCCGGCTTCCACAGCATCGTCATCCGCAGCACGGTGCCGCCGGGCACCGTCGACGAGGTGGTCGCGGCGGTTCTGGCCGAGCACGCGGGCGGCGACGGCTTCACCTTCGGTACGGCGATGTGCCCGGAGTTCCTCCGCGAGGGCTCGGGCCTCGCGGACTTCTTCACCCCGCCGTTCGTCGTGGTCGGCACCGCCGAGCCTCGCGTCGGCGGTGCGCTGACCGAGCTCTTCGGCTTCCTGCCCACCGAGGTCCAAGTGGTCGACGTACGAACCGCGGAGGCGCTCAAGTACGCCTGCAACGCGTTCCACGCGACCAAGGTCTCGTTCGCCAACGAGATGGGCCGGATCTTCCGGTGCTACGGCGTGGACTCGCGCGAGGTGATGCGGCTGTTCGTCCAGGACACCAGCCTGAACATCTCCCCCACCTACCTGCGGCCGGGCTTCGCCTTCGGCGGCTCGTGCCTGCCCAAGGACCTGCGCTCGGTCCTGCACCTGGCCCGGGTCAACGACACGGACCTCCCGCTGCTGGCCGGAACCCTGGCCACCAACGACCTGATCATCCGCGACATCGTCGACCGGGTGTTGGCCGGTCCGGGTCGTGAGGTCGCCCTGCTCGGGCTGAGCTTCAAGACCGCCACGGACGATCTGCGCGAGAGCCCGAGCGTCGAGCTCGCCGAGCGGCTGATCGGCAAGGGCTACAACCTGCGGATCTACGACTCGATCGTCAATCCGAGCCGGCTGATCGGCGCCAACAAGCGACACGTCCAGTCCAAGTTGCCGCATCTGGAACGGGTCCTCACCGACGACCCGGTCGAGGCACTCCGCGGCGCCGACCTGGCCCTGGTCTCCACCACGGACACCGAGGTCGTCGACGCGCTGCTCGGCTGCCCGCCGGCCCGGACCATCGACCTGAGCGGCCGGCTCGGCGCGGCTGTCGAGGCCCTGCCCGGATACGAAGGAGCAGGCTGGTGACCGCTCCCCGCGTGCTGATCATCGTGCAGAACCTCTGGGTTCCGTTCGACCGACGGGTCTGGCTCGAGTGCCAGGCGCTCGTCGGGTCCGGGTACGACGTGACCGTGGTCTGTCCCAAGGGGCCGGGCGACCCGGCGTACCAGGAGATCGACGGCGTCAAGGTCCACAAGTACCGCGGCTACTCGCCGGGCGGCAGCAAGCTCGGGTACATCGGCGAGTATGTGTACTCGTTCCTGATGACGCTCCGGCTCGTACTGCGGGCTCGCAAGCAAGGCAAGTTCCAGGTCATGCAGGCCTGCAATCCGCCGGACATCTTCTGGCCGATCGCGATGCTGCTGCGCCGGATCGACGGGACCCGCTTCGTCTTCGACCACCACGACCTGTGCCCGGAGCTCTACCAGTCCCGCTTCCCGGACGCCGCGGGCCTTCCGTACAAGGGACTGCGGTTCCTCGAGCGCACCACGCACCGCCGCGCGGACCACGTCATCTCGACCAACGACTCGTACCGCAAGATCGCCATCACCCGCAGTGGGAAGGCGACCGACGACGTCACCGTCGTACGGACCGGGCCTGATCCGGACCGGCTGCGGCGCGGCGCGGTCGACGAGTCCTGCCGGCGGGGTCACCGCCACCTGGTCGCCTACATCGGCGTGATGGGCCCGCAGGACGGCGTCGACATCGTGGTCCGGGCGGCCGACGTGGTGATCAACAAGCTCGGCCGCAAGGACATCGCGTTCACCCTGATGGGCAGCGGCGACAGCTTCGACGAGGTGGTGGCGCTGCGCGACGAGCTCGGGCTGGCCGACCACGTCGAGTTCACCGGGCGGGTGCCGGACGAGACGGTCCAGCGGGTGATGTCGACCGCCGACCTGGGCCTGTCACCGGACCCGAAGAATCCGCTCAACGACGTCTCCACGATGAACAAGACGATGGAGTACATGGCCTTCGAACTGCCGGTGGTCGCCTTCGACCTGACCGAGACCAGGGTCTCGGCCGGCGACGCGGCCCTGTACGTCGAGCCGAATGACGTGGAGTTGTACGGGCAGGCGATCGTCGACCTGCTCGACGACGAGGTTCGCCGCGCCCGGATGGGCCGGCTCGGGCGCGAACTGGTCGAGACAGAGCTTGCGTGGAAGCACCAGCAGAAGGCGTACGTGGGTGTCTACGACCGGCTGACCGGGAGGCTCTCCGTGGTGAGCGACCCGGTCAGCAACGTGGTCCGGACAGCGGGCTCCTGACGTGTGCGGAATCGCCGGCTGCTACCAGCAGCACGACGGCCTCGCCCTGACCGAGACGATGAGCGAGCGGATCGCTCATCGCGGCCCGGACGCGACCGGCATCCACCGGGTCGAGGACGGCCGGATCAATGCCTACCTCGCGCATCGCCGGCTCTCGATCATCGATCTGTCCCTGGCGGCCGACCAGCCGCTGACCAAGCAGGGCCTGACGATCAGCTACAACGGCGAGCTCTACAACTACAAGGAACTGCGGGCGGAGCTGGCCCAGTCCGGATCCACTTTCCGGACCAGCTCCGACACCGAGGTCGTCCTGGAAGCCTGGCGCCGCTGGGGTCCCGCGGCGCTGTCGCGGTTCCGCGGCATGTTCGCGTTCGCGATGCTGGACGAGCAGAGCGGCAGCCTGTTCCTGGCCCGCGACCCGATGGGCATCAAGCCGCTCTACTTCCTGCGCCGCCAAGGCGGCGTGATCTTCGCGTCTGAGCTGAAGGCACTGGTCTCCGCGGTCGGCCCAGAGCTCCGGACTGATCCCGGCGCCCTGATCGCCTCGATGCTCTATTACTGGCTGCCTGAGCAGAACTGCGCGATCGAGGGCGTGGAGAAACTCCCGCCAGGTTCGTGGGCCGAGTTCCGGCCGGACGGCACCAGCCGTCACGAGACGTACTGGCGGGTGGCCGACGTCGCGGCCGAGGCGGCCGCCGGCCCTCCGGCGGATCTGCGTCAGGTGATCGAGGAATCAGTCGCCGCGCACCTGGTCGCCGACGTACCGGTCTCGACGTTCCTCAGTGGCGGCCTCGACTCCAGCCTGGTCACCGTGCTGGCCAAGCGCAGCGATCCCGGGATCGACGCCTACACGATCACCTTCCGGGCCGAGGACCAGCGCCTCGAGGCGATGCCCGACGACGCGATCTACGCCCGCAAGGTGGCAGCCCAGTTCGGGGTCGACCTGCACGAGATCGAGATCGCGCCCGACGTGGTCGAACTGCTCCCCCGCATCGTCGACATCCTGGACGAACCGATCGGCGACCCGGCCGCGATCAACACACTGCTGATGTGCGACACGGCCCGGGACGCCGGCGTGAAGGTGCTGCTGTCCGGGATGGGCGCCGACGAGCTCTTCGGCGGCTACCGCAAGCACCTCGCCTGCGTGATGGGGGCGCGCTACCAGCAACTGCCGGGCGTCCTGCGCAACGGCTTGGTCGGTCCCGCGGTCCGGCGGCTGCCCGTCACGGCGAACGGCCGGGGCCTGCGCTACGCCCGCTGGGCCAAGCGCTTCCTCACCTTCGCGGACCTGCCCGAGGAGGCCGCGTTCCGGCGCAGCTACACCATGTACGACGCCGACGACCTGACCGGGCTCCTCAGCCCCGACCTCGAGCCGTACGTCGGGAAGCTGCTCGCCGAGCACAGCGACATCTACCACGACACCTCGCTCGACGACCACGTGAACCGGATGTGTCTGGCCGACTCACGGATGTTCCTGCCCGGCCTGAATCTCGCCTACACCGATCGCTCGAGCATGGCGGCGTCCACCGAGGTCCGGACCCCGTTCGTGGATCCCGAGGTGGTCCGCGCGGCGTTCTCGATCCCGGGTAAGGACAAGATCCACGGACGCCAGGGCAAGCTCGCGCTGAAGCGTGCCGCCGAGGCCTGGTTGCCGAAGGAGATCATCTACCGGCCGAAGGCGTCCTTCAGCGCACCGCTGCGCGCCTGGGTCCGCAACGACCTGCGCGAACTGGTGGACGACGTGCTGCTGCGCGGTGAGCTGGTCGGCAGCGGCTTCCTCCAGCAGGCCGCGGTGCAACGTCTCGTCGACGACGAGCGGGCCGGCCGCGAGGACAACTCCAAGCAGATCTGGCAGCTGCTCACGCTGGAGACCTGGACCCGCCACATGAAGAACCTCGGCGTGAGTACGTGACCCTTCTACCTGAGCGAGAGACGACGATGAAGCAGGTAGCGCAGAACTACAAGTCCGGTGAGCTGGCGGTCCTCGACGTACCGCCGCCGACCTGCGCGCCCGGCGGCGTACTGGTCCGGTCGCTGTACTCCCTGATCTCCACCGGCACCGAGCTGATGAAGGTCGGCGAGGCGCGGTTGTCGATGCTCGGCAAGGCGCGCGCCCGGCCGGACCAGGTGAAGAAGGTGCTGGACTCGGTCGCCCAGCAGGGCGCGGTCAACACCTACAAGAAGGTGATGAACAAGCTCGACTCCTACACCCCGCTGGGCTACTCGCTGTGCGGTGTGGTCGTCGAGGTCGGCCGCGGAGCCGAGGAGTTCAGTGTCGGCCAACTGGTGGCTGCCGCGGGCAACGAGTTCGCGCTGCACGCGGAGTACAACTGGATCCCTACCAACCTGTGCGTTCCGGTCCCCGATGGTGTCCCGCCGGAGCAGGCCGCCTTCTCGACTGTCGGCGCGATCGCCATGCACGGCGTACGGCAGTCGGAGGTGCAGCTCGGCGACACCGCGGTGGTGATCGGGCTCGGCCTGGTCGGACAGCTCGTGGTCCGGCTGCTGATCGCGGCCGGGGTCCGGGTGTTCGGCATCGACACGGTCGAGGACCGGTGCCGGATGGCGGAGAAGGCCGGCGCGCTGCACTGCTCGTCAGCGGACGAGGACGGAATCGCAGTACTGGAGCGGTCCCTGCTCGAGGCGAGCAACGGCCTCGGCGCCGACCACATCCTGCTCGCTGCCGGCGGCTCGTCGAACGGACCGGTCGAGGTGGCCGCGCGGCTCGCCCGCGATCGCGCCCGGGTCGTCGACATCGGCAAGACCAGCCTCGACCTGCCGTGGAACGCCTACTACGAGAAGGAACTGGACGTCCGCTTCTCCCGGTCCTACGGCCCCGGCCGGTACGACGACCGGTACGAGCTCGAGGGGATCGACTACCCGGCTGGCTACGTCCGCTGGACCGAGCGCCGCAACCTGGAGTGCTTCATCGATCTGATCGCCCGCGAGCAGATCGACGTGTCCTCGCTGGTGGCGCGGATCTTCCCGATCGCGGACGCGACCGCGGTCTACCAGCAGCTGAGTACGGGCGCGCTGCCCGGCGTCGGCTTCCTCTTCGAGTACCCGGACTCCACGCCGCTCCCGACGCAGGAGCCGACCCTCCAGCCGGCACCGGCCAGGAGGACAGTCACCGGTACGGGCGCCAAGGTGCGACTCGGATTCGTCGGCGCGGGCAACTACGCGTCGTCGATGCTGCTGCCGCACCTGGCCAAGAACGACGACGCGGTCCTGACGCACGTCGCCACGAACAAGTCGTTGTCGGCGGCGAACGCGCAACGCCGGTTCGGCTTCGCGAACATCTCCACGGACGCCGACGCAGTACTGGACGACGAGTCGGTCGACGCGGTGTTCGTGGTCACCCGGCACAGCAGCCACGCCGACCTGACGTGTCGTGCGCTCGAACGCGGGAAGGCCGTGTTCGTCGAGAAGCCGCTGGCGCTGACCACCGAGGAAGTGGACCGGATCGCCGCCGTCGTCGATGCCACCGGCAACGACCGCTTGATGGTCGGCTTCAACCGCCGCTTCGCCCCGCTACTCACCGAGCTCCGGTCGCGGTTCGGCCACCCTGGTGGCGGCTCGACCGTGCGCTACCTGGTGAACGCCGGCCGTCTCGACTCCAGCAGCTGGTATCTCGACCAGGACCGGGAAGGTACCCGGTTCGCGGGCGAGGGCGGCCATTTCATCGACACGTTGTCGTGGTGGCTGGAGAGCCTGCCTACCGAAGTCTTCGCCGTACCGGGGCCGGACGCCGGCGACGTGAGCGTGACGCTGCGGTTCGAGAACGGTTCGACCGGCACGATCAGCTACGTCAGCGGCGGCAACTCGCGGTTCCCGAAGGAGACGATCGATGTCACCGGCGGCGGCCGGAACGCACGGTTCGACAACTTCCAGAAGGCGTCGCTCTGGACCGGTCGACGCCCGGCGACCCGCAAGGCACGTGGAGGCACGGACAAGGGTCAGCGGGTGGAGCTGGAGAGCTTCGTGACGGCGCTCCGGTCGGGTGCGGCGATGCCCATCCCGCTCGAGTCGCTGCTCGCCACGACCCGCGCCACCATCGCTGTGGATCGGAGCCTGGCCAGCGGTCGCCCGGAGAAAGTGTGAGCCGCCAGTCGGTCGGCTGGTACGTCCGTCGCCTGCGGCGGATGTCCCCCACCGAACTGGTGTGGCGGACGCGCGACCATGTTCGCCGAACGACCTGGGCCTACCAGCAGGTCCGGCCGGGCCAGGATTTCAAAGGTCCTGTGCCCGGACGGCCCGAGCGGTCCTTCGCCGCGACGCTGCCGCCCGCGACAGCTGCCGCAGTACCGGAGGAGGCCGGGAAGGCGGTGATCGCCACCGCTGACGCGATCCTGGCCGGGCGGCTGGAGGTGCTCGGCATCGCCCGGACCGACCTGGGCTCGCCGGACTGGTTTCGCGACCCGATCACGGGTCGCCGGTCCGACCCGGCGCAGTACGCGTTCCGGCTGAACCATCGCTCCGAGGACCTGGTCGGGAACGTGAAGCAGGTCTGGGAGTTGTCCCGGCACCACCACCTGACCCAGCTGGCCGCGGCCTGGTACCTGACCCATGACGACAGCTACGCCGAACGGGTCGCCGAGCAACTTCGCGACTGGTGGGCCGAGAACCCGTTCCTGTCGGGGATCCACTGGACCAGTGGGATCGAGGTCGGGACCCGGCTGATCAGCTGGACGTGGATCAGGCGGCTCCTGAATGACTGGCCCGAGGTGACCGACCTGTTCGAGCACAACGAGCTCGCGGTCCGGCAGCTCCACTGGCACCAGCGCTATCTGGCCGCGTTCCGCAGCCGCGGCTCGTCGGCGAACAACCATGTGATCGCCGAGGCCGCCGGGCAACTCGTTGCCGCCTGCGCCTTTCCGTGGTTCGAGGAGAGTGCGCGCTGGCGGCGGGACGCGGCAGCTCTGCTGGAACAGGAACTGGACGCCAACACGTTCCCGTCCGGGGTCAACCGCGAACTCGCGACCGACTATCACCGCTTCGTCTCCGAACTAGGCCTGTACGCCGCTGTCGAGGCCGATGCAGCCGGTCATCCGCTGTCACCGCAGACCTGGTCATTGCTGACCCGGACGGTCGATGTGGCCGCGGCGATCGTCGACGAGACCCTGTGTCCGCCCCGTCAGGGAGACGACGACGAGGGCCAGGTCCTGGTGCTCGATCCGCCCGATCTGACCAACTGGTCGGCCTTCCTCTCTCTCGGTGCCGCTCTCGTCGGCAGCGCCGACTGGTGGCCGCGAACGCCGGCCACCGCGGCCGCAGTACTGGCTGGATCCCTGCTGCGTGGACGAGTTGGGCCCGATCGCCCGCGCGAACGGCCGGAGTACTTCGCCGACGCGGGCCTCGCGATCCTGCACAGCCGCGACGCGGGCCCCGAGATCTGGTGCCGTGGAGACACGGGGCCGCACGGGTTCCTGTCCATCGCCGCGCACGCTCACGCCGACGCGCTCTCGCTCGAGGTCCGGGTCGGCGGGGTGGACATCCTGGCCGATCCGGGCACGTACAGCTATCACGGCGAGGCATCGTGGCGGAACTACTTCCGCTCGACCATCGGCCACAACACCCTCGAGGTCGCGGGCGCCGAGCAGTCCGTGCAGGGCGGCCCGTTCCTGTGGTTGCGCGGGGCAACCGGGCTGGCGCAGGGGTTCTCGGCCGATGACGAGGCGTCGACCTGGAGTGCCGAGCATGACGGCTACCAGGTGCTCGATCCGCCGGTCGCGCACCGCAGGACCGTCGTACTGGAGCATCACACCGGGGTGTTGCGGGTCGAGGATCAGGTCGATGAAGGCGCGGCCGTCCGCCTGGCCTGGCATCTCGGACCAGAGGTGACCGTCGAGCTGGACGGTCACGTCGGCCGGCTCGTTTGGCCATCCGGAACGGCCGTCGTGGAGTTGCCGCCGGAACTGGTCTGGAGCAAGCACCACGGGGAAACCGAGCCGATCCTCGGCTGGTACTCGCCCCGGTTCGGACATCGCGTGCCGATTACGACACTGGTCGGGGCCGGACGTCTCGTTCCGGGCTCCGCGGTGGTCAGCAGGTTCCGATTCCGCGACTGACCGGGCTCCCGCTGTATCACCCTCCACTCATCGCCCTCTATTACAGGAACGAACCGACGACGTTCTACTGGAGGGGCCTGTGAGCACGCAGGAGCTGGACGTCAAGAAGTCTTGGCGAGCGATCCGGCGACACCGCCGCGTAGTCGCCGCGGTGGCGGCACTGGGGCTGCTGGGCGGAATCGCGTACGCCCTGGTGGAGCCTCCGCTGCACACCGCCACGTCCATGGTGGTGCTGCCACCGCCGCCCGCGAGCGACGCGGCGAAGGAGGCCGGCACGCAGACAATCGAGACGCAGGTCTTCATCGCCGAAAGCGAGCCGGTACTCAGGAGCGCCGGCCAGAACCTGACCCCGCCGCTGGCCACCGACGTGGTCCGCGACCGGGTGAAGGTCACCGGGGTCACGCAGGATGTCATCAAGATCGACGCACGGGGAACCTCGGCACAGCAGGCGATGCGGTTGGCCAACGCCGTTGCCGAGATCTATCTGGTCTTCGTCACCACGGACCAGAAGCTCCCGGGCGACCTGGGGAAGAAGACGGGGGCGCGGGTGCTGCAGGAAGCGACGACCGCACGAGGCGGCAACATGGTTGTCCATCTAGGGATCTTCGGCCTGCTGGGCGCGCTGCTGGGCGCTGTGGCCGGCGCGATCGGCGTGCTGGCCGCGGCCCGCGGCGATCGGCGGCTGAGGCTGCGGGACGAGATCGCGGACGCGGTCGGTCTGCCCGTGCTCGCGTCCGTCTCGTCGTACCAGGCCAAAGATGTCTCGGACTGGGCCAACCTGCTCGAACACTACGCACCGACAGCCGTCGACGCCTGGAGCCTGCGCAAGACGCTGCACCACCTCGGCCTGGACGTGAAGGGCGGTCCGCCGGTCTCGCTGTGCGTCATCTCTTTCGCCGGGGACGACAAGGCACGACCGCTGGGCCCTCAGCTCGCCGCGTTCGCGACCTCGATCGGCATCTCCACCGCGATCGTGGTCGACGGCCACCTGGAACCGCCCGGCAAGGTTGCCCTCAGCATCCATCTCCTGGTGGCCGATCGGGACGCGCCGCACCTGACCGGTGCCGAGCGCACCACCAGCACGATCGTCGCCCTGTCGGCCGGAACCGTGACCGCCGAGGAGCTGGCCCGGCTCGCCGTCGCGGCCGCCGCGGAGGACCGCGACATCGACGGCCTGGTCGTCACCGACCCGGATCCGTCCGACAGCACGATCGGCCGCGTCTCGCAGTCCATGCGCCGCTCTGGCTCGCGGCTGCCGACCATCCTCACTGGTACAGCGAGGAGGACGACCAGATGAGCAACCAGCCGTACTCCGATCCGGTGCGCACCGACCCGACCTGGGACGATGACGACGACCTGTTCGCCGATGAGCGGTCGGCGTCCTTCCCGCCGGACAGCCTGGTCACCTTTCGCTTCCTTCGTGATGCCCTCCGGCGGCATCTGCGCATCTGGCTCATCCTCGCGTTCGCCGGCCTGACCCTGGGAATGGCGATGCCCGCCTTACTGCCGCCGCCCAGCGTCTCGTCGGCCCGGTTGCTGCTGACCCACCGCGACGGCGACGACCCGGCGCGGGCGATGGCCACGGATGTGAGCCTGGTGACCACGCACACCGTGGCGCAGCGGGTGATCGACCGGCTCAAGCTGCCCGAGACGCCGGACGACCTGCTCAAGCAGTACTCAGTGACCGCGCTGACCGACCGGGTGCTGGAGATCAAGGTGGGTGCTGAGACCAGCCAGCAGGCCACCGGCTTGGCCACGGTGCTGGCGCAGACCTACCTGACCTTCCGCAAGGAGCAGGTCGCGCAGCAGGAGGTCCCACTGCGTCGAGACCTCACCGTGGCCCAGAAGGCGGTTACCGAGGCGGAGGCGGCGGTCAAGGCTGCCGGTGACGATCCACTCGATCTGAAGAGGCCCACCAGTCCAGAGGCCAGGAGGCTCGGCATAGCCCAGGACAGGCAGCAGTACATCCAGCAGCAGATCATCGATCAGGAGGTCGCGGCCTCCCGGATGAACAGCAGCCGGATGCTCGACGAGGCCTCGCCGGCGCCGACCTCCGCGAAGAGGACGCTGGCGATCAGCGCCGGCTCGGGGTTGCTCGCGGGGCTCTTCATCGGAATCGGTTTCGTCGTCGTGCGGGCGCTGCTTTCCGACCGGTTGTGGAAACGCCAGGACATCGCCCAGTCGCTGGCGGCCCGGGTCCGGCTCAGCACTGGCCGGCCGCCGCGCTGGCGCTGGTTGCCGTACCCGAACTACCTGCACAAGTCCCAGCGGCAGCACCCCGAGGTCCGGCTGATGGTGCAGCACCTCGACCAGCGCATCAACTGGGCGACGGCGCCGACTCCGGCCCTGGCCGTCGTCAGCGTCGACGACGTGCGGGCTTGTGCCCTCGCCGTGGCCTCACTGGCCGTCTCGGCGGCAGAGGAAGGCAAGCATGTCCTGGTGGCCGACCTCACCGGGAACGGGCTGCTGGCGGCGATGCTCGGCGTGAAGGCCACGGGCACCCACGAGTCGCGGTTCAGCGAGCCGCGCAAACGCCTCGACGTGTACCTCCCCGACACCGATGGAGCCCCGGCCGAAGGCTGCTACCTGCGGCTCGGCGACAACAACCGTCCGACCAGCTCCGGGGACATCGCGCTCGAGGCCGCCTGGGACGTCGCCGACCTGGTGCTCACCCTGGCAACCCTGACTCCGGCGCTCGGCGCCGACCACCTGGCCACCTGGGCGTCCCGCGCTGCCGTCGTCGTGACGGCGGGGCGCTCCACGGCCACCAAGATCCACTCCACCGCAGAGATGCTGCGGCTCGCCGGGCTCCAGATCGACACCGCCGTGGTGCTCCGCGCGGACCGCACCGACGAAGGTGTCGGAGTCGTGGAGGCCGAAGCCGGGGCGACCAGGACCAGAGACCTCGAGATGTTCGGCCGGTGAGCACCATCGCCACGATCGGCGCGCGGCTCGGCGGCGACCCGGGCGGGCGGCGGATCGTCTCACCGGAACGCCGTCGGCGCCGGCGGGTCCAGGCCGTCTGGGGTCTGCTGGTGCTGAACGTCCTGACGTTCTTCCCCGGGGCGCCGCACATCGTGCCCATCCCTGGGATCGTCGGCAAGCTCATCACCCAGTTCTCCCTGGTGGTGGCCCTGCTGCTGGTGCTGAGCGTCAACCGGCCCGCGAGGGTCCGGCCCAGCGTCTTCATGTTCTTGCTGGCGCTGCTCGCGGCGGAGTCGCTGCTGGCCAGCGTCGGGGCCGAGTTCCTGTTCGGCGCGCTCTTCCGGGCCGGCCGACTGTTCCTGTTCGTCGCGGTGCTGTGGCTGCTGACCCCGTGGTGGACCCGGCGCGATCTCCTGCTCGTTCGAACCCACCTGATGTTCCTGTGGATCGTGCTCGGCTCCGTCCTCCTCGGCATGCCGGTCGCGCCCGGCGTGGCGCTCACCGACGACCGGCTCGGGGGCATCCTCTGGCCCATCCCGCCGACCCAGGTCGGTCACTACGCCGCGGTGGCCGCCGGCCTGACGATTGTGCTGTGGCTGACCGGACTGCTCCGCCGTGAACTCGCGCTGATCAGCGTCCTGCTGGCCATGCCCCTCCTCTTGCTGACCCACACACGCACTGCTCTGGTCGCACTTCTGGCCGGCATCCTGATCGCCGGGCTGAGCCTGTTCACCACGCGAGCGCGGGTTCGCAAGTCGTTTGCCTTCGGCCTCGCCTTCTTCACCGTCGGAGCGCTCACCCTGGGTTCGGTGGTGACCACCTGGCTTGCCCGTGGTCAGGACACCCAGGAGGTCGCCGCCCTGACCGGTCGCCGAGAGGTCTGGGAGTCGATCCTCAGCGCGCCGCGTTCCATCTTCGAGACGCTGTTCGGCTTCGGGTTGTCCAACAAGTCCTTCAACGGGCTGCCGATCGACAGCAACTGGCTGGGCACCTACTACGACATCGGTCTGGTCGGAGTGGCGATCACCGTGGCGATGGTGCTGTTCATCCTGACCGCCGCGTGGTTCCAGCCTCATGGTGCGCGCCGGGCCCTCGCGCTGTTCCTGGTTGCCTACTGCGTGGTCGCCTCCTTCACTGAGAGCGGCCTCAGCGACGCCTCGCCGTACCTCCTCGAACTGGCGCTGGCCGCGTCGTTGGTGTACTCGGGAGCCTCCCGCGAAGGAGTGCGATGAAGATTCTGCTGGTGCACAACACATACCGGTCGACCGCGCCGAGCGGCGAGAACAGGGTGGTCGAGCAGGAGGGAGAGGCGCTCGCCGCTCTCGGCCATGACGTCGAGACCTTCGGGCGGCTCAGTGACGAGATCGAGAGCTGGCCGGCCTTTCAGAAGGCGACGCTGCCCGCCCGGGTGATCTGGAACCCGACCAGCCGGCGAGACCTCGGCGAGGCTCTGGACCGGATCCGGCCCAACGTCGTGCACGTCCACAACACCTTCCCGCTGCTCAGCCCTTCCGTGCTGTACGCGTGCCGGGACGCGGGAGTTCCCGTCGTCGCGACACTGCATAACTACAAGTTGCTCTGCGCAAGTGGCGACTTCTTCCGCGACGGCGAGGTCTGCCACGATTGTGCAGGCGGAAACCCGACCTCGGCGCTGGTGCATCGCTGCTACCGCGGCTCGGTCCTCGCCACCGGGCCGACGGTGCTGGCGGCACGCGCGCACCGGCGGAGCTGGCGCGACCTGGTCTCGGCGTACATCTTCATCTCGGACTCCCAGCGCGAACTGCTCGCCGCGATGGGTTTCGACCCGGAGCGGACCTTTGTCAAGCACAACCTGGTCCCGTACGACGGTCCGGTCGGCGGTGACCGGCAACGGCAGGTGGCCTACGTCGGCCGGCTGGACGCGCCCAAGGGTGCGCCACTGCTGATGAAGAGCTGGGACGCCTACCGCGCCTCGGCCGGTGACGCCGCGCTGCGGCTCGTCATCGCCGGTGGTGGTCCGCTGCTGGACGAGGTGACGGCCTGGGCCGCGGAGCGTCCGTCGGTCGAACTCGCCGGACATCTCACCAAGCAGCAGTGTTTCGAGCTGATCGCCCGGTCCCGCGCGGTGATCCTCCCGTCGGAGTGGGAGGAGACGTTCGGTCTCGTGGTGGTCGAGGCGATGGCAGTCGGCGTGCCCCTGCTGGCCGCCGGCCATGGCTCGTTCCCCGATCTTGTCAGCGACGGAGTCGACGGCGCACTCTTCGATCCGGGTCAGCCGGACGCGCTGGCGAAGTTGCTGCTCGACGTCGACACGTCTCCGGACCGCTACGAGGAGTACGGCCGCCGCGCCCGGACGACGTACGAACAAAAGCACGACCCCAGCCGCAACATAGAGCAACTGCTCGACATCTACCGGTTCGCCATCGGGCAGTCGGTGTCCGCTCACCACTAGTTCCCGTGAACCGCTTGCCCCCGAAGGAAGTGCCATGGAACAACGCGATTCGTCCCGGTCGGCCACCGGCCGGGGATCCGCGTGGTACCGAAGCCGCGGCGTTCTCATCGCCGCCGGCCTGCTCCTGCTCGCCGGCCTTCTGGTGGTTGTCACCTACGTCGTCGATGGTGAGCCGTCGCCGCGACCGGCGCAGAGCGGCCCGCCCGGTACGGCGCCGCCGGTGAAACCGGTCTCGGCGCCGACGACGCCGCCGGCCCGGATCTGCGGGAACACCGCGGCACTGTCCGGACCGAGCCGTGCGCCGAGCGGCGCGGTCACCGTCAGCACGACGCAGAACCTGAACGACGTCACTCAGGACAAGCCGGCCGGCACGACCTTCTGGCTCGCCCCAGGCACGCACAAGCTCGGCACCGGACCCTTCAGCCAGGTGATCCCCAAGCAGGGCAACACCTATCTGGGCGCGCCCGGTGCGGTGCTCGACGGCCAGCGGCGCAACCGTTACGCGTTCACCGGCTACGCGACCGACGTCACCATCAAGAACCTGACCATCCAGAACTTCGGCGCCGTCCGGACGAACAACGACGAAGGGGCGGTGAACCACGACGCCGCCGCCGGGTGGACGGTCGACGGCAACACGATCCGCCACAACGCCGGTGCGGGTGTGATGGTCGGTAGCCGCAACGTCATTCGCGGCAACTGCCTGCAGCAGAACGGCCAGTACGGCTTCAGCGCCTACCACCCTGACAAGGTGGCCGACATCATCATCGAGCGGAACGAGATCGCCGACAACAACACCGACGACTGGGAGACCCTCAAGAAGGGCTGCGGCTGCACGGGCGGTGGGAAGTTCTGGGAGGTGACCGGGGCGGTGGTTCGCAACAACTGGGTGCACAACAACCGCAGCGCCGGGCTGTGGGCCGACACCAACAACACCGGCTTCGCCATCGAGGGCAACTATATCTCCAGCAACGAGTCCGAAGGCATCGTCTACGAGACCAGCTACAACGCGAGCATCCGCGGCAACACCTTCGCCCGCAACGGGCTCGGCAAGGGCCTGCAGAACGGCGGATTCCCGACCTCGGCGGTGTACATCTCGGAGTCCGGCAGCGATGCGCGGGTGGCGGGGGCGTTCAACCAGACCTTCGAGATCAGCGGGAACGTCTTCACCGACAACTGGGCCGGCGTGGTCCTCTGGGAGAACGCGGACCGGTTCGCCGGGTCTGCGGCCAACACCAGCTCGGGTTCGGGCACCCTGGTGAACCCGGCCACCGTCACCGCGAAGACCTGCAACGCGACCACCATCCGCAGCCAGCCGTACCTGGGCGACTGCCGGTGGAAGACGCAGAACGTTCGCGTCCACGACAACGTCTTCTCTCTCGACCCGAACAAGATCGGCAAGACCTGCGCGTCGCGCAGCGGGTGTGGCTACAACGGGCTGTTCTCCAACTGGGGCACGTTCCCCGCCTGGTCGCCGTACAAGGAGAAGACCATCCAGGACGCCATCACGTTCGACCAGGGCAACCGCTTTTACAGCAACACCTACCGCGGGCCGTGGAACTTCGTCGTGCACGCACAGGACTCCCGGGTCAACTGGGCCGCCTGGCAGGGCGCGCCGTACGACCAGGACCGCGACAGCGTGATCATGGTGCAAGGGACGCGCTGAGGACCATGGCCGGCCCACCGGAGCGCGCAGCAGGCGAGCAGCTCGAGCTGCTGCGGTCCGTCGGCTATGCCGCGTTCGGGCGGCATGAGCTGGATCTCGACGTGCTGGACCTGGTCTTCGACAGCCTCGTGGATGCCCCGGAGAGCAGCGGCGACGAGGTACGGCGGCTTCGGTTTGCCGGCCACGGCTGCACTGTCGACGTCGACGTCCGTGGTCAGGCTCACCTCAGGGTAGAGCTCTGGGTCTCACCCGCCGGTCCCGTGCTGGTCGAGTCGCGCGGCGCGGACAGTGACGAGCCGCTGGCGTCGCGGCTGGTCAGCTTCCTGCTCCGCTGGCCGGGGACACCACAGCGGCCGGTCCGAACGGCCTGGATCATGCTCTGATCCGAGTCCGCCCGAACCGGCCGTGGCCACTGCTCAGGGGGGATCGCAGTGGACGGGGACGCTGCTCAGGAAGCGAGCAGCAGTCTGAGCTTCTCCAGACACCGGCCGCGGATCGGGCCGATGCTGCCGATCGGAACCCCAAGCTTCTCGGAGATCTCGGCATACGGGGCGGGCGGGTCCGCCATCAACATGCCGAGCAACTGTTGCCAGCGGTCCGGCAAGCTCTCCAGCGCTCGCCGTACGTCGACAGCCCGCTCGTCGGCGAGCATGTCCGCGTCCAGCTCCGGCTCATTGCCGGCGACAGCCGCGAAGTCGTCCGGCTCGTAGGTGAGCAGCACCCGCTTGCGGAACGCCAGCACCCGCAGGCATTCCCGGCGGGTGGTGACGACCAGCCAGGCACCGACCCGGACCGGATCGACCCGGTCGATGTGCTCCAGCAGCCGGAGCCACACCACCTGCGAGACGTCGGACGCGTCGCTGTCGGTGAGCCGGAAGCTGCGGGTGACCGCCCATACGAGTCTGGCGTAGTGGTCGACCAGCCGACTCCAGGCCTCCTGGTCGCCGGCCGCGGCCTGGATGACCAGTGTTGCGGCCTCCGACCTGGCCGCGGCTTCTTGGTCCTCTGTTACACCCCTACCGGTGAGGTGGCTTGGCATGGATTCCCCCCTTGGGAACACAGCTGAATTGTCTCGTTTGTGCTGGTACTCGAAAGGTTTGCTTTAGTACGCACCGTCACGGCCGAGCACGGCCCGCGCGGTTTTCCACAAAATGAGCAGGTCGAGGGCGATCGACCAGTTGTCGACGTACCGCAGGTCGAGGCGAACCGATTCCTCCCAGGTCAGGTCGCTTCGTCCACTCACCTGCCAGAGGCCGGTCAGGCCGGGTTTGACGAGCATCCTGCGCGCGTCGTCGATGGCGTACGTCGCGACCTCGGTCGCCAACGGTGGCCGCGGCCCGACGAGCGACATGTCGCCCCGGAGCACGTTCACCAACTGCGGCAGTTCGTCCAGCGAGAAGCGCCGCAGATAACGGCCGATCCTCGTCACTCGCGGATCGTCACGGAGCTTGAAGAGCACCCCGTTGCCCTCGCTGAGCGCGTGCAACTCCGCCTTGCGTTCCTCGGCGTCCGCGCACATGGTGCGGAACTTCAGCATCGAGAACTCGACCCCGGCCCGCCCCACCCGGGTCTGCCGGAACAGCACCGGACCACGGCTGGTGAGCTTCACCAGGACGGCGACCACCAGCAGCACCGGGGTGGCCAACAGCAGCAACCCCAGGCCGACCACCCGGTCGAAGATGCTCTTCAGCAGATGCGGTCCGCCACTCACCGACGGCCGTTCCAGGTGCAGCAACGACAGCCCGGCGACCGGCCTGATGGAGATCCGCGGCCCGGCGACCTCGACGATGCCGGGCGACACGATCAGGTCGATACCGCGTTGCTCGAGCGCCCAGGACAACCGTCGCAGGGACTGTCCGGCGAGCTCCGGATCCGCGGCCACCGCCACCACGTCGACCTCGTACTGGTCGACCGCGGCGAGGATGTCCACCTCCGTCCGCCCCAGCCGGATGGGCCCTGGATCGGCCTCCTCGGCGGCGTCCCCCCGCGGCTGGCAGGTCGCTACGACGACGTAGCCGTCCGCCGGCCGCTCCTCCAGATGCCGCCTCAGGGTCGTCACCTGGGCGTTGCGCCCGACAACCAAGACCCGGCGCATGCAACGCCCGACGAACCGGCGACTGGAGATACTGCGATGCAGCAACCAGCGCACCAACAACGCCGCGACGCAGGTCATCGGCACGGCCAGGACGACGAAGCCGCGAGCCACATTGCTCTTGGTCGCGTACGACATCACCGCGACCAGCGCGGTCAACGCGAACGTCGCCCGCAGGATCGAGCGGAACTCCTCCGGCCCGGTCCCGAAGTACCGGGTCTCGTAGCCCCGCTCCAGGGCCACGCAGGCCAGCCAGGTGATCGGCAGCACGGCGCCCAGGATGATGTAGCCCCAGGTGATCTGAGCCCCGAACCTGGCCACCAGCGCCAGCGAGACACCGATCAGCGCGGCTGAAAGATCTCCGGCGAGCGCTGCCCACCGGTACTTGGCGACCCACCGAGCCTCGGTGAACCGGGCCGACCGCGGCACGATCGCCGGCACCTCGTCCGGAACCACCCAGACGGGCCGACGACGGTCAGTTTTGGCTGTCGGCGGCCTGAGATCAGCCGGCTCGGCCAACCCTTCGGACACGACAAAGTCTGTCACAAAAGACACCCCCCACAGGCGCTTAATCGAGGTCTGTGACTGCCCCACTCCCCGACACAGACTTCGATGAATGCCGCCCCCACAACGGCACTGGCCCAGACAGTACTACGCCCGACTTGTATTCGATAGTAATGAAGGCAGTGTTTGTCGCGGTGTAACCGAAAAACCCCTGTAGGCAACGAAAAACCCCCGGGCCTAACGAGGCCCGGGGGTCCGAAAATACTTTCTGCCGAATAATCAGCCCGCGATCAGGCCGTCGCCGCTGATCAGCTCCCGCATCTCGGCGAGCGTGCTGTCGCCGGGAGGCAGGATCGCGTCGGAGTCGTGCAGCTCGTCGTCCGGCACCCGCTCGCCACCACGGACGAAGGTCAGCAGCGCGGCGAACGCAGTACGGAAGCTGTCCTCGTCGCCGGCCGAGACGGCCTTCTCCAGGTCGGTGTCGACCGCGTTCAGCTGCTCGAGCTTCTCGTCCGGCAGCCGGTACTGGCCCTCACCCATGATCCGGACGATCATCACGCGTCCCCATCCTGCGGTCGGGCCGGCTGCTGCACGGGCTGCTGAACCGGCTGCTGCGGCTGGGCCGCGCCCGGGGTGTCCTGTGACAGCTGCTTCGGCGCTTCGGCCGGAGCCAGCTGGGCCTTCAGCGCGGCCAGCTCGGACTCGACGTCGGAGCCTGTCGACATCCGCTCGAGCTCGAGGGTGATGTTGTCCTTGCTGGACCCGGACGCGTCGTCGAGGGCACCAGAGGCGAGCAGTTCGTCGATCGCGCCCGCTCGGGCCTGCATCTGCTGGGTCTTGTCCTCGGCGCGCTGCACCGCCAGACCGACGTCGCTCATCTCCTCGGAGATGCCGGAGAACGCCTCGTTGATCCGGGTCTGCGCTTCGGCGGCCGTGTAGGTGGCCTTGATCGTCTCCTTCTTGGTGCGGAAGGACTCGACCTTCGCCTGCAGCCGCTGCGACGCGAGGGTGAGCTTCTCCTCCTCGCCCTGCAGCTGGGCGTGCTGGGTGGTCAGGTCGTCGATCTGCCCCTGCAGCCCGGACTTGCGGGTCAGAGCCTCGCGGGCGAGGTCCTCCCGGTTCATCGAGAGCGCCTTCTGGGCCTGCTCCTGTAGCTTCTGTGACTGCGACTGAAGCTGCGAAGCCTGCAGCTCCACCCGCTTCCGGCTGGTAGCCACGTCAGCCACGCCACGCCGTACCTTCTGGAGCAGTTCGAGCTGCTTCTGGTACGAGTAGTCGAGGGTTTCGCGAGGATCTTCGGCCTTGTCCAACGCTGTGTTGGCCTTGGCCTTGAAGATCGTCGACATCCGCCTGAAGATGCTCATCGATATCCGTTCCCCTTCTGTGCCGGAGAGTGGACCCGGCGTGCGTGTCATCCACCCTATGTCCCCATGGGTCACCACACCATCGGGACTGGCCCCGATAAAGTGGTGCGTAGGTCCGGGGACCACCCCGAGTCGTGACCTGCTCAGTCCCGAATGAGGTTCAACCCCGTGTTCCGTCGTACCAAGTCTGAGACATCGCAGTCGGCAGCCGCCGACACCCCCCAGCCTAAGCCCGGGGGCAAAGGGCGTCCGACCCCGTCGCGGCGGGAGGCCGAGGCGGCCCGCAAGGCCGCGCTGAAGAAGCCGCGGAACCGCAAGGAGGCGTCGGCGTACCGGCGCGAGAAGGTCCGGGCCGAGCGCGCCAAGATGCAGGACGCGATGAAGACCGGCGACGACCGCTACCTGCCGGCCGCCGACAAGGGCCCGGTCCGCCGCTTCGCCCGCGACTACGTGGACGCCCGCTGGTCGGTGATGGAGTTCGCGCTGCCGGTGCTGCTGGTGATCTCCCTGCTCGGCGTCGTCTTCGCCCAGGCCTTCTCCTGGCTGCCCGGCCTGGTGAACCTGCTCTTCCTGGTGATGATCGCCGCGATCGGCGCCGACTGGTTCCTGCTCACCGGCGGCCTGAAGCGGGCGATCCGCAAGAAGTTCCCGAACGAGTCGGCCAAGGGTGTCGGCTTCTACGCCGTCCGTCGGACCATGCAGATGCGCCGCTGGCGCCTGCCCAAGCCCCTCGTGGCCCGCGGCGAGAAGCCCAGCTAGGGTCGGGGGTATGGACTTTCGGTATCTCGGCAACAGCGGTTTGAAGGTCAGTGAGATCTCGTACGGGAACTGGCTCACCCACGGCTCGCAGGTGGAGAACGAGCAGGCCAAGGCCTGTGTGAAGGCGGCCCTGGAGGCCGGCATCACCACGTTCGACACGGCCGACACCTACGCCAACACCAAGGCGGAGAGTGTCCTCGGCGAGGCGCTGGAGGGGCAGCGGCGGGAGTCGCTGGAGATCCTCACCAAGGTGTACTGGCCGACCGGGCCGGGCGGGCCGAATGACACCGGGTTGTCGCGCAAGCACATCCACGAGTCGATCAACGCCTCGCTCCGGCGGCTGAAGACGGACTACGTGGACGTGTACCAGGCGCACCGCTACGACACGGAGACGCCGCTCGAGGAGACGATGGAGGCGTTCGCCGACGTCGTCCGGGCCGGGAAGGCGCTCTACATCGGGGTGTCCGAGTGGACCGCCGAGCAGTTGCAGGAGGGACACCGGCTGGCTCGTGAGCTGCGGGTCCCGCTCGTCTCGAACCAGCCGCAGTACAGCATGCTCTGGCGGGTGATCGAGGCCGAGGTGGTGCCGGCATCCGAGGAGCTCGGCATCGGCCAGGTGGTGTTCTCGCCGATCGCGCAGGGCGTGCTGACCGGGAAGTACAAGCCGGGCGAGCAGCCGCCGGCCGGGTCCCGGGCGACCGACGACAAGGGCGGCGCGAACTTCGTCAAGCGGTTCCTGACCGACGACGTGCTGACCCGGGTGCAGGAGCTGAAGCCGATCGCGGACGAGGTCGGGCTGAGCCTGTCCCAGCTGGCGATCGCCTGGGTCCTGCAGAACCCGAACGTCTCCTCCGCGATCACCGGCGCCTCCCGCCCGGAGCAGGTCACGGAGAACGTCAAGGCGGCCGGGGTGAAGCTGGAGGACGGCGTGCTGAAGCGGATCGACGAGACCCTCGGCGGCGTGGTCGAGCGGGATCCGGCCAAGACCGCGCAGAACGCGCCGCAGACCCGGCCGGGCTCATGAGCTGGGTCTGGCGGTTCGAGACCGCCGAGGGTGAGCCGGCCGATCCGGGCGAGCTGACGGGTGCGGAGTTCTCGGCCCAGGGCGACGCGGAGAGCTGGCTGGGTGAGATCTGGCGCGAACTGGCGGAGAACGGTGTCGCGCAGGTCTACCTGCTCGAGGACGGCCGTGAGGTCTACGGCCCCATGAGTCTCGCCGCCCAGGAGTAGCTCCGGCTTGTAAGATCCGCCTCGAACCCACTGCCGTGACGCAGGGAAGCCGGTCCGAAGCCGGCGCTGACCCGCAACCGTAGGCCGCGTACCGCCGCGGCGAGCCGGAGCACTGCGTCGCAGGCAGACAGGCTCACCTACCCGCCGAGGTCCGCGGGTGGAGCCAGGTCTCTGCCTTGTGCTGCCGAGACTGTCCTCCACCGGGTCCCGGCCCGATCGAGGACATCAGAGATGACTGCACACCGGACTGTACGAGTGGTCCTCAGCCTGCTGGCGGGTCTCCTGCTCGCGGGGACCGTCAGCACCACCGCACACGCCGAGGACGGCTTCCGCTTCTGGGGCTACTACCAGTGGACCAGCGGCCAGTGGGCTTTCTCGCAGAAGGGCGCCGACGTCGTAGTCCCCGCCGACGGCGCGGTCGAGGGCTGGCGGTTCGCCGTGGGCGGCGCGAAGCCCCGCGTACCCCGGGCGGCCGGCGACTTCACCGCGATCTGCGGCGCGACCCCGGCCGAGTCCGGTAAGAAGCGGGTCGCCCTGGTCATCGATCCGGGGACAGCTGCGGACTCCACGGGCGGTGTGGCACCTCCGCCGGCCACGGGGACCTGCGTGGTCACCGATGTGAAGGCGACCGGCGCCAAGGTCCTGGCGGCGGCCGAGCAGGTCCGGATCGAGGGTGGCCTGACCTGTGCGATCGCGGGCTTCCCGGCGAAGGGCTGTGGCGATCAGGTGAAGAACATCACCGTGCCTGCGACCGACGCGCCGGTGCAGCTGGAGATCGGCGCGGCCGTCGGAGCGGCGTCCACCCCGACGCCCACGACGACGCCTGCCGCGGGGCCGACGGCGGAGACCGACGACGGCGGAACGCCGTGGACCGGCATCATCATCGCGGCGATCGTCGTGCTGGTACTGGCGGGCGCTGGGCTCACACTGAGCCGGCGCCGCAGCGCGGGCCAGTAGGTGCGCACTGTCAATCACCTGACTCTCCCCCGGGCCTTGCACCCGGGGGCCTGGTGGTTGTGGGCGCTAGGCCTCGCAGTAGCCGCCAGCAGGACCCGCAACCCGGTACTGCTGGTTTTGATCCTCGTAATAGCCGGCTTCGTCGTCGCTGCACGTCGCGGTGACGCCCCCTGGGCCAACAGCTATGTCGCATTCCTCAAGCTGGGCCTGATGGTCATCGGCATTCGCGTAGTCCTGCAGGCTCTGCTCTCGACTCGCTCGCAGGGCAACACGCTGCTGTTCACCCTGCCGCAGATCCCTCTGCCCGATTGGGCCAACGGCGTGAAGCTCGGCGGCGAGGTGACCGCCGAGGCCCTCGTCACCGCCCTGTACGACGGGGGCCAGCTTGCGGTGATGCTGTGCTGCATAGGCGCTGCCAATGCGTTGGCCAGCCCGCGCAGATTGCTCAAGTCGTTGCCAGGGGCCCTCTATGAGATGGGCGTGGCCTGTGTGGTCGCTTTGACCTTCGCACCGCAGCTGGTCATCGACGCCCGGCGTATCCGCGCCGCCCGGCGACTCCGCGGCCGCACCCGCGGCTCCTTCCGCACCACCGCGATGCCTGTCCTCGAAGGCGCCCTCGACAGATCCGTCGAGCTAGCCGCAGCCATGGACTCCCGCGGCTACGGCCGTACTGCGCATGTGCCGCGCCGCCAGCGCCGGATCACTGGGGCATCGGTGTTGCTGGGGTTGCTCGGCATTGCATTAGGCGTCTACTCGCTGCTGACTGATGCCATGGCCTTCCCGGTGGCTGCGGCTGCCCTAGTGGTCGGGTTGCTCCTCGCCACTGGAGCAACGGCGATCGGCCATCAACGGGTGACTCGCAGCCGCTACCGTCCGGACCCCTGGGCGCTGCCGGAGTGGCTCGTCACCTGCTCCGGGGCCGTGGCCGGCGCGACGATGATCATCGCCGCCGCCCGTGGAGTGGAAGGTCTCGTGCTGCCCGGACCGCTGGTGGTTCCCCCGGTCCCGCTGCTGCCAGTGCTCGGTCTGCTGGTCGGGCTCGCTCCGGCCGTCGTGGCGCCGCCGCTGACCCGGAGCCGAGAGCTGGTGCCCGCATGATCGAGTTCGACCGGGTCACCGTCACCTACGACGGCGCCACCGAGCCGGCCGTGCGGGACGTCAGCTTCACCATCCCCGAAGGCGAACTCGCGCTGGTGATCGGCCGGACCGGCTCCGGCAAGTCCACCCTGCTGCGAACCATCAACGGGCTCGTGCCGCACTTCACCGGCGGAACCCTGGCCGGCCGCGTCCTGGTGAACGGCCGTGACACCAGGGAGTACCGCCCGCGCGACTTGGCCGACGTGGTCGGCATCGTCGGCCAGGATCCGATGGCGGGATTCGTCACCGACACGGTCGAGGACGAGCTCGCGTACAGCATGGAATCACTCGGGGTTGCCCCTGACGTGATGCGCCGCAGGGTCGAGGAGACACTCGACCTGCTGGGATTGGCCGACGTACGGGATCGGCCACTGACCTCTCTGTCGGGCGGGCAGCGGCAGCGGACCGCTATCGGTGCCGCCTTGACCTCGCACCCCGCTGTACTGGTCCTGGACGAGCCAACCTCAGCCCTGGATCCACAGGCGGCTGAGGAGGTCCTCGCTGCCTTGCAGCGGCTCGTGTACGACCTGGGCGTCACCGTCGTGATGGCCGAACACCGGCTCGAGCGGGTCATCCAGTACGCCGACCGGGTGATCGAAGTGCCAGGTGGTTCCGCACCGGTGTCCACGGGACTCCCGGTCGACCTGATGGTCACCGCACCGGTCGCACCTCCTGTGGTCGAGCTCGGCCGCCTCGCCGGGTGGTCACCGCTACCACTGTCAGTCCGGGATGCCCGGAGGGCCGCTGTGTCGCTGCGGAGTCGACTGGCCGAGTTGGCTCCCCTGCGGCAGGTCGCTGTGGAAGGCCGTGAGCTTGCTCGCTGCACCAACCTGGTTGTTGGCTACGGCAACGTCACTGCCCTGCGCGGCGTCTCCCTGACCATCAACGCCGGCGAGGTGGTCGCGCTGATGGGTCGCAACGGCGCAGGCAAATCCACCTTGCTCAACGCCCTCGTGGGACTCGTCCAGCCGCGCTCTGGCAGTGCGAGTGCGGCGTGCATGGACCCGCGCAGTACGAAGCCCAAGCAGTTGGTCAAGGCGGTTGGCCTGGTTCCTCAGGAGCCGGCAGACCTGCTCTACGCACCCACTGTGGCTGACGAGTGTGCCGCAGCGGATTCCGACTTCCGGGTGGCCGCTGGTCGCTGTCGCGCGCTGCTGGATCGTCTAGCTCCGGACATCGACGACCAGATGCATCCGCGCGACTTGTCCGAGGGGCAGCGGCTCTGCCTCGCACTGGCCGTGGTCCTCTGTGGTGCTCCCCCGCTGCTGTTGCTGGATGAGCCCACCCGAGGTCTGGACTATGGGGCGAAGCGCCGGCTCGTTGGCATCCTCCGGGAGCTTGCAGCGGATGGCCACGCGGTCGTGCTGTCGACCCATGACGTCGAGATGGTCGCTGAGGTGGCCACCCGGGTTCTGGTGCTCGCAGAGGGTGAGCTGGTCAGTGACGGCGAGACCGCGACTGTGATCGCCGGTTCTCCTGCCTTCGCTCCGCAGGTGGCCAAGATCCTTGCTCCACTGCCGTTCCTGACTGTCGGCGAAGTCGCTGCCGCGTTGGGTCGCGCGTCATGAGACTCCTGCAACTGAAGCCCCGCAGTACTGCGACTCTGCTGCTCGCGTCGCTGGTCGGCATCCTCGCGTTCGGGTGGCCCCTGCTCTGGCAGAGCTCTCAGGGTGGCGAGTCGGCCATCGGGCACACCACCGACGCGCCCTGGCTGTTCGTGCTGTTGCTGCCGCTACTGGTGGCCGTAGTACTAGCTGAGCTGTCGGAGTCGGGCATCGACGCCAAGGTGATCTCGCTGCTCGGCATGCTCGCTGCTGTCGGAGCCGCATTGCGCGCGCTCGGCCCTGGTACTGCGGGGCTCGAGCCGGGGTTCTTCCTGCTGATCCTGGCCGGGCGTGCTTTCGGGGCCGGGTTCGGGTTCGTACTGGGGGCTGTGTCCTTGCTGGCGGGTGCGCTGATCAGCGGTGGAGTCGGGCCGTGGATGCCGTTCCAGATGTTCGCGTGCGCATGGGTGGGCTGCCTTGCCGGGCTACTGCCGCGCTTGGGCGGTCGGTTGGAGTTGCTGCTGCTTGCTGCCTACTCGCTGGCTGCCGGAGTGCTCTACGGCTTGGTGATGAACCTGTGGTTCTGGCCGTACGCCACTTTCGGCAGCGACTTCTCCTTCATCCCGGGCGACGCATTGGCGGAGAACCTGCATCGGTACTTCCTGTTCGTGGTGGCCACTTCCCTGGGGTGGGACATCCCGCGGGGCGTGCTGTGCGCAGTACTGGTGCTGTTGCTGGGGCGACCGATTCTGAACGCGTTCCGGCGGATGGCCCGCAAGGCGGCGTTCGACGTACCAGTGACCTTCGAAGCTCCTGCCGGGAGGGCAGATGGCTGAACTGATCACCGGCCCGGACGGCGCGGTCGTGGACGGCGTACTGCGGCTCGGCGCCGACGGCAGCCTCACCGTCGAGGGCTACAGCGTCCGGACGACCTCCACCCCCGCCGGCCTCCGGTACGACGTACTGACGCCCGACGGCACCGAGTTCTCCTGGACAGCACCGCGTGCCGTGGCGCAGCGGACTCTGATCCTCGGCGGAGCCCGCTCCGGCAAGTCCACCGAGGCAGAGCGGCTCCTCGCCGGCCACCCCGACACCCTGTACGTCGCGACCGGTGGCGACGGGGAATCGGACCCGGAATGGGCCGACCGCATCGCCCGTCACCGAGCGCGTCGCCCCGCCACCTGGGGGCTCGCGGAGACCATCGACCTCGTACCGCTGCTTGACTCCCCCGGCCCGCCACTGCTCGTGGACTGCCTGACCCTCTGGCTCGCCCGCACCATGGACGCCCACGACATCTGGGCCGACTCCAGCCGTGTCACCGAAGTCGAGCAGGCGATCGAAGATCTCGCCCAGGCGTGGACCAGAACCACCCGGCTAGTGGTTGCTGTCAGCAATGAAGTCGGCTCCGGCGTGGTCCCCGCCGACCCCGGCACCCGCCTCTTCCGCGACCTGATGGGCCGCCTCAACACCACCATCGCCCACTACTCCACCAGCGTCCTCCTCTGCACAGCCGGCAGAACCACCGCGCTATGAAGGACGGCGTGAAGTTGGCTGTCGGCACCCTCTCAGTGCTGCCGGTGGGAGTGCCGAGCAAGGTTGATCGGGCCGTGGCGGGGCAGGCGATGGTGCTGGCGCCGGCGGTCGGGCTGCTGTTGGGCGGGATCTCGGCTGCGGTGGTCGCCGGCGCCGATGCTCTCCGGCCGGATGCGCCGCTGCTGTCCGCGGTGCTGGGAATTGTCGTGCTGGTCGCGTTGTCCGGTGCGCTGCATCTTGATGGTCTCGCGGACTTCGCGGACGGGCTCGGTAGCCGGCGGGATCGCGAGACGATGCTGCGGATCATGAAGCAGAGCGACATCGGGCCCTTTGGCGTCGTCTCGATCGCCGGCGTCCTGCTGATCGACGTCGCGGCCCTGTCCGCCTGCATTCAGTCCGGCCACGGCTGGCAGGCCCTCCTCATCGCAACCGCCGCCAGTCGCCTCACCCTCCCCTGGTCCTGCCGCACCACCGTCCCCACCGCGCGCCCCGACGGCCTCGGCGCCATGGTCGCCTCCACAGTCCGCCCCCTCACCGCCGTCCTCCTCACCCTCCTCACGACGGGCATCGCCGGCCTCCTCCTCCGGCTCGGGAGCGCGGACCTGCAGACGATCGTCGGCGCCGGCGCAGCCGCGCTGCTAGCCGTCGTGGTCGGCCTCTCCGTCGTGCGCCGTGCCCGGAAAGCTCTCGGCGGCATCACCGGTGACGTCCTCGGCGCCGCAGTCGAGCTAGCCCTCCCTACGGCCCTCCTGGTGCTCGCTCTCACCAGCTAGATCCGGGCGGGTTGGATGTTGCCGATCCGAAGCGGTCGGTTGGTGCATTACTGTCCACTCGGACCTTTCGATGGGCAGTACGACGCGTAACGACGAGGACACATGGCGATCACATTCAGGACCCGGACAAACTGCCGAGCGGCGAAAGCCCCCGGATCCGTTATCTTTATGTAATGAACGCAAGCCGCCCGGCGCCTGGCTCACAGGCTTCGCTTCGCGAAGCCAACCGTGAGCGTGTCCTGGGGGTTGTCCGGCAGAACGGTCCGTTGACCCAGGTCGAGATCGCCGCCGCCTCCGGTCTCTCCGCCGCGACCGTGTCCAACATGGTCCGGGAACTGGACCAGGCCGGCCTGGTCGGCCTCTCCCCCAGCATCCGCAACGGGCGCCGCGCAGTACTGGTGTCGCTGGCTTCGGGTGGCGGGCTGTTGGCGGGGGTCGCGTTCGGTGAGCGTGACGTGCGGGTCGCGATCGCCTCCGACAGCCAGGAGATCCTCGCCCATCAACTGATGCCGCTGCAGGCGGACCACGTCGCGGACGACGGGATGGAGCGTGCCGCCCGCCTGCTGGCCGACCTCGCGGAGACCATCGGGGCCGGCGTCGAGGACATCGGCGCGATCGGCTTCGGACTCCCCGCCCCGGTGGACTCCGTCAGCGGCGAGGCGGGCTCCGACGCGGTCCTGCCCGGCTGGCGCGGCGTCAACGTCGCCGAGGCGATGGGCGCCCACCTGCGCGCCCCGGTCGCGCTCGACAACACCGCGAACCTCGCCGCCCTCGGCGAACTCCGCAACGGCGCCCTCCGCGGCGTCCAGCACGGCTGCTACATCAAGTTCTCGTACGGCGTCGGCGCGGGCATCGTGCTCGGCGGTGAGGTTTTCCGTGGTTCCGCCGGCACGGCAGGCGAGATCGGCCACCTGACGATCGACGAGAACGGGCCGATCTGCCGCTGCGGCAACCGCGGCTGCCTCGACACCTTCGTCGGATCCCGCGCCCTGCTCAGCTCCCTACAGTCCTCCCACGGCCCACTGAGACTCCGGGATGTCGTCACCCGCGCACTCGCCGGTGATCTCGGCTGCCGGAGAGTGATCGAGGACGCCGGCCGCCGGGTCGGTGTCGCCGTCGCGGGCCTGGTGAACCTCTTCAACCCCGAGGTGATTGTGGTCGGTGGCAAGATGGCGGAGGCCGGCGACCTGATCCTGATCCCGCTCCGGGAGGCCCTGGACCGGTGCGCGATCCCGAGCGCCGCCGCGACGGTCGAGTTACGGCCGGCTGAACTCGGTGACGAAGCGGATGTACTCGGTGCCATTCAGTTGGCGTCCGTCCTCAGCCATTCGCGGGCCACCAAGGCCGCCGTGACAAACATGTGACAAGCCAATGTCTATTTCTTGAATTCAAGCCTTGACGTCAAGGGCGGTTGTGACCTTGACTCTGGCTAGGCCTACTCGGGCCCTCACGTCAAGGAGTCGCACTATGTCCGTCTCACCAACCCGTCTTGTCGGCCTCGGCATCGCCGTCTCAGCCCTCGCCCTCTCACTGGTGGCCTGTGGGTCGGACGACGACTCCGGCGCCAGTGGCAGCGGCGGCGGCAAGAAGGTCGCCCTGCTGCTTCCGGAGTCGAAGACAGCCCGCTACGAGGCCCTCGACCGGCCGCTGTTCACCGAGGCCCTGAAGACCGCGTGTGCGGACTGCGAGCTGATCTACAGCAACGCCGACCAGGACGCCGCGAAGCAGCAGCAGCAGGCTGAGGCCGCGCTCACCCAGGGTGCCAACGTGCTGGTCCTCGACCCGGTCGACGGCAAGGCGTCCGCCGCGGTCCTCGCCGCCGCGAAGGCCCAGAACGTGCCCGTCATCGCGTACGACCGGTTCATCGAGGGCGCGAACTACTACGTCTCGTTCGAGAACGAGGCGGTCGGCAAGCTGCAGGCGCAGACCCTGATCGACACGCTGAAGGCGGCCGGCAAGACGTCCGGCAACCTCGCCATGATCAACGGCGCCCCGACCGACCCGAACGCGGCCGACTTCAAGAAGGGCGCGCACAGCGTGCTCGACTCCAGCGGCTTCAAGATCGCCGCCGAATTCGACACCCCGGACTGGAGCCCGGACAAGGCGCAGTCCTGGATGGAAGGCCAGCTGAGCGCGATCAAGAACGGTCTGGTCGGCGTGTACGCGGCCAACGACGGCACCGCCGGTGGCGCCATCGCCGCCCTCAAGGGTGGTGGCGTGACCCCGCTCCCGCCGGTCACCGGTCAGGACTCCGAGCTCGCCGCGATCCAGCGGATCGTCGCCGGCGACCAGGCGATGACGATCTACAAGGCCGTGAAGCCCCAGGCCGAGGCCGCGGCCAAGGGCGCGGTGGCCCTGGCGAACGGCGGCAAGGTCGAGTCGACCTCCGACAAGAGCGGCGTGCCGTCGACGATTCTCGACCCGGTCGCTGTCACCAAGGCGAACATCAACGACACTGTGGTGAAGGACGGCATCTACAAGGTGACCGACATCTGCACGGCGTCGTTCGCCGCCGCCTGCACCGCTGCCGGCCTCAAGTAAGTACGGCCTCAAAGCCCGCCCCGGCTGCGCTCGCCGGTCCGGATTCGTCCGGGCCGGCGGGCGCAAACCGGGGCGCAGGCCTGAAACAAGAGCCTCAGGAGGCTGATCGATGACTGTCACTCCCACTCCGACACCCATTGCGGCCGGCACGGTGCTGGCGCTACGGGGCGTCTCGAAGCGCTTCGGCGCGGTGCAGGCGCTGAAGAACATCGAACTGGACGTCCGCCCGGGCGAGGTGCTGGCCCTGGTCGGCGACAACGGCGCCGGCAAGTCGACGCTGGTGAAGACCATCGCCGGCGTCTACACCGCCGACGACGGCCAGATGGTGTTCGACGGGCAGGAAGTGCGGGTCGGCAGTCCGGCCGAGGCCCAGCAACTCGGCATCGCCACCGTCTTCCAGGACCTGGCGCTGTGCGACAACCTCGACGTGGTCGCGAACCTGTACCTCGGCAGCGAACTGCGCAAGGGTAATCTGCTCGACGAGGTCGAGATGGAGCGGTCCTCCTGGGAACTGCTCCGCCAGCTGTCTGCCAAGATCCCGAGCGTCCGGATCCCGGTGGCCAGCCTGTCGGGAGGTCAGCGGCAGACAGTCGCGATCGCCCGCAGCCTGCTCGGCCAGCCGAAGGTGGTGATGCTGGACGAACCGACCGCGGCCCTCGGCGTGGCTCAGACCGCCGAAGTGCTCAACCTGGTCGAACGGCTCCGCGAGCGTGGTCTCGCGGTGATCCTGATCAGCCACAACATGGCCGACGTGATGGCGGTCGCGGACCGGGTCGCGGTGCTGCGACTCGGCCGGAACAACGGGATCTTCACGGTCAGCGAGACCAAGACCCAGGACATCATCGCCGCCATCACCGGCGCCACGGACAACGCAGTCTCCGAGCGCGCCGCGCGCCGGACCCGTGAGGAAGGTGCCGCATCATGACCACCCCGGTCGACGGATCGAAGACCCCAGTGCAGGACACCGTCCCGGAGGCGCAAGACCCCGCGGTACTGCCGGCCGACCTGCAGGACGAGCGGCTGATCGCCAGCCGCGGCGTCAGCGGCGCGATCGCCGCGTTCACCTCCCGGCTGCGCTCCGGCGACCTGGGCTCGGTCCCGGTGGTGCTCGGGCTGATCATCATCTGGGCGGTCTTCCAGATCGCGAACAGCAACTTCCTGTCCAGCCGCAACCTGGTCAACCTGACCCTGCAGACCACCTCGGTCGGGGTCATCGCCCTCGGCATCGTCCTGGTCCTGCTGCTGGGCGAGATCGACCTCTCGATCGGTTCGGTCAGTGGCCTGGCCGCGGCGATCCTCGGTGTCACCTTCGTGAACGAGGGCTGGCCGCTCGCCCTGTCGGTGGTCGCGGGCATCGTCACCGGCGCCGTCATCGGTCTGTTCTACGGACTGCTCTACACCCGGTTCGGGGTGCCCAGCTTCGTGATCACGCTGGCCGGTCTGCTCGGTTTCCTGGGGCTGCAACTCCTGGTGCTGGGCAAGGAGGGTTCGCTGAACCTTCCGTTCGACTCGCCGATCGTCAAGTTCGCGACCCAGAGCTTCCTGTCCCCCGTCGTCTCGTACATCTTCATCGCCGTGACGGTCGCCCTCTACGCCCTGAGCCGGCTGCGGGGGCGCGGCCAGCGTCTCGCCGCAGGCCTGTCGGCTGCCCCGACGTCGATCATCGGTGTGAAGGCCGGTGCGCTGGCCGTGACGCTCCTGATCTCAGTGATCGTGCTGAACGGCGATCGCGGGATGCCGTCGATGTTCCTGCTGCTCCTCGTCCTGGTGGTCCTGACCGACATCGCCGTCCGGCGGACGCGGTGGGGCCGGTCCGTGATGGCGGTCGGCGGCAACGTCGAAGCCGCACGGCGAGCCGGTATCAACGTCCGGATGATCTACCTGACGGTGTTCGCGGCGTGCTCCACCTTCGCCGCCGTCGGTGGTCTTCTCGCCGCGGCCCGGCTGGTCGCGGTGAACCAGAGCAGCGGTGGCGGTGACACCAACCTGAACGCCATCGCGGCCGCTGTCATCGGTGGAACCAGCCTCTTCGGCGGCCGGGGTTCGGCGTACTCCGCGCTGCTCGGCGCGCTGGTGATCGTCTCGATCTCCAACGGCCTCAGCCTGCTCAGCCTGGACTCCAACGTCCGCTATATCGTGACCGCCGGCGTCCTGCTGGTCGCCGTCACGATCGACTCGCTGAGCCGCCGCAGCCGTCAGGCTCACGGCAGGGCGTAGCAGAGCCGGCGGGCCTCTGCCTGACCCCCTGCATCGGCAGGGGCCCGCCGTTCCAACCAGATCGCCCTCCCGGTGGGCAGAATGAGCCGCATGACGACTCGCAGGACGCCGATCCGGGCGCAGGCCACCACCGAGGACCAGCCGGTCACCACCCTGGAACTGTTCTTCGATCTGGTCTTCGTGTTCGCACTGACCCAGATCACCGCGCTGATGGCGCACGAGCTGACCTGGCACGGCGCGATCCGCGGCCTGCTGCTGATCGGGCTGATGTGGTGGAGCTGGATCGGTTTCTCCTGGCTCTGCAACCTGGTCAAGGCCGACGAGGGATCCATCCGGGGCGTCCTCCTCGCCGCGATGGCGGCGATGTTCGTGATCGCACTGGCCATCCCCGAGGCGTTCGACGACCTCCCCGGCGGCCTGTCCGGCCCGGTCGTGATCGCCATCGCGTACTTCGCCTTCCGGGCGATGCACCTTCTGTTGTTCTGGCTGATCGCGGACGGCGACAAGGTGCTCCGACGTACCCTCATCCGGTTCGCTCCGGGGATGCTGGCCGCGACAGCACTGCTGCTGGTCGCCTCCCAGTTCCACGGCACCACTCAGACCCTGCTGTGGGCCGCGGCCCTGGCCGCCGACTACGGCGGCACCGCCCTGATCGACGCTCGCGGCTGGCGGCTGAACTCACCTGCCCACTTCGCCGAACGGCACGGGCTGATCGTCATCATCGCGCTGGGCGAATCGATCGTGGCGATCGGCGTGGGGGTCACCGACCTGCCGATCTCCTGGCCGATCCTGGTCGCGTCCGTGCTCGGCCTGGCCGTCGCGACCGCGCTCTGGTGGATCTACTTCGACGCCACGGTCCACTACGGCGAACAGGCACTGGCCGCCGAGCCCCTGGAGACCCGGCCGAAGCTGGCCCGGGACGCCTACACCTTCCTGCACTTCCCGATGGTCGCGGGGATCGTGCTGCTGGCGCTCGGGCTCAAGAAGGTGCTCGAGTACGTCGGTGACACGAGCCACCACGACCTCGACGATCCGCTGAAGGGCGTCGGCATGTACGCCCTGTACTTCGGCGTCGTGCTGTATCTCCTGGGCCACGTGGGCTTCAAATGGCGAACCACGCATGCCCTCGGCACCTCACGACTGATCACCGCCGGCCTCTGCGTCATCGCAGTACTTGCCCTCGGCAAAGTTCCCGCGCTGGGCCAACTCGCAGTACTGACCGCTCTTCTCGTCGGTCTCGTCGCCTACGAGTCGGTCCGGTACGCCCAGGAACGTGAGGCGCTGAGGCACGGCGGTTGAGTCAGGCGGTGGCGGCGGTCAGGTCGACCTTCGGCTCCGCGAAGTGGCAGGCCGCGGCGTGGCCAGGGCCGGAGTGGGTGTGCGGGACCAGCGGTGGCTCCTGGGTCGCACAGATGTCCTCGGCCTTCCAGCAGCGGGTCCGGAACCGGCAACCGCTCGGCGGGTCGATCGGTGACGGCACGTCACCGACCAGCCGGATCCGCTCCTTCGGCGGTACGCCGCGGATGGTGCCGAGGTCGGGAGCGGCGGACAGCAGCGCCTGCGTGTACGGGTGCTGCGGAGCGCCGTAGATCTGCTCCCGCGGGCCCTGCTCGACGATCTTGCCCAGGTACATCACCGCGACCCGGTCACAGAAGTGCCGGACCACCCCGAGGTCGTGGGCGATGAAGACGAAGGCGATGCCCAGATCGCGCCGCAGGTCCTCGAGCAGGTTCATCACCTGCGCCTGGATCGACACGTCCAGGGCGCTGACCGGCTCGTCGGCGATGATCACCTCAGGCTCGACCGCGAGCGCCCGGGCGATACCGATCCGCTGGCGCTGGCCGCCGGAGAACTCGTTCGGGTACCGGTTGTGGTGCTCGGGGTTCAGGCCGACCCGCTCCAGCAACTCCTGGACGCGGTCGAGTTCCTTGCCCCTCTTGACCAGGTTGTGCACGCGCAGCGGCGTACTGATGATGTTGCTGACCGTCTGCCGCGGGTTCAGCGAGCTGTACGGGTCCTGGAAGACGATCTGCAACTGCCGCCGGAACGGGCGCAGGTCCTTCTCCTTCAACCGGGCGATATCCGTGCCCTTGAAGAGGATCTGGCCCGCCGTCGGGGTCAGCAGCCGGGTGATCATCCGGCCGGTGGTCGACTTGCCGCAGCCGGACTCGCCGACCAGACCGAGGCTGCCGCCGGGCTGCAGGTCGAAGCTCACGCCGTCGACCGCCTGGACGACCTTCCTGGTGCGGCCCAGTCCGGCCGCCTGCTTGATCGGGAAGTGCATCTTCAGGTCGCGGACCTCAAGCAAAGTTTCGCTCATATCTCCTCAGCCCTCCTCAGCCCAGTCTCGGCGCGACCTCGGCCTCGTAGATCGAGGCCTTGTCGTGCAGGTGGCAACGTGACGTGTGCGCGCCGGCACCGTCGACCGGCAGCAGCCCGGGCAGGTCGGTGGTGCAGCGCTCGCCCTTCACCCGGTCCTTGTACGGGCACCGGGGATTGAAGGAGCAACCGCTCGGCAGGCTCAGTAGGCTCGGTGGCAGGCCCTTGATCGGGCGGAGCCGCTCGTTCGCGGCCGAGACGGTCGGGATCGACTCGAGCAGCCCCCACGTGTAGGGCATCCGGGGCCGTGCCAGCACGTCCTCGGCGGTGCCGTACTCCACGCAGCGGCCCGCGTACATCACCAGGACGTCGTCGGCCATCTCGGCCACCACACCCAGGTCGTGGGTGATCAGCACGATCGCTGAGCCGAACTCCTTCTGCAGGTTGTTCAGCAGGTCCAGGATCTGCGCCTGCACCGTCACGTCGAGCGCGGTGGTCGGCTCGTCCGCGATCACCAGCTTCGGGTCGTTGACCAGGCCCATCGCGATCATCGCGCGCTGCCGCATCCCGCCGGAGAACTCGTGCGGGTACTGCTTGAACCGGCGCAGCGGGTTCGGGATGCCGACCAGGTCGAGCATCTCCAGCGCCCGCTTCTTCGCGACCTCCTTGGACACCTTGTGGTGCACCCGGTAGGCCTCGCTGATCTGGTTGCCCACCGTGTACAGCGGGTGCAGCGACGACTGCGGGTCCTGGAAGACCATCGCCACGGCGTCGCCGCGGACCTTCATCAGGTCGTGCTCGGACAGGCCGACCATCTCGTCGCCGCCGATCTGGATGGACCCGGTGATCTGGGTCCGCTTGCGGTCGTGCAGGCCCATCACGGCCATGCTGGACACCGACTTGCCCGACCCGGACTCGCCGACGATCGCCAGCGTCCGGCCCAGCGGCACGGCGTAGCTGAGACCGTTCACCGCGCTGACCACGCCGTCCGCGGTCGGGAACTTGACGGTCAGGTCCTCGACCACCAGGTACGGCGTCTCGCCGCTCGGCGTGACCGTGCTCTCCCGGCGCTCGCGGGTGGCGATGGCCGGATTGCGGCCCTCGGTGGGAACGGTGCCAGCCATACTTTCCTTCCCTCGCTCGTTCTCGGGTGTGATCACGAGAGCCTGACCCGCGGGTCGATGATGCTGTACGCGATGTCGACCAGGAAGTTCATCGCGACCAGGATGACCGAGGCAACGAGAACCGTGCCCATGATCACCGGCAGGTCGTAGTTCTGCAGGCTCTCGAGCACGAGGTTGCCCAGGCCCGGCAGGTCGAAGATCCGCTCGGTGAAGATCGCGCCGGCCAGGCTGCCGGCGATGTCCAGGCCGAAGATCGTGATCACCGGGATCAGGCCCGACCGGAGCGCGTGTTTGTAGGTGACCACCCGGTCGGACAGTCCCTTGGCCCGGGCGGTCCGGATGTAGTCCTCACTGAGGGTCTCCACCATCGAGCCCCGCGAGTACCGCGCGTACTGGGTGCAGTTGTAGACCCCGATCACCAGCCAGGGCGTCAACAGGCCGGCGAACCACTTCGCTGGATTGTCCGAGATCGGTGTGTACCCACCGCGCGGCAGGATCGGATACAGGATCGTCAGGTAGAGCGAGATCATCAGCGCGACGATGTAGTACGGCACCGAGCTGAGCACGAGGGTGCTGCTCATCAGCACCCGGTCGCCGGTGGTCCCGCGTCGCTTCGCGGCCATCGAGCCCACGAAGACACCGATGGTCAGGACCAGCACCGCGTACCCCGCGACCAGTGAGATCGTCACCGGCAGACGGGTCTTGAGCAGTTCGGTGACCGGACGGTCGCTCTTGAAGGAGAAACCGAGGCAGGGAGCCTTGCACTCCTGCACGACGCCGGCCGTCTCGAAGGTCCGTCCGGCGAAGATGCCTGCCGTGTACTCGGCGAACTGCTGCACCTTGGGTCGATCGAGATGCAGGTTCTCCCTGATCTCGTTGTAGCGCTGGGTGGTGCAGTTGCGCTCACCGCAGATCGACGCGGCAGGGTCTGTCGGCGCGACGAAGAACAGCGCGAAGGTCACGATCAGCGTGACCAGCACGACGCTGAGCGCGCTGACCAGCCGGCGCGCCACGAAGTAGAGCACGAGGTTTTCTCCTCACCGATCGGGGTGGTGACCGAACCGAGGTCCGGTCACCACCCCACCATCAGATGATCAGACTGCTAGGTGTTACCGCAGTCCGGATCAGGGCTGCTTCAGGTAGATCGAGGTGAACTCGGGCATACCCTGCGTCACGTCGTTGATGGCGTGACCGATGTTCTTGCCGACCGGGTACGCGCTGGCGCTGTAATACAGCGGCACGGCCGGCAGGTAGTTCTCCAGCAGGTTCTTGTCGAGCTTCGGCCACTCCTTCAGCTGCTCGTCCGGGCTGAGCGCCGCGATGCGGTCGATCTCGGCGTCGAGGGTCTTGTCCTGCAGCATGCCGACGCTGTTGCTCAGGTCGACGGCGTCGGACTTGAACAGCACCGGGAACCAGCTCGCACCCGATGGCCAGTCGGAGCACCAGCCGGAGGGGCCCTGACCGATGTTCACCGGGGCCTTGGTGTCGTTGCGCAGGGTGCGGATCTTGGCCTTCGAGACGCCGATCGCCTTCACCTTGAAGCCCGCGGCGGTGTACACCTGTGTCCGCAGCTGGTTGACCTGGTTCGCGATCTTGTCGTCGTTGGAGTAGTACCAGCTGAGCTCGAAGTTCTCCTTGCCGAGGTCCTTGAGCTTGCCCTTGATCTCCTGCGCGACGGCCGGGTCGTCCGCGCCCTTGCCGGTGCCGTTGAGGCCCGGGAGCTCGTACTTCTCGTAACCGGGAACGGCCGGCGGCAGGATCGTGGACGCCGGGATCGCGCTGTCCGGGGTCAGACCCGCGACCTTCCGCCAGGTTTCGAACGGGTAGGCCTGGGCGACCAGTTGCCGGACCTCGAGCGGGATCTTCCGGGTGTCCAGACCCCACAGGTAGGTGCAGGGCTGCTGACCCTTGATGATCTGGCTCTGGTCCTTGACCTCGGGGACGAGGCTGGAGTCCAGGTCGGTGTAGTTCAGCGTGTTCGCGTCCGGACCGGAGCTGGCCAGCACCTGACGCTGCACCTTGAGCAGGTCCTGGGAGAACTTGAAGTCCCAGCCGTCCGGGTACTGGTGCCGGACCGGGTCGGTGTTCGGGTCCCAGTTCGGGTTCTTGGTGAGCTTGAGCTCCGAGCCCTGCTGGTACGACGCGACCTGGTACGGGCCGGTCGTCATCGGCTTCTGCTCGTAGTTCTTCTGGGTGTCCTTGGCCTTCGGGATCGGCGTGAACACCGGGAAGGCGGCGTAGTACGGCAGGTCGTCGAACTTCTTCGCCAGGTGGATGATCAGGGTGCTCTCATCCGGCGTCTCGACCCCGGAGTAGTTGTCGCCGCTCTCGTACGGGCCGTGGTATTTGTCGCCGTCCTTGAAGAACTGCTTCTGGTACGTCGGGCCCGCGTCGTACAGCTCGGTGGCGAAGGACCGCTTGATCGCGTAGGCGTAGTCGGCGGCCTTGACCGGGCTGCCGTCGTTGTATTTGATGCCCTGCTTGAGCTTGAAGGTCCAGGTCAGGCCGTCGGCCGACCGGGTGCCCAGGTCCTCGGCGAGGTCGGGAACCAGGATCGGCTTGCCGGTCTTGTCATCCAGCTTGTACTGCGTCAGCGAGCGGTACATCAGCTTGCTGATCTGCATGCCGTCGACGAAGTAGGTGTTCGTCGGGTCGAACGTGTCCGGCGTGACGTCGGACAGGACAGTGACCGTGCCACCCTTCTTGGCGCCTTCGATCTCCGGCGCCGGGCCCTTCAGGGTCGGGTCCGTGGCCTTCACCTGGGCCGTGCCGGCGTCGCCCGTGTTGCCGCCGCTGTTGCTGTTCGACGACGGGCTGCCGCAGGCCGCAACGGCCAGCATGACCGTTGCCGCGACCGCGGTGATCCGTTTCCACTGCATTGTCGTATTTCTCCTTTTCTGCCGCTGGGGCAACGCCGGGCTACCGGCGAGTCTTGGGGTCGAAGGCGTCGCGCACGGCATCGCCGAGCAACGCGAGGGCAAGGACCAGGACCGTGATCCCCAGCACGGGGAGCCACAGGTAGAGGGGGTCGGCCTTGAACCAGTTGGTCGCGGTCGCGATGGTCTGGCCCCACGACGGTTTCGGCTCGATCAGGCCCACCCCGAGGAAGGACAGGCCCGCCTCCGCGGTCACGTACGCGGGCAGTGCCAGCGAGGCCGAGATCACGATCGGTGCGACCAGGTTCGGCAGCAGCTCCTTGAAGAGCACCTGCCGGGTCGGCACCCCGATCGCCTTCGCGGCCAGCACGAACTCCCGCTCGCGCAGCGACAGCACCTCGCCGCGGATGATCCGGGCCAGGCCGGCCCAGCCGAAGAACGAGAGCACGAAGATCAGCACGTAGAACCGGGTCGAGGCCTGCTCGTCGGGCGTCAGGTTGAACGAACCACCGCGCATCGACTCGACGATCGGCACCAGCGCGATCGCGAACAGCAGGTACGGCAGGCTCAGCACGAAGTCGATCACCCAGGAGATCAGCCGGTCGACCCAGCCGCCGAGGAAGCCGGCCAGCAGGCCCATCACCACGCCGACGACGGTGCCGAACAGGGTGGCCACGAACGCCACGATCAGCGACGGCTGCGCGCCATAGACCCAGCGGGCGAAGTTGTCCCGACCGGTCTTCGGCTCGACGCCGAACCAGTGGTCGGCGTTGATGCCGATCGTCGGGAAGCCGTACTCGTCGACCAGGTCGGTGTGGAAGGTGCTGATGTCGCCACCCTCGATCTTGGTCAGCAGCGGCGCGAACACCGCGATCAGGATGAAGAACAGCACGATGCCCGCACAGGTCATCGCGAGCTTGTCCTTGCGGAGCCGATCGATGGCGATCCGGGTCGGGGATTTTCCGTGGGCGACAGAGGCCTCGCGAACCGGCTCAGCCGATGCCGGGTGGTCCTCGACACCTACGGTCGAGTCGGGTGACCCAATACTCATTCGCGCTCCGTCAAATCTGTCAGCAGGATTCCGGTGCCGGACCCCGGCAGCGGTGTCGCTCGTGCCGAGCCTTTGCAGCTAGGTGCAATCTCGCCATATCCACTTGACAGATCGGCGAGACGGCCGCGCGCTAGCCTGCCCGACACCTTCACACCAAGCCAGCGGAGTGCACAAATCGTTACCGGAGTGCGGACAGGACCGGAACAAAACCCCCAAATCGTCACCGAGTGCGATCAGGGAGACGCGAAACGCGGCGGCACAGCGCCGTCAGTGGCCATATTGTGCCAAAATGTCACCGACTGTGAAGGGACTTCAGCAGCCGGTCGCCGACTACATCCCGTGATCGATCCTCGTCAGCTGGCGCCTGATCTCGGTCGCTCCCTCGATGTCGTCGGTGCGGACGGCCTCCTCGAGGGCAGCCCCGAAGACCTGCCTGGCCCTGTCAGCCCGGCCGGACGCCAGCTCGAGCCGGGCCTGAGCAGTCGCGTAGACAAGCTGCCCGGAGGGATCGGGGCGGAGTTCGAAGACCGTGGCAGCCCGGCTGAGCAGCTCGCGGGCCCGTTCCGGCCGCCCCAGCTCGGCCTGCAAGTGGGCCTCGATGGCGTCGACGTGCGCGCCACCCAGCTCATCCCCCAGCTCATCGACAGTCTCGCGAGCCTCCTGAACGACCTCGGTGGCCTCGGCCAGCCGGGCGGGATCCTCGAGCAGCACTCGCGCCAGCAGCACCAGGCGGATCGCCCTCAGCCGGCTGCCCGGCGGACTGAGCTCCACCGCCTGCCGGCGGGGTACCGCCGCCTCCCCCATCCGTCCCAGGGAATGCAGTGCGGACGCGATGTGGTCGAGGCCCCTAGCGCGGGAACCCTCCGCCTCCGGGTTCGCGTCGACGATGCGGAGGATCTCCTCGCCGACCTCGAAGGTCCGTTCGAAATGTCCGAGCGACGCCTCGATCCACGCGACCTGGGCCAGTGCCGCGATCAGAAGTTCCGTCACTCCGGCCCGCTGTGCCGAGCGCAGGCTCCGATCGGCCACGGCGACAAGCTCGGCATTGCCCACGTGGCTTTGGGCCAGGGCGCCGAACACGGCGCGATCAAGCTCGGCCTCGAGGGCCGTTTCGCCGGCCGCGACGACCGCGTTCCGGGCGAGCTCCAGCACCTCCTTCCGGACCTCACGGTTGTCCCGGACCGCCAGATATCCGTTGAAGCGGATCGCCAGCTGACCGGCGATCTCGGGCCAGTCACGCACCGCCAACCGCACCGCTGCGTGCACCACCGAAGTTGCGTCGTCCAGCCACGCCGCACCTCCGGCTGCCTCGGCCTCGGCGGCGGGTAGCTCCATACTGTCGACCTCGTCGAGCGGGACGTAGACAATGATCCCGTGGTTGACCTGCCCGTCCGCGATGGTCAGCAGGCGAAGGACCGTACCCAGGTAGTTCTGTTCGGCCTCCCGCCGCTCTTCCGCCGCCAGCTGGGCGAGACGCTCGGCCGCATAGGCGCGGACCAGATTGTGGAGGCTGTAGGTGGCCGGCTCCAGACGGCTGAGCTGGACCAGCCCTAGAGCTACCAGACTGTCCAGAGCGATGCGAGATTCGTCTTCCGAGATGCCAAGCAGAGGTGCCGCTGTCCAGGCAGGGAACTCGTCCGCGCCGATCAAGGCCAGCCGGGCGAAGAGGTGGTCAGCAGCGGGGGTGGCGACCCGGAGGGTGACCTCAAGGCTGGCCCGAACCGCGCGATCCCCCGCGACGAGGTAGTCGAGCCGCTGGACGTCGTCTGCGAGGGCTTTGGCGACGTCGAGGACATCCTCGCCGGCCAGCGCCAGACGCGCTCCCACGATGCGCAGCGCCAGCGGCAGCCCGACACAGTGCCGGACCACCTCGGTCAGGTCGTCGGCGACGACGCCGGACAGCTTGCCCAGCAACTCCGCGCTGGTCTCCTCGGTCAGTGGCAGGATCTCGCGGTGGGTAGCGTCCTCCAGACCCAGAATCGGCCGGCGGGCCGTGACGACGACACCGCAGCGCCCATCGGCCGGCAGCAGCGGCCGCAGTTGCGCGGCGTCGACAACGTCGTCGAAGACCAGGAGTACGGACTTGCCGGCCAGACGGCTGCGCAGTAAGGAAGCCCGTTCCTCCAGCGAGTCCGGCATGGTCTGTCCGTCCACACCGAGCGACCGCAGTAGCCGCCCAGCAACAACCCTCGGCGGCAGCGCGTCCCCGTTCACGTCCTGCAGCCGGGCAAACAACTGCCCGCCCGGGTACTGCGCAGCCAGCGTGTGCCCCAACCGGATTGCGGCAGCCGACTTCCCAGTCCCAGCCGCCCCATACAGACAGACAACAGCCGGTACGCCGTCCGGCCGACCTCCGCGAGTCAGCTCAGCCGACAGCTCCTCCAGTACTGCGTCCCGTCCGACAAGCACGCCGATATCCGCCGGGAGCTCCCGTGGCCCGGCTGAGAACTCGGTGTGGTCCAGCGAGTCGTCCTGCCGCAGGATCGCCACCTGCAGCTCTCGCACCTCCGCACCCGGCTCTACTCCCAGTTCCTCATCCAGATGCCGGGCGAGATCCGCATAAACCGCGAGAGCGTCTGTCTGACGCCCCGAGCGGTACAGCGCCAGCATCCGGGTGGCAGCCAGCGTCTCCCGGGTCGGCTGTAGCGCTGTCAGCTCCGCCAGCTCTGGCAGCAATTCCTGGTGCCGCCCGAGAGCGAGCTCAGTGGTCAGGCGAAGTTCCTGAGCGGCCCATCGGGATTCGTCGAGTCCCCCGCACAGGCGTCGGCGTACGTCCTCTGAGGCGACGTCCGCCAGAGCATGGCCGCGCCAGAGGGCCAGGGCGTCGACCAGTAGCTTGCGGCGTTGCTCCAGATCCTCCAGCGGCTTGGCCTGCTCGACCAACGACATGAACCGCTCAATGTCCGTGCGCCCGGGCGGCACTGCAATGGCGTAGCCGTGGGGGCCAATGGTGAGTTGACTCTCTCCTGCAGCAAGGACACCGCGCAGACGCGAGGCATAGACCTGCAGAGCTCGCTTGGGATGTCCAGGCAGCTTGTCCGGCCACAGCAGCTCGATCAACCGCTCGGCCGGCACAGCCTTGCCCGGCTCCAGCAACAAGACAGCGAGCAGCAACCTCTCCTGGCGCCGCTTCAGCTCCACCTGCTGGCCGGCCGACCAGATCTGCACGGAGCCCAGCAAGAGGAATTCCACGGCCGCAGCGTACTGGTCAGCTCTCGCGCACGTGCACGGTCACGAACGGAGGTTTGACCACCTCGAACGCCTCCTGCCGACCGCGAATGTCCACGGCCACCTGGTCGCCCTCCTTCACCCCCGCCTCCAGCAGCGCCAGGGCGATGCCCTTCTTCAGCGTCGGCGAGAACGTGCCGGACGTCACCTCGCCCAGCTTGCTGCCGGCCGGATCCACGACGGTCATGTGCGGACGGGGAATCCCCCGGCCGACCGCACGCAGACCGCGGAGGATCCAGGCGGGCCCGGCCTCCTTCTCCGCCCGCAGAGCCGCATCGCCCCAGAAGTGCTCCTTCTTCCAGCCGACGGCCCAGCCGGACCGCGCCTGCACGGGCGTGATGTCCAGCGAGATGTCCTGGCCGTGCAGCGGGTAGCCCATCTCGGTCCGCAGGGTGTCACGCGCGCCCAGTCCGGCCGGGACGATCCCGTACTTCTCCCCTGCCGCCAGCAGCGCGTCGAACACGGCCACAGCGGCCTCGTTCGGTACGACGAGCTCGTACCCGCGTTCCCCGGTGTAACCCGTGCGGCAGACGACGACCGGAGTACCGGCGTAGTCAGCGACGGCGAAGGACATGTAGTCGTGGCCGGTCGGCAGCCCGATCGCGGCGACCACCTCATCGCTGTCGGTCCCCTGGACGGCCAGGATCGCGTAGTCGTCATGTGTATTGGTGACGACCACTCCGTCCGGCGCCTCGGCCTGCAGTCGGCGGACCACCTCGGCCGTGTTCGCGGCATTGGGAATCAGGAACACATCGTCATCGGCATGCAGATACGCGATCAGGTCGTCCACCACGCCGCCGTTCTCGGCACAGCACAGCGTGTACTGCGCCTGGCCGGGGGCGATCTTGCCCAGGTCGTTCGTCAGACAGGAGTTCACGTACGCCGCCGCGCCCGGTCCCTTGACGGTCGCCTTGCCCAGGTGACTCACGTCGAACACGCCGACGGTGGTCCGGACGGCGGTGTGCTCCGCCACCACCCCGCTGTACTCCAGCGGCATCTCCCAGCCACCGAACTCGGCGAACTTCGCGCCGAGTGTGACGTGCCGCTCATGCAACGGGGACTTCTTCAGGACGGGGGACTCAGTCATGCAGCGGAACTTACCGGACGCGTAGCATGCGAAGGCAGTATTCACGTACCGTCACGACCGGCACATTGCCATCCGGTCAAGGAGGACTGAGGATTTCGTGAGCACCATCACCCTGAGCAAGTCCGATGCGGCAGGCGTCAAGACCGACGTCGTGGTCATCGGCGTGGTCAAACTCGACGGCGGCGTCACCCTGCCCGCCGGCACCGAGTCGCTGAACGCCGCGTACGGCGGGAAGCTGGTGGAGGTGCTGTCCGCTCTAGGCGCCACCGGCAAGGCCGGTGAGGTGACCAAGGTGCCCGGGCCGAAGCCGGGCAAGTCGGCCACCCTGATCGCCGTCGGCCTCGGCAGCGCCCCCGACGGCGCGCTGAAGACCGAGGACCTGCGCACCGCCGCCGGGATCGGCGTCCGCGCCGCCAAGACCGCCCAGTCGATCGCCTTCGCGCTGCCGACGCCGGATGCCGAGTGCGTCCGGGCGGTCGCCGAGGGCGCGCTGATCGGCCGGTACTCGTTCAACGCCTACAAGTCCGAGGCGACCGACGACGTACCGGGCAACCTGACCGTGCTGACCGACCTGGCCCGCAGCAAGGAGGCCAAGGCCGCACTCGAGCGCGCCGAGATCGTCGCCGACGCCGTCCACCAGGTGCGCGACTGGGTGAACACTCCCCCGTCCGACCTGCACCCGACCGAGTTCGCGGAGCACGTGCAGAAGCTCGCCAAGGACCACGGCGTCAAGGTCGAGGTGCTGGACGAGAAGGCTCTGGCCAAGGGCGGGTACGGCGGCATCCTCGGCGTCGGCCAGGGGTCCACCAACCCGCCGCGGCTGATCCGCCTCACCTACACCCCCCGCAAGCCGGTGACGCACCTGGCCTTCGTCGGCAAGGGCATCACCTTCGACTCCGGCGGCCTGTCGCTGAAGACCGCCAGCGGCATGATCAGCATGAAGGCCGACATGGCCGGCGCCGCCGCGGTGGTCGGCGCCACGATCGCGATCGCGCGGCTCGGCCTCCCGGTCCAGATCACCACGTACGCCGCGATGGCGGAGAACATGCCGTCCGGTTCGGCCGCGCGCCCGTCCGACGTCCTCACCATGTACGGCGGGAAGACCGTCGAGGTGCTCAACACCGACGCGGAGGGCCGACTGGTTCTCGGCGACGCGCTGGTCCGGGCCTCCGAGGACCACCCCGACCTGATCGTCGACGTGGCCACCCTGACCGGCGCCTGTGTCGTTGCCCTCGGCACCAAGGTCGCCGGCGCCTTCGCGAACTCCGACACCGCCCGGGACCGGGTCGTCGACGCCGCGGTGATCGCGGGTGAGGCGATGTGGCCGCTGCCCGTTCCCTCGGAGATGCTGGACAAGCTGCGCTCGCACTCCAAGGTCGCGGACCTGGCGAACATCACCGGTGAGCCCTGGGGCGGCGCGCTCGCGGCCGCGGCCTTCCTCGGCGATTTCGTTGCTGACGGCATCGACTGGGTGCACCTGGACGTGGCCGGCCCAGCGTTCAACGACGGCGGCGCGTCCGGTTACACCTCCAACGGCGGCACCGGGTACTCCGTCCGCACGCTGGTGGAGCTGGCCGCCTCAGCGACCTGAGCCGTAGCGGATCTCGAGCATCGTGCAGCCTTCGTCGGTGCGGTACGGGCCATGCGGCATTCCCGGCCGCCTGGACGCGTAGTCGCCGCTGGCGAAGGTCTGCCCGAGGCTGAGATCCGTCAACGAGCCCTCGAGCAGATAGACCTCCTCGAAGTACTCGTGCCGGATCACGTCCTCGCCCGAAACGGTTCCCGGCGCCCAGCGCGCCACCCTGGTCAGCGTCCCGTCCCCTGGATCCTGACTCAGCACCCGCTGGCTGATGCCAGCGTCATCCACGGTCCACGGCACATCGCCGGTGGCGAAGAACTCATGCTCTGTTTTCATGGTTAGTCCCAGGCCTCGGCGAGCCGCTCCACGGAGTACAGGATCTTGCTGGTGACGCCGCGCGGATCGGTCAGCTCGACCCGCCAGGCGTCCGCGAACTGGTCGACGCCCGCGATCATCGGGATCGTCCCGCTCAGCAGCACCGTCCCCGGCCGCAGCCTGTCCCCCAGCTCCTTCACCCAGTACGCCGGGGGCAGCAACTGCGCGAGCGTGCCGTCCTGGATGAGCTGTTCCTCCGCGCCATGCCGGACCCACGCCTTCAGGGTGAAGTCGTCCAGCTCGTCCTCGATGTCGCGCAACGGCCAGGCGACATCGCCGAGCAGATCCGGGGCGGACTGCTTGCTCCAGGCGACACCGTGCACCTCGAGCGCCCGGTCGGTGTGATCGCAGGCCGCCGTCAGCAGCAGATCGTCCGGGCCATCGCCCACGACCAGCGCCCACTCCGCCTCACCTGACGTCTTGCCGTGCGCGACCTGGACGACCTCCGGCCGCCCGACGAGCGACGCGGACAGCGGGTAGAGCGTGGGGATCCGGTTCGGCGCCGGGACCCCCAGTTCGGCGAGCTCGTCCACGTGGTGCTGCACCTGCTCGGTGTCGCGGCCGGCGTACCCGGCGTTGAGCGCATAACGGACGGCGATCTCGCGCTCACCGCCGTCGGGCAGTGTGAAATGCAGGATCTGTGTCACAGGAAGAACCTCCGCCGATTGTCAGTCATCGCTTGCGTGAACACGCTGTATACAGCAAGTATGGAGCATTCCCCGCTAGGAGGTCCACCCGATGTCCACGCCCACTGCCCCCGCGCCCGCCTCATCGGCAGTCCCCGCAGACCGGCGCAGCCTGTATCGGCCGCAAGCGGGTGCTGGTCGCCACCTTGCTGCTGATCGGCGTGGCCACCTTCTTCATCGGATTGCTGCCGACCCACGCTCATGCCGGCGCCCTGGCTCCGACCCTGCTGG